>Ga0070741_10003531_pt1 | contig 38664 bp, 36 predicted proteins | sample Coa_R1_4_FD_66440 | JGI IMG/M metagenome (GOLD analysis project Ga0070741, IMG submission 66440) | Surface soil microbial communities from Centralia Pennsylvania, which are recovering from an underground coalmine fire - Coalmine... | ecosystem: Environmental > Terrestrial > Soil > Unclassified ... | reverse complement strand
ATCAGGAACGCGCTCAACGTCGTGCGCAGAATGTATTCGTTGATTGACCCCATCCGCAGCATCGTCCCCTGATCCGGCGCAAACCGGACCCCCCGCGCGGCTTCCCCACCGGGCGCGAAGCTTTCCGCCTGCAATCCAGCCCCCGTAAACCTTATTCTGATCGCCTGACAAAATGGCCGGGCAAAGGCAAAGCCGTTGAACATGCACAACAAAACGTAAATAGCCCAAGGATCCCAGCCGGCACGGGCCACGCCTGTGCAGGTGTTATAATACCACCAAAAAACCGATGCTTTTCGGGGCAAAATGAGCGATTTCGTGAGGAAAACGCCGGAAAAAGCGTTGCCGGGGCTTTGCACGTGCCGGGCGGGGGCGCCATATGGACGGCGCCAACCCCGGCTCTGCCCTGCCAAAAGGACCCCATCGGCGATGCCTAACGCCCTCAAGCTCGACTTTGGCCCCTTTGACGTCCCTCGAAAAGGCGCCCTCATCGTGTTCTGCGACGAGGGGCAGAAATTTGGTCCTGCCACGCGAAAGGTCCTGGGTGAGGCGGCCAACGTCGTTACCCGCGCGGCGAAGTCCGAACGGTTTACCGCCAAGAAGGGTACGGCGTTGGAACTCATCATGCCGGCCGGGCTCAAGGTGCCGCGCCTGGTGGTAATCGGCGCAGGCAAGCTCGCAGAACTCAAGCCAAAGGATTTTAGTCGGCTCGGAGGACTTGCCGTTGGCAAGCTGCCGGGTTCCATGAGCGACGCCACGATTTTTGCCGAACTGGCGGGAGGCCCTATGGGGGTGGAGCAGGCCGCCGATCTTGCGCAAGGCGCGCGCCTGCGGGCCTACGAGTTCGACCGGTACAAGACGAAACGCAAGGACGACGAAAAGCCGGTCGGAACGCGCGCCGTCACGGTCGCGGTGGCCGATGTTGCCGCAGTGCGCAGGGCCTATGCGAAACGGGCGGCCATTTCCGATGGAGTTGTACTGGCCCGCGATTTGGTGAACGAGCCCGCGAACGTCCTTTACCCGGAGGAGTTTGCCCGCCGCGCCGGTGCGTTGAAAAAACTACGCGTGGCAGTCGAGGTTCTTGACGTCAAGGCAATGAAAAAGCTCGGCATGAATGCCTTGCTTGGTGTTGGTCAGGGATCTGCACGCGAGAGCCGCGTGGTCGTGATGCGTTGGAACGGTGGACGAGCGGGCGAGCCACCTGCCGCCTTTATCGGCAAAGGCGTATGCTTCGACACCGGCGGCATTTCAATCAAGCCGGCAGCTAATATGGAGGACATGAAGGGCGATATGGCCGGCGCGGCCTGTGTCGTTGGGCTGATGCATGCCCTTGCCGCACGCAAAGCGCGTGTGAACGCGGTCGGAATTGTCGGTCTGGTCGAGAACATGCCAGGTGGCAATGCGCAGCGCCCCGGCGACATCGTCAAATCGATGTCAGGGCAGACAATCGAGATCATCAATACGGACGCGGAAGGACGGCTCGTACTGGCCGATGTGATCTGGTACGCGGCGCAGCGTTTCAGGCCAAAATTTATGGTGGATCTGGCAACCCTTACCGGCGCGATCATTGTCGCGCTCGGCCAGGAATACGCAGGCATGTTCTCAAACAACGATCAACTGGCAGAACGTCTAACGAAAGTTGGAAATGAAACGGGGGAGCTGGTATGGCGCATGCCGCTTGCGCCCGAGTACGACAAGATGATCGATTCCAAATTTGCCGACATGAAGAACACCGGTGGAAGCCGGTGGGGCGGTGCAATCACCGCTGCGCAGTTCATTAAGCGGTTTGTTGACGACAAAATTCCGTGGGCGCACCTCGACATCGCAGGCACCGGATTTGATTCTCGACAGACAGACACCAACAAAAGTTGGGGCTCAGGCTGGGGTGTCCGGCTGCTGGATCGGCTGGTCGCGGAGTACTACGAAAAATAACGGCTGCCCGCTGAGAGACTCCAATGACTGAGGTCCTGTTTTACCACCTGCAAAGCCAGAAGCTGGAGAGCGTGCTGCCGGCACTGCTCGAAAAGTCGATAGAACGGGGATGGCGGGTAGTGGTCCAGTGTTCGTCAGAGGAGCGCATTGAGGCACTTGACGCCCATCTTTGGACGTACCGGGACGACGGTTTTCTTCCCCACGGAACGTGGCGCGAGCCGGAAGCGGCGCGGCAGCCCATCTTGCTCACGCCGGAGGATGACAATCCGAACAACGCGACCGTGCGGTTTCTCGTTGATCGGGCGCCAATACCGTCTGACGTGGAAAAATATCACCGGATCGTGCTGGTGTTCGACGGGGACGACGAAGAGGCTTTGGCTGCCGCGCGAATGTGCTGGTCTGACGCCAAGGCAAAAGGCCTGGACGCGACCTACTGGCAGACGGACGAGCATGGGCGCTGGGCAAAGAAGGGCTGAAGGGCTAAGGACAAGAGCCATAGGCCAATGCACGACCGGCCAATGGCCGACAGACAGTAACCCTTTGAACGACCAAGGCTTGCGGGGCGCCATCGTGATGACGCAAAATCCGTCTTAAGGGCCGCCTTGGACGGGTAGCAGGGGATTTGCCAGTTGTTGCGTAATCGCGCCAGCCTTATGTGTGCGCTTGCCTGCAGTGCCGTGCTGTTGGCCGGCGGCTGCAAGAATTCCGCGCAAGTCCTGCAGGACCAAAACGAAGGTGGTTGGTTCTCAAAGCCGATCGATATTTTTCAAAAGCCGGATTGGGCTCGCCCCAGTACGGCAAACGTAAATCTAGGCCCTCATGGGCCGGTCGGCGCCGAAGACCTGGTGGGCGCGGATGGTCGGTGCGCACCGCCGCCAGCCGCCGCGCAAGCCTCGGAGAAGCCGGAGTCCGCCCAAGCGCCACCGGCGCCCGCCGACCGGGAAGTCGGTTCGGTTGCGGGTGACCTGGCCGACGCGCCAATGCCGGCTGCTGCGCCCGCATCGGCCACCCCCGAGCCAGCCCTCCAGACCGGACCTCAGGTTGCGGGAGGTATCGCACTCGGCATGACCGAATGTCAGGCTGTTCAGCGTGCCGGGACCCCGAGCAATGTTGCGATCAGCGCGGGCGAGAAAGGCGAACGCAAAACCGTCCTCACTTTTCTCAGCGGGCCATGGCCGGGAATCTACACGTTTGCCGATGGCCGGTTGAAGGTGATCGAGCGTGCTCCCGAGCAGCCGAAACCGGCCAACACGCCCGCAAAAAAACCACCCAAGAAGAAACCGAGCGCACCCAGAACGGCCAATCAGGATTTCCAGCGCAGCTACTTTCAGTAGCGGACGTTTATCAGTTGATCGTGCGCAATCCCCCGTCACCCGTCTGGCGCTGATAGATGATCAGGTCGAAGCTTGGCGTTCGCTCATTGCCGAGAATGCCGCTGACGAGCTGCGTGAGCCTGCCCACGATGGTGCGTCTGGTGATTGAAAAAATGATCGAGTGCGGGAGCGAGGGTCTGCTCGATGTCCTGCGGGTTGACGAAAGTCCGATATCGGATCGGTCTTAGGAGGGCGTCTTCATTCAGTGCTGCAACATAAGCAATGATACGTTCATCCTCGATGCGCCGCGCAGCACGCAAATCCGAGAAATCATCGTGAAGGATTGCATCCAGGCTTTTTGGGAGAACGCCTTGTGTTGTGAAACGCTGCATCCATATCCGGTCCCCCACAAGCAAATGATTGAGCGTGCCATGGAGGGACCGGAAAAACGCCCCGCGATCGGCGCGGTAGTCCGCGTCGGAAATTTGTGCAACGGCGTCGTAAAGGCGCTCGTTACACCATGCATTGTAGCCGGCAAACATCCGGTACCGGGCCAGCATTTTATCCTCCTATGCGGCGTTTTAAGGCTCTGACGGCTGACCTTGCCGCCTGATATGTCCCTCGGTATAAGCCGCGCAGTCCGGCCTCGCCAATGAAAGCCCCTAAACTCATCAATTACTTCCAGTGAAGGACAGCAGCATAATGGCAGTGGAGCGTACCTTTTCGATTCTCAAGCCCGATGCGACCCAGCGCAATCTGACCGGTGCAATCAATGCGATAATTGAAAAAGCCGGTCTGCGCATTGTGGCCCAGAAGCGCGTGCGAATTTCGCGCGAGCAGGCGGAGAAGTTCTATGCGGTCCACCGGGACCGGCCCTTCTTTCGTGAGCTAGTCGAATTCATGACTTCGGGCCCGGTCGTTGTGCAGGTACTTGAAGGCGAGAACGCGATTGCGCGATATCGCGAAGTCATGGGCGCAACGGATCCGGCAAAGGCTGCAGACGGAACGATCCGGAAAATCCACGCCAAATCGATCGGTGAAAATTCTGTTCACGGATCGGATGCGCCCGAAACCGCCGTGCGCGAGATTGCGCAGTTCTTTTCGGAGAACGAAATCGTCGGTTAGAAGCGGCAGCTCTTGTTGGAATGCGTCATTGACCGAGGACGTGACTAACCGTGTCGCCAGAACACGGGATTGGGGAAGGAGACACAAGTGGGCTCAATGTCACAGCTGATGGATCCGGCAAGTTGGTGGGCGATGGTCAGTTCGGGGTGGAGCGACCTGGGCCACGCAGAGTTCTGGATCGCGCTCGTCAAGATCATGTGGATCAATATCCTTTTGTCGGGCGACAACGCGGTCGTCATTGCGATGGCATGTCGCGGGCTTCCACATCGCCAGCGCGTCTGGGGCATGGTCCTCGGTGCGGGCGTTGCGGTCGGGCTGCGGATTATTTTTACCGGCGTCGTCGCCTCGCTCATGCTGCTGCCTTATCTCAAAATTGTCGGCGGCGTGGCGCTGTTTTACATCGCCGCGAAGCTCCTCGTTCCCGAAGATCCCGATGAAAGCGAAGCGGAGGCGGCCGAGCATCTCTGGCGCGCCGTACGCATTGTTGCGATCGCCGACATCATAATGAGTCTCGATAATGTGATCGCGATCGCCGCTGCGGCAGGTGGCAATATGGCGCTGCTCGTGATCGGCCTCAGCATCAGCATTCCGCTGATCGTGGCAGGTGCGGCCCTGATCATGTCGCTTCTTGACCGGTTCCCGATTCTGGTGTGGGCAGGCGCCGCGTTGCTTGGCTGGATCGTGGGAGAGGTGATCGCGACCGATCCGGTCATTGCGGACTATCTGACCAGTCAGTACGGTGCAGCAATCGCCCACAAAGTAGAGATCGGCTCCGCGGCGGTCGGTGCGGCTTTGGTCCTTCTCGTCGGCGGCCTGTGGCGACGTTCAAAACTCCAGCCCGAGAGCGAACCCTAGCGGACAATGGGCTATAGTGGGGATGCCATGAATCAAGCGGTGCGGCTCCCCAAGGCGGAACGGATCGGACACTCGGCTTGTCCGCATGATTGCCCGTCGACGTGTGCGCTGGATGTCGAAATTCTCGACGACCGCACGATCGGGCGCGTGCGCGGTGCAAAGGATAACGACTACACGGCCGGTGTGATCTGCGCGAAGGTCGCACGTTATGCCGAGCGCGAGCATCACCCTCTACGCCTGCTGCATCCGTTGCGCCGCAAGGGAAGCAAGGGCTCCGGCCAATTCGAGCGCATTTCATGGGATGATGCGCTCGATCTGGTGGCGGAAAATTTCGTCACGGCCGAGCGCCGATACGGCGCCGAAAGCGTGTGGCCTTACTATTACGCCGGCACGATGGGCCTGGTGATGCGCGATGGCATCAATCGCCTGCGTCACGTCAAGAGATATTCGGGGTTCCATTCCACGATTTGCGTCAATCCTGCCTATGCGGGATATGCCGCCGGTGTAGGCCGCATTGCGGGCGTCGATCCGCGCGAGATGTCGAAATCGGATCTGGTGATCATCTGGGGCACCAACGCCGTCAACACCCAGGTGAACGTCATGACGCATGCGGTGCGCGCGCGAAAGGAGCGCGGCGCCAAGATTGCAGCCGTCGACATCTACATGAATGGGACCATGGAGCAGGCCGACCTGCCTGTGCTGATCAAGCCGGGCACCGACGGAGCGCTGGCCTGCGCGGTGATGCACTGTCTGTTCCGCGATGGAAAAGCTGACTGGGACTATCTTGAAAAGTACACGGACGCGCCGCGCGAACTGGAAGCGCATTTGCGGACACGTGATCCGCAGTGGGCGTCTGCGATTACCGGCGCGCCGATTGCGGTCATCGAGGAATTCGCGCGCCTGATTGGCGAGCGAAAGCGTGCATTTTTCCGCCTCGGTTATGGGTTTTCACGCTCGCGCAACGGCGCTGCGAATATGCACGCGGCAAGCTGCATCCCGGCAGTGACGGGCGCATGGCAGTACGAGGGTGGCGGGGCGTTTCACATCAGTGCGGACATCTTTCAACTCGACAAGACCTTGATCGAGGGCCTTGACGCCTGGGACCCCACGGTGCGGATGCTCGATCAGTCGCGCATTGGCGCCATCCTGACCGGCGATCGCGAGGCGCTGCATGGCGGTCCGCCTGTCACCGCGATGATCATTCAAAACACAAATCCGGTGTCGGTTTGCCCGGACCAGACGCAGGTAAAGCGCGGCTTCGCGCGCGAGGATCTTTTCGTGTGCGTGCACGAGCAGTTCATGACGGAGACAGCGCAGGTAGCCGACGTCGTGCTGCCGGCAACGACTTTCCTCGAGCATGACGATATCTATCGCGGCGGCGGGCACCAGTATCTCATCCTCGGGCCCAAGCTGGTCGAACCGCCCGGCGAATGCCGCAACAATCACGAAGTGATCTGTGCACTCGCGCGGCGCCTCGGCGCCGAGCATCGAGGCTTCATGATGAGTCCGCGCGAACTTATCGACCAGATGCTGCGCGCCTCGAAGCGCGGTACGCTCGCCGAAATTGAATCCAACAAGTGGATCGACTGTCAGCCGCCATTCAGGCAATCGCACTATCTCGACGGCTTTCCGTGGCCCGACGGGAAGTTTCGCTTCAAGCCGGACTGGCCCAACGTCCCCTTCCGCAGTCCATACAGGAGTGGGCCGGTCGGCGAAATGCCGCGTTTTCCGGACCACTGGACGTCAATTGAGGTTGCCGACGAGAAGCATCCGTTCCGGCTGGCGACGTCCCCGGCGCGCGGATTCCTCAACTCGACTTTCAACGAAACGCCGACATCTTTGGCGCAGGAAAGCCGTCCGACCGTAATGATTCATCCCGATGACGCCAAGGCGTATGGGATTGCCAACAATGACTACGTCGTTCTCGGCAATCGGCGCGGCGAGGTGCGGCTGCACGCACGCGTGTTCGAAGGCGTGCGCCGGGGGGTCCTGATTGCGGAATCGATCTGGCCGAACGCGGCCTACGCCGACGGCTGCGGCATCAACACGCTTATCGGAGCGGATTCGATCGCCCCCTACGGAGGTGCCGCCGTTCATGACTGTAAGGTGTGGGTGCGCAAAGCGCGCGCAGGTTAGGTACCGCGCGCGCTTCCGACTTTAGGCCACTTATAGTTCTTTGCCGATCATTCGATCGACCGAGTAGGGGCCACCGCCGCGGATCGCAATGGCGAATAACACAATTCCGAGCAGGAGCACGAATTCGAATCCGCCCTGCGACACCGCAAAGCCTTTGCCAAGGTGCACCACCAGGAAAGCAATCCCCATCTCGATCGCCAGAGCAGCGGCGAAGAATCGCGTGAATAGTCCGACAATGAGGCAGACTGCGCCGACCGTTTCAAGGAACATTGCTGCCGCGGCAAAGGCGCTGCCGGGAACGAGGTTATTTCTAGCCATGAAACCGCTAATCCCGGAAAAGCCCGGCCCAGTGACCTTACCCCAGCCGTGCATGAACAGAATGTAGCCGGTGATCACGCGCACAACCGTGAAAGCGATGTCTCCCCATGCCGCATAAAAGTCCGCCAGCCCCGGAAATATCAGCTTCGTCTCGCTTTTCGCAGCCATAACGTCTCCCCCTTGCTTTTTTTGGCGACGCACTCTCGGGCGGTCGCCGACTACTTACGAAAGACTATAACACCGCGCGGGGTGTCGAAATTCAATTACCCGTGTTGCAACATGGGACAATTGTGCCGGCGGTCAGGCTTTTCGTGTCGGGTAGGGGTGCACCGTCGATGAGACAACGGCCACCCTCTATTTTCACGCGTCCCTCCGCAACGAGTTTTAGTGCCAGCGGATAGATCTGGTGTTCGACCTTCAGGACGCGCGCTGCGAGCGCCTCTTCATCCTCACCGGCGTGCACGGTGACCGCGCCCTGGGCGATGATCGGGCCCGAATCCATTTCGGCGACCACGAAGTGCACGGTGGCGCCATGGATTTTAGCCCCGGCATCGATAGCCCGTTTGTGTGTATCAAGCCCTTTGAACGCAGGCAGCAGCGCAGGGTGAATGTTGAGCAGCCGGCCTTGCCATTGTCCGACAAATCCGGCGGTGAGCAGGCGCATGAAGCCGGCCAGGCAGACGATATCGATGCGGTGCTGTTCGAGCAGCCGCTGCAGCGCAGCCTCAAAGCCCGCCCGATCTTTGCCGAATGCCGTGTGATCGACGACCTGCGTGGCAATTCCGTTTGCACGCGCGGTCTGGAGGCCGGCCGCATCCGGTCGGTTTGAGATGACGAGCGCAATTTCGGCCGGGTAGGCCTTGTCTTTGGCCGCTTCGATCAGTGCGGCCATATTGGAGCCGCGGCCGGAAATCAGGATTGCAACGCGCTTGCGACCCATTGCCTACCCAAGACCAAGCTTGCCGTCATAGACGACGCGTTCGCCGGGTGACGCTGTTATCACATTCCCCAGCATCACGGTCTTCTGTCCCGCGCGCTCAAATGCATCCGTGACAACTTCGGAGTCGTTGGCCGAGACAACAACGATCATGCCAATCCCGCAGTTGAATGTTCGCAACATTTCGTTCTGAGCAACGCCACCGACATTTGCGAGCCATTGGAAAACGGGTTGTATCGGTACGGCCGATAAATTTATCCGCGCGCCGAGACCTTTCGGCAGAACACGTGGAATGTTATCCGGAAACCCGCCGCCCGTGATATGGGCGAGTCCTTTGACAGCTCCGGTCTCGCGGATCGCTGCGAGACATGACTTCACGTAGATCTTCGTTGGCGTCAGGAGCGCCTCGCCAAGCGTGCGATCCGGCGCGAAGGGTGCCGCCGCGGTCCATGGCAATCCGGACCGTTCGACCACACTGCGCACAAGCGAATAGCCGTTGGAGTGGATCCCGGTCGAGGAAAGCCCAATGATGACGTCGCCTTCCGTGATATCCGCCCGTGGCAGGACGGCGCCGCGCTCGACCGCGCCGACCGCAAACCCCGCCAGATCGTAATCGTCACCGCGATACAAGCCCGGCATTTCCGCTGTCTCGCCGCCGATAAGCGCGCAGCCGGCCTCCCGGCAACCGATGCTGATACCGGCGACCACTGCGGCGCCGAGTTCCGGTTCGAGCCTGCCGCACGCGTAATAGTCGAGAAAGAAGAGAGGCTCGGCGCCTTGCACGACCAGATCGTTGACGCTCATGGCAACGAGGTCGATTCCGATCGTATCGTGGCGCCCGCTTTCTATGGCGATCTTCAGTTTGGTGCCAACGCCGTCGGTCGCCGCGACGAGAATCGGGTCTCGGTAGCCGGCCTGCTTGAGGTCGAACAGGCCGCCAAAGCCGCCGATCTCTGAATCGGCTCCGGATCGCGCCGTTGCCCGCACGAGGGGCTTGATCAGTTCCACCATCCGGTTGCCGGCGTCGATATCAACACCGGCCTGCGCGTAAGTGAGACCGCGCCGATTTTCTGCCATGATAGGCCCTCGCAAGCGCATGATCCGGGATGCCCGGATTCCGGAAAAGATCATGCGTAGGCAAAACGTTACGCCGGGGTCCTACGTTGGAATCGCAAGTCGCGCAATGGTCCAGGCGCCGTTATACTCCGCTCGAGGTGACGCTTTTCCGGCATCCGATGCCGGGGCGCGTGCGCGAGCCGGGATTGCCTTGAGTATTCCTAATCTCATTACTTTGGGGCGCATTTTGCTGGTGCCGATCGTGGTCTGGGCGATCGCCTCCGGCACGATGTGGATCGCATTTGTGCTGTTTTTGACTGCCGGGATCAGCGACGCCGTGGACGGGTATCTCGCCAAACGTTTCCATATGACCACCATGCTCGGCGCTTATCTCGACCCGCTCGCCGACAAGGCGCTGATTGTCTCTATCTACCTCACCCTCGGCATCAACGGCCTGATTCCAGGCTGGCTGGTGATCCTGGTGGTGTCGCGCGACATCATGATTATAGGTGCGGTGATGCTGTCCTGGCTGGTCGGCTCACCGTTGACCGTCAAACCACTACTGGTGTCCAAGCTGAACACCGTCGCGCAGATTGTGTTCGCGTGCGTAGTGCTCGGCACGCTCGGTTTCGGTTACAAGCTGCCAATGCTTACGCTCGTGCTCATGGGACTTGTGGCTGCGTTGACGCTCCTGTCGGTTGCCGCCTATGTGGCCGAATGGGTTCGTCACATGAACTCGACGGCGGCAAAACCATGAGCCAGCGCCCCGTACCGCGTCAGCGCCGCAAACCCGTCCTCGACCGCGGTGCGGTCGAACGTCAGATCGTTTTCTGGCTGACCGTTCTGACGATTGTCGTTCTGGCGTTGTGGCTCCTGAGTGAAATTCTTCTCCCGTTTGTTGCGGGCCTTGCAATTGCCTATTTGCTTACGCCGCTCACGGATCGGCTCGAGCGTCTCGGCATCAACCGGCTGGCTGCAGCACTCCTCATCATCACCGTCGTCGTGCTGCTGCTCGTCTACATCATCCTTCTCATTGCGCCGATAATCGGGGCGCAACTGGCCTCCTTCATTGAAAGTGTGCCTGGTTACGTAACCAAGCTTCAGGCCCTGTTGGGGGATCCGAGCCGGCCCTGGTTACAGAAATTGCTCGGTGCGGGCTTCAGTGCGGACAAGTCGATTACCGATCTGGTGACACAGGGTGTCGGTTGGCTGACGACATTTCTGCGTTCGCTCTGGTCGGGAGGTCGCGCACTGGTGTCGGTGTTTTCGCTGGTCGTCGTGACTCCTGTCGTCGCCTTCTACCTCATCTACGACTGGCACCGGATGGTCGGCAATGTCGACAGCTGGATCCCGCTTCAGCACCGGGAAACCGTGCGTGAGCTTGCGAGGGAAGTAGACGCCGCAATTGCCGGGTTTGTGCGCGGACAGACGGCGGTATGTCTCATTCTCGGGTCGTTCTACGCGGTAGCTCTCACTCTCAGCGGCCTTAATTTCGGTCTCTTGATCGGTCTCATCTCGGGGCTGATTACGTTCGTTCCATACATCGGATCGATGACGGGTCTCGTACTTTCGCTGGGCGTCGCGGTGGCGCAATTCTGGCCAGCCTATGGCTCGATCCTTTTCGTGCTCGGAATCTTCCTCGTCGGTCAGTTTGTGGAAGGCAATGTGCTTTCGCCAAAGCTCGTAGGTGAAAGCGTCGGTTTGCATCCTGTATGGGTGATCTTCGCGCTGCTCGCCTTTGGCTATCTCTTCGGCTTTGTCGGACTCCTGGTGGCGGTGCCGCTTGCTGCCACAATCGGGGTGCTTACTCGGTTTGCCTTGCGTCGCTACCTGCAGAGCTCGTTTTACACCGGGGAAGAGACGGATTGAGCGGTATGAACAATTCTGCGGTTCCGCGCCAACTCCTGCTGGCGCTCGAACACTCCGTAAGCTTTGCGCGCGAGGATTTCCTGCAGGGGCCATCTAACGTCGATGCGCTCAATCTGATTGAGCGCTGGCCTGACTGGCCGGACCGCATCGTCGCCATGGTGGGTCCGCCGGGGTCCGGCAAGAGCCATCTCGCGGCAATCTGGGCGGAACGCGCAGGGGCCCGCGTGCTGTCAGCAAAATTGTTGACCCAAACCGACTTCTCTTCAGCTTTCGCAACTGGCGCACTGGTGCTTGAGGATCTGCAATTCGATGGTCTTGACGAACGTGCGTTGTTTCATTTTCTCAATCTCGGACGCGAACAGACCGCCTATGTGCTGATAACGTCCCGCTCGCCCTTGACGACCTTTCCCGTGGCAATTCGCGATCTCGCGTCCCGTATGCGCGCGATTCCAGGCGTATCGCTGGCCGCCCCGGATGATGCATTACTGCGGGCGCTGATCGTCAAGCTTGCCATTGACCGCCAGATCGCCGTTGACGAGGCGCTGGTCGGTTACCTTGCCAATCGCATTGAGCGGTCGTTTGCGGCAGCGCACCAGGCCGTCCGGTGGCTTGATGAAGAAGCGATGCGGCAGCGCCGTCCGGTGACGCGGGCCCTGGCCGCCGAACTGTTTCGCGTTCCTTAACCTAGTTCTGCGAGGCTTGACCGGTGCGTTTCGCCGGCGCGAACTGTCATGCAGCGGTCATTTTTTTCCGCTAGGGCCTTGCTTTCAGGACGTCTCCATTATGGCGGACCACGCGCAAGCTATTGGTTCGGTTGAGGAAACTGCATCAGCCGTCAGCCAACCGGGCACGGTTGCCCCGGGCAAGGATGAGCGGTCTCCAACGCTAAGGTCGCAGCCTGAGCGGTTCATCAATCGCGAACTCTCGTGGCTGCACTTCAACCGCCGCGTTCTGGAAGAGGCGGCAAATCCGCAACATCCGTTGCTGGAGCGCGTCCGGTTTCTTTCGATCTCCGCGAACAACCTTGATGAATTTTTCATGGTGCGCGTGGCGGGCCTCAAGGGGCAACTCCGCCAGGGCATTCTTACGCAGAGCCCCGATGGATTGACGCCCGCCGAGCAACTTTCGCGTATTGGCGAGGCCGTATCCCAACTTGCGCATGATCAGCAGCAGCGCTGGATCGAACTACGACCGGAATTGACCGCCGCAGGTGTGGTGCTTGTGGACGGTGCCGATATCAGGAAATCGGAACGGAACTGGCTGGAGGAACACTTCCTGACGCATATTTTTCCATTGCTGACGCCGCTTGCAATCGATCCCGCGCATCCATTTCCGTTCATTCCGAACCTGGCCTTCTCTATTGCGTTGCAGCTCGCGCGAGCGAAGGATGGCAAGGCGATGAATGCCTTGATCCGCATGCCGCAGAAAATCGAACGCTTTATCAGGCTCCCCAACAGCGGCGATCAGGTCATTCGCCTTATTACGCTCGAGGACGCAACAACGCTATTCATAGCCCGGTTATTTCCTGGCTACATCGTCAAAGGGCACGGGGCGTTCCGGGCTATTCGGGATTCCGAGGTTGAAATCGAGGAAGAGGCCGAGGACCTCGTGCGTCTCTATGAGACTGCGCTGAAACAACGCCGCCGCGGATCGGTTATCCGCCTGGAACTCAGCGCTTCAATGCCCGCGGAGCTGTGCGACTTCGTCCAGCGTGCTTTGGCCGTTGCGGACGACGAGATTTTTAAGGTCGATGGGGTGCTGGCGCTTAATGACCTCGCGCAGCTCACAAGACTTGACCGCGCTGACCTTGAATTCGTGCCATACAACCCGCGATACCCGGAACGGATACGCGACCATGGCGGCGATTGTTTTGCGGCGATCCGCCAGAAAGACCTTGTTGTCCACCACCCTTATGAATCCTTTGATGTGGTCGTGCAGTTTTTGCAGCAGGCGGCACGAGATCCGAATGTTGTTGCAATCAAGCAGACGCTTTACCGCACGTCGGCAGAGTCTCCGATCGTGAAGCAACTCGTCGAAGCTGCCGAGGCCGGAAAATCCGTGACAGCTTTGGTCGAATTGAAGGCAAGATTCGACGAGGAAGCCAACATTCGCTGGGCGCGGGATCTCGAACGGGCAGGGGCGCAGGTTGTTTATGGGTTTATCGAGTTGAAGACCCACGCCAAGCTTTCGCTGGTCGTACGTCGTGAGGCTGGCGAACTCGCGACTTACGTGCATGTCGGCACGGGCAACTATCACCCGGTCACGGCGCGTGTTTACACCGACCTGTCATTTTTTACGGCCGACGCCGTCATAGGCCGCGACGTTGCGCGCATATTTAACTACATCACCGGCTATGCCGAACCCGCCGAACTCGAACGCATGGCAATTTCGCCGATCAATCTGCGCAAGCGGGTTCTTGACCATATTGCACAGGAGATTGCGCACGCCAAAGCCGGCCGGCCGGCTTCGATCTGGATGAAAATGAACGCCCTGGTCGACCCGGGGATCATCGATGCTCTTTATGACGCGTCGGCGGCGGGCGTTTCAATCGATCTTGTCGTGCGTGGAATCTGTTGCCTGCGCCCCGGGGTGCCCGGCCTGTCGGAGAATATCCGCGTCAAATCAATAGTCGGAAGGTTTCTCGAGCACGGACGGATTTATTGCTTTGGAGCCGGTCACCCGCTGCCGCACCCAAAAGCCGCAGTATATATCTCCTCAGCCGACATGATGCCTCGCAATCTCGACCGGCGCGTCGAAGTCTTGTGCCCGATACTCAATGCCACGGTCCATGAGCAAGTCCTGGGCCAGATCATGGTCGCGAATTTCAAGGACAACGAGCAAAGCTGGAAGCTCTTGCCGGATGGCAGTTCCACGCGCATAAAGGCCGCCCCGGGCGAAGAAGTCTTCAACGCCCACAAGTACTTTATGACAAATCCGAGCCTTTCGGGTCGTGGCAAATCGCTCAAAGAATCCTCGCCGCGCAGCCTTATACGCCGCCTCATCGAGGGCGCGTAAGCGCTCGGCGGCTATCGTCCCGAAGGGCCAACTCGATCACGGGCCGCCGATTGCGGTGATCGATATCGGATCGAACTCGATCCGCTTGGTCGTTTACGAAGGTCTGACCCGGGCGCCGACGCCCATTTTCAATGAAAAGGTCCTTGCCGGACTTGGTCGGCAGGTCCAGTCGACTGGGCTGCTTCCGACTGATGCCATCGAGACCGCGCTCAACGCGCTGCATCGCTTCAGGGCATTGTGCGACATTCTGCACGTGCGGCGTATCTGGGCGATCGCGACGGCAGCCTGCCGGGATGCGCGCAATGGGCGTGCGTTCATTGCCGAAGCAGAGCGCATCTGCCGCACGCGGATCACCGTTCTTTCGGGCAAGCGTGAGGCCTATCTCACGGCTCTCGGTGTGGTTTCGGGTATCCACAAGCCGGATGGCATCGTGGGCGATCTCGGGGGCGGCTCGCTCGAGTTGGTTGACGTTCGCGGCACGCGCGTGCGCGATGGCGTGACGCTGCCCCTTGGGGGGCTTGCGCTGCAGGACATTGCAGGCAAATCGCTGAAGAAGGCCGAAAAATTTGTCGAGCAGGCCTTCGACGGGCTCGGCATGTTGCGGCATGGCGAAGGCCGGACACTTTACGCGGTTGGTGGTACCTGGCGTGCGTTGGCGCGCTTGCACATGTGGCAGACCGGTTACCCGTTCCATGTCATGCACAACTACAGGATTTCAGCGCGAGAGGCGCAGGAATTCTCTCGCCTTGTTCACCACGTGGACCCAGAGACACTCTCGAAAATCGAAGTCGTCAACGCAGCGCGGCGACCGCTGCTCGCCTATGCAGCGCTGGTCATGGAAAACCTGGTTCACATCGTCAAGCCCAGGCAGGTGATCATCTCCGTGCTCGGTGTGCGCGAAGGGTTGCTCTATTCCCTGCTCAATCGGCGCGAACAGGTTCGCGATCCGCTTATTTCGGCAGCGGCCGACCTCAACGTACTACGCTCGCGTTCGCCACGGCACGGTGAGGAGCTGATCGGGTGGACTGACAGGTTCATGGAATCGTCGGGCCTGGAAGAAACCGCCGACGAGCAGAGGTTGCGTCACGCTGCCTGCCTGCTTGGCGACATAGGCTGGCGTGCACACCCGGATTATCGTGGCGAGCAATCAATGAATATTATCGCGCATGGCGCATTCGTCGCGATCGATCATCCGGGTCGGGCCTATCTGGCACTCTCGGTTTATTTTCGCCATGCCGGCCTGAGCGAGGAAGATCTGTCGCCGCGCCTTCGCGAACTCGCAACGACGCGGATGCTCGATCGCGCCAGGGTCCTCGGAGCCGCGATGCGCGTCGCCTATATTCTCACGGCTGGTCAGGCTGGCGTGTTGCCGAAGGCGCCCATGCAGGTCAAAAGCGGGAAACTCGTTCTTCGGCTTCCCGGCGCCTATGGGCAACTTGCGAGCGACCGGTTGGCCGGCCGATTGCGCCAACTTGCGCGCCTCATCGGGCGTGAGTGGGCGATCGAAACGTAGCTACGCATCATCACGCAAACACTGCAATGGACGTGGGGCATCAGTCCTTGGCTACGGTCACAACCCTTCCCTTATCCACGGCAAGAGCGAGGCGGCCGTGCTTGAGGGCGAGCGCGTTTTCACCGAACAATTCACGCCGCCAGCCTTTCAATGCGGGGACATCCGCCGCGTCGTCGGCTGCGATCCGATCGAGCTCGTCAACGGTTGCAATCACCTTTGCCGCAACGCCGTGCCGCTCCGCCGTCATCCTGAGCAGAACCTTCAGCAATTCTACTGTCGCGCTTCCATTTGCGGCTGGCCGGAATCGCTCCAAACGCGGTAAGGTCTTCTGGTCGCGTCCGAGCCCCCGCTTGACCGCTTCAATGATTTGGTCACCCCAGCGCGAGCGTTCGAAACCTTTCGGCAGTGAGCGAAGCTGACCGAGCCGCTCCAATGTGGTCGGAGCCTGCACAGCGATATCGCCGATGACCTCGTCCTTGAGCACGCGTCCGCGCGGCACATCGCGTGCCTGCGCCTCGCGCTCACGCCAAGCTGCGACCTCGATCAATACCGCAAGCTCTTTCGGCTTGCGCACGCGGCTTTTGAGCCGCTCCCAGGCTCTTTCCGGATCGGCGCGGTAAGTGTCAGGGGAGGTGAGCACATCCATTTCCGCCTGCACCCAGCTGCTGCGGCCACGTTTTTCGAGGTCCTCAACCAGCTTGAGATAGACGGTGCGCAAATGCGTCACATCCGATAGCGCGTACGCAATCTGTGCGTCGCTAAGTGGACGACGCGTCCAGTCGGTGAACCGGTGTGACTTGTCCAGTGTATCGCCGGTGATGCGCTGGACCAGTTGATCGTACGAAATCGAATCTCCATAGCCCAAAACCATCGCGGCGACCTGCGTATCGACGATCGGGTTGGGGATCGCGTGCGCCATATTCCAGACGATCTCAATGTCCTGACGCGCGGCATGAAAGACTTTCGTGATTTTCCTGTTCGTCATCAATTCGAAGAATGGCGAAAGGTCGATGCCATCAGCCAAGGCATCGATGACGACGGCCTCGTCGGGGGAGGCCATCTGCGCAACGCACAGCAGCGGATAATAGGTTGTCTCGCGGAGGAACTCGGTATCGACCGTCACGTAAGGGTGATTCGCCGCTCGCGTGCATGCCGCCGCAAGTTCATCGGTGGTGGTAATAAGGTCCATTGGCGGGGTGAACCTAACCCGATCAGGGTGCATCATGGCAACAGGCCTTAATCCCCGCGCACGCGTGGCATCTGAATGAATTCCCACGGGCTTGGCATGGCCCCGACCGGCACCTCGATAAGGGTCGGCTCGCGCCGCGCGAACGATTCGCGTAAGGCGACGCGCAATTCTTCGGGGTCGCGGGCGCGTCGCCCGGCGGCACCAAAGCTTTCCGCATACTTGACGAAATCTGGGTTGACGAGGTCGCAGGCGATCAGGCGATTCCCGAACTGTTCCTGCTGGATCCGGCGGACGTTGCCAAAAGCGCCGTCGACAAAAACGATGGCGATCAGCGGGATACCATGCCGCATGGCCGTCGCAAGCTCGTTACCGGTGTACAGAAATCCGCCGTCACCATTGATTGAAAGAACCGGGACATCGGTTCTTGCGTGCTGTACGCCTAGCGCGGTCGCATAGCCCCAGCCGAGATTGTCCTGGTAACCGGGGGAAAGAAACGTGCGTGGTTTGTAGACGGGGAACGCAAGGCGGGCGGCAAAGCCGACTTGGGTGACTTCGTCGACATAGACGCCATCCTCGGGCAACTCGGCGCGGATGGCCTCAAGAAAGGCGAGCTGCGGCGCTAGCTTGGCGAGCCGCTGGCGCAGCTTCGCCTGCCGCTCCAGCATCTCGTCGCGACGCGGTTCGCGGCGACGATTGTACCGGGCGAGTTCATCGGCAAGCGCGTGCAGGACAGGTGCGGCATCGCCGACTAGGGAGACTTTCGGCCTACTGACGCGCGCCGGCTCTTCGCGGTCGGCATCGACGCGCACGATCTGCAGGGTCTTGTCGATGCCCCATTGGGTCACCGGAGTGAGCAGACGCGTGCCGACCGCGAGCACCGCATCTGCCTCCGCCCACAGATCGCGCCCCAGCGGCAGGGTGACGCTGAACGGATTCCGCGAATCCAGAACGCCGCGGCCGCGCCGGTAGGCGAGCACGGGCGCCTGCAGCATGTCGGAAAGCAGGGTCACTTCGCTCGACGCGCCCTGCGCACCGCCGCCCGCGACAATCAGCACCCGCCGCGCCTTGCCAAGCACTTTCGCTGCCGCGCGTACCTTGCCGATATCGACTTTCGGTGGACGAGACGCCGCGGGTGTCGCGATCGGCGGCACGCGCGCGCTCTGACCCCACACGTCGATCGGGCATTCGATTGCCGCTGGTCCGGGACGCCCTTGGCTCATGGATTGAATGGCTTTCGCAACCTTGGCGGACGCTTCCTTCGGGTTCCGGACAATGGTCGAATGATCGACGAGGCGGGCGACGACGCCGGCCTGATCGCGGATTTCGTGCAGGTGGCCGTGGGCCTTGCCGATCGCCGAGGCTGGAATTTGTCCGATGATCGCGAGGACAGGCGCATTCATGCCGTAAGCGGTCAGCAGGGCCGCGCCGGAATTGAGCAGTCCGGGCCCGGGCACGACGGCGTAGGCCTGCGGCTTTGCCGTAGCCAGGGCTGCGCCGAGCGCCATATAGGCGGCGCCCTGCTCGTGGCGGGTGTGAATTACCCGCAGGCTTGCGGAGGCACGCTGCAGGGCGTCGAACAGGTGGTCGTTGTGGATGCCGGGAAGCGCATAAACGGTATCAAGCCCGTGCCCGATCAGGGTCGCGACCGCAGCCTCGGCGGTTGACATTTCCGTCCCCGCCGGGCGCGCCTTCTTCGTCATTTTTCCGGCTTTGCCCATCAGTGCCGCTCACTTAAAGCCAACTGCACGACCTGCAGCAAGCGCGGGTGAGCGGCCACCGGCAGCCCCGGTTTTTAAGGCCGATTGCCTTGACAAAGGCGACCCCCCATGCGCTTTTCGCGCGCTTCACACTGAAGTCCTGACTCGTTCCCGCCAAGCCCCAAGCCATGACAATGCATCGTTATCGCTCCCATAAATGCGGCGAACTTCGCGAGAGCGATATCGGAAAGACCGTCCGGCTTTCCGGATGGTGTCATCGTATCCGTGATCACGGCGGTGTCCTGTTTATCGATCTCCGGGACCATTATGGCCTGACCCAGATCGTGGCCGACCCGGACAGCAAGGCTTTCAAGCTCGCCGAGACACTGCGATCGGAATGGGTGGTGCGCATTGACGGCAAGGTGCGCAGGCGTCCGGCCGGCACCGAAAATCCCGAGCTGCCGACAGGACAGGTCGAGGTCTATATCGACGAGATCGAGGTGCTCGGTCCCGCGGCGGAACTGCCGATGCCGGTGTTCGGCGAGCAGGATTATCCGGAGGAGATCAGGCTCAAGTACCGGTTCCTCGACCTCCGTCGCGAACATCTGCACAACAACATCATGTTGCGCGGCAGGGTCATTGACTCGATTCGACGGCGCATGAAGGAGGCGGGGTTTTTCGAATTCCAGACGCCGATCCTGACTGCCTCTTCGCCCGAGGGCGCGCGCGATTACTTGGTGCCCTCGCGGCTGCATCCCGGAAAATTCTACGCGCTGCCACAGGCGCCGCAACAGTTCAAACAACTGATCATGGTGGCCGGCTTCGACCGCTACTTCCAAATCGCTCCCTGTTTTCGTGACGAGGATGCACGCGCTGACCGTTCGCCAGGCGAGTTCTATCAGCTTGATCTGGAGATGAGTTTCGTCACCCAGCAGGATGTTTTCGATGCAGTCGAACCCGTGATCCGTGGCGTGTTCGAGGAATTCGCGAACGGCAAGCCTGTGACGGCGAAGTTCCCGCTCATTCCCTATGCCGACGCATTGCGCAAATACGGCAGCGACAAGCCTGACCTGCGCAACCCGATCGTGATGCAGGATGTGAGCGAGGCGTTTCGCGGCTCCGGATTCAAAATCTTCGCCAAGATCCTGGAGACGCCCGGAAACGCAGTTTGGGCTATTCCGGCGCCCAAAGGTGGTAATCGCGCCTTCTGCGACCGCATGAACTCCTGGGCGCAGGGTGAAGGCCAGCCCGGCCTCGGTTACATCTTCTGGCGCGAAGGAGAGGAAGGCGGGGCCGGTCCCCTGGCCAAGAACATCGGCCCGGAGCGCACGAAACAGATCGCCGAACAAATGCAGCTCGGCATCGGTGACGCCTGCTTCTTCGTGGCCGGAAAACCGAAGGACTTCGTGAAATTTGCCGGTCCTGCCCGTGCCAAGATCGGCGAGGAGCTCGGTCTTATCGATAAAAGCCGTTTCGAGTTTTGCTGGATCGTCGATTTTCCGATGTACGAATGGAACGAAGAGGAAAAGAAAATCGACTTCTCGCACAATCCGTTCTCGATGCCGAATTTGCCGGTCGAAGAATTCCTGGCCCTTGATCCCAAAGACCGTGACAAGCTTCTGTCGATCAAGGCCATCCAGTACGACATCGTCTGTAACGGTGTCGAACTGTCATCCGGCGCGATCCGGAATCACCGTCCGGAAGTGATGAAAAAGGCCTTTGCGATCGCCGGCTACAGCGAAGATGTGCTTGAGACAAAATTCGGCGGCATGCTGCACGCGCTCTCGCTCGGCGCACCACCGCACGGAGGCATCGCGCCCGGTATCGATCGCATCGTGATGCTTCTCGCCGGCGAGGAAAACCTGCGTGAGGTCGTCCTTTTTCCGATGAACCAGCGCGCCGAGGACCTGATGATGGGTGCTCCGTCGGAGGCGACAGCGAAGCAGCTCAAGGAACTGCATATCAGGCTGGATTTGCCGAAGAAGTGACGCCCTTCTGGCGTGATGGCCGCCTCAAAGGCGGAGCGCCGTCACCGCTCTGGCAGGGGAATGAATTCGATCTCGTCGCCCGGCACCTTGCCGAAGTGGCCGGCCTTCCAGTCGGCCTTGGCCTGCTCGATGCGCTCCTTGCGCGATGAGACGAAATTCCACCAGATGTGGCGCGGACCGTCCATCGGCGCGCCACCGAGAATGACAATATGGGCGTTGTTGACGGCTGTTATGGTCGGGGCGTCGCCCGGTCTGAACACCAACAGCCGTCCCGGCTCGAACTTGTCGCCGGAAATGTCGATAACGCCTTCGATGACATAGATCGCGCGTTCCTCGTGATCCGCATCAAGCGGCATCGAGGCACCGGCCTTTAAATGTACGTCGGCAAAGATCGTCTCATGCGCGGTCGGCACCGGCGACGTTGAGCCGAAAAGCGAGCCGACCACAACCCGCACGTTCTTGCCGTTATCGTTGATAACCGGAAACTCCGCCGCTCCGTGATGGGCAAAGCCGGCCTCCATCTCTTCCTTTGCGACCGGCAGCGCGACCCACATCTGCAGGCCGTGAATCGGCTCACCATCGACGCGGCGCTCAGGGCGCGTGCGCTCGGAATGAACGATGCCACGTCCGGCGGTCATCCAGTTGACCTCGCCCGGTCTGATCGCCACGGCAGTCCCGAGGCTGTCGCGGTGCATGATCTCGCCGTCGAAGAGGTAGGTCACGGTGGCCAGCCCGATGTGGGGATGCGGGCGCACATCGAGTCCGTTGCCGGCCCGGAATTCGGCCGGTCCGAAATGATCGAAGAAGATGAATGGACCGACCATGCGGGTGCGAGCGGAAGGCAAAGCCCGCCGGACGGCGAAATCGCCCAGATCGACAGTACGGGGGACAATCACCTGTGCGATTGCCTCACACTGGTATGCATCCCCTGCGGCGGGATCCTTGCCGGGAAAGAAACTCATGACTGCTCCTATGCACTACTCGCGCCGCAGCCCGAACAGCCGCATCGCGTTACCACTTGCAATCCGTTGCGCCTGATCAGCCGGGAGCTCGGCCAGCCATCCACGATACTCCTTGAATATCGTATCGTAACCGAACCAGCGCTCGTTGATCCAGGTATCCGAACCAAGGAGAAACCGGTCCGAATACCGTGCAAATAGGTTGCGCCAGTCGCTTGTCAACTTGCCGTCGCTGCCCGCAATGCCGCCGCGATAGGACAATTCGCCCCAAAGTGCGTCCTTGTGCTGGTCAAGCAGCTCCGCCAGCCGGGCAGGTGGGACCGAAAATCCCGTATGTGCCCAGATGATCCGGGCCTTCGGATTGTGCCTGAACAGAATGAGCAAAGCTTCCTCGTCGCAATGCGCATGCAGGAACAGGTTTCGCTCGACAGCAAAATCGACCATCTTCTTCACCCAGCCGGACTCCGCGGCCTTTCCGTAGATGTGAAATTCACCGATTCCGCGGAAATAGCCGCGGGCATACTCGTTCTTGATCAACTCGAAAATTTCCGGGTCGTTGAACCATGTCTGGATGTCGCTGCGCACCCGATAGGGCCGGATGAATGGTACAACCTTGAGTTCCGGCCATTTCGCATCCACGAGTTCGTGCGTACCTTTGTTCGGCCGGCTGGTGGCGATGATGCCCATAATGCCGTTGCGCCGGAACACGTCACGGACCTGGTCAAGCGAATAAAACGGCTTCGGCTCCTGGTTGTAATGGAGGTGTGCGTCAAATATCTCGATACGCTCCTGTGCGGGAGCGCTGAGTGCCCCGGTCAGAAGCGTCGCGACAAATGCGGGCCAGGCAATCAGAGCTCTCATCTCGAACCTCCGGGGTCCAGACATCTGTGCAGGCAAGGCCGATAGCCGGCCCTAATTTAACCCATTGCTAACCATAGTCGCGCGGCCGGTTCCACCGTGTGCTTTGGCTGGGGTCACATAGCCTTAAGCTTAAGGTAGTCTTTACGGCGGCGTGGCTGACTGGGAGTCCAGGATCGGGGCCCCTGGCTGTGGAGTCGGGATGGGGTTTCTTGTGCGCGCAGCTAGGCGCCGGAATTTATTTGCGGTTATCGTCGGCGTCGCGGTCGTCGGCGCTCCTTTCATCGCCTTCAATTTCTGGCTCGAAAATCTCATTGAACGTCAGGGCGGATCCGAAGTCGGCACCGCCGCCAAACGCGCGATAGCACTCGCCGAAGCGCGCGTCCGCGACGCGGTAAGCACGCTCGACAGTTTGGCGGCAGCGGGCATCGGGTCATGTGATCCTGGCGACATCGAGGCGATGCGATATGCCGTGTTCAATACGATTCCGGTCAAGGAAATTGCCATTATTGGTGCGGACGGAAAGACCCTGTGCAATCATCTTCAGCTGCCCCCGGGGGATCGCACGTTAATTTCCACCGAACCACTGTTCGGTGTCGGCGGATATCATCTCGACATAATTTCGCTTTCCGGCGGCGAGCGAATGGTGCGCCTGCGCCGCGACTCGGCGAGCGGTCCCAACGTCATCAGCGCCCTGGTGCCGGCGGTTCTGTTCCTGCCCCAGGTGTCGACGCGGGGCGGCCCATTCAGCGGCTATGCCCGTATCGTGACGGCACAGGGAACAACAATCGGGGAGGTCGGCAAGCAAGCGGCAGGCGATGCGCATACAAGCTTTACTGCGGATATGCGCTCGGAGAAATTCGGATTTGACGTTGAAATTCGCAGTCCGCGGTCACGTATCGAGGCGGAGCATGCCGACTTGAAGTGGTTTGCTCTGTTCGCGGCAGGCATCATCACAATCGCGGTAACCGGACTGGCGATGCTCATGCCGCGTCAGTCGCCGCCCAACCCGGTGGCGGAAATCGGACGCGCGCTCAACGCGGGCGAATTCATTCCGTATTACCAGCCTGTTGTCGATATTCGCTCGGGGCGGTTGCGGGGGGCGGAGGTGCTGGTTCGCTGGCGCAAGCAGGACGGCACGTTGGTGTTGCCTGGCGCATTTATTCCGTTAATGGAATCGAGTGGTCTTATCGACGATTTGACCCGTAATCTCATGCGAAAGGTCTGCACCGAGGTTGGTCCTGCGCTCGGGCGTCGTCCGGACCTTAGGATATCCTTCAACTTTGCCGGCAAACTGTTCAGCGAGCCGTCGATCGTCAACGATGTGCGCAATATCTTCGTGGATTCGCCGATTAAATTTTCCCAGGTTGTGCTCGAGGTGACTGAACGCGACCCCATCGAAAACTTCACGGAAACCCGGCAGACCATCGCCGCGTTGCAGGGTCTTGGCGTTCGCATCGCGATTGACGACGTTGGCACGGGTCACAGCGGGCTTTCGTACATGCTCAAGCTTGGCGTCGACATCATCAAGATTGACAAGATGTTCGTCGATGCCATCGGCACTGACCGGAACTCGACCACCATTGTGGAAACTCTTGTCGATCTCGCGCGCAACATGCGCATGGACGTTGTTGCCGAAGGCGTCGAAAACTTCGAGCAGGTTATGCACCTGCGTGCCCTCGGCGTACGGTCGGCACAGGGCTATGTTTTTGCGCCGCCGTTGCCGGGGAGTTCGTTCCTGCAGCTTGTCGAGGCGATCGATCCCCTGCAGCCCGCCGGCAACGAAGTCGGCGGTGGGGCAGATGCTCGACGCTTGGCGGCCTCCGCCTGAACGCGCCTCGCCGTCGCCGGTGCGATGAAAAGGGGCGGCCTTGCGGCCGCCCAGTTAAAACGCCACGCGGGAGGAACCTCTTGACGGGTCGGCCATTGCTCAGCCGGCCCACGTGACCGAATGTCGTGTTGACAATCCGTCATGGGCCCATCGATTCGTCAATCAAATTTTTCAGAAATATGACGGAAGATTCCCTTTGTCGGGCCGCCAAGGTTGCTCTCCCGCGCACAGGTGATTCGGCGGGGTAGCGGCTATGAAGCCGCCAGCTCATTCTCGATCGCCGCGATCACAAGGGGATCGGTAGGCTCGATTGCCGATGCAAAGGCGGCCTTCAAATGGCCATCACGCCCAACAAGGTATTTATGGAAATTCCAGCGCGGCGTCTCGAATGGCCCATCGGCGGCCGCCCATCGGTAGAAGGGATGGGCATTCTGACCCTTCACGGCCACCTTCGCGGTGATCGGGAACGTGACGTGATAGGATCCTTGGGCGGTAGCCCGAATGTCGACCGCGTTTCCAGGCTCCTGGCCGCCGAAGTCATTGGACGGCACGCCAAGAACGATCAGTCCACGATCGCGGTAGCGGGTCCAAAGCTGCTGCAGGCCGGCGTACTGCGGCGTGTATCCGCAGAGCGATGCCGTATTGACCACAAGCAGGGGATGGCCGGCATAGGACGAGAGCGATATGTCGTCATTATCCAGGCCCTTGAACGTAAATGCGTACGCCGTGACACGGCTCATGCTCGCAGCATGGGCAACGCGCGGGCCTAGTCCGGTAAGCGGGATGGCGGCCAGGAGGCAGAAACGCCGTCGATCGATCATACACGCCAGTATAGCGGACAGCGCCCCTTCTGCTGAGCAAAATTCCGTGAAAATCCCGGCAGTCTGGGCGCGGGCGCTACGCTGCGGCAATGCGTACCGTTGTCTCGAACGAGGTACCACATGCCTCGCATTGCCACAGATGGCGAACGCGATTTCCATCAACGCACTCGGACCATTCTGGAATGTAGATGCGCTGACCGCACTGTGCGCATTCAATCACGGGCCGCGAACGCGCAAACTTCGTGATGTCACCGGACACTTCCATGGGCCTTCCTCCCGATACTGACGGCCCCGACCCCGTCGCGTTTGTTTTACGTCTGCACCTTAGTGCCGTGGCCGCGAGCGAATAAAGCAGAACAACTGACGTAAAATACGCGCGGCTCGTGAATTTTTTGCGGCAGAATGAAAGCTCGAATCAATAATCGGCTCTTCGGGAGCTCTTGCGTTCCCCCGGCACCGGATCACAACGTGACGCCGAACTTCTGCAGAACCCAGATTGTCGTCAGATAGAACGCAAAGGTGAGTGTGCAGCAGACGGCAAGTGTCGGCCAGAATCCTATCCCGTGCCGCAGCATCGCAGGCATCACAAGGAACATTGGTAGTGTCGGAAGCACATACCAGAATGTCGATTGTGCGTGTGCGGCAATCCGTTCAGCGTCGCCGGTATCATGCCACAGCCACAGAATGCCAAGTATTGAAACCAATGGCAGCGAAACGATCAGCGCGCCGAGAGTGGGCGAGCGCCGCGCCACCTCTGACACGATCGCGATAATGATGCCCGACAAGGCGGCTTTGATGACGAGGTAGAGCATGGAGGGCTCCAGGAACGGAACTCGGCGTTTTGACGATTGTTGAACCTACATGGTCCAAAGAGGGACAGCCATGCGTGTTGCACTGCTTGCGGTCTGTTTGATGTGCGGAGTCGTTACGGCTCCAGCGATGGCGCAGACCGGAGAGAAGCCGTCCGGTAAAACCGAGTACAGCACAGGTTGTACGAAGGCCCCGGAAACAGCGGGGCAGAAACAGCCCCGAGGCTGGACTGGACCTACTGAAACCGGTTCCGGCGGGGCCGCCTGCGGCAAGCCCACGGGGGCAGAGCCCGCCCGGGATGCAGGCCGCTCCGGAAAGCTCGTCGAAAACCACTGTGGCACCGGACAAGGATAAACAAGCCGGTTTGTCCGCGATAATGCGCAAATTGAGGTGTTTAACCAAGCATCGCGTTTGCGGCATGGCAGGGGTCGCGCCGCCGAGTAGTGGGATTGCACCCTGCAACTTTAATGCGATAATTGGTGCGGGGACGGAGGCTACAAGGTCACGGCTTCCGATGAACGTCATTGGGAGTGGGGGTACTCGCCGTCAATTCCTGGCGACGGCGACCGCGTCACAGGCGGACAAGCGCGTAGCGGTGGTCATCGCCGCTGTCAGCCTTATCGCCTTCGCTGTGGCGGTGCCTTTCGCGCGCACGCCGCTTGCGCCGATGCCTGCCTTTATTCCGAGCTACGAAGCGGCGCTGTTTCTCATAGATTTGGTCACCGCCGTCCTGCTGTACGACCAGGCGATCCGGGTCCGTTCGTACGCAGTATTGGTGCTCGCGGCAGGTTACCTGTTTGATGCACTGATCATTGTTCCGCATGCACTCAGCTTCCCCGGCGCATTCGCACCCGGTGGACTGCTGGGCGCGGGTCCCCAGACGACGGCTTGGCTCTACGTGTTCTGGCACGGCGGCTTTCCGCTTTTTGTCATCGGCTACGCCATAATGCGCCGTCATGAACCTTTCCGGGGATGGCCGTCTGCACTTGGCGTCAAGCTTTCCATCCTCGCATCTGTCGTCATCGTCGCCGTCGTTGTGCTTCTGCTCACTCTGCTGGCCACAGCCGGGCACGATCGGCTGCCAACCGTGATGCGAGGCAGCGACTACTCGCTTCTTGTCAGCAAAGGTATCAGTCCGGCAGTTTGGGTTCTCACGCTCATCGCTGTGGCGGCGCTTTGGCGGCGGCAGTCGCTCGTTGTGGACCTGTGGTTGATGGTCGTGATGTGGATATGGCTTTTCGACATCGCGCTCGCCGCAGTCATCGGATCGTCACGCTATGATCTTGGCTTCTACGTCGGGAGGATTTTTGGACTGGTCGCTGCGGGCTTTCTGCTGATCACCTTGCTGGTCGAGATGGCACGGCTCTACGCTGGCGCCGTCGGCGCTGCAGACAATGCGGAAAAGAAGCTGCTCGCCTTGCTTCGCTCACAGACACCATCAACCAACCGTACGGGGAAAGGGAAAGGCACGGATTCCTTCGTGCAGCAACAGAATATCGCTCACTATCGCGCCCTGCTCGAGGCAGGCAAGCTGGACGACCGCCAACATGCTGCGATCAGAAAGTTGCTTGCCGAGGAGGAAGCAAAGTCGACTGGAATGCGGTCGGAACCAGAGGCACAATAAGGTCAATGGCGGGATACCGGTTCAGGGGAGACGCCATGTGAGCCAGAAGATCCTTGAAAAACCTCGGACAAAAATAAGATCGAAGACACAGCGTCCGCCGCTGTGGAAGGTGATCCTTCTTAATGACGATTACACGCCGCGCGAGTTCGTCGTTCTCGTGCTCAAGGCGGTATTTCGCATGAACGAGAGTCACGCCTACAAGGTTATGATGACGGCACATCAGAAGGGCGCTTGCGTAATTGCGGTTTATACGCGCGACGTGGCCGAAACCAAGGCAAAGGAAGCAACCGAGATGGGGCGCGCGAAGGGCTATCCGCTCTATTTCACGACCGAGAAAGAGGATTGAGCGGCCACGTGGTGGCGCGACGTCTGGTCCCCAGCCGTGCCTCCACACGTGGTTGTGAACACCTGGCAGGGACGGCTGAGGGTATTGAGAGGTTTTCAATGCACGGGACGTACCGACAACAAGTGAGTGTGGGCACTGCGTATGACTCAAGGCTGGACAGGAACTCCGATGGATCAGGATGTGTGGTCACGTTATGCGCCACAGGTGCTGAGCATCGTTCGCATCATGGTTGCGCTTCTATTTTTTGAACATGGATTGTCGAAGCTGTTCGGTTTTCCACAAGCTTCACCGTCTCCGGCACTTTTCTCGCTGTCATGGCTTGCGGGCGCAATCGAACTCGTCGGCGGGGCACTTCTCGCCATCGGATTGTTGTCAAGGGTGTCGGCATTCATCATGTCGGGCGAGATGGCGTTCGGCTATTTCATCAGTCACGCACCGCGGGACTTCTTCCCAATCAACAATCGCGGCGATGCGGCGATCCTGTATTGCTTCATCTTTCTCTATTTCGCCTTTGCCGGGGGCGGGCCATGGAGCCTCGACGCGCTGCTGGCACGGCGGAATTCGGCGCTAAACCCGGCAAAATAGGCAATTCCCCGATCGATCAGGGCGACAGGCCCGACGAAGTATTTGCAGGCGTCACTTGAACATGGACGCAGATTATTGAATGATAATTTTATGAAAAGGACCGCGATTGCAGTGTTTGCTGTGCTGCTTGCGCAGCCTGGGATCGCCATGGCGGGTGGAGGCGGTAAAGGCGGCCACGGTTTCACCTCTGGCGGCCATCACCATCACCATCACAAGCACGGCACGCATTCCAGCAAGTGGTGGTGGTATTACGGTTACGGTGGCATTTACGCGACCGCGCCTTTCGTTACCGAGACCGTTGCCGTGCCGGTTGCGGTCGCGGCCGAGACTGTACGGCCATGCCAACGTGTTCAGCAGCCGATCACCGTCCGTTCCGAAGACGGTGGCGAACGCGTCATTTCGGTCACGCGCTGCCAGAACTGACCGCCGGTAACCATTGCGCTTAACGCTAACGCGCGTTTTCCTGCGTTCGTACGATTGTTGGCCGTAGCCCGCTTGTTATCTTCCCGCGCAATTTCTCGGAGTTGGCTGATGGTTGAAAAGAGAAAAACCATGCGTTCGCGAACACTGCTTGGCGGCAGCATCGCATTCAATAATCGCGCATCGACCATGGACTGCCAGGTGCGGAATCTGTCGCAGGGCGGTGCCAAGGTAACGTTCACGAACACAGCTGTTGTGCCTGACCAGTTCGATCTGACGATCGCCAACAGGCAACGTTCATTCCGCGCGCGCATGGTATGGCGTGCTCCTAACGAAGCCGGGGTCGCATTCCTGAGTGAATATGACCACGATGTGCCGGTTCCGCTTGAATTGGCCAGGCGCCTGCGTGACTGCGAGGCTGAAAATGCAGCTTTGCGCCGACGCGTCGCGCAATTGAGCGAAAGCGGCGGTGCCTAGTACCGGCCGGGCGTCTTATCTTGTCTCGATCAACGTAATCGGCTGACGCCCGTCGTTTCCTGCCGCGGGTTCGGGCGTTCGTATTTCAGCTGACCGAGTAGGCTGGGTTGCCGGCGAGACCGCAACGGTCCGTGGTGAGAGCGCTGCATTGACCGGCCCGATGACGGCCGCGATCGCCGGCGGAAGGCCTTGTAACAACGACGCCTGCTTCTTGTTTTGTGCATAGAGGTAGAGGCCGGCGAGCACGATCACGATCACCACCAGGATAACCAGCGTATTGACGGTCGTATCATCACTGACGCGCCGCCTGCGCGACGTGGGCTTGCGACTTCCCCGGCTGCTTCGCGCTGCCTTTCGCTTCTTCGCCATGGCGTAGAGCTCCCTCGATGGTGTTGCCAACGCACGGCACTGCACCTCAATTCACTCAAACCCAGGGCACCTCGCTCCAATACAAACCCGCTCCAGGGCCGAACCGCCCCGGCGCGCAGGCTTACCGAATCAGTGCGCGGAGATTAGCCGATTCGGCGGTTTCAAGGGTGAATGCGGGGCGGGCGCTCCGGGGGCTGGCCGTTGTTCCTTGCCCGCCGGTGTGATCTCATCGCAGCCGGAACCATGGCGCAACGTGTCCTGATAACGGCCGGGGCCGCCGGCATCGGGCGAGAGTTTGCACGTGCCTTTGCGGCCCGCGGCGCGAAGGTTTTCGTTTGCGATATTGACGAAAAGGCGCTCGCCACGATCACCGGTGAAATCCCGGGCCTGATCGCCTGGCGCTGCGACATGGCAATGCGCGCCGATATCGAGCGCATGGTGCCCGAGGCTGTTTCCGCCCTCGGCGGGCTTGACGTTCTCATCAACAATGCCGGGATCGCCGGGCTGACGCTGCCGGTCGCCGACTATCCGCCTGATGATTGGGACAAGGTTGTTGCGGTCAATCTCACGGCCATGTTCGACGTCTCGCGTCTCGCCATCCCGCATCTGAAAAAGTCGAAAGCGGGCTGCATCATCAACATGGCGTCGATCGCGGGGCGCTACGGATTTCCCAATCGCAGCCCCTACGCGGCGACGAAGTGGGGAGTCATCGGGTTCACCAAGACGCTTGCGATGGAACTCGGTGAATGGGGCATCCGTGCCAATGCCATCGCGCCCGGAGCGGTCGAAGGGGATCGCATCGTTCGTGTCTTTCAGGGCCGGGCACAGATAAGCGGGCGCACCTTGGAAGAGGTGAAGGCCGACGCGCTGGCGGCAGCCTCGATCAAGGCCATGGTAGATCCAAAGGATATTGCGCAGCTGGCTGTTTTTCTTGCTTCCGACGCAGCCAAATCGATCTCAGGCCAGGTGATCTCGATCGACAACGACCGGCAGAAGGCGTGAGGGCTCCGTCGGCCGATCGAGCCCCAGCGTATCGCGCCTCGATTTGCTGCGCCGTCGCCATTTCACGCGCATGCATATCTGCATGAAATGCGAATCTGCGCGATTCCGGGGGCTGACCTGGCCACCGAGCGGTCAGTGCCGCAAATTTACCAAGGAACGGGCCCGGAAAAGCATCGTCTCCGGAGCCTTAACGTTACCTGGTGTGCTTACCCGGTCGAGTCGCTAGCGCTGTCAGGCACAAGCGGCTAGTCCTTAATCCTTCACACGAGAGGCAAAAGCGGAAAACACCGTTCCCACGGCCCGACCGCTTTTGGAAGGATGGAGTGATAGCGTTGAAGAAATTAACGATCGTAGTTGCAGCGCTGGTTTCAATTGGCCTTGTAGTGAGCGCCTATGCGACTCCAAGGCACGGGCATCAGCGCCAGCACCGCCTCACAATCACGTGCGATCTGCGCGGCTGCTCCGACAGGGTACCGCAGGAGCGCGCTGCGTATGCCGACGCAAGTGCGGCGGCCGATGCCAACGGGGGCGCGGTAGTCAGCCGGAGGCCGGAAGGCTGTCCGCACGCGTTCTGCGGCTGCGAAGCCTCGCTCTATTTGTTCGGCAAGATCCGGCCGGAACTCAATCTGGCTTCGAACTGGATCCGCAAGTTTCCGCGTACATCGCCAGCGCCAGGAATGGCTGCAGCCCGCAGCGGGCACGTCATGGTCCTGATGAGCCATGTCGAAGGGGACAACTGGGTGGTCCATGACGGCAATTCCGGTGGCGGCCTCACGCGCGAGCATGTCAGGTCGATCCGCGGCTACGTGATCGTGAACCCACGCGGGGCTTACGCGGAAAATCCGGCCGCGGGGGATTCGAACACCAACTAAGCGCTGATAATCGCCGGACTTTCGCTCGGTACCGGTGATTACGAGGTTTCAGCGCACACGGTGCGTGCACCAAAAAGGGCTGCAGTGCAGCCCTCACAATTTAAACTCAAGCCGGCGACAGCTTCGGGGGAGGGAATCGGAGCGGGCCGTCGCCGGCTAAGGCCCAAGCCACGCCCCGTGGTCCTCAGACGCTGCAGCCCTTTAACGATAGCCGCCGGCAGCGGCGAGACGCTCGCCGGTCATCCAGGCCGAATCGTCCGACGCAAGGAAAACGGCAACACGGGCGATGTCGTCGGGCCGCCCCAGCCGGCCAAGTGCCGTTCGCGCGACCATCGCTTTTTCGAAATCGCTGCCGACGATGCCTGCCGCATGCAGGCCTTCGGTTTCCGTGCCGCCGGGCGCAACGACATTGACGCGGATTTTGCGCGGGCCGAGCTCGGCAGCAAGCGCGCGGGTCAGCGTGTCCACGGCTCCCTTGGTGGCGGAATAGACCGATGCCGTCGGCACCGCATCGACGCTTGCTGTCGACCCGATGTTGATGATGCTGCCGCCCTCAGCTCCGAAGTATTTTGCTGCTTCCTGCGTCGCCAGAACGGTGCCGAGAACGTTGGTATTGAACTGGCGGTGGAACTCTTCCTCCGTGATCTCTTCAAGCGGCTGGAAATGATAGACGCCGGCGTTATTCACCAGCACGTCCAGTCGACCGAATGCTTTCTTCGTTTCGTCGAACAGATACTTGACGTCAGCCGCCTTGGCGACGTCAGCCTTGACGGCAATGGCCCTTCCGCCTTTGGCCTTGATGTCGGCGACAACGCGATCAGCGTCGCTCTTGCTGGAGGCATAATTTACCACCACCGCAGCTCCAGCGGCGGCAAGACTTTTGGCAATGCCTGCGCCAATACCCTTCGATGCCCCCGTAACGACCGCTACCTTGTTTTTCAGATCACTCATGGAACCTTATCCTGTTCTTAATCTGATGTTTCGATCGTCATCGAAATAAGAAGCGGTGCGAGCCGGCACAAGGGGGCAGACCAGGGAAGACGCCGTGCCGTCAAATGTCGGCAAGCCGATCGAGATAGGCGCGCAGGACCCGGCGCTGGAGCACAAGGTGGGCGAACTTGCCTTCGCGCAAAATCCTGATCAGCCCGGAAGTTTCGAGTTCCTTGAGGTGGTGAGAGAGCGTGGCCGGGCTGATCTTGTGGTTTTTGTGGAGGGTGCTGCAAGCCATAGGCCCTTTGCAGGCGCCGATCGCCTTCAGCATTTCAAAACGCCGGGGCTCGGCCAAGACACGGGCGATCCGTGCAAATTGCCGCTCGGTGAGACGACGGTTTTTTCCTTTTGCCATGTTTTGAAAGTAGTTGCCGCAAAATGAATGTCCAGCGAGGCATGGGCGCGACGTGGCCAAAAATGGGCGCTGCCGCCGGGTCGCCGCCGGCGCCATTGCGGCACTTGGGGAACCAGGCGCGGCGGCCGGGCGGGTTAAGGAACGAAACCCTTGGAAACATGATTACAAGGGCGGATAATCCGCTCGAGAGACAAGAGCCATGAGGCTTCAGCCGCTCTTGCGCGTCGGTTCGACCCTTGCGCTGCTGTCCGTGGGCGCGATTTGGGTTGCGGCACCGGCGTGTGCCCAAGTCTTCGACTTCGGCCAGATCGACGCATTTGAATCACTCGGCTCAGGCACGCAACCCGGCGGGTCGCCACCGAAGACGATCGTCGACGACGGCGAGCGCCATACCGTTTTGTTTACGATCATCGAGTCCAACACAGAGGCGAGGATCTATTGGCGGTCACCGGACGGCCCACAGACAACCGTCATGCGTGGGCAAGGGCTGCGGGCATTTCAAACGACCGGCGAATTCAAAATCGAGGCTGCCGGCGACAAGAATCGAAGCTTCAAATACGGGTACGTCCTGTTCCGGCTGAAACCGGATACCGGCGTTCAGCAAGACAAGATCTGACCCCGCCTGTTGCCGGTTCAGGCAGAGACCCGGGTTATCGGCCTCTGCTTCGCGCGCTCGCAGCGCGTTGCCGGCATTCGAAATATTCCCTCGATCCGGGCTGACCGTAAGTACGGCAGCGCGCGTCGTCGATTGAAGCGACCGTTTCTTCGCCCTGCTGCTGCTGCACCATCTGCTGATGACCCATCGTGCCAGGTGCACAGTCCTTGGTACCGGTGCCGGTGACGCATTCGGGCGAATAGCCTGCGCATCCGGTAAGGAGCAGGGTGGTGCCAACAATGATCAATGCTGCCAAGCGCATGAAGTCCGGACATCGTGAACGAATCAGCTGCGAGGCAAAGAGTGTTGCCCCAAACATGCGGCGGAGTCGATTTCTGCACGGCGGGATACCCACTGCCCAGCGAAAATTGGCTGACCGGGTTTATCCCGGTCATGGCGCATCAAAGCTTTACGAACACCCCGTCGTTGACCCACACGTGTCGCACTTCATGCAGGTGCCGTTGCGCACCAGCGTGAAGTTTCCGCATTCGCCGCAAGCCTCGCCTTCATAGCCCTTGGCGCGGGCCTCGGCGCGCTTCTCGGAGGCCGCAGCCTTGGCGTAAGCACGGGCGTCCTGTGTGTCGACACGTTGCTCGAGCTGCTCGGCCGGCGAAAGTTTTGCGTCAGGCTCGGCCTTGAGCGCGGTGGTGCCGGCCACCTCGGCGCGGGCACCGCCGACCGGGGCCAGCGCGGTGACGTTGCCGCCCGCCGCCGGAGTGGGCGACGCGACACCGCGCACGACCGCCAGGCGATCGGTGCGCGAGCGGGTGAGGCCCTTCGAGACGTAGTTGGTCGCCGGTGCGGGCTTGCCTTCTTCCACGCCCTTGCCAAGCGCGTCGAACCCGCCAGCCTCACTCGGATCGACATGTGCGAGATCGAAACGCTCCAGGTAGGATACGGCGAGTTCGCGGAACACATAGTCAAGGATGGAAGTCGCATATTTGATCGAGTCGTTGCCCTGCACCGGACCCGACGGCTCGAAACGGGTAAAAGTAAAGGCATCGACATACTCTTCCAGCGGCACGCCGTATTGCAGGCCGAGCGATACCGCGATGGCAAAATTGTTGAGCAGCGAGCGCAGCGCTGCGCCCTCCTTATGCATGTCGATGAAGATCTCGCCCAGCCGACCGTCGTCATATTCGCCGGTGCGCAGATAGACCTTGTGGCCGCCGACGACCGCCTTCTGGGTGTAGCCCTTGCGGCGGTCGGGCATGCGCTCGCGTTCCCGGAGTACGGTCACGCGCTCGACGATCTTCTCGACCACCTTTTCCGCAAGGCCGGTCGCGCGGGCTGCCGCCGGGCGTTCGAGGAAAGTTTCCACCGCGTCGTCCTCGTCGTCATCGTCAGCAATAAGCTGCGCATTGAGCGGCTGCGAGAGCTTCGAACCGTCGCGGTAGAGCGCGTTGGCTTTCAGTGCGAGCTTCCACGACAGCAGGTAGGCTGCCTTGCAATCCTCGACCGTCGCCTCATTCGGCATGTTGATGGTCTTGGAGATGGCTCCCGAGATGAAAGGCTGTGCCGCCGCCATCATGCGGATGTGACTCTCGACCGAGAGATAGCGCTTGCCGGTACGGCCGCACGGATTGGCGCAGTCGAACACCGGGTAGTGCTCGGCCTTCAGGTGTGGCGCGCCTTCGACCGTCATCGCGCCGCAGACGTGGATATTGGCAGCCTCGATCTCGCGCTTGCCGAAGCCGAGCGCACTGAGCAGATCGAAGGTCGGAGACGCAAGGTCCTCGGCAGAAATTCCGAGCTTGTCGCGGCAGAAATCCTCGCCCAGCGTCCATTTGTTGAAGGCGAACTTGATGTCAAAGGCGGTCGGCAACGCCTTCTCGACCTTGGCAATCGCCTCGTCTGTGAAACCCTTGGCTTTGAGCGTGGTGTGGTTGATCGCAGGCGCCTGTGCCAGCGAGCCGTGGCCGACGGCATAAGCTTCGATCTCGGCGATCTCGGCTTCGCTATAGCCGAGCGTACGCAGCGCTTCCGGCACCGCCCTGTTGATGATCTTGAAGTATCCGCCGCCTGCGAGCTTCTTGAACTTCACCAGCGCGAAATCAGGCTCGATGCCGGTGGTGTCGCAGTCCATGACCAGGCCGATCGTGCCTGTCGGCGCGATTACGGTCGCCTGCGCGTTGCGGTAGCCGTGCTTTTCACCGAGCGCGAGTGCGCGGTCCCAAGCAGCCTTGGCGTGGGCGATCAGCGTCTGATCGGGGCAGGCGGCGTGGTCGAGCGGTACCGGAGGTGTCGCCACCTTCTCATATCCGCTGCGCTCGCCATAGGCGGCACGGCGGTGATTGCGCATCACCCGCAACATGTGCTCGCGGTTCTTCTTGTAGCCGGGGAACGGACCAAGCTTTTCGGCCATTTCGGCAGATGTCGCGTACGACACGCCGGTCATGATGGCGGTCAGTGCACCGCAGAGGGCGCGGCCGGCATCGGAATCATAAGGGATGCCGGAGGTCATCAGCAGGCCGCCGATATTGGCATAGCCGAGGCCGAGAGTGCGGAATTCGTAGGAGAGTTCGGCGATTTGCTTCGACGGGAACTGCGCCATCATCACCGAGATTTCGAGAACGATGGTCCACAGCCTGACCGCGTGCTCGTAGGACTCGATATTGAACTTGCCGGTCTTATCGTCGCGGAAGGTGAGGAGATTGAGCGACGCCAGATTGCAGGCGGTGTCGTCGAGGAACATATACTCCGAGCACGGATTGCTGGCGCGAATCTCGCCCGATGCCGGGCAGGTGTGCCAGTCGTTGACCGTGGTGTGATATTGCAGGCCGGGATCGGCCGATGCCCAGGCGGCGTAGCCGATCTTCTCCCACAGCGCGCGCGCATCGACAGTCTTCGCGACCTTGCCGTTCTTGCGGTAGGTGAGGTCCCATTTACCGTCGGCCTCGACCGCCTTGAGAAAGTGATCCGTGACTCGCACCGAATTATTCGAATTCTGTCCGGAGACCGTCAGGTAGGCTTCCGAGTCCCAGTCGGTGTCGTAGGTCGGAAAATTGATATCCTTGTAACCCTGCTTGGCGAACTGGATCACGCGCTTGATGTAGTTGTCGGGCACCATTGCGCGCCGTGCCAGCTTGATTTCGCGCTTGAGCGCCGGATTTTTCTCCGGCGAGAAGCAGTCGTCGCCCGAGCCCTCGCAGTTCACGCAGGCTTTGAGAACCGCCTTGAGGTGTTTCTGGTTGATTTTCGAGCCGGTGACGAGGGCGGCCACCTTCTGCTCTTCCAGTACCTTCCAGTCGATGTAGGTTTCAATGTCGGGGTGATCGATATCGACAATCACCATCTTGGCCGCACGGCGCGTCGTGCCGCCGGATTTGATGGCGCCGGCCGCGCGATCGCCGATCTTCAAAAACGACATCAGTCCGGACGATTTGCCGCCACCGGAAAGCTTCTCGCCTTCGCCGCGCAGTCTGGAGAAATTGGTGCCGGTGCCGGAGCCGTACTTGAACAGCCGCGCCTCGCGCACCCAGAGATCCATGATCCCGCCTTCGTTGACGAGATCGTCGGAGATCGACTGGATGAAGCAGGCGTGCGGTTGCGGGTGCTCGTAGGCGGACTTCGAGCGTGTCAGCTTGCCGGTAAACGGATCGACGTAATAGTGGCCTTGGCCCGGTCCGTCGATGCCATAGGCCCAGTGCAGGCCGGTATTGAACCACTGCGGCGAGTTCGGCGCGCACATCTGCGCAGCCAGCATGTAGCGCAGCTCGTCAAAGAAGGCCTGGGCATCGCTTTCGGTGTCGAAATAGCCGCCTTTCCAGCCCCAATAGGTCCACGTGCCGGCGAGACGATCAAACACCTGTTTGGAGGATGTCTCGCCGATGTATCGCTCTTTCTCGGGGAGCGCGGCGAGCGCATCCTCGTCGGCGACCGACCGCCACAGGAACGAGGGAACCGAATTCTCTTCGACTTTCTTCAGCCGGGCAGGGACACCGGCCTTGCGGAAATATTTCTGCGCCAGGACATCTGAGGCGACCTGGGACCAGAATTCCGGCACCTCGACATTGTCGGCCTTGAACACCACGGAGCCGTCCGGGTTGCGGATCTCGCTGGTGGTGAGGCGAAACGCGATTCCTGCATAAGCCGACTGTCCGTCCTTGGTGTAGCGCCGTTCAATTCGCATATGTTTCTAGCCCCAAATTTCCGGACGGTTGACCACCGCCCTTTTGTCTTCGGCAGACTTGTCCTTCATCCGCCGCCATTGCTCGAACTCCATAGACGCCACCACACCCCATTTAAGCGCGGTGCTCTCAAGCGGCACCGGCCCGATCCGGGGTTTTTGGCCCCGGGCACAAAACAAGCCCCTCTCCCAAAACGCCATGTTCTGGCGTGGGTTGAGCTCATCGACTGAAAAGCCGTTCTGAGGGTCCGGAGGGAACCTGAAACTCAACGCCACCGAACATACGAAAGCTAAGTGGACTCGCCGTACTCGTCAACAAGAGATAGTCGGTAAATCTGAATCAAACACTAAATCTTGTGTCCGACGGTGAACTTTGGGGACAATCGGACCGTAAGAACCGGGGCAGTATTGGGCGATCCCGTGCATCCGAAAAGCATTTTTCTGGGGAGCGGAGCCTAGGTTTTTATGCCTCCGGCCATGACGGAAAAATGACGGAAAAACGGGACTTGCATGCGCAAGCTTCAAAAACCCGCCCGGCGGCGGGGCGGGGGACAGGAAGGGGAAAAAGCACGTGCCCGAGCCATCGGAGTCTCTGATTCTCCTAACAAAGTCAGCGTGTTA
>Ga0070741_10003530_pt1 | contig 38668 bp, 29 predicted proteins | sample Coa_R1_4_FD_66440 | JGI IMG/M metagenome (GOLD analysis project Ga0070741, IMG submission 66440) | Surface soil microbial communities from Centralia Pennsylvania, which are recovering from an underground coalmine fire - Coalmine... | ecosystem: Environmental > Terrestrial > Soil > Unclassified ... | reverse complement strand
TCGCCCGTACTCCTGCAGCGCTACCGACTTCTCTGGCCGGTCGACGACCGCCGCCAACAATTCCCGCCACGTGTTGGGCTCTGGAACAGTCACAGCAATCGGCACATTCCATTCGCGCAAGACGGCCGTAGGTTTTGGCCCGCGCACTACCACGGCAATCTTACGCAAAGCTGCTAAGAATCGTGGCTCTCCATCGCGAATCACAATCACACGATGCAGATACCGCGCGCCAACACCAGTCAGAAAGATCACCATGTCGAAGCCGCCGGCATAAAGCCGGTCCGCAAACGCCAGCGCTTCCTCGTTTTCTTCAATCGGAACCTCGATTAACGCTGGCGCGACAATGGGTTCACCGCCGTTTATCCGGATCAGTTCACCGATCTCTTTCGCTCGGCGGCTTTCGAAAGCCAGAATTTTAGCCCCGTTGAAGGACATTCTCAGAATTTAGCCTACTTGTTGCTCCTGATACCATACAAAGAGTCAATCGATAGCATCAGGGAAATACCGGAATGAAGTGCGGTCTGCTAGTTCTATTTGCAATTTCTGCGATCATCGTCGTACCCGCGTTTGCGCAACAAATTACAGACCCGAATCCAGCGCATGTGCCCGATGCAAATATCGGGAACAACCGGCCTTTGATCTCCAAGAAGGAAAAAGCGCCGACATCGCGTACCGTATCTGGCAGAGTTGTCGACGACGCGGGCGGCACGCCACTAAAAGGCGCCATCGTAACTCTGACTGATCTTTCCACGCACGAGCGGCGTGAGATGGTTACAAAAGAAGATGGCCGCTATAGCTTTGATGACCTGAGCTTTTCGATCGACTATGAGCTCAAGGCACGCTATAAGAACTCTGTGACGGATGTTCGTAAGCTTAGTCAGTATGACCACACGGCCAAAGTCGTTCGCATCCTCACGATCTCCGATAATTCTTCCGCTCCGTCTTCGGTAAACGAAGCGAAGAAGGACACAAATCCCCCAATTAAGAAATAGCTTTCAGCGCAATCAACGAGTGTGTTCAGTCAGCGAGACTGGCGCGGCGAGCCGAAACTGCAAAACCGTATTCGCGGGCAGAACAAGATTGCGGTGGTTCTTGGCGTCCGTGTCAGCATCCTGGTCCGAGGCAATTCCGCTGGCGTGCGCCGCGCTCGTAACGGCACCGGACACGGCTCCAATGGCGGTTCGAATGGATCCCGTAACCGGGTTATGCGATCGCCCTCGATCTTCCCAGGAAACCGTCTCAATGCGTACGGACTGGTCGTCGGTCGTGTGAATCTCGACTAGAACAAGGCGTAAGTCAGCAGCACCGCCCAACTTGCCCGCCCGTTTCGATTCAACGACTTGCCCTATGACACTGGAGCCTGCGTCAGCGATCACGAAACCATCGGAAATGAGCGGCGACTGTAGAGTTGCACGAAAAAGTTGTCCCTCTTTCGCCTGAGATGTCGAGAGCGTATCGGTGATCTTTACCGATAATGGTGTACCGCTCCACAATGTCACCGTGTGCGGCAGTGACCGTGGCGTATCTGTTGCACGAGTTGTTTCATTGCTGTTGACGCTTGGCGGCTTAGACGATCCCGTCGGCCACGGCTGCACAACAGAGTTTTGAGCGGAAGGCAAACTGGCCGTTTGAGTCACCGGCTTTGGTTCTACTGTTTTGGCCGGAGCAGGCGGCGATTCGTTTGTTCGCCCGGTCGGCGCAGTCGAATCGGGCCGCGGCATTGGCGGCGGCGCTCTAGAAGTTTTAGGCTTTGCCACGAACGCGTCTAAAATTTCGCCGGGCGGTGTTGTTTCGTCCGTTTGCGTCATTGGCTGAGGCGTTGAGTTGGTTGCTTCTAGATGTTGTTTGTCCGCGGCCGCCGTGCTCGTAACAGATTGGCGCGCGGCGGCCGTGTTTGTGGATTGCGGAACAGGTTTCGGCCGGCTAAATGCGGACACTTGACTGAGTAAGGCACGTTCTTGAGGCGTCCGCGTAGCGAGCGCATAGATGAGTGCGCCGCCCATCGCCAACACTACGCCGACGACGAACACCGATACTAACCGGATCGTCTTAGTCCCTTCCATCTCAGTCCTTGAACGTAAAACGCTCTCGAAAGACCGAACGTTTCAAAGTGCGTTCGGCCGGTAAAGGCAGTTTTACCTTCAATTGTGCCCTGGGGCAAACTTCCGGCAATTGCTACACTGAATTACTAGCCGTTCGTTTCCGTTCGGAGGCATCGCTGTGGCTAAGGCCGTCGCCTGTGACAGCCGCCAAGAATGCCCCTCGGCGCCCGAAATCTCACGAAGGAGTCTTGCAGTTTCAATGAAATACATTTTTACGTCCGAGTCTGTGACGGAAGGTCACCCCGACAAGATCGCCGATCAGGTATCCGATTCGATCTTGGACGCGGTGCTGGCCGACGATCCCAATGGTCGCGTTGCATGTGAGACGCTTGTCACAACCGGAATCTGCGTAGTCGCCGGCGAAATTACGACGACTACCTACGTCGATGTTCCGAAATTGGTTCGCGGTGTCATTAACCACATTGGCTACACGGATTCGGCTATGGGCTTTGACTGCAAGACCTGTGCGGTCGTGAATATGATTCAAGCCCAGTCTCCCGATATCGCAATGGGGGTAGATACGGGTGGTGCAGGCGACCAAGGGTTAATGTTCGGCTATGCCTGCGATGAAACTCCTGAGATGATGCCGTTGCCGATCATGATGGCTCACAAGCTCGTACGGCGTCTGAGCGAATCTCGCCGGGAAGGTCAATTGCCATATCTTCGGCCCGATGGTAAGAGCCAGGTCAGCGTAGAGTATGTAGACGGTAAGCCGAAACGCATTGACGCTGTTGTCATCTCGACCCAGCACGACAGTGACGTTTCAACTGAGCAACTCCGCGCGGAGGTGAAGAAGTTTGTCATCGGTGCGGTTGTTCCGGAGAACATGTGCGATTCGCAAACCAAGTTTCACATCAATCCGACTGGCCGCTTCGTTATCGGCGGACCTCATGGAGACACTGGTTTGACGGGCCGCAAAATTATCGTTGATAGCTACGGCGGCATGGGCCGTCATGGCGGTGGCGCGTTTTCCGGTAAGGATCCCACGAAGGTGGACCGCTCGGCCTGCTACATGGCTCGATACGTGGCGAAGAATCTTGTGGCGTCGGGATTAGCATCACGAGCTGAAGTCCAGCTTGCCTACGCCATCGGTGTAGCCGAACCGGTTTCAGTGATGGTAAATACTTTTGGGACTGGCAAAGTAGAAGATCAGCGACTGGCCGAGTTGGTGCGCGAGCACTTCTCTCTGACCCCTGCCGGCATGATCAAGAGTCTTAATCTGCGACGTCCCATTTATCGCGCCACTGCAGCTTTCGGCCACTTTGGTCGCACTGAAGAGAGCTTTACATGGGAAGCGACGGACAAAATCGAGGCGCTTCGAGAGTCCGCTCAACTCGCCACAACGGCCGCCTAGCTATCAAAAGGTAGCGCGGCGCGCCCAGTACAAGGAAGAAAATTGTCAGCAGATTGTAAGCGTTCGCTTGAAATCGAGATTCCGCTCGAAGAAGTAGAACGGGCGAAAGAACGCGTCACAAACTCCATAAAACAGCGTGTTCGTCTGCCGGGCTTTCGGCCGGGCAAGGCGCCCGTCACCATGATTCAGTCTCGCTTTGAAAGCGAGATTCGCAACGAAGTTCTCGAACTACTGCTGCCTCAGGCGTTTCGTGACCGCGTCCAAAAAGAAGAAATCAAGGTCGTCGGAACACCCGACGTTTCGGACTTGCATTTCGAAGCCGGTCAGCCTATCCGATTCAAGGCGGACTTTGAGGTAGCGCCTGAAGTTGAACTAGGCACGTACCACGGTCTTCCGGTCAAGTACGAAGAACCTACCGTCACCGACGAAGATATCGATAAACGCCTGGAATCCATGCGTGAGAATAAGGCCGAATATCCTAACCAGGATCCCCGGCCTATCGAATCGGGAGACTACGTGCTGGTCCATCTAAAGTCGCTTTCTGGCTTGGCCGAACCCATCGATCAGGATGTTCAAGTGCAGGTCGGTGCCGAAGACACATTGCCCGAATTTAACGAACATCTCGTCGGCGCTTCGCCCGAGGAAACAAAAGAATTCGACGTCACCTATCCGGAGAATTATGCGCAGGAGCGCTTGTCCGGCAAGACTGTGCGCTTTCAGTTAACGCCTAAATTCATCCGCAAGAAGGAACTACCCGCGCTTGATGATGAGTTCGCTCGTGATTTGGGCGACTACCAGTCTTTAAGCGAGCTGAAAGACGCGGTGCGCAAGTCGATTTTTCATGAAAAGCAGTATGTAGCTCAGCAGGCCGCTAAAGAAGAATTGGTGGATCAGTTGGTTGCTTCCCACGAATTTCCCGTTCCGGAGGCATATGTTGACCGCCAAATCGAAAACCAGGTGCGGATGCAACTCAGTAATCTGGCTGGCCGTGGAGTAGATCCGAACAGCATTAAGCTGGATTGGAACAAACTCAAGGAGACTCAACGCGATAAGGCCTTGCGCAACGTAAGGGCGGCCCTTCTGCTCGAAAAAATTGCGGAAAAGGAAGGTATCGGCGCGACCAAGGACGAGGTTGACCGCGAAGTGCAACGGATAGCGCGCCAGGAGCGTGAGACAGTTCCGGTTACGCGTGCGCGCCTCGAAAAAGAAGGCGGGTTGTCGCGAATTGCCGGCGCAATTCAGAGCGAGAAAACATTGCAATTCTTGTTGGAGCAGGCTCAGAAACAAGCCTAGAGATCTTTACAGTCGAGGCGAACTACTACTGAATTCGTTCGCGGCGCCCCGAGAGATGAGGCGTCGCATCGGCACCGGGCGAAAACTCGGACGCTGTGAGGTCAGCTAGTTCCAGCTCGACAAGTTCGCCGCGGGCGAACCCGGTTTTCGCGGGCGAGAACACCTGGTCCGCGATTCGAAAATAGATCGTTGTATTCGCGATATCTTCGACGTAGCCGAAAACGCTCCTTTCGGAGTCGAAGTTAGCTCCATCCGGCGCTACTTCACCAACGTAGATCTCGGCCCAGCCACCAATCTGGACATGAGCCAATTCGAACGGTTTGCAATCGCGCACGCTATAACTGCGGTTCAGGCTGGACTCCCTAGTCCGCGGCGGTCTTTTTGCACTTAGTATCCCCAATCTTTTCCGTTAGATCAGCCGTACCACAATCCAATTGCTAAGCACAAACCCTGGTACGGTACTGGCGGTTTTAATCCACGATTGCGGGTTTTACGGACCAGCTATCTCAACTTGCCATACCGAACGTTAAGGTTTAAGTAATTCAGTAAGACTAATCAAAAGGGACCGCAAACGATGCCAAGCGCGGCATCACGTATTGCGGCTCACTAACAATAGTCGGGCCACGGGACGAGCGGAAAGCACGTGAAAGGTGGCACGACAGCATCGTCCAACAGTTCGGAGCGTCCGCAGTGAACATCGGTTTTCGCGAGCTTTCTTTACGAGGCCGTTGCAGCTCTTGCGGCCGTGTGAACAAAATCGAAGCTCGCGACACTTTCGTCACGGCTGGAAATTATGTTCAAGAAACTCGCGAGCGCGAGAAGCGGAAATGTATTCCGGTATTCGGTGTAGGAAAGATAGAAGACTCGCGGGAACCCGGTGCCGGTGCAGAAGTCTTCGGCCCACGTTCCATCGCGGCGCTGCGTGCGCACTAGATAGTCAATGCCGTTGTAAAGGCTCTCGCTGCGCAGGTCGCCGCCGGCAAGCAGCGCAAGCACCGCCCAAGCCGTCTGCGAAGGAGTGCTGGGATTGGGCATATAGCGGCCTTCGTCATAACTGGAGCAGCTTTCTCCCCAGCCGCCGTCGCGATTTTGATAAGCGCGAATGAATTCAATAGCCCGCTGAACGCTCGGTTCGTTCTCATCAATTCCCGCGGCACGCAAGCCGCGCAACGCCAGGAAAGTGCCGTAGATATAGTTCACGCCCCAACGGCCATACCAACTGCCGTCATGCTCCTGGCAACCGAGTAAGAATTGTACGCCTCTGCGAATCGCCGGATGATTCGGCTTGAGACCACAAGCAATCAACGCTTCAAGAACACGGCCCGTAATATCGGGGCACGAGGGGTCCAGCATCGCGTTGTGATCCGCGAACGGCACATGACTCAATATCTTCCAGTTATTGTCGACGTCGAACGCGGCCCAGCCGCCGTCTTTGCCCTGCATGGCGAGCAGCCAATCGACCGCGCGCTTCTCGCACGCACGTTGCTTGACTTGATCCGAACCGTGCGCACGCCGCAAGGCCATCAAAACCATGGCTGTGTCATCGACATCCGGATAAAATTCGTTGTTGAATTCGAAAGCCCATCCCGAGGGTTCGACATTCGGACGCTTCACAGACCAATCGCCCCTGCGCCGCACTTCTTTCGACAACATCCAATCCATCGTTCGACGCAATGCGGAGACAGGCGCGGTGCCCGCTTCCTCCAGCGCAAACGCTGCGATGGCAGTGTCCCAGATCGGCGAGAAGCAAGGCTGATAAAAGAAGCCGCGACGGTCGTCAACCATCAAGTGATCGAATTGCTTTTGAGCTTCTACCCGCAGCGGATGATCGGCACCATAACCAAGTACGTCGAGCGCCATGACCGCGTACTGCATTGATGGGTAAATGGCGCCTAAGCCATCCGATCCTTCAAAACGCTCGATCATCCATTGAGCGCATTTCTTGATGGCGTGATTACGAATAAAGTGATGGCCCGTACGCTCCCAAAGCTTTAGGAACTTATCCAACGCCAGGAAGCAATTTCGCCAACTCAGGCTTTTGGAGTCGGGCGATGGCAGGACAGGAGCGCCAGGCAGAAATAGTTCGTCGACATGGAAGCCGGCGGGCACCGGGCGATGCGGATTGGCCGCGTGAAGTATAGAAAGCGGGATGACTATTGCACGCGTCCATGACGACATCTGATAGATGAAGCGGAACGGCAGCAAAATAATTTCGGGCGGAATGGATGGCCCCGCATTGCGCGGGAACAGATCAAATAAGCTCAGATTCGTTCGAACGTAGCTGTTTGCAGCTTGCAAGCCGCCGAGTTCCAGCACCCGTGTGCGCAGGCGCTGCATACGCGCATCTTCCGGCGGTACTCCCGCCACCTTCAGCGCGAAATAAGCCTTGATGGACGCGTTGATTTCAGAAGGCCCGTGCAGGTAGATGTTGAATCCACCGTCTTCCAATTGGCGCGCCAGAATCGAATGGACCGCCTTATCAACGAGCGGACGAGTAGGGGGTTCCCAACTGCCATTCACCGGAGGATGCAGCCACAACTGCATCAGGATGTAGTCCGATTCGAGCGTAGTGTCGGCGCGCAAGTCGGCCCACCAGTAGCCCTCCGAAGACTGCCGCTGCAGCAGCGATGCCGAAGCTCGGCGGATCGCCTCAGCCGTTGCGGTATTCAAGGGGTTTGTGGTTTGTAGACCGTACTTCATCGTTTAGGTGATGTACTCACGTGCGCACAGTATGCAGCCGGGGCGTAAAATTCTCCAAATCGGACGGCAGCGTAAACCGCACATCCTCTTCTTTGATTTCGGCCTCTTCCAAATCTGTGTAACCTTGGTTTCGCAAATGATTGATCAGTTCCTGCACCAAATGTTCGGGCGCGGAAGCTCCAGCGGTAACCGCTACAGTCTTTGCACCGTTCAGCATCTCAGGCCGAACTTCACTACAGTCGTCGAGCAGATACGCGGGGACACCGGCTTTTTCGCAAACTTCTACCAGCCGCCGCGAATTGGAACTGTTTTGAGAACCAACCACTAATAGCGCTTCGCAAAGCGGAGCTACGGCTTTGACGGCGAGTTGCCGGTTCTCGGTTGCATAGCAGATGTCTTGTGTCTTAGGACCGGTGATCTTCGGAAAACGCTCTCGCAAACGCGTCACAATATCACGAGTTTCGTCGAGCGAAAGCGTGGTTTGAGTCAAGTACACCATCTTCTCCGGGTCCCGAATTTGAAGCCGATCTACATCTTCAACGTCGGAGACCAGAATCGTGCTTTCCGGAGCCTCCCCTAACGTGCCGATTACTTCGTCGTGATCGCGATGGCCGATGAGGATAATCGCGTAGCCCTGCTTAGCAAAGCGGACTGCTTCCAGATGAACCTTGGTGACCAGCGGGCAGGTGGCATCGATTACTTGCAAATGCCGTTCTTTCGCTTCCGCGCGGACCGCTGGAGAAACTCCATGGGCGCTAAAGATGACTCGCGCGCCTTCGGGAACCTCAGCCAATTCCTCCACGAAAATGGCTCCCGCAGTGCGTAATTCATCCACGACATGCCGGTTATGGACGATTTCCTTACGGACGTAAATGGGAGCGCCATACAGGTCGAGCGCGATTTTGACCACATCTATAGCGCGTACCACTCCAGCGCAAAAGCCACGTGGTTTCAATAAGATGATCTTCTTTTCGACCCCATCCGCGGGGTTTGGCCCAGCAGGAATGGCGACATCGTATGCAAGGCCGGATGATGGCATAGGGAAACAGCTTAAGTATAACAATTAATTGGCTTTTAGCCGAATACAAAAACATAAGCTGCGGCTTTTCAGGCGTTTAGCGGCTTCGATAACGACTGGGCACAAATCCTGTGTCAACTGGTTTCGAGGAACTTCGACAGACAGATTCATAACCCATTAGAATGGAGAAGGTTAGTGCGTTGCGGTTCTTTGTGCAAGGCAGCTTCCAACTTCCGCTAAAACTATGAGTGTTCCCGCCTCCCAGATGTGGACAACCGCCACCTATGTGATTCGGCAAAGAATGGCCGGGCGCAAACGGTACCCCTTTGTTCTAATGCTGGAGCCGTTGTTCCGCTGCAATTTGGCGTGCGCCGGCTGCGGGAAGATCCAATATCCCGCACATGTGTTGAAGCGGCAATTGACGCCTGAAGAGTGCTTTAAGGCGGTGGATGAGTGCGGCGCGCCTATGGTGTCAATCCCTGGCGGCGAGCCTTTAATGCATCCTCAAATCGGCGAAATAGTGGCCGGTTTGGTAGCGCGCAAGAAATATATCTATCTCTGCACCAACGCCCTTCTGCTGGAAGAAAAGCTTCACTTGTTTACTCCAAGCAAGTACCTCAGTTTTTCTGTGCATGTCGACGGTCAACGCGAGCATCACGATTTCTCGGTTTGCCGGGAAGGCGGCTACGATCTGGCTGTCCGCGGCATCAAAGCGGCACTGTCGCGGGGCTTCCGCGTTACGACGAATACGACTTTATTCGATGGTGCCGACCCAAACAGCGTTCGCGCCTTCTTCGACGAAATGATGGAACTGGGTGTCGAGAGCATGATGCTTTCGCCCGGCTACTCTTACGACAAAGCGCCGGATCAGCAGCATTTTCTAGGACGCGCACGCACCCGGCGTTTATTCCGCGCAATTCTTTCGAACCGAAAGCCGAGTTGGAAATTCAACATGTCGCCTCTATTCGGCGAGTTCCTGATGGGTCATCGTAACTTTGCCTGCACACCCTGGGGCATGCCAACGTACAACGTTTTTGGCTGGCAAAAGCCGTGCTATCTGCTACAGGACGGTTATGCGGATACCTTCGCCGAACTCATTACCGAAACGGAATGGGCCAGCTACGGCACCGAATCGGGTAATCCGAAGTGTGCAAACTGCATGGTTCACAGCGGATATGAAGCATCGGCAGTCAACTACGGCTTTGGATCGCTAAAAGGCTTCTTTGCGATGGCGAAAGCTGCGCTCTTCAACCGTTACGAAGATTCTTATGCGAAGGCGCTGTTGAATGAGCCGCACAAACCGGTGCATTCCTACAATCCTTTGGTTCAGATCAACACGGCACAAGAGACGCAAGCATGAGTGAGAAAATACTAAATCCGGACGAACTGGAAGTTTCGCCCGGGTTTACGCATGAGAGCTTGCAGGGTTGGATTCCGCGGTTAGCTTCGGACGAAGAGATTCGCGACGCGCTAGAAAAAGCATTCGACTATCGCGGTGACGTGACCCTCACCCGCAAAGACGGCACCGTTGTGGAAGGCTACCTTTATGACCGGAAAGCCGGCACGACGCTCGCAAATTCGCTAGTGCGCCTGTTGCCGGTAAACGGCAAGCCGCGCGTGAGCATTCCTTATTCCGACATTGCGGCGCTTGTTTTCAGCAATCGCGATCCCGCTGCGGGTAAGAGTTGGGAAGCATGGGTTCGGAAATATTGGGAAAAGAAGGCTGCTGGCGAGCAAGCTGCGATCGAGCCGGAACCGCTCGATAACTAGCAGCGCCGCGCAGCCAGCGTCGTGTCTCCTTCGCCTCAGGCCGCCGTCGGCACAATTTCGCCGATGTGGAGCGCCTGCAGTGGCCCCTCTAATTGCGCGCGGTCTCCAACGACGAGCCAGATCATCTCGCCCGGATTCAGAAGCATTTTTGCGCACGCCTCCAATTCCGGAGTCGTCAAAGCCGAGACACGGCTAACATAGTCATCGTAAAAATTGAGCGGTAACCCAAGCTGCAACAGATCACCGAAAAGGCCGCCTATCGCGTTCATCGTTTCGTGCGCTCCGGGCAGTTCGAAAATTTGCTGTTGCTTCACTTTTTCCAGTTCTTCCGCGGTGATTGGCTTCAAACCGTTCATGCCCGAAAGTTCGGCAAGCATTTCCGAAATCGAGTCGGCCGTCTTGTCGCCTTGCACCGAAGCGTAAGCCAACAACGGTCTCTGTGCGCGTGCGGCGTACAGCACCGAAGCGGCGCCGTAGGACCAATGCTTTTCCTCCCGCAAATTCATGTTCAAACGTGCGCCAAAGGTTCCGCCAAAGATGTTGTTCATCGTTTCGAGCGCAACCTCATTCTTCGCATTCGCCGGCGGGGCAATGGTTCCTGCGATGACCACGGAATGCTGCGCTCCCGGCTTGTCGATCAGATAGATTTTCGGTTTGCTTGGGCGAGCTACATGACGAAGGTCTTTCACCGGAACAGACGCCGATCCCCAGCTCCCGAACAACTTTTCCAGCTTGGGCTTGATCTCTTCAACAGTGGTGTCGCCCACGACAATTAATGTCGAATTGTTTGGCTTGAACCACGTCGAATGAAAACGAACGATATCCTCGCGTTTCATCGCGGCCAGTGTTTCTGGGGTGCCTGAACCGGTCAGTGGTGTGCCATATGCGTGTTTTGGCCCGAACAGAAGCGGCGGCAATGCCCGCAACGCCATTTGCAAGGGCGTTACTTTCTCATTGGCTATGGCTGCGAGTTGTAGCGTGCGCTGACGCTCAAAGTCTTCGGCTGGAAATTCCGGATTCAGGATGATATCGGTGAACAGATCAAGGGATTCATCGAGCGTCGCACGCAGCGCAGATAAATATACGGTCGAAAGATCCAGATTGCAGCCACTGCTGACCTGAGCCCCGAGCATTTGAACTTCGTCGCTGATTTCAAGCGCCGTCCGCCGTTTCGTTCCGCCGGTCAGCAGGCTGGATGTTAAACGCGCAGTGCCGGACGTTGCAAACTGATCCGCCGCAAATCCAGCGTCGACATCCAGCCAGAAATTTACCGCGGGAACCTCGTGCCGCTCGGCCACCAGCAGCTTCAGGCCATTTGGCAGTGTCGCCTCATGTACCGGCGGTAAGCGAAGGTCATGCGGCGATCCCAAGCCGGGAAGCGAATTACGTTCAGGCGTACCTTCCGCGGACTGCTTAGCTTCAATGAACGGCACAACTTCCAACGCATATACGCCGTTGCTCAGCCACGCGCGCGCGCTTTCGCGCAATTGCTCCGGAGTTACTTCTTCCAAATGGCGCAGCCGCTGCTTGTATCCATGCGGATCCTCGAGATACGTCTGGTTCGACGCCAGAATGTCCGACTTGCCTCCGAAACCTCCGATTCGTTCCACACCTCTGACAAAACTTCCATATGTTTGAGTGCGAATACGGTCCAGTTCTCGCGGGGTCGGGCCATCGTTCAAGAACCGGTCGAGCTCTTCGTCAACGGCTTTCTCCACTTTGTGCAGGTCTTCACCCTGACGTGCTGTGGCAACCACAACAAATTGGCTTCCAATTTCGCGCTCATCCAGGTAGGCGCCCACCTGAGTAGCAATTTGATCGTCGTAGACGAGTCGCTTGTATAAGCGCGAATTCTTGCCAGACGACAAAATCCCGGCGCCGATTCTCAAGTGATCTGCCGCCTTTGTCCCATATCCCGGCACGTTCCAAATTTTGTAGAGACGCGCCTGCGGCACACGGTCCTGTACCACTTCGCGATGTTCGTCTTCCATCCGGGCAACCCATGCCCGTTGATGCGCAACAGGCGTACCGGGCGGAATTGCGCCGAAATAGCGTGTGGCCTTCTCGCGCGCTTGCTCCGTTGTCACATCACCTGCTAAAACGAGCACGGCATTCGAAGGCGTGTAGTACGTCTTAAACCAGTCGCGAACGTCTTCCAATGAGGCCGAATCCAGATCTTCCATCGATCCGATCACGGTGTGAGCGTAAGGATGGCCGGCCGGGTACGTCGATTTGACAACCAGATCTTCGACAATTGCGTACGGTTGATTGTCCCCCTGCCGCTTTTCGTTCTGCACCACGCCCCGCTGCAGATCAAGTACTTCTTGACCGATTGTGTTGTAGAAGTAGCCCATGCGATCGGATTCGGCAAATAACGCATAGTCAAGCGCCGATGTGGGAACGTTTTCGAAATAGTTAGTGCGGTCTTCGCTGGTTGTACCGTTCAGATCGGTAGCGCCGATGCGCTCCATTGCCTCGATGTAGCTGCCCTCCAGATGCTCGCTGCCTCCGAACATCAGATGCTCAAAGAGGTGCGCGAAGCCCGTTTTTCCCGGCTTTTCGTTTTTAGAACCGACGTGATACCAAATGTTCACAGCCACAATGGGCGTCTTGTGGTCTTCGTGGACAATGACGGTCAGACCGTTGTCCAGAACAAAAGATTCGCAGGGGATTTCAAGGGTCGAGAATTTCATTCCGGCTTGCATCGACACGATAGCAAATAGTGGCGAGAGCCCCTTCTATCTGGCAGAAACCGGGCAGTTAGCTATGCCGCCGAACGGCGGCGCAAAGCGTTTTCGAGGAGTGCAAAAAACGTAGTGCTGTCTTGTAGTTCCACTTCAATTTCAAGCCACGCGAGTGTAAGTGGAGCGATGGCGGAACTCAACCGTGCGGGACAATTTATGCGATCCTTCTCAGTTGTTACCAGCACCTGAGCGCCATGTAGGACCGCCTGCTGTGCAACGTATTGCAGCTCCCGCGGCCCATAGGCGTGATGGTCTTCGAAAGACCAACGGAAAACCACTTCTACCCCGAGCGACTCCAGCGTGTCCCAAAAATTTTGCGGATTGCCCAGTCCGCAAAACGCAGCCACACGCTGCTGTGCGAGATCGACGCTTTGGCCGGTTCGGTAATCGCGCCAGTTTCGCGCAATCAGCCGCGTGCGGAAAACCGGGGCTCGCTCGTTGTACTTGCGCAATTGCTCGCAGATAGCCAGGAAGCGTGGGTCCGATCCGGATCTTGTCACAACGAACACATCTGCGCGGTTCAATGACGAAAGCGGTTCGCGCAAGCGTCCCAGCGGAACAATCTCGCGGCCTCCGAGAGGATCGAGGCCATCGATCACTACGATATCGAAATCGCGCCTCAAACGGGCATGCTGAAATCCATCATCCAGCAGAAGAATATCGGTGGAGGGGAATTGCTCCAGCAAAACTTGCGCGGTTTCATAACGGCTTTTTCCAATGCCGATGGGAGCGATTCCGGTGCGAAGAAAAATCTGCGCTTCGTCTCCTGTCAGCGACGAGGGAACTTTTACGCCAGGCATTAGCACAACGTTTTCAGCAGGAGAGCGCCGGCGGTAGCCGCGCGTCAAAATCGCGGGCGCGTAACCGCGCTGGCGCAATTGCGAAGCGAGATATATCGTAAATGGAGTTTTCCCGGAGCCGCCAACGGTGATGCCCCCGATACTCACGACCGGTACCGGTAACGGTCGAACCGACGAAGTATATCCTTCTCCCCGTCGCCGCTTCCGCTCGCCTCCCTTGCGCCAAAGAAACGACAGAAAGCCTAAACAAACGCGAACGATCAAATTTTGCGGACGTTTATATTGGCCGCGGAAGTACAGGTCAAGCAGGATAGGCGCCAACCGTTGAGCTACGCCGCGGCGCATCTCAACAACTCGATGAGCGAATTCTCCTAATTCACGCGCACGTTCCGTATCCGAAAGCAGCGAACGTACAGCCGGAAGTAACTCCGACTCTGAAGCTATTTGGACCAGCGCGTGAGCGTTTCGAAAATCACAAGCAATGGCATTGAAATTCTGCATATGCGGCCCGACTACAATAGGCACGCCTGCCGCTGCCGGTTCGATGATGTTGTGGCCGCCGCGCGGCGCAATTGAGCCGCCCACGAAAACGCAATGGGCTTCAGCATAGGTACTTGACAGTTCGCCAAGCGTATCAAGCAGCAGTACTCCTGGCAATGGCAGCGGCAACGTCGCCCCCGCCTTCATATCGCTGCGCCGTACGAACGGGAATGAGATACGCTCTAACTTTTGCGCGACAAGATCGAACCGTGCCGGTTGCCGCGGTGCGAGGATAAGCAGCAACTTCGGGAATTCCTCCGCCAGTTTTTCGAAAGCACGAATGACGATGTCATCTTCGTCGATAGCGTGCTTTTCCAGGCTGCCCCGCTCGTTTGGCCCCACTGTACTGGCGGCAATCCAGACCTGCTCAGCGTCGAACGTCGGGATCACCGTTTTTAGGCCAGGAGTGGCGGAATCATATTTTAGGTTCGCTTCGATGTGCAGCTTCTCTTCGACGACACCCAGTTCACGATATCGCTCATAGTCGAGCATGCTTTGCACGTAAACCGCGTCCGCCAAACACAGGACCGGACAGAAAAAGAACTTCAGCTTCCGATAACGTTTCCAGGTGCGATTGGAAATGCGCGCATTGATGATCGCCAACGAGGCGCCTGCGCGCTTTACTTCGCGATAAAGATTTGGCCAGATTTCTGTTTCAAAAACGATAAGCAAAGCAGGCCGTACGGAGCGGATGGTTCGGCGTACACAAGAGACATAATCAATGGGCGCGTAGAAGACGCCGTCAACCAGCGATTCGGCCTCACGTTCCGCAGTACGCCGGCCGGCAACGGTGGATACCGACAAATAGATGGGACGATTCGGCTCCTCTCTTCGAATATGCTTGATGAGGGGAACTGCGGAAATCACCTCGCCCACCGACACAGCGTGCAACCAGATGGAATTGGGCTTCGTCCGATGAAAGGAACGAGGCACGAATCCAAGGCGCTCGCCGAATCGGCTTGCATAACCGCGGCGGACAGTCACACGAATCAGAAAATAAAAAAACAGGAGGGGAAAAAATGCGACCTGAAGCAGCCGGTAAGAAAGGACGGTGCGTGTGATTCCGGGAACTCGTCTCGTGATTCTGAGTATAACGTCCGCGGCGCTTTTGGTAGTCACCGCGGCGGCGGCCGATAAAGCCTTTCAAGCGGGACGCGCAACCGACTACGCGCATCAAGTCTCTGACCATGTAACTCTTGGTGCGAAATCGTTTGACACCGAGGACCTCACGGCCGAGGCGTTCGGCAAAAAGGCCGACTTACTGAAATACGGAATTGTGCCTGTTCTGGTTGTTATTGAAAATCAACGTGACAAATCGCTCGATCTACAAGACATTAAAGTGAGCCTGGTAGCGGCAGACGGGCGTCATGTCGACGCCATGAATCCCGACGACATTCAGTACATGGGCGGAAAGAAAAAGCATCCCACCGTTAATCCCTTGCCCAAGGTCCCACTGCCGAAGAAGGGCAATCCACTCGCGTCTCCTGAAGTTGCCGACCGAGCGTTTTCGGCAAAGATGCTACCGCCGAAGGACTCAACAAACGGGTTTTTCTTTTTCGAAGCGCGGCCAGAACCGGGCGACAAGCTTTACGTGACCGGAATCAAGGATGCCCGTTCCGGTGAAGAAATCATGTACTTTGAATTTCCACTAGCTGGAAAATCGGAAGAGTAACGGCGAGCGTCTTTAATTTAGAATCGGATTTGAAGTCAGAGTACATACACGCGCAGCATTAAATACACCAGGAAAATCGCGATCACGGCCACAATCACATATCGCACCCACTGTCCTGGTGTCTTTGGGTCTGTAGTGTTCTCCACGAAAGAGTAATAGCACGTCCACCAGCAGACGAGTGCTGTGGTGTCGCTGCTTGTCTGCGTAAAGCGCAGTGAGTCTATGCGCTGGATGCATCGTTCTATATGATGCATAGCGGATGCTCAAAAAATTACTCCTATTACTGATGGCCGGTTCTCTCTGCCTGCCGCTCGCTGCTCACGAACCGGCCAAGTACAAAATTGCGGTCGTCGGACTCGTGCATTCACACGTTTGGGGTCATCTAGCGACCATGCTTAAAGGTGATGCGGCAACGCTCGTCGGGGTCGCTGAACCAAACCAGGAGCTTGTCTCGGAGGCCAAGAAGGCGGGCGTTCCGGACAATCTATTTTTTGGCGATTACCGCAAAATGCTGGATCAAGTGAAACCGGATATTGTCTGGGCATTTGTGGAAAACAACCGGCATTTGGAGATTGCGAAAGAATGTGCCCCTCGTCATATCAACCTCATCTTTGAGAAACCTCTCGCGAGCACTTACCCCGAGGCAAAACAAATCCAAGCACTGGCACAGAAATACAACGTGCGCGTGATGACGAATTACCAGATGGCGTGGTGGCCGACGAACTACGCAGCTAAGGCAGCGGCCGACCATGGCGACTTGGGGACGATATATAGGCTGCACGGGGTAGTAGGGCATGGAGGCCCAGGCTCTGACGGTGCGCGCAACAAATTCTTTTTCGAATGGCTTACAGACCCGGTAAAAAACGGGGCTGGCGCGCTAATGGACTTCGGTTGCTATAACGCGCTTTGGAGTATCTGGTATTTGGGCATGCCGCAGACTGTCTATGCAACGGCGCTGCACCTTCGTCCGGAACGTTTTCCCAAGGTCGAAGATGCCGCGACCTTGGTGCTGAACTATCCGAATGCGGTAGGTATCTTCGAGGGAAGTTGGGATCTGCCGCGCAGTTTTCAGGATCTGGAGGTATTCGGGAAATCCGGCGGCTCAACTCCTCCAGGCAGCCTGTACATGACACACTCAGGTGTGCAAGTGCAGGTAGGGCGTGACAAGCATGATTTGAAAATAGATCCGTTGCCGCCCGATGAGAGCGAGCCTGTTGCATATATGGCGTCGCGCATTCAGGCCGAAAAGTCCATCGAGGGCTTGACGGGAATCGATATCAATGTGAATGTTATTCGGATAATCGATCTGGCAAAAGAAAGTATCAAAACCGGCAGGCCTATTAACGTGACCGAACGGCCAGCCGCCGCGACTAACTGATCTTTTCTGGAGCCGCGAGCAATCCGCTCCGATCAATTCCAATAATTGCGATCCAGATTTCGGCACTGCACCGCTTCGGCCAGATGCTTGGCCAATACGCTATCGGCCTGATCCAAATCTGCGATAGTCCGTGCAACGCGCAACATCCGGTCATGGGCACGCGCCGACAAATTCATGCGGCGAACCGCCATTTCGAGTGTTCGTTCGCTGCTTTCATCCAGTGCGCAGAGAGTTCGCAATTGCGAGGGAGGAATCTGCGCGTTATAAAAACCGCGTTTCCGTTGGCGCTCCCGTGCTTCTTCTACTCGTTCGCGAATGGCGGCAGAGCTTTGGCCGTCCGTCTTGCTGCGTAGCTCTTTGTACGGTACAGCGGGCACCTCGATGTGCAGATCGATTCGGTCTAGCAGCGGTCCACTAACCTTCGCCAGATAGCGTTGAATGATGCCCGGCGTGCAGCGGCATTCGCGCGTGTTATCTCCATAGAATCCGCACGGGCATGGATTCATCGCCGCCACTAACATAATGCGCGCGGGGAACGTAAGCGTGCCGTTGCTGCGCGCCAATGTAACCGACCCTTCTTCGAGCGGCTGACGCAATTGTTCGAGAACGCCGCGCGGGAATTCGGGCAGCTCATCTAAGAAAAGCACTCCCTGATGGGCGAGGCTCACTTCTCCCGGCCGCGGACTGCCGCTGCCGCCGCCAATTAGACCGGCATCGGAGATAGTGTGATGCGGCGCGCGAAATGGCCGGCTGCGCAAAACTCCAATGCCGGGAGGCAGCACTCCGGCTACTCCGTGAATCTGGGTGGCCTCCAGCGCTTCACGAAAAGTTAACTTCGGCAGAATGCCCGCAAAGCGCTTCGCAAGCATAGTCTTGCCCGAGCCAGGCGGCCCTATCATCAGGACATTGTGGTTTCCCGCAGCCGCTACTTCCAGCGCACGCTTCGCCATCAACTGTCCTCGCACATCGCAAAAATCGGGAGTATCGCTGTTGGCTGGATCGAACTCGGGGATGTTAGCCGCCGCCGGACTAAAAGCCGCCGGCTCATTTAAAAACTGCACAACCTCCGCCAGGTGCCTAAGCCCAAAGACGCGAATCCCCTCCGCCACCGCCGCTTCAGCGGCATTGTCGAACGGCACAAGCAAGTTTTGGATACCCTTTCGCGCGGCGCAGACGGCAATAGAAAGCGCACCGCGAATGGGCCTCAGACTTCCATCGAGCGAAAGCTCTCCAACCAGCAAATGATTGTCGATCTGACCCACCGCTCCCATCGCGCCAAGAATGGCCGTCGCCATCGGAAGATCGAACCCGGCGCCTTCCTTACGCACATTGGCGGGCGCGAGATTGATAGTGACTGACTTACTCGGATAGCCAAATCCTGAATTAAGCAGCGCCGATTTGATCCGTTCACGGCTCTCTTTTACTGCAGCATCCGGCATTCCCACCGTCACAAAGTCACGGCTGCTGCCGGATGGGTACATATCTACTTCGACGTCAATCAGATGCGCATCAATCCCTTGTATGGCCGCACTGAGAGTACGGAATAGTGCCATAGAGGGCTAGTAGCGGCCAGAGGCTTCGATTCTCACATGGAAGTGCCGACCGCCGACTCTCCGAACAGCACGCTTGCATATACTGCGCAGAACGCAGGCGACGGTAACCTCTGAAGGAAAGGGGCCTTGTCCAACAGCTCCTGAAACTGCGGAACGACATACAGAACGTAAAAAGGGCATGAACTGTACTTCGAGCGCTGCTCTAATTTGCTTATGACGGCCGATAGGATGTCTGCTTCAAAGGGGTTAGCCAGAAAGACAACGCATGGCTCGCCAGGGACATCGTAATGCGCGGCATCGCAGGTCACGACTGAAACATTGCCAAAGTTTCTTACGTTGTGGCGGGCTATCTGCACTAATTGCTCAGAGATTTCGACCCCGATGATCTGCCGGAACGAAAATCTCTTGGCGGCGACAATCAGCACTCTGCCTTTGCCGCAGCCTAAGTCGATTAAGGCAAATTCACCGAAGTCGATTGGTAAAAGAGCAAACGCGGAAAGGATCGTATGCTCAGCACAGGCGATGTATTCATGCGCTGATCGATCGAGGCCTAGTTTTTCAGCGACGATATAGCCGGATGTATCGACTCCATTCAATAAGTCGAACTTCACATCTATCAGCCAACGGTAGCAGTCGCCAATGCGTTTCTTCCCTTTTCGGAATAGCCGGCCAATAGGAGGTGATGCCACAATCGCAGTTAGCGTGTGACTAACGCCGCCTGCTCAAACTCCCACCGCCCAAAAGCCCTAAGTCGATGATCACTGCTATGAAGATGAAGATCAGTCCTTGCGTTCCCAACGCGCCGGGGTGGCTTTTTTCCAGATACGTGTAGACGATAAGCGTCAAGGGAAGGAATAAAAAGCCAAGTATCGGGATGATGAGGTTGTGGTAAACGCCAGTAAAAAAGTTGGTGAATAACCACAAAAGAACGATGGCCACCCTAGGAAACGCTACTGCCAATAATGCTAATAAGCAAGGCATAGGTTACAGTCTACAGATCTCCTGACTGTTGACTCTAGCAAGTTGCCGCGGTTTCAGTTTGGTTTATTTCGATGTTACTGCCAGTACTGCCATTGGGCAGCCCCAATAACGTAGGCGCTAAGAATTGCGTTGGTTACCGCATGCATCAAAATACAATCGGAGACAGACTTGGTGCGGATCATCCACAAGTTATAAATGATGCCGGTAACCAGGCCGACATCCCAATACGGCCCGTGCTCAGCGGCGAATAAGATCGCGGTGATCCAGAATGCCAGCGGAGTGTATGCGCCCAGTGGCACTTTTTGAAAATCGATGTTGATGATCCATCGCATCATCCATCCGCGCCAAAAAAGTTCTTCGACAATGGGCACAATCACTACCGCCCGAATGCTGCGCCAAACCAAAACCCAGGTACTTTGAAGCTCCGATGGGCGCAAGGAAGAGTGCAAATGCCCAGTAAAGCTATTGGACAGCAGCACACTTTGCCGGTAGCCGGGGAACAGGAAATCCGGCGCAATCCAAAGTACGAACACGGCAGTTCCCACTGCGATGCTCATTACCGGCTTGACAGGAAGTATCGGAAGTTCGCGGGGCCAGCAGATAAGACAAACAACGGCCAGAACAATGACGCGCAACGGAGCGTCCCAGCGCGCATCCAAACCGAGTTCGGACGAGATCGCTAGAAACGCAATAAAAATTAAAAAGGGTGCGACGTATTTGGCGCCCTGATAGTTATCGAGCCAGGATCTCGACTGAGTGGCCGCCTCCAATCGCTTTATCCGATTTGGCCCAGGAATGATTTGATCTCATTCTGCTGTTCGGGCTGGGTTGCGAATTGGAGTGCCTTCCGGGCTTGGTCACGCGCCGCACCCTTGTCGCCGCTCTTTTCTAAAGCCATTGCCAAATGGAGGCGGAACGTCGGATTATCCTGATGGGCTGCTACGAGGTCTTTAAATATTTGCAAGGCCTGCGCGTTCAAATGCTTCTGATAATAGACGTAACCGAGAGTATCGGAAACGTCGGGGCTATTCGGAAACCTCTGCTTGGCCTTTTCGGCGAATGTCATTGCCTGGTCTAGATTGACTCCTTCTTCGGCGCTGATGAATGCCAGATTATTCATCGCCAGCGGGTTTTCCGGATCAATACCAATCACTCGGTTATACGCCGCCAAAGCCTCTTTCTTCTTGCCCAGGAACTCCAAAAGCATGGCCGAGTTCAAGACCGGAGCTGCACTATGCGGATCGGCGTTGCTGGCTTGCTCAAACGATGCCAAAGCGGCGTCATATTGCTTGAGTTCACGCTGCAAAACACCCAAACGAAGCCAAACGTCGCTCGAATTAGCGGTCGTTTTCAAAAACTCCTTGTAGTTGTTTGCTGCGGCCTCGTAAAGTTGCTTCGCGTGATCGGGATTCTTGGCGGCAACTTGGATGCCCGCAGCCGCCTGCATGTTGGCTAACTGATAACGAAGCTGCAGGTTATTGGGATTTTGATCGACCAGCGCCTGAACGCCGCTAATTGCTTCGTCTCCCTTCCCTTCGGCTAACTTTACATTTTGCAGTCCCACCGGGCCGCGCAAGTCTGAGGGATATTGTTTCGAAAACTGCTGATATTGAGCGGTTGCCTTGTCGAATTCGCGTCGAGCTAAATAAAGATTGGCCAGTTCTAACTGAGCGCCGGCCATTGCGGGATTCTGTTGAACAAGGGCCACCAGGTCAGGGAGCGCCTGATCGCTTTGACCTAGGCCGACTTGTGCCTTCGCTTTAATTAGTTGCGCTTCGGCATTCTTCGGATCGGCCTGCAAGACCAGGTTCGCCTGTTCCATTGCCTTTGCGTGCTGCGCGCGGTCCTCATATATTCCGCCTATCACGATTCGAGCGCCGGTAATCAGTTGAGGGCGCGGGGAGCGCACTGGAACTGCTGCTTGCGCTTGCTTAACCTCATCCTGCATTGCTTCTTGCGCTTCGCTTAAGCTTTTGTCTTTGTCCGTGGAGTAATAGGCCCTCGCCAAATAGAGGTGCAGCAGCGGGTCGGTAGGGTTGTTCTTTGCGAGATCTTTGAGCTCACTCAAGGAGCTTGAAACTGAATCGCGCGACCCATTCTGCAAAAGCAATGCGGCGTATGCCTCGTTCGCCTCTAGGTTCTTGGGATTGTCCTTCGCAATGCCGCGCGCCAGGTTCAATGCGTCTTGACGGCGATTTGTCGCTTGATATACGGCGACCATCCGTTCCTTGTAGAGCAAGGCATTTTTGGAGTCATCGTTGACTCCGGTCTGGTACTGTTGCATGGCCTGATCGAACTTCTTATTGCGGAAGTAGAAGTCGCCGAGAAGCTGGTAGCGATTCGGAAAGGCTTTCGGATCGGCCAGCACGCGTTTGGCGGTGGTTTCCGCATCGGCATAATCGCCTGAAACCGCTTGATAGTTAGCTAGGTTTTGAATCGCCAATGCACTGGCCGGATCATTCTGCACGCGTTCTTCGAGAATTGCTTTGGCCTTGTCTTTGTTCCCTGCGCGTGAATACAACAGGAACAGAAAATCGTATCCAGGCCCCCATTTTTTATCGTGGGCCAGCATATTCCGCTCTAATGTTTCCGCCTCGTCTACGCGTTTGGCGTTGTAGAGCGTCTCCGCATACCAGGTGACGACATCCGGCGAATAAGGCTTAAGTTGATTAGCCTTCGCAAATGATTCCAACGCGCCCTGAGAGTCGTTCTGTGCCAGATCTAGCAGCCCCTGCAGCCGGAATCCAGTGAAAGAATTCGGCTGATACTTGTCGATCTTGGCGACAAGATCCTTGATCTCCGGTAACAGTTGTTTAAACCGGGTGGGATTTCCCGCGTAAGCGACCAGATAGATTTCGGCCAACTTAGCGTCGGCGTCGGTATTCGCCGGTTGCAAGTCAATGGCCCGGCGCAAAAAGTTGGCAGCACCGGTCGGATTCCCCGAATCAAGAAGATTCAGACCCTCCCGATAGTAGGCCTCCGCATATGTCTTGTCCTTGGTCAGCGCCTTCTGGTAAAGGATAGAAGCTTCTTTGTATTTCTTGCTGTCGTGATACCGATTACCGGCCTCGACAAGCTTCTGTGGGCTCTGCGTACATGCGGACGAGAGCAAGAAAGCGCCTACCAGCGCCGACGCGGCAACATACTTCATAGTCATCTACTTATTCAAATTGTAGGGGAAAACTCAACTCGCGCCAAACCGCCGGCAGCATGCTCAGCCTTGCAGTTTGTTAATGTTACAGGCAAAATACACCTACACTCCCAGTTAATAAGGTACCAATCACGCGACCCCCTTCTCGAACTATAATCGGCCTAAATGCAATACTTTTTTAGTCTTAGCCTGATCGCGGCATGGCTGGCGTGGGCGCCTTCCATTCAAACCGGCCATACGGCTGCACCCGCGAAACGTCCCGCCCCAAAGTCCCTCGCTCCCCAATTGCCGGACGTTCCACTGCCGAGCGAGCCCGGATTGTACGCCGTCATCTACACAACCATGGGCAACATTGTCTGCCGTCTCTTCGATAAGGAAGCGCCTAACGCTGTCGCGAATTTCCGCGGCCTAGCCACCGGAACGAAGCCGTGGAAGGACCCAAAGACGGGCAAAATGAAGCACACGCCGCTCTATTCGGGAACTGCATTTCACCGCGTTATCCCCGATTTCATGATTCAAGGCGGCGACCCGGCCGGCGATGGCACCGGCTCGCCGGGCTATGAATTTGCCGACGAGATCAACCCCGGCCGCAAGTTTGACCATCCCGGCATTCTCGCAATGGCAAACCACGGCCCGAATACCAACGGATCGCAGTTTTTCATCACAGTTGCTCCCGCGGAACACTTGAACGGAGGATACACAATCTTCGGAGAAGTGGTCTCAGGCCAGGATGTTGCCGACGCTATTTCGAAAGTGCCGCGCGACTCAGACGATAGGCCAACTACACCTGTCATCATCAAAGAAATTGCAATTCGCAGCGTCGGACCTCCCGCCGCAAATACAGGAAAGTTGTGAACGGGGAAACTGCTACGAGTTCGATGCTGTAATGCGCGGCCGGCAAATCCCGCGCTCGCTGTTGCGAATAAACTTCACCAGATGTAGGGTTTCGGGAGTTGCTGATTCAGTCTCGATCTTGGTAAGCGCCGCCTCCTGCTTCAAGCCCGAACGGTACAACACGCGATACGCGTTTTTCAACGCGCGAACCTGATCCAAGGTAAACCCCGCGCGCTTGAGGCCCACAATATTGAGCCCTTCCGGTTCCACATTAAAGCCGGAATAAAGAAAGAACGGAGGCACATCGAGATTGACACGCGAATTGCCGCCGATCATCGCTAACCGCCCAATCCTCGAAAACTGGTGAATCACTACTCCGCCCGAAACAAACGCCTGATCCTCGATTTCCACATAGCCCGCGACTAAGGCACAACTAGCGATCACGATGTTGTCGCCCAAAACGCAATTGTGCGCGATATGGCCCGAGGTCATGATGTAGTTGTCACTGCCGATGCGCGTCACCGATTCCGGCTTCGTCCCGCGCGAAATCGTATAGTGTTCGCGAATTTTGTTCCGGTCGCCCAGAACAAGATAGCTTCGCTCTCTAGCGAATGCCTTATCGAGCGGGTCCGTCCCGAGTACCGTGCCGGCGGAAACTTCATTCTCCTCGCCTAGCGTCGTCCATCGTTTGATGTAGACATAAGGTTCCAGCACACAGCCACGACCGATTACTACATCGGATTCAACGACACAGAACTCGCCGACGCGCACACGCGGACCAATGACGGCGGCAGAACCGACATGGGCAGTCGGCGCGACATACGCCGAGGGGTCAATGGCCATAAACGTTCAGTATGGGGGATAGAATGCTGGGGTCGTCAAGAATCAAACTTCGGGGAAGAGCCGCCGTTTGCGAGATGAACGGTCACGTCCGTCTCAACGATCTGGACGGCTGCATACCGCGACACCCGTAATCAGGCCGGCGATTGGCTCTTTACTGCGGTAGCGTAGCTGTGAACGATTTTATTTCGCGGACAACCTCCGCTTCGTTCGACCGGTAGATTGCATGGCTCGCGTTTGGGATCAGAATCACTCGTGCCGAAGGTACTGCGGCTTGGAACGCCTTGATTTCTCCGCCGATATACTCCTGTTCAAACTGCGCTTCGAGCTTCGCTTGGGCGCGGCCTGCTTCCGTGTTGGGCACTCTGACGGGAGCATGAGGAAGCGCACAAATGGCAAGAACTGGCGCATAAATGGTCGTGAATTTCTCTGCGCCGGTCAGAATCGCGTTTCCCGGTAAAAGCACACGCGGCTTACCCGGGACAGGCGGGGGTGGTGGCGGCGCAGAAGTCGTTTTGAAATGCACGTCCATCCAATGTAGGTCTTTCTCAAACCGGGGGACACTCACTCGCTCCAGTTCTTCGACTATCCGTGGCAGGTCGCCTGCCGCAGTTCGCGGGTCTAGTTGAGCGAGTTTTTTCTCCAAATCGACCAGGTCCATGAAGAAGTCGCCATGAGCCGGATCGTAAAAAGAGTAACCCGAGATTGCATCCAAATAAACCAATCCTGCTACCTTTTCAGGATGTCTGGACCCGATATCGCTCAATTCTTCACCGGCTATCGAGTGCCCGATGAGGACGGGTTTATTCAGATGCAGAGAGTCGCAGACGGCAAGCACATCTTTACCGAGTCGGTCGGCGGAGTAGTTCTCCGGCGTAGCTGGCGGCTTGCTGGATGCACCGAAGCCACGGCGTGTGATGCCGTACACGTGATAGTTGCCGGTGAGCTTGCGCGCAAACTTGTCAAAGTCGTGGGCCGTGCCGCCCAGCCCAGTAAGTAACACGACCGGCCGTCCCGTGCCTCCCCAGTCGAGCACTTCCAGCTTTACGTTCGGTGCAACCTGCACGAATTGGACGCTGGGCGGCTTTTCTGCCGCATCCTGCGTTTCCGTCTCCACTAGCACTGCCGCAATCGGCATTGCGATAAGTGGACCCATCTCATCGGTTGCTTGCCCCGTACCGCGATTCTCGTTGCGGTTACTTTGCATTGACGGCTCCAGCGGACCACTTTTGAGCTTTGAACCGGTTGTGTCCGCCATCTGAAGGTAAACGCGCTGCATTTCGCCGCTCGCAGACATCAGTTCCACCGCCGCGGTGCCGGCGTTCTCGAAACGCGCAAACTGCATCCGCGTCATGCGCACATAGATAACCTCAGTCCCGTTCAGCGACTCGAACGGTATATTCACCCACATCGTCGAATCTTTGCCCAGTTCTACCTCGTAGACATCTGCCTCTGCGCTGGTCTGAGAAAACAGCACGAAGGGGAACGCGGCACTTCGACCTCGCAAGGAGAGAGTGTTGCCGCTCCGCATGCTAGATCTGAAGATCTGAAGTGATCCCCCGCTGCTTGGAAGATTAGTTCCGCGTCGTAGTGCGTGCCCGCGCCCGATCAGTGCACAAGTCATCACGAAAAGGTCGAAGGAAATTGCGGCGCCGAGTACTAAGTGCGACATCTTTAGGGAAGTCCGCTGCTGTGCAGCCAGAACGGAACTAAAGAGGTGCGCGCCTTCGACCGCGGTCTGCGCCACATTTCGGGCCGGCGTCCGTCCGAACAGACGCTGCCGCAGTAGAGATATCATTCCGTCCACCATTAGATAGAACGCGCCTTCCGTAGCCAACGCCTCATCAAAGACGCAGAGCATCTCATTCGCGAAACGCTCGCGGAATGCTCGTGGATGTGCATCCAGAATCCAGCGATACATCCTGCGCATGTGTCACGCCCTCCTGGGCTTCGTTCCAGCCAGCCCAAGCTTTGCCGTGCGGAACATTTCTTCCAATCGTGATATGTCAGCCGCCAGTACTTGCCGTCCCAAATTCGTGAGCCGATAATAGCGGCGCCTCGGATCGTCTTGATCGGTTGGATTTGTGCTTTCCGCGACCAGTCCTTTATCCAACAAACGCTGTAGATTGTCGTAGAGCGTCCCAGGTCCCAGACGGTACTGTCCGTCGGATTGCCGCGCCACCTCCCGCATGATTCCGTAACCGTGTCGATCTTCGCCCGCAAGCGTCATGAGAATGTGCAGAGCTGCCGGTGAGAGTGGGAGAAATTGACTTGTCAGAGGCTTCATTGCTGATTCCATACTATATCGGATTCCGACTATAGTATCAACACAGCTACCTTATAATGCATATCGACAGGTATCTGCTTAGCGGTCGATATAGATCGACATCCGATATGGAGCGCTCCTGCTATCTATGCGCTACTTAGAATGACTAGGAATGGCAGACGCAGGTAGCGTAAAGCGATATACAACATTCGATCGCATCGCACTTGGCTTCTGCGTTGCCGCACTACTCTTTCTTGTAGCTGGCGGCCTCGTTCAGATCAGGCGGCCCACGTTGGGGATCTCATCTTTGAAACCGCTCGATGCAAACGAACCAACACTTCAGGGAATGGGTTTTGCGCCGAACGCCGTTTACCCTTCGAGCCCGGTTCCTCCACACCATGGCAACGTCTCTTTTTACGGATCCTGGATTGAATCCGGTCGGTCTACCGGTTCCGTTTATAGCCGCTGGTATCCCGCCGTGCCGCGTTTTGCCATCTACATCTCTGGTTATCTCAATACTCCCGGCAATCGCTTGTTCATCGAGTATGTCACTGCCAACTCCGGGTTCAAAAGTCTGCGAATCCCGCCTGAGTTGGCGCCGGGCGAAGCCTGGTGGGTTAGAGAAATCGAACTGCCGAAAACGGAAAAGCCACTCCGGTTTGTCATTCACGCCATCGACGGTTCTAGCGCTACACAGGGATGGCTCGGGTTTTCCGATCCTTTCGTTATTCAGAACATCGACAACTTACAAACAGCCAAGCAGATCTTAATGATTCTCCTGGTTACGGCTGGCGCATTTGTCTCATTTTTATCGCCAGGGATATTGCTCCGCCAAAGGTATCGAACCTTGTCCTTCGCGTGGATTCCCTTACCGGGAGTCGTGATCCTAGCGCTTCTTGGCCTGCTCGCGTGGTTCGGGCCCGAAGCCATTAGGCCGCGCTGGATTTGCCGCGCCGGGCTTGCCATTCTTTTGCTCTTCGCTTGTTACGGCCTCGCAGGCGCGCCGCTCGCGACATTCACGTCGGCACTGGAACGGCGAGCCCTGGCTATCGCTGTAGTCATCGGCCTTCTTGCAATCGTCAAATCGACCTACTCGCTCGGGCCCGCCGGCGAACTCTACGCTGGCCGCATTTCGCGGACGCTGGAGCCTGGTGGAAGAGCTGACAGCCGCATCTCATTTCATGGAGTGCAACTGGTCGCACTCCGCGCCTCGCCGCACGGGCATCTTGCCGGTGCATTTTACTTTCCTTGGGACTATTCCAGCCGCGGTCCAATACCAAGTCTCGCTGTTGCGCCTATCGTCCTTTCCAGCCCGGTGCAAGTAGATAGCTTGATGCCGGATGCGCCCTGGCAACTCTTCGATCCACAAGGCTTCGCAGCATATCGCATCTCGATGGCCGTACTAGCATCCTGTGCGCTGATCAGTGTGTTCGGCCTAGCTGCTTACGTTCTTCCCAGCCACTGGGCGTTCCTGGCCTTTCTGGCGACGGTCAGTGCTCCCTTTATAGTTCACGAGGTGTATTTTACTTGGCCGAAACTCCTTTCGGCCGCTTTCGTGCTGATCGCCGCTTACCTGGCGCTGCGCTGCTTTTATTTCTGGGCTGGATTCCTGGTGGGCTTGGGTTATCTGGTGCATCCGTCTGCACTGTTTGGGCTGCCTGCGCTGACCGCCATTGCCTTCCTGTTTGGAAGTCCGCGAACCGTGTGGGTATCGGTGCGGCGCATCGCACTTCTAGCCTTGGGAACGGTTGTTTGGATCCTCCTTTGGCGCTTGCTCAATCAAGGCCATTTTGCGCAAGATTATTTCCTGAGCTACATTACTATGACCGTCGGCACGAAGCTCACGTGGTCGAACTGGCTCCATTCCCGGATGGATTCGGCGCTCAACACGCTGATTCCGATGAATCTGTTTCTCTTTCATCGTGACAGCCAGGAAACCACTTCCATCTATGAATCCTCTCCGCCTCTCATCCGCTTTTTCTTTCAATACTGGAACACACTGCCGTTCGGCGTTAGCATAGGATTTTTTTTAACTTACCTACTGCGTTCGCTCTGGTTTGGTTTGGCAAAAAAAGCGGTGTATGTTTTGGGCATCTTCGTGGTTCCGTTTACCATTTTTCTTGTCTATTGGGGAATGTCGAGCGGCGGTCTTACGCGCGAAGGCCTGCACGCCTGGGTCATCGGCGTGATCCTGGCAACTATAGTGACTTGGCAGCTCTTCCCCTGTAACTCGCAGGTATTCTGGCGTTTCTGTAACTGCGCGCTTCTGTTCCGCGGTGTGGAAATTTTATTTATGCTGCTATTGCCAACCCTTGTATCAAATAACCAACTGGTTCAGAAGCAGTTTGAAGTCACTGATACGTTCTGCCTGGCTGCGATGCCCGCCATCGTGGGGTTCTTGGCATTTTACGTGTTCTTTTTCGCCGAAGGCGTACGCAAGAAAATACACTCGCAACAAATTCTTAACTGACCAGCGCGACTGGCGTGTTCGTCGCTGTATCGGATTCTGCAAGATCACGGCCAGCGATGAGAGCGCTCTATGTCAGGATGCAGTTGCAGACTGGTATTGGAGCTTACCCTTTGCACTTCTACAAGAGATTTAATACAATTGCACTTGTAGAAGTGCAAAGGGAATCCACTGCATGTCTTCTTCCTCTCGCATCGAGCTTCCTCAGGGGACGCTCGATCTTCTTATCTTGAGAACTCTCGCGCTCGGCCCTCAGCACGGCTGGGCAATTTCGCAACGGCTTCAACAGATTTCCTCCGAGGCGTTGCAAGTGCCGCAAGGCTCTCTGTATCCGGCACTTCATCGGCTGGAGCGCAAGGACTGGATTCGCAGTTCGTGGGATGTCTCCGACAACAATCGGAAGGCCAAATATTACCGGCTTACGGCTGCCGGAAGAAAGCAGCTTGAAAAAGAGACCGAACTCTGGCGCAAACTCGTAGCGGCGGTCGGGCAGGTGTTGGACGCGGTTTAAACAAGGCAATGCTACGAGATCTTTTCTTACGTCTTAAATCGCTTTTCCGTCGCAGCGCGGTGGAGCGCGAACTGGAGCAGGAATTACGATTTCACCTGGAGCAGGAAATCGCCAAGAACCTGAGCCGCGGCCTGTCAGAGAGTGAGGCCACGCGCCGGGCAAACCTGGATTTAGGCGGCCTGGAGCAGATGAAAGAGGAGAGCCGGGACGCGCGCGGGGTTTGGTTTTTGGAGACCGCGGTGAACGATCTCCGGTATGCCGCACGCATTCTACGTAAGAGTCCCGGATTTACCACCGTTGCCGTGCTTTCGCTCGCGCTTGGTGTAGGCGCCAACACGGCGATTTTTCAATTGATCAATGCGATTCGCCTGCGCACGCTGCCGGTGAACGATCCGCAGAATCTGGCGGAAATTCGAATTGCCGACATGACGGACGCAAGAGGTGCTCAGCAAAGACATTACGGGCTTACCTACCCTTTGTGGGAGCAGATAGGAAAGCGGCAAGACGTTTTTTCAGGAGCGTTCGCGTGGGCGGACGCCGAATTCAATCTATCGCCACAGGGCGAAGTGCGATCCGTTCGCGGACTATGGGTCAGTGGCAGGTTTTTCGATGTCCTTGGCATACGACCCTTTATGGGGCGGCTTTTCACGGCCGGAGATGATCACCGGGGGTGCGGGGTGCCTGGGGCAGTGATCAGTTATTCCTTTTGGCAAAGTGAATTCGGCGGTAGCGCCTCTGTTATCGGAAAGAAGCTGACCATCAGCGATCAGCAGGTGAGCGTGCTCGGCGTGACGCCGCCAGGATTTTTCGGTGTGGATGTCGGACATCAGTTTCACGTCGCGCTCCCCATCTGTTCGATTACTCGGCTTAGCGCGTTTAATGCGCTGGACTCGGGCACGTTTTGGTGGCTTTCCGTTATTGGACGGCTGAAGCCTGGAATTACGGTGGAGCAAGCCTCCTCGCAACTCGCTTCGCTCTCGCCGGGGATCTTTCGAACCACACTGCCGGCCAACTATCCGCCCGTAAGCGTTCCAGGCTACTTGCACATGAAGCTAACCGCGCACTCATTTGCGACCGGCCTGTCGGACCTGCGCGAGCGCTATTCGTACTTGCTGTGGGTTCTGCTGGGGATAGCGGGAGCGGTGCTGTTGAACGCATGCGCCAATCTTGCAAACCTGATTCTCGCGCGCGCCGGAACGCGAGAACGGGAGATTGCCGTGCGTCTTGCGATCGGCGGATCTACTAAGCGCATCATTCAGCAGTTGCTACTCGAAAGCGTGCTGATCGCCGCCGGCGGGGCAATAGCAGCATTATTCGCCGCGCATTGGATGAGCCGCGGATTGCTGGCCCTTTTAGCCGCAAACGAAGGCGGTGTGCACGTGGACCTTCATCCAGACTGGCGCGTACTGGTTTTCACGTTTGTCATTGCGAGCATCACCTGCATCATCTTCGGTTTGACCCCCGCATTGCGCGCGGCCCAAAGCCAGCCTGTCGAAGCGCTGAAATCGGGCAGCCGTTCACTAACCGCCGGAAAAGCGACTTTAGGATTGCGCCGGGCGCTAATTACCGCGCAGGTTGCGCTGTCGCTTGTCTTATTGGCCGAGTCGCTGCTATTTGTCAAGACTTTGCGAAACCTGACGCACACGGAACCGGGCTTCCGCACACACAATCTTTTTGTTGCCGATCTTGGCTTTCCCCGCTCGAATCCGCAGGACCTCCAAGTTCATGCGTGGCAGAAGGCGCTTTTGAACCAAGTAGGAAGTGTTCCGGGCGTGCTGGCAGTTGCGGATGCGAACACCGTGCCGCTCGCGGGAACTTCATCAAGCAACCGGATGTGGATCGACGGCCATGATCCTCGCGCGGCGAAGGATGTGCATTGGAGCAGGATCAGCCCAGGTTACTTCCGCACTCTCGGCGTTGGCGTGCTGGCGGGAAGGGATTTTACCGACCATGACGGTCCCGCTACCAGGAAGATCGCTATTGTGAATGAAGCATTTGCAAAGCAGGTGACACTGACTTCGGACCCCATAGGGCTCACGGTCCGAATGGAGGCAACGCCCTCTACGCCCGAAACCGTGTTTGAGATTGTCGGCGTGGTAACGAATACGAAGTACCTCGATGTGCGCGAGGCAATGGGGCCCATTGTGTACTTTCCCATTTCGCAAGATCCCACGCCGTCGCTGAGCGACCAACTGCTAATTCGTTCCAATCTGCCGCTTAAGAATCTGCTGCCGCCATTACGGCGAGCGATTCTCGAGGCGGACGCCAACGCGCATTTTGAAATCTATCGTTTCGAAGATCTCATTCAGGAGTCGCTCGGACGCGAACGCCTGATGGCGGCGCTCTCCATGGTATTCGCAATACTCGCGGCGCTTTTATCCGCTGTCGGCCTCTACGGGGTGATCACTTATATCGTGACGCTCCGGCGGACGGAGATCGGAATTCGAATTGCATTGGGCGCCGATCGAGGCAGAATCTTCCGGATGTTGTTTCTGGAGAGCGGAACGATATTACTGATCGGTTTGCTGCTGGGAATGCTGCTGCTACCGGCGGTTGCGATGTTAACCGGCAAGATGCTCTTCGGAGTGAAACCGCGCGATCCAGTTTCGCTCGCGGCAGCTGTCCTCTTGTTGTTGCTAGTCGGCTTCGTCTCCACATTTTTTCCAGCGCGGCGCGCCGCGCTGGCGGGAGCCACGGCCGCGTTGCGGGAAGAATAGCGTGTCCGCGCAACTCAGGCCGACGAATCGGCTACTTTGGCCGACGGAGGTACAGTGACATCCGCTGGCAATGAAAAATGGAACACCGCTCCCGCGCCCACAGCGGATTCCGCCCACAAACGGCCGCCGTGATGTTCGACAATGCGTCTGCAAATCGCGAGTCCGATGCCGTTGCCCGTATACTCTCCAGCGCCGTGCAGCCTCTGGAAAATTTCATAGATACGGTCCTGGTATGCCGTGTCAAATCCGATGCCGTTATCGGATATTGAGAAGATCCATTCGTTGTTGGCGCGCTCGGCGCGAATATCGATCTCGGGCTTTTGTCCTGGCTTGTGAAATTTGATCGAGTTGCCGATTAAGTTCTGAAAAACCTGAGTCAGCTTGGTGGGGTCGGCATGCACGGCCGGTAACCATCCATAGTGAATATCGGCTGAGCTTTCTCGTATGGCCAATTCGAGGTTTTTCAATGCTGTTTGGACTACCTCCGCGGATGATACGGTACGCTTTTGCAACGGCTGAGTTCCGGCGCGAGAATACTGCAGTAAATCATTGATGAGCGTCTGCATTCGCGCCGCCCCTTGCAGCGCAAATTGTATATACATTTTGGCGCGCTCATCCAGGACTGGGCCGTATCGCTTCTCTAACAGGCCCATATAGCTGCCAACCATCCGCAACGGTTCTTGCAGGTCGTGGCTGGCGACGTATGCAAATTGCGTAAGATCCGCATTTGATTTCTCTAGTTCGCTCGAACGCCGTTTCAGTTCTGCCGCACTCGCCTCGAGTTCCGCCGTTCGCGCCTGCACTCGGTTTTCGAGGCCGACGTTTAATCGGCGAATCTCGCGCTCTACTGCTGCCTGCTCATCCGCGAACCGGCTACTCAACTGAGAAGCCAAAAACAGAAAGAGTAGCGTAACTCCAATTGCGCAAATCAGCACTGTATCCAGCAACCGTTGCCGTCTCTGCTGCGTGCGTACCCGATCCTGAAAGGTCCGCTGCTGACTCTCTTTCATCGAGCGGACAATCGTCCGAATCTGCTCCATTAGCCTGTGACCGCGATCTGTTTCCACCTCTGCTAGAGCCGCCTGATGCCCGGTCTGTGCCTCCAGTCGAACAGTCTTTTCGAGTTCCTGCAATTTCTCCTCCACCAATGCGTGAAGCTGATTCAATTGCGATTGCGGCACTCCATTTTGCGCAGCAAGCTTATCGATCTCTCGAAATCGCCCTGGCAACTCTTGTTGCGCATTCAGAAACGGAACCAGGTATGCGCGTCTTCCAGTCAGCAAATATCCACGCTGCCCTGTCTCGGCGTCCTGAATGGCGGAAAATAATTCGTCCACGCGTTGCAGGAACGTGGCGGTCGATAGCGTCTGGGCCACACTGTCCACGTGTTCGGTACTTGTCTTGTACGCAAACAGCACTAAAACTACGGATAGCAACGCGGTTCCTATCAGGAAGCGTTGGGCTCGTGCGATTAGTACCGGCTTCATCCTCGTTTACGCACGATTCAAAACTCGCGCATCAGATTCACGCGCATATAAATTAACTGAAATCCCGCACGTTCGTAGTTGCGATGCGATCCGCTTCCGGGCAACACCGAAACGATGGCTAAATCGCATCCTTCGCGTTGCGCTGCCGCCAATCTGCTGTGAATGAGTTTCTGCTGCCACCCTTTGCGACGGCCTGCTACCAGCGTTGCGTCGCCATAGAACAACGCGACGCCGCTCTGCAGGCCCATGGCCGCGCCTGCTTCCGGCTCGGAATCTCCTGCCATCCAGCGTCGGCTAGGTCCGAGTGTCGCCGACATCGTCTGGACCATCTCTTCGGAAAAAGGCATGCTCTCCGAGAATCCCCGTAAGATCAGACGCGAGAATTTGTCGGACTGGTCGGGTTCGACAATGCGCACACGCGCGTCTGTCGCAATTTGTTCGTCAGGCGTGATTCGCCGCGCCAGCACATTATTGAATTCGATTACTCGATACGGTTTGCTCTGTATAAATGCAACTACAGATGGATCCGCCATAGGGCACAGATCAATCAGGCATGCACTATTTCTGTCGCGGAAAAAGCTTTCCATGCGCTCCAGTTCCGCCTTCGGCACCGCGCGCTGCATACCCACACCGACAGCGTGTGTCATTGGTGAGCCGGCGCCGGCGAAAATTGCCACGCCGCCGCCAAACGGTTCGAAGGCGGCATCCGGCTGTGCAGTCTGCACCGCTTGCGCCAGTGCAATCATGTTTTCCGTCTCAGCCGCTTCCATTCGCGCGGCGAGCACTCGGTCCGCGGTCGAAAACATGTTTTGTCGAAGGAACGGTTCAGCTATCGCGGAACCGAAACTGTGATATTGCGGAATTTCAGACCGCCGGTATGATCGCCTTGAATGTAGAACGGTCCGGGGTCGCCTTCATTTGCATCCAGCGCGCCGCCGGTGATTCCATCGATTTCGCGATGATCGATGGTTACTTTGCCATTCCGCACCACGGTAACCATTCGTCCCACGAGAGTTACATCAAAGGTTTCCCATTCGCCCGGCGTTCGCGGCAGATCAACGGAAGGAGCAATTCGGCCGTAAATAGCGCCAATTCGCTGTTTCGGGGGGTTCTTGCTCAACGGCTCATATTCGAGTTGCAGCTCATAGCGGCCGCGCAGATAGAAGCCACTGTTGGCATTGTCCGGGCAGTTCACTTCGAAATGCACTTTGAAATCTTCGAACTTTCGAGTTGTTTTCAGATCCGCGCCGCGTTGCGGATTCACAAGCATTCCGTCCTGTGCGATCCAGTGGTTCTGCTCCGTATCTCCGATAGGTTCCCAGCCGTTCAGATCTTTGCCGTCGAATAGAGGTTCAGGCTTGCTCCACGACGCGGGTGTCGGACGTTTCAACGCAGGCATTGGGACGCCAGTTAGCGCGATGGTAGTGTCGCCGTGTTTTTGCGTGCCGACCAGCTTTCCGTTTGCCGGATGGAGTTCCCATATCAGGGCGGGACGGTTGCCGTTCTGCGGAGAAAGATTTAGCGTTAAGTGCGAGCCTTCTTGCTTGAAATCTTTGACTTGAAAAACATTGCCGCCAGTCGGCTGAAACCATATGTCCAACTGGCCGTTCTGCTCCGATACTCCCAACCAATTTGCACCGATGCCGTTTCGAGTGGGCACGTTGAAATCCCAGCGGCCGGCGAACGGATTTGTCTGCGCCAAGGACGCGAGCGGGATAAAAGCGGAGAAGAGCAGATAGCGTAAGCGCATCGGGCGTTTGGCGCCCGTGGTGCGCGATACATTGCAAGCACGACCCATGCTCGCAGTCTATCGAACGCCGAAATCTCAAAAGCGTGGAATCGGGCAACGAGGTTGAAGGTTGCGACTACGGTCGCAACGGAACTTTGCGCTCACCCCACGTGGGAGGCGGCGGCTCCGTTGAACGGCGTTCCACGGGCTTCTCCTGCAATTCCTTCATCGCCACTGCAACGGCGCGTTCGAGTTGCGGATCGTGGCCAGCGATCACGTCCTTGGGCCAGTTCTCCACATCGATATCAGGTGGGATGCCTTCGTTTTCTACAGCCCACTTGCCTTCACGCGTAAAGAATCCGCCGCGTGGAGCAATCATCGTTCCGCCATCGATAAATGCGGGCGTGTCCGCGGTGTGCACTAAGCCGCCCCAAGTGCGCTTTCCCACTAATTCGCCGATGTGGCGATGATGAAACATCCAGGGCATTAAATCGCCGCCCGAACCGGACATTTCGTTAATGATCATGACCTTCGGACCCCAAATGCCCGCAGCGGGGCTGGTAAACGGATAACGGTCGCCTGCGACGTTATTGAAGTAGCCGTCAAAATCGCGCTGCAGCACATCGATGATGTAGTCGGCTGCGGACCCACCGCCATTGAAGCGTTCATCGATAATCGCGCCCAACTTTTCCTGCTGCGCGAAGTAATAACGGTTGAAGCTCGTGTACCCCGGCTGGCCCGTGTTCGGAAGATATACGTAGGCCAGCTTGCCGCCGGACAGCTTTTCCACTTTCCGGCGATTATCTTCTACCCATGCGCGCGTCCGAAGCTGCTGCTCATTCGGAACGGGCACAACGGTCACCTGCCGTGCGCCTTCCATCACTGGTCTGTTATTGACGGTGATGACTGTCTGCCGGTTGGCGGTTCCGTCTAGCAGGCGATAAATATTGTCTGGCGCCCGCAACTCCACACCATTGATCGCAAGGATGTAATCACCTGTCGCGACATCTATGCCGGGGCCGGCCAGCGGCGCTTTGAGCTCCGGATTCCAATTCTCGGTGTCATAGATACGAGTGATTTTGTACCTGCCGTTATCGATAGCGAAATCGGCTCCCAGCAGGCCGCCGGGCGATGCCGGAACGCTGGGCATCTCGCCTCCGCGCACGAAAGAATGTCCGATCGCGATCTCGGATCCCATCATGTCAAGCAGATAATTCAAATCCGCTCGATGGTTTACATACGGCAGCAATTGTCCGTAAGCTTCTTTCATCGCCGGCCAATCGGAGCCATGCATATTCTTCACGTAAAGGTAATCGCGTTGATTTCGCCACCCTTCGTAGAAGATCTGTTTGAACTCTTCTTTCGGATCGAGATACATCTTCAGCGCGAAAGTCAGATGCCCCTGTCCTGCCGTCGGCGGGACTTTATCGGCATCCACTAGAAATAGAGAAGGAACGAAGCCCGCTGCCGGACCAGCCGCGGCGGGCACTCCGGCAACAGTCTCATAAACCAGCTTGTGACCGTCGGCACTCACTGAATACGTAAGCGCGCTTGGCACAAAGACGACAGCCTTCCGGTCACTTAACCGATAGCGATGCAGCACGTCGCCTCGCGGCGGAGCGGTTGGACCTCCGGGCACTGCACGACCTTCGGGCTGCTCCATGAAATAGACGGTGCCGCCCACGCCCGCGAGCAGCCGTGAGTATTGCTTTTCGGGAATGCCGGGTACCGCAATAATGCGATGCCCTAGACCATCAAAGTCGATTTGCACATTGACTGGCGCGTGCGTCGTATGATCGGCCGCGGCTTCCTGCCGCGGACTGCGCGGATTGTTCTCGTTGTTCTGTCCCGGTTCGCCATCCTGGGAGCCGGAATTTAGAGGCGATGGATTCGGAGCGCTTCCAATTCCTTTATCCTCATCGCTCTCCGGGAGCAGCGGGCTCGGATCGCTTTTCTTGAGCACCGCCAGATAGAGAGCGAAGTCCTCGTCGTGGTCGTAAGACGTCATGTCGAGCCACTGCGACTTCAGGCCAAAGTCTGTCGACGCCAAGAACCATAGGTATTTGCCGCTTGCATCCCATGCCGGCCACACCGCGTCAGACAATCCATCTGTAACCTGCTTGCACTCGCCCGTCTCCACGTTGGCAACAAAGATCGCATGATAAAGCGATTTGAGGCGGCTCGAATATGCGATCCACTTCGAATCGGGACTCCACACCGGATTCAAAGTGCGCGACGGCACCATCCATGGATCGTCTCCCATCACCTTCCCTTGTCCCGATGCAACATCGATCACCCAAACCTTCAAGTCCGTGTCGGTATACACCAGCTTCTTTGAATCGGGCGACCATAATGGCGTGTAGTAATGTTTGGGGTTCTTGAGCTTGATTTCTTTGGGCGGCGTCAGGCCATCGGGACTTGCAATCATCAGGCTGTATTCGCCGGAACGATCACTGAAATAGGAAACGTGCTTGCCATCGGGCGACCACGCGGGATCGCGTTCGGCGGACGCACTCGAATTCGTCAAATTGCGCACATCGCCTTTTTCAGCGGGAATCGTAAAGACTTCGCCGCGCGCCTCAACCAGCACGCGCTTGCCTGTGGGTGATAACGAAATGTTCGTCAGGCGCCTGGTCACGTCTTCCCAATGCGGCATCATCCAGGGGAAGTCGCCCTCCGCTGTGATTGGCACCGTGTGTTCCTTGTCGTTTTTGACGTCCAGTTCGTGGATATACCCGGCTTGTTCAAAGACCAACGTCCC
>Ga0070741_10003528_pt1 | contig 38699 bp, 30 predicted proteins | sample Coa_R1_4_FD_66440 | JGI IMG/M metagenome (GOLD analysis project Ga0070741, IMG submission 66440) | Surface soil microbial communities from Centralia Pennsylvania, which are recovering from an underground coalmine fire - Coalmine... | ecosystem: Environmental > Terrestrial > Soil > Unclassified ... | reverse complement strand
TCGACGACGAGCACGCGCGCGGCCCCCACCTCGCTCATCAAGCATCCACACGCGGTGGCGTGGCCGGCGGCACGGCAGAGCGCTTCCTCCCGGATATGCCCCTCGTCCGATGACCAGCCTGATCGGACAGAGCAGAGCGTCGGCCTCTGCCCCGATTCCCGCCAGCACTCGATGCACCCGGGTGAGGCACCGCCAGGCCCCGCTGCCTTTGCGCACTGTTATACAGCGGCTGCGCCGACAAAACCATCCGAGCTTGCTCTCGGTCGCCTGGCCTGCGTACTCCACCTGGATCGGCGGTACAGCCGCTACCCACCCGCGAAATTATCTGATAGCTTAGGCAACGGACTTCCGCAGGTCGCCGCCCAGCCGAATGGATGGGCCTTTGGCAGGAGTGGTACCCGGGCCTGGCGGAGATGCTGCTGGGGTGCAGTGGGCGAGGGGAATGCTGATGGAGCTTGCACCGGGGCTGTGGCGGCTCGTGCTGCCGCTGCCGCGCCACTTCTTGCGAGCGGTGAACCTGTATCTGCTGCGCGACGCCGACGGCTACGTGCTGATCGACTGCGGGCTGCCGATCGCGGAGGCGTGGCACGCACTGATGGAGCAGCTCGGCGCGCTGGGCGTACCGGCGAGCGGCATCCACACGATCATCGCCACGCACGGCCACCCGGACCACTGCGGCCTTGCCGCCCGGCTGCGCGAGCACTGCGAGGCACAGGTGTGGCTGCACGCGCGGGACTGGGAGTTCGTGCAGCAGCGCTTCCTGGGCGCGGAGAGCTACCGCGGCATCTGGCGCGCGTGGCTGGAGCAGCACGGCATGCCCGGCGCGGAGGCCGAGGAGGCCGCGGCGGGGCCGGGGCTGATCGGCCGCGCCATCGGCCTGGGCACGCCCGATCGCCTGCTGGAGGGCGGCGAGGATGTCGCCGTCGGCCCGTACCGGCTGCGGATCCTGTGGACCCCGGGCCACACGCCGGGCCATGTCTGCCTGTACGAGCCGACGCGACACTTCCTGCTGTCGGGCGACCACATTCTCCCGCAGGTGAACCCGAACGTGAGCCTGGACCCCGAGACAGGCACGAACCCGTTGCCCGGCTACCTGGACTCGCTGCGCGAGCTGGCGGCGATGGAGATCGGGCTGGCCCTGCCAGGGCACGGTGAGCCGTTCGCGGACCTGGCGGCGCGGGCGCGCGAGTCGCTGGAGCACCAGCTCAACCGGCGGCGCCAGCTCCTGGCGCTGCTCGGCCCGGAGCCGCAGACAGCGTACACCCTGGCGAGCCAGGTGTGGGCCGACAGCAAGCCGAACAACTGGGACGCCTTCAGCGGCCACCTGCGCCGCAACGCGCTTGGCACGCTGACCGCGCACCTGGAGGCGCTGGTCGCGGAGGGGGTGATCGCGCGCGAGGACGGGCCGCCAGTCGGCTACGCGCGGCGGTGGTAGGGACTGTTGCGGAGAACCTATCCCACCGGGCGGCAAGGGGCGAGCCCCTGCCCTACGGCGCGGCTAAATCTCCAGGGGCTCTACGCCCGCGAAAGCTGCCGTAGATGTCTGCCGCGCTCAGTCCGCGAGCCCGTGCATGAAGATGTCCCGGATGCGCAGCTTCCAGCCGGGCACGACAGTCTCGCCGTCGAGGACATCGTTCTCAGTCAGGATGCGCACCGCGCGGTCGGGACGATGCACGGCGACCGTGCGGCGGCGCGGGTTGACCACGACGACCATCTGCACGCCGAAATCCAGCCAGTCGGCCACTTTGTCCTCGACCTCCGTGTACAGGTCGCTGGGCGAGATTACCTCGACCACCAAATCGGGCGCCACAGTCCAGTAGCGCGGATCGTCCACGACCGCGAGCGCACGGTCGCGACGGACAAACGCCACGTCCGCGGCTCGCACGGTGTCGGGGTTCTCCGCGAGCTTGAATCCCGTTTCGGCGCCGAGGACCAATCCCAGCTTGTTCGCATCGACGTGCTGCGCCAGCGGCGTGGTGACGCGAATGACTATCCAGCCGTGCTGCCCGCCGCTCGGCGCCATCGTCCGTAACTCCCCCTCAACCAGCTCGTGGCGCAGGCCATCGCATGGCAACCGCAGGAGCTCGTCGGCTGTCATGAGCTTGTCAGGGGCCGCCATGTACGTTCTCCCAACCGGCCAGGGACTGGTACTCTGCCCCTATGGTAGCCAGAGCCAGGACACGTTACCAGGTGCGCCCAGGCGGCTGGCCCGCAATTTGCATATTCGACGCGCAGGGGGTGCCGTATGATCACAGCGTCTGCGCCCACTGTGTTGATCGTCGAAGACGAGTGGTCGGTCCGCGCTCTGCTAAGCGACGTGCTCCGGCTGGAAGGCTACCGGGTACTCGGAGCGGAGGATGGCCTGCAGGCGGTGAAACTGCTAGACGATGAGATCCTGCCGTCCGCTCAACCGTGCACAATCCTCCTCGATATGACGCTGCCGCGTCTCGACGGCCTGGGGGTCCTCCGCCACTTGCGCGCGGAGAACGCTCACCTGCCGGTGGTCGCCATGAGCGCCAACCGTGCCGCGTTAGAAGCCGCGGACGCGGCCGGCGCCGAAGCAGTGCTGAGGAAGCCGTTCAGCCTGGACCGCCTGGTGGACACCGTGGCGCGCCACAGTAGTGTGGCCGCCTAAGACTGTTAGCCCACACCGTCACCGTGCGCGCCAGGGGGCGTTTCCGGGGACGAGCCTGGCGCGCCGGCAGCATCCCTTCCCTCCCAAAACGGCCAGCCTCTCCATAACCTCCTCTCGTGCGGAGTATGCTCTATCGGCGCCCAGGCTGATCCACCGGGCTCGTGGGGACCAGTCCGGGCGGGTGCCTTGTCCCGCTTGGCGCGCCGGCCCGACTGCTCTAGATCGGCGCGCGGTCGAGAAGCGGGTGGCGCCGGAGGAGGGTGCGCGTGCGTGAGCCGCCGGACACACGACTAGCTGGCCAGTGGCGCCTGGCCGTGCGCATCATCCTGCTGGTGACGGGCATCGTCCTCGGCGTGTGGCTGATAGTGACGCTGCGCTCGGTGCTCGTGCAAGTGCTGTTGGCGCTCATCCTCGCCGCCGGCTTGACGCCGCTGGTCGACTGGCTGGCTGACCGCCACCTGCCCCGCGGGCTGGCCGTGCTGCTCATCTACCTGACACTGATCCTCCTGCTCGTCGGGCTCGGCGTGCTCGTGGTCCCGGCGATGATCGACGAGGTCGAGCAGTTGGCGCTCAATGCGCCGCAGTATAGCGACCTGGTGCTGGATCGCCTGCGTGAGCTGCGGGAGCAGTATTCATTTCTGCCGCCGCTCGACGAGCAGCTCGCGGAGCAGCTTCGCGGTTTGACCGGCCAGATCGGCCTGATCGCCGCCCAGGCGCTCACCGTAGCTCGGGTGGCGTTGAGCATCTTCAGCGGCCTGCTGAACGCCGTGCTGGTGCTGATCCTAACCCTGTACTTCGTGGTGTTCGGCCAGACCATTCGCGCCTACCTGCTCTCGTTCGTGCCGCCCGGACGCCGGCCGCGGCTCGTGGAGATGACCGACCGCATGGGCCGCCGCATGGGCGGTTGGCTGCTGGGCCAGATCGTGCTCAGCATGTCGATCGGGGTCGTGAGCTATGTTGGGCTCTCGGTCCTCGGTGTGCGCTACGCGATCTTTCTGGCCGTGGTGGCGGCGATTGGCGAGGCGATTCCCAATTTTGGCCCCATCCTCTCGACCATACCCGCCGTGCTGGTCGCGCTGACACAGTCGCCGCTGCTGGCGCTAGCCACGCTGGCGCTGTACTTCGGCATCCAACAGCTCGAAAACAACCTGCTCGTGCCGAAGATCATGGAGCGCGCCGTCGAGCTGCACCCGTTTGCCACGATCCTCGCGCTGCTCGTCGGCGTGGAGCTGATGGGGGTGATCGGCGCGATCCTCTCGGTGCCAGTAACGGCCGCCCTGGCCGTAGCGCTGGACGAGGTCCGCTGGGCGCGCGGCGCCGCCGAGTCGGCACCAGCGCAGGCGGCCGGGCCCCTGCCCGCCCCCCCCGAGCCTCCAGCCGCAGCCGACACCACGCCGCGCGCGGGCCAGCCAGCAGAGTCCGAGCTATGAGCGCGCGGCGAGCCGCCCGATCTCGCAGAGGCCGGCGCGGACGGCTAGCCCCGAATGGTCACCAGTGTGGCGGGGCCCCTGGAACGCGACCATCTTGGCTGCCCGTACGCTGTAGCCTGCGCGGAGAGGCGGGCGGACGCCCGCGCTCCCAGGCCGATGCATGCTCCGGACTAGATGACCCCTTCGGCGCGTAGGGCCTCCACATCCGCGGGGCTGTAGCCGAGCGAGGCGAGCACCTCGTCGGTATGCTGGCCGAGGAGGGGAGCGGGCGCGCGGATGGCGCCCGGCGTGTCGGACAGGCGCACGGGCACGCCAATTACGCGCGTGGGCCCGACCTCCGGGTGCTCCAGCGGCACGATCATCTCGTTCTCGACCATCTGCGGCTCGAAGAACACCTGGCGGCGCTCCAGAATGGGCGCGCAGGGCACGTCGATCTCGTCCAGCAGCCGCAGCCACTCGCGCGACGGCCTGTAGGTGAATAGCTCCTCGATGATCGGGAAGACGTCGGCGCGGAAGGCCGCGGACTGGGCCGGATCGGTGAAGCGCGGGTCGTCGGCCAGGTGCTCAAGCTCCAGGAGCTTGCAGAGCCGGGCGAACTGGTCCGCCTGAAGCGCGCCGACGTTGATGTAGGCGTCGTCGGCGCAGCAGAACACGCCGTAGGTCGGGCCGCCGTAGTCCTCGTCGCCGCCGGGGTCGTTCTCCACGTAGATCAGGTCGTTGAGCTGCATGGCCAGCGCGGCCTGTAGCAGCGAGGTCTCGACCTTCTGGCCGCGGCCGGTGCGCTCGCGGGCCCAGAGCGCGCACATGATCCCGTAGGCGAGGAGCATGGGGATCGAGCAGTCGGAGATCCAGACGCCGGCGGTGATGGGCGTGCCGTCAGGGCCGCGGCGGTACATGGCGCCGGCGAGGCCCTGCGTCATGCGGTCGTAGCCGCCCTTATGGGCGTAGGGACCCTTCGTGCCGTAGGCGGTGATGGAGGCATAGACCAGGCGGGGGTTGAGGGCGGCGAGGACGTCGTAGCCGAGTCCGAGCCGCTCGGCGGTGGTCGGGCGCAGGTTGTGGATGAGCACGTCGGCGCGCTCGACGAGCTTGCGCAGCACTTCCTGCCCGCGCGGGGTGCGGATGTCGAGGGTGAGGCTCTTCTTGTTGCGGTTGAAGGACATGAAGACGCGGCTGTTCTCGCGCACGTAGCCCGTCATGCCCAGGCGGCGGGCGCCGTCGCCCTTGCCGGGCGGCTCGATCTTCACGACGTCGGCGCCCTGGTCGGCCAGGTACATGCTGGTGCCCGGCCCGGCCATATGCTGCGCGAGATCAATCACACGAATGCCTTCGAGCGCGGACGGCATGTGGCACCTCCCAGGCGGCGGTGGGCGCGGCGCGCCCCGGTGGCGCAATGATACAGCCTGGCCGCGGGCGGAGCATTCGGGGTATGCTGCGCCCGTCGCGGGACCGCGACCGGGCCTGGGGCGGAGCGGATCGGGGCGGGAGAGGGGAGCCGATGGGACAGGTCCACTACGACAAGCAGGGGCGCATCGTGGTCCTCACCATGGAGGGCGACACCGACCTGAACATCGGCATGGTGGGGCCGGAGCTGTACGCGCGGCTGGACGAGTACGCGGCCGACGACGAGCTGTGGTGCTGCATCATCACCGGGGCCGGGCAGCGCGCGTTCTCGGCGGGCGGCAACCTGCAGCGCATGGCGGCCGCGGGCGGGCCGGGGCGCGGCTCCGTCTGGGACCCGCCGCCCCCGAACGTGATCACCGGCCAGCCGCTGTGGAAGCCGCTGATCGCCGCGGTGAACGGCTACTGTGTGGGCGCGGGCTGCATGCTGGCGCTCGCCTGCGACATCCGCATCGCGTCGGAGAACGCGGAGTTCGGCATCCCCGAGATCCAGTATGGCTTCCCGCCGGGGCTGGGCGCGCCCCAGCGGCTGCCGCGCACGATCGCGCTCGGGCCGGCGCTGGAGATGCTGCTGACGGGCGACCGCATCTCGGCGCAGCAGGCGCTCCAGTGGGCGCTCGTGAACCGGGTGGTGCCGCAGGCGGCGCTGATGGACGAGGCGCTGCGGCTCGCGGGGCGGATCGTGGCAAACCCGCCGCTCGCCGTGCGCGCGACGAAGGAGCTGGTCTACCGCGGGCTGGAGATGTCGGTAGTGGACGGCATCCGCATGTCGGGGCTGTTCGGCACCCTGAGCCGCGACACGGAGGACGCGCGCGAGGGGCTGCGAGCGTTCAAGGAGAAGCGGAAGCCGGAGTTTCAGGGGCGGTAGGTGGGGATTCAGGGGCCAGGGGACGGAGCTGGGGATGGAGGCACGGCCCGCCGGCCCGCCAGTGCTGGGGCATGAGGCACGGCCGCCGCAAAACTCGCCAGACCATCTCATGCTCGGGAGGTAGGAAGTGACGCCGTCCCCGCAAGACCGAAAGCGCGCACTCCAGTGGCGCTGGGGGCTCCGAGCCGTGCTCGTCATCAGTGCAGCGCTCGTCTGTGCGTGCGGGGGCCGATCCCAGCAGTCCACGGCGGCTCCGCGGGTGGATAGCGAGCGCGCCGAGAGCATTATCCAGCACTATGGCTGCACGGCCTGTCACGCCATCCCTGGCGTGTCCGGGGGGAGCGGCATGACTGGGCCTTCCTTGGAGGGCTTCGGCCGCCGAGAGACGATCGCCGGGGTCGTGCCGAACACCCCGGATAATCTGGCCCAATGGCTGGAGCATCCTGCCGCGATGAAACCGGGGACAGCAATGCCGGTCCTGGGCGTGTCTCAGCACGACGCGCGAGTCATCGCCGCGTACCTGTCCAGCTTGAACTGAGGCGCTTGGGCAGGAATGGAGAGACTCGGAGACACCCGGCGGAAGCGGGGGGCGCGCAATACTGGAGCGCGGAGCCCATGCACTCCGTGGAGAGGCGGTGACGCGATGTGGCGAGCGGCTGGGGCGCTGGTGGTGGCGCTGGCGGTGGCATGCGCGGGTGGGGCGCCGGCAGGCTCGTCGCGGGCGGGGGCCGGAGGAGCGCCAGCCGGGGCGGGAGCCCTCACCCCAGCCCTCTCCCAGGGGGAGAGGGCGCCGGCGGGAGCAGCACCGGCGGCGAGAGACACTGGCAGTGTTGGTGGCAGCGGAGGCGCGGTTGGGACTGGCGGCGCCGGGCCGGGCGCGGCGGCGGAGCGGGAGGCGCCGCCGGAGAAGGACTCGCTGGCGATCGGCGCGGTGCTCACGGGGTCACTGTACCTGCCGCTGATCGTGGCCGACGAGGCGGGCTACTTCGCGGCGCACGGCCTGAGCGTCGAGGTGAGCGGGCTGGCGGCGAGCGCGGCGGCGCAGGCGCTGGTGGCCGGCAGCGTGGACATGTACCTGGGCGGGGCGACCGCCATCGCCGCGCACCTAGCCGGCAACGACATCATCTACGTCGGCGCGGCGGTGGACAAGAGCACGCTGATGCTGATCGGCGAGCCGGGGATCACCAGTTTCCCAGACTTCCGCGGCAAGACCATCGCCACGACCTCGCCGGGCGCGTTCGGCGAGATCGCGCTGCTCCAGACGGCCAAGGAGTACGGCATGCGGCCGGGCGAGGACTTCGCGCTGAACTACAGCGCGAACTCGGACACCGTGTACGCCGTGTTCCAGAGCAAGGCGACGCAGGGAGCGATCACGTCGCCGCCGTCGTCGCTGCGGCTGCTGGACGAGGGCTACCCGCTGGTCATCGACTACTACCAGCGGGGGCTGAAGATCGTCGGGCCGGGCCTGTCGGTCACGCGCGCCTTCGCGAAGTCGCACCCGAACACGCTCAAGGCGTTCATGCGCGCGTACCTGGACGCGACGAAGCGCGTCTTCGACGACCCGGCCTATGCCACGGACGTGACGCGGCGCTTCACGAAGCTGGACGACCCGAAGCTGCTGGCGCAGGACTACGAGCTGGGCCAGAAAGTGTGGAACAAGGACCTGACGGTGGACCGGGCGGCGATCGAGGTGGTGCTGCAGAACTCGCCGCTGCCGAACGCGAAGGACGCCGACCCGACCGAGTTCTACGACAACTCGCTGATCGCCGAGGTCAACGCGACCTACGGCGCGCGGCTGTTCCCTGAGCTGGCGCGGCGCTGACAGTCAGGTGAGCACGCCCTCTTCGGTGAGCTGGGCGATCTCGGCGGGGGACAGGCCGAGCAGGTCGCCGAAGACGTAGGCGTTGTCCTGGCCGAGCGTGGGCGCGTGGCGGCGGATGGCGCCCGGCGTGTCCGAGAGATGAATGGTCAGGCCGGGGTAGTCGAGCGGGCCGAGGGCGGGCTGGTCAATAGTGTGGAAGAAGCCGCGCGCCCGCAGGTGCGGGTCGGCCGGCGCCTCGGCGGCGGCGCGCACGGCGGCCGCCGGCACCCCGGCCGCTTGCAGGCGCGCCTCGACCTCGCCCGGCGGGAGGGTGCGCGTCCAGTCCGTGATGTAGGCGTCGAGCGCGGCTGCCACGACCAGCCGCCCGGCCGCCGTGGCGTAGGCCGGGTCGGCCGCCCAGGCGGGGCCGCCGAGCGCCGCGACGAAGCGCTGCCACTCCTCGTCGCTCGTCACCTCGAGCACGCACCAGGCGTCGTCGCCGCGGCAGGGATAGCAGCCGGCGGGCGCGTGGTACGGGCGGCGGTTGCCGAGCGCGGCGGGGACGCGGCCGTTCACCAGGTACTCGAGGTAGGCGGTGCCGAGCAGCGCGGCCGCCGTCTCGAGCTGGGCGAGGTCAATGTGCACGCCGCGGCCGGTGCGCTCGCGGTAGAGCAGGGCGGCCAGCACCGCAACGACGGCGTGCTCGGCGGCAATGTAGTCCACGAACGAGCCGTGGCTGTAGCCCCAGAGGCTGGTAAGGCCCGAGTAGGCGTGCAGCAGGCTGCCGTAGGTGACGTAATCGCGAAGCGGCCCGGTGCGGCCGAGGCCCTGCATGTCGAGCAGGATGATGTCGGGGCGGATGGCGCGCAGGCCGTCGTAGTCGAAGCCCCAGCCCTGCATGACGCGCAGGCTGAAGTTCTCGGTCACCACGTCGGCCAGGCGGATCAGGCGGCGCACCAGCTCGCGGCCCCGCTCCTGGCTGAGGTCCACGGCGACGCCGCGCTTGTTGCGGTTGAAGTGGACGAAGCCGGGCAGCACGCTGGCGCCGCTCGGCTCGACATATGGGCCGCCGAAGCCGCGGGTGTTGTCGGGGCGGCGGCGCGACTCCAGCTTAATGACCTCCGCGCCGTAGTCGGCCAGGTAGCGGCTGGCGACGGGGCCGGCGAAGGCCGTGCTGAAGGCGAGCACGCGGATGCCGGCGAGCGGGAGCGGCGGCGCGTCGGCGGGCGCCGCGCTGCCGGCCGGGGCGGTCGTCGCGGCGCGGGCGGGAGCTGCGCGCTCGGCCGGCGGCGCGGCGGGAGCCGACGCGGCAAGCTCCTGTAGGATGGCGGCAGTGTGCTCGCCCAGGCGGGGCGCCGGGCGGCGCAGCGCCCAGCCGCCCTCGCTGAACCGGTACGGCGCGCCGGGCATCAGGTGCGGCCCGAGGCTCGCGCTCGTGGCGGGGACGAAGAAGCCGCGCGCGGCGACCTGCGGCGCGGCGACGAAGTCGGGCACGGCGCTCACGGGCAGCGCCGGCACGCGCAGCCGCTGGCCCTCCGCGACGACCTCGGCCACCGAGCGGTCGCGCAGGGCGCGGGCGATGGCGGCGGTCAGCTCGGCGTGCGCGGCGGCGCGGCCCTCGCGCGTGCGCCACTCAGGCCGCTCCAGCTCGGGCGGCTGGCCGAGGAGCTGCTTCAGGCCCTCCCACTGCGCCGGCATGATGATGCACAGCTCGACCTGGCCGTCGCGGCAGGCGTACTTGCCGGAGGGCGGAGTGCGGGGGTTGTGCTGGCCGAAGCGGCCGTGGTCGGCCTGGCCGGGCAGGGCGGGCGTGAGCTGGGCGGCCAGCACTTCCAGCGCCGCCACGTCCACGTGCTGGCCGCGGCCGGTGCGGCGGCGGGCGAGCAGCGCGCAGAGCGTGCCGGCGGCGGCGTCCACCGCCGCGAGGTCGAAGGCCACCTGGCCGGGCGCGGCCACGGGCGGCCCCTCCGGCTCGCCGATGGCCTTCATCAGGCCGCCCATCGCGAACACGACGAGGCTGCTGGCGCGGGAGCGGGCGTAGGGACCGTCGTGGCCGAAGCCGCTGAGCGAGGTGACGACAAGGCGAGGGTTGAGCGCGTGCAGCGTCGGGTAGTCGAGGCCGAGCGCCGCCGCCTCGGCGGGCGCGGCCGTCGCCAGCACGGCGTCGGCGCTGGCCGCCAGACGGTGGAAGGTGGCGCGGTCGTCGGGCCGCGTGAGATTCAGGACGAGGCTGCGCTTGTTGGTGTTGTAGTAGGCGAAGAATAGGCTGCCCTCGGGGTCGGGACGATCGTCCTTGAACGGACCAAGTGCGCGCGCCGGGTCGCCGCCCGGCGGCTCGACCTTGATCACGTCGGCGCCGAGGTCGGCGAGCAGCTTGCCGCAGTATTGGCCCCAGGGGGCGCAGACTTCGAGAATCCGGTAGCCCTGCAGCGCGCCGGGGGCGGCATCTGGCTCGTTCACGGCTCTCTACCCGGGTGGGCGGGTTGGGCGACGCGCGGATTGTAGCACGGGGCGCGTCAGGCGAGCGGAGGGAGAGGCAGGCGGACGGTGAACGTGGTGCCGCGCCCTTCCTCGCTGGCGACGGCGATCGTGCCGCCGTGCTGCGCGATGGCGGCCGCGGTGCTCGCCAGGCCAATGCCCATGCCGGGGATGGTGCCCGCGACGTTGCTGCCGCGGTGGAACCGCTCGAACAGGTGGGGCAGGTCGGCGGCGGGGATGCCCAGGCCGTGGTCCTGGACCACCAGCACGGCCCAGGAGCCGCCGTCATCTTGCGCCATGCTCAGGCGGACGGCGATCGGCCCGCCTCCCGGGCTGTACTTAATGGCGTTGCCCAGGAGATTGGCGACGATCTGCTCCAGGCGGTCCGCGTCCCACTCGCCGACGAGCGCGCTGCGCGGCGGCAGCTCCACGACCAGCTCGTGCCGATCGGTCGTCGGGCGGTACTCGTCCACGATGCGCGCGACCAGGGCGGCCAGATCGACCTCCCGTGCTCGCAGGGGCAACGCCTGGCCCGCCTGCAGGCGCGTGACGTCGAGGAGCTGGTCCAGCAGGCGGCGCATCATCCCCGTTTGGCCCTCGATGGCGGCGAGGCTCGCCACGTCGTCCTGGCGGGCGGGATCGCGCGCCGCGCGGCGCAGCAAGAGCTGCGCGCGGCCGCGGATGCTGGCGAGCGGGTTCTTGAGGTCGTGCGTAACCGTCGCCAGGAACTCGTCGCGCGTGCGGACGGCCGCCTCCGCCTCGGCGCGGGCGGCCCGCTCGCCGGCGAGAAGCGCGAGGCGGTCTTCCTCGTTGCGGTGGCGTTCGATAGCGATGCTCGCCAGGTAGGTCAGCACCGCCACCAGCTCGCGCTCGCGCTCGCTCGGGTAGTGCGGCTCGCGGTGGTAGACGGCGAAGGTGCCGAGCACGCGGCCGTCCGAGCTGCGGATGGGCGTGGACCAGCAGGCGCGCAGGCCGTGGGCGGCCGCCAGATCGCGGTAGTCGGCCCACAGCGGGTCGGCCGCGATATCCGAGACAACCACCGGCTCCCCCCGGTGGGCGGCCGTGCCACAGGAGCCGACGGCCGGGCCGATGGCAACGCCGTCGATCCCCCGGTTGTACCCGGGGGGCAGGCTGGGGGCGGCACCGTGGCGCAGGTGTACGCCGTCGCGGTCGAGCAGGAGGATCGAGCAGAGCATCCCGGCCGACTCGGCCTCGATGAAGCGGGCGAGCGCCTCCAGGGTGTCCTGGAGCGGCACGCCGCGCGCGATCTGCTCGAGGATGGCCTTCTGGCCGGCGAGGAGTCTCTCCGCGTGCTGCCGCTCCACCACCTCCCCCTCCACGCGGCGACGGGCCAGGACCTGATCGGTCACCTCGATGGCGTGGACGAAGATGCCCTCGACCGCGCCGTCGGGCGCCTTAATCGGCTGGTAGACGAAGTCGAAGTAGACGGTCTCGAGCGCGCCAGTGCCACGCCGGTCGAGCTCCAGGGGCAGCTCGCGGCCGACGAACGGCTCGCCCGTCTGGTAGACCCGGTCGAGCAGCTCGTAGACGCCCTGGCCCGCCAGCTCCGGGAAGGCCTCGCGCACGGAGCGGCCGACGTAGGTCCGGGTCGGGCCGGCGATGGCGAGGTAGCCCCGGTTGGCGAACTCGTAGACGTGCTCGGGGCCGCGGAGGACCGCGATCGCGGCCGGCGCTTGCTCGAACAGATCGCGCAGACGCGCCCGCTCGGCCTCGGCCGCGGCGCGGGCCGCTTGCTCGCGGCGCGTCGCCTCGGCCCGCATGCGGGCTAGCTCCAGGTGGGTGCTCACCCGCGCGAGCAGCTCGCGGGCGGCGAACGGCTTGATCAGATAGTCGTCGGCGCCCGCGTCGAGGCCTTCAACGCGGGCCTCCTCGCCGGCCCGGGCCGAGAGCAGGACGACCGGCACCTCGCGGGTGCGGGGGTCCGCGCGCAAGGCGCGCAGCAGCGCGAACCCGTCCAGCCCCGGCATCATCACGTCGCTGAGCACCAGGTCCGGCGGCTGCGCCCGCGCCGCGGCGAGCGCGGCCGTCCCGTCCGACACGACCTCAACCTCGTAGCGCGCGCCGAGCAGCCGGGCGACGTAGTCGCGCATGTCGGCGTTGTCGTCGGCCAGCAGGACGCGGGCGCGCCGCGCCGCCGGGCGGGCCGCAGCCGGGGCCGGCACCTGGCTCTCCGGCGCCGCGGCGGCCAGCGCTCGGTCGCCGGCCACGAGCGGCGCCTCCGTCGCCGCGCTCGGCGCGGCGAGCCAGCGCAGCGCTTCCTCGACGTACGGCGCCGCGCCCACGCCGGTAGGGAGCGCGCTGGGCGCCGCGCCGATCCGCTCGGGCGGCAGGTGAGCGGCGCCCGTGGGAAGGATGACGGTAAACGTGGTGCCGACGCCGGGGGCGCTCTCCGCGCTCACCGCGCCGCCGTGCAGCTTCACCAGCTCCTGCACCAGCGCCAGGCCGATGCCCGTGCCCTCGTGCGTCCGCGCCCGCGCGCCCTGCACGCGGTGGAACCGCTCGAACAGCCGCGGCAGCTCGGCCGGCGCGATGCCGGTGCCGGTGTCGCGCACGGCAAGCTGGACGGCGCGGCCGTCGGCCGTCGGGCGGAGCGTCACGGCGATCTCACCCGCGAAGGTGAACTTCAGGGCGTTGGAGAGAAGATTGAGCACCACCTTCTCCCACATGTCCCGGTCGACGTACACCTCAATGCCCGCGGGCAGCGGCGGGCAGTCCACCACCAGGCGCAGCCCGGCTCGCTCGACGGCGGAGCGGAAGGTGCTGGCGAGATCGGCGGTGACCGCGGCCACGTCGGTCGCCACGTACGACGCCTGCACGCGGCCGGCCTCGATGCGCGAGAAATCGAGCAGCGTGTTGACGAGGCGGAGCAGCCGCAGCGCGTTGCGGTGGGCCACCTCCAGCTCCGTGCGCTGCGACGGGGACAGCGGGCCGCGCGCCTCGCCCAGCAGGTCTTCCAGCGGGCCGAGGGTGAGGGTGAGCGGCGTGCGGAACTCGTGGCTAACGTTGCTGAAGAAGGCGGTCTTGGCGCGGTCTAGCTCGACGAGCGCCTCGGCGCGCGCGCGCTCCGCCTCGTTGGCGCGGGCATCGGCGATAGCCGCGGCGAGTTGGCCGGCGACGAGGTCGAGAAAGCCGCGGTACTCGTCGTCCAGCGCGCGGCGGGGGCTCACGCCGGCCACCAGCACGCCGGCGGGCCGCTCCTGGCCGGCCTGGGCGATGGGCAGCACGACCGCCGTGTGCGTCGGCTCGGGCCAGGGGCCGCCGGGCAGGACGCCGAACCGCTCGGCCAGGTCGCCCAGCACGAGCGGGCCGGCGCGGACCACCCGCCCCAGCGGCCAGGCGCCGGCCGCGTGGTCGCCCGCCAGCTCGACGACCGCCGGGCGCGCCGGCGCGTCGGGCGCGAGGCCGGCCGCGCCGGCCAGGCGGGCCTGCTGCCCATCAGCATCCAGCAGGTAGATGAGCGCGAAGGGCAGGTCGGCGGGGTACTCGGCCAGCGCGCGGGCAGCGGCGGCGCAGGCGTCCTCGGCGGTACGGGCCTCCACGGTGGCGGCGGCCAGCTCGCGCAGCGCGGCCAGGCGGCGCTCGCCAACGACGCGTGCGGTGGTCTCGCTGACGGCGGTGAAGACGCCGCCGACGCCGCCCGTCTCGTCCCGGATGGGGCTGTAAGAGAAAGTGAAGTAGCACTCCTCGCTGTAGCCCTTGCGGCGCAGCGGCAGCATCTGGTCGGCCGACCAGGTCGCCTCGCCCCGCTCGATGACGCTGGCGAGCATGGGTCCGATGATGTCCCAGATCTCCGGCCAGACCTCGCGGCCCGGGGCGCCGAGGGCGCGCGGGTGCTTGTCGCCGATGATCGCCGCGTACGCGTCGTTGTACAGCTTGACGAACTCGGGGCCCCACCAGATCAGGATGGGGAAGCGCGAGGCGAGGCAGATGCTAACGGAGGTCTTCAGGCTCTGCGACCAGCTCTCGACCAGCCCAAGCGGCGTGCGCGACCAGTCGAGCGAGCGCATGAGCGCGCCCATCTCGCCGCCGCCCGCCAGGACGCCGCTGGTCGGGTCTACCGCTCGCATGCTCGCTCTGGCCTCATCGCCCCGCAGGGTAAAAGGTGAGCGCACCTACCCGCCAAGCCCGGGAACGTGCAGGGTAATCACAACAAACAATAGAGGACGCAACGCCAGGAGAACCAGCACCGGGCGCGGCGCCTGCCAGCGCGCGGGTGCGCACTCGCTGGGCGACCGATCGCCGGGCGGTTCGGCCTTAGGCAAGATCCGTGCCAGACCATCGGCCGGTTACCGTTCGTCAGGCTACTAATGCTCCGAGTGATCCTTACGGCTGACCTGCGAAGGCGGGCCGAAAGGTAGGGCAGGGGCTTGTCCCCCGCCGCCCGGCCGGCGCGGCCCGGCTCCAGCATCCGGAACACCGCTCTAGCGCCTTGTCACGCCTGAGCTGCTAATCAACCACGCCGGCCTGAAGGCCGGGCCAGGAACAGCCGCCCTGTGGCCCGCCGTTCACGGCGGCGGCCGGCAAGCCAGCATTTCACACGGGACAGACCACTAGCGAGTCGCACGGAACGCCTCCGGAAACAGCGCGGCCGCGTAGGTGGCGTTGATCTCAGCGATCAGCGAGTTGTCGTAAAAATCGGCCGGATTGGCGTCGCGCGCGTTGGGCAGCGGCGAGTTCTCCAGCACGATCGTGATCGAGGCGGGGTCCACGGTCATGTCGCGGTTCCACAGGCGGTAACCCAGCTCGTAGTCCTCGGCCACCACCCGCGGGTCCTCGACCTGGGCGCGCTGGGCATGGACAGCCATCGCGAAGTCGCGGTCGTCCACGGCGCGCCGCATGCCGTCGAGCAGGGCGCGCATGTAGGCTTTGAGCGTGTTCGGGTGCTCGCGGGCGAAGCCGCGCGTCACGGCAAGCGCCGGCCCGATGATCTTAAGGCCCTGCCGGTAGTAGTCCACGAGCACCGGGTAGCCGTCGCGGGCCAGCTCGGTGCTGCTCGGCGGCGTGACGATCGCGCCCTGGGCGCTGCCCGAGCGAAAGGCGGCGGCGGTGGCCGCGCCGCTCGGGTAGTAGCTGATCTCGAAGTCCTGGTGGGGCACGAGCCCGTACTCGCGGGCGGTGTGGAGCAGGGCGATCTCGCCGAAAGCGCCGATCGCGCCCGTGGCGACGTTCTTGCCGCGGAAGTCGGCAAAGCTCGTGAGGCCGTGGTCGCCGAACAGGGTGAGCGAGCTACGGTCCACGAGCGAGCCGACATAGATGACGTCGGCGCCGCCGAGGCGGGCGGCGATGGCGGCGGTGCCGCCCTGGTAGATGTCAATCGTGCCCGAGAGGAGCCCCTGGACGGCCACGTTCGCGGCCACGGTGCTCACGTCCACGGCGAGGCCGTGGCGCTGGAGATAGCCCGCCGCGTTCGCCACGTGCAGCGGCAGGCCGGTGGAGCTGACGCCGGCCTCGGCCACGGCGAGCGTCGCCTTCTCGGGCGGCGCGCCGGGCGCCGGCGCCGCGACGGCGGCAGCCGCGGGCGCGGCAGGCGCGACGGGGGCACCGGGGGGCACTGGGCTGGCGGGAGCCGCCGGGGCGCTGACGGCCGCGGGCGCGGCGGCACTGGCCGGCGCTGCCGCTGGCGGCGCGGCGGGCGCGGGCGCGCAGGCGAGCGCCGCGAGCAGCGTCAGGGCGCCCAGCGCGCGGGCGACGCGGGCTGGCCCGCCGGCGATTGGGAGATGCGCCGCCGGCTGCATCGCTCACCCCTCCGCACACGACACCGCGCTTCGACACACCGGTCCTGTAGGGGCGCTGCTTGCTGCGCCCTGCTGCTTGCTGCGCCCTGCTGCTCGCCGCGCCCGTGCGCCCCACGGGACGCCACCACCGGCAGGCTGCCTACAGCCCGTAGAAGGCGCGCGGGTTGTCGTAAGTGATCTTACGGACCGCTTCGTGGCTGATCTCGCCGGCGTCGGCGCGGCGCTGCAGAATGGCGTGGAAGTCCAGCTCCATCGCCTGGTCGCTGTGCGTGAAATCCGAGCCAACCAGCACGTTGTCCTCGCCGGTATGCTTCAAGATGTACGGCAGGTCTTCATCCACCTGGCAGGCGACGTACAGCCGGTTCGCCTTCAGCACGTCGTCCGTGATCTCGACGGATGGGCCGCTGATCGGGCTGGCCGCGCGCGTGGCGGCGCGCACCTGCCGGCGGCGCAGATCGTACAGCACGAACGGCACCCAGGAGGCCGACGCCTCGATGAAGCCGAAGCGGAGCGTGGGGAACTTGGCCGGGACCTCGTGCAGGATCATGGACTGGAAGGCGTGTACCACCGGCAGGGTGATGCGGTAGAAGCTGCTGTAGGAGAACTGGCGCGCCGGCGTGAAGTCGGGCACGCCGGAGCCGGTGTGGAAGCAGATCGGCAGGTTCAGGCGCTCGGCCTCCTCGTAGAGGGGGAAGAAGTACGGATCGCAGGGCCACTTGCCGGCCTCGCGGTCGCCCTTCTTCATGACGCCGACGGCGCCGTGGTCTTTGGCGAACCGCAGCTCGGCCAGCGCCTCGTCCATGCTCTGCGTCGGCGGCAGACAGACCCAGCGCAGCCGGCCGCGCGAGCGCTCGGCGCGATCGGCGAGCCAGCGGTTGTAGCTACGGCGCAGGGCGCGCTCTAGCTCGGGCCGGTCTGTAAACTCCACGAGCATGAGCGTCGGGTACATCACCTGCACGTCGATCCCCAGCTCGTCCATGGCGCGCAGGCGCGCGTCCACGTCCAGCAGCTCGCGCGCCTCGACGGTGGTGCGGGTAGCGGCGTCGCTGCGGATGAAGCGAATCTGCCGCTTGCCGTCAATGAGCCAGTAGCGGCTGGGCGGACGCGACGGATCCTGGTTCTCGGGGTAGCCGGTTGTGGGCTTGAACACCTGGTCTTCTGGCGCCATGAAGTCCCAGGTGGCCTCGGTCTCGTCCACGTGCGTGTCGGCATCAATTACTGGCATGGTGCCCACCCTCCTTACAGCCGCCGCGGCGCCGCGCGTGCCGCCCCGCGGGCCGGGCATCGGCCTTGGACCACGGTTATACACTCTCGGCCGCGTGCCGCAAGAGGGGCGCTTTGACTTTGGCCGGGGTTCGCTCTATGCTGGGCCAGACGCGCGGCGCCCCTCGCGGCGCGCGTCGCCGAGCGCCCAACCCGCATGGAGGAGTACCGGCCATGGCCGACTGTCGCGCGGCCGTCATCACGGCCCACAACCAACCGCTGGAGATTCAGCGCGTGCCGATCCCGGAGCTAGAGCCGGGCGCCCTGCTGGTGCGCATCGAAGCCTCGACGCTCTGCGGCACCGACGTGCACCGCTGGCACGGCCCGCTGGGCGGCGGCGACAGCCTGCCGATCATCACGGGCCACGAGCCGTGCGGCATCGTCGAGCAGATCAACGGCGAGCGCACCGACATCCTGGACCAGCCGGTGAAACCCGGCGACCGAGTGGTGTGGAGCTACGTGAGCTGCGGCTCCTGCTACTGGTGCTCCGTGGCGCTGCAGCCCTGCGTCTGCCCCCATCGCGCCTCCTGGGGCCACAACCGCAGCGACCAGTTCCCATTTCTCCTCGGGAGCTGCGCCGAGTACATGTACGTGCCGCCGCCGTGCCTGATCGTGAAGGTGCCCGACGCGGTGTCGTCGCCGCTGGCGGCGGCCGCGGCCTGCGCCTACCGCACGGTGATGCACGGCTTCGACCGCCTGGGGGCGGTCAAGAGCCACGAGACGGTCGTGATCCAGGGCAGCGGGCCGCTCGGCAACTTCGCCACCGCCGTGGCGCGCGACCACGGCGCCAAGCAGGTGCTCGTGATCGGCGCGCCGGCGTCGCGCCTGGAGGTCACCAGGCGCATGGGCGCGGACGCCGTGCTGAACCTGGAGGAAGTCACGGACGTCGCGGCGCGCCGCAAGTGGGTGCGCGACCACACGGGCGGCCGCGGCGCGGATGTCGTGATCCAGGTGGCCAACAACCTGGCCACGCCGGAGGGGCTGGGGCTGCTGCGGCGCGGCGGCCGCTTCGTCCACATCGGCGCCGGCGGCAAGAACGCGATGATCCCCGTGGAGGAGCTGCCGGAGGAGTTCACCCTGTACACGGTGCGCTCGGGCGAGCCGCGCCACTGGCTCCAGGCGCTCGACTTCCTCGCCTCGCGCAAGAACACCTACCCCTTCGACGACATGATCAGCGCGAGCTACCGCCTGGACCAGGTGAACGAGGCGATGCAGGCCATGGCCAACTACGAGGTGGTGAAGGCAGTCATCTACCCGAACTAAACGTCAGGTGACCCGGTGTAGGGGCGCTGCTTGCCGCGCCCTGCCCGGTCGCCATCCCGCCCGGCGTAGGGGCGCTGCTTGCTGCGCCCTGCTGCTTGCCGCGCCCCGGTCGCTGCAAACGACCCACATTAGAGCGAATTGCAGCTAAGCAGAGCGGCCGGCGAGTCGTAGGGGCGGGTTTCATGCCCGCCCGCGGCCGTTAGGCCGCCATCCGGTCGCGGGCTGCTCGCTCAACGAAGTTGTAAACCGCTGTAGGAGGACGCATGCCTCGATTGCCCGCGCCCCGCCGCGAGGAGCTGGCCCCCGAGCACCAGGCGCTCTGGGACCACATCGGCGCCGTGCGCAGCGGCACGGTGAGCGGCCCGTATTCGGTGCTGATCCGCGTGCCGGCGCTGGCGGCGGCGCTGGACGGCGTGAGCGGCTTCTTCCGCGACGCGGTGGCGCTGCCGAAGCCCGACCTGGAGCTGGGCGCGCTCGCGGCGGTGCGCGAGACGGGCGCGCGCTTCGCCTGGAACCGCCACGAGCTGGCCGCCCGCCGCGCCGGCGCCCGCCCCGAGGCCATCGAGGTCGTGCGCGCGCAGGGGGCGCTCGACGGGCTCACGCCGCGCGAGCAAGTCGTGGTGGAGGTCGTCCGCTCGCTGCTCCGCACGCGCACCCTGTCCGACGAGCTGTTCGCGCGCGCCCAGGCCGAGCTGGGCACGCGCGAGCTGATCGAGCTGGTCGCGCTGGCCGGCCACTACACGACGATCAGCTACGTGCTGAACGCCTTCGACGTGCCCCCGCCCGACGACACGCCGACGTTCTAAGCTGCCGGCCCGAGTTGCAATGCACCTCCGGCCGCCGCCGTGCACAGCGGGCCGATTGACGCGACTCAGGCCCGCCGTTCACGGCGGCGACGTTGAGACTAACCGCGGCCCCCGGCTTAGCGCTGGGCCACGGTGACCGCGCCCGGTGTTTGCACCTGCAAACCCCTGGCGCTTCCGCCTGCTAGCCCCGCAGCCGGACGACCACCCCTGCCGAATCGCCCTCTTTGATAGAGGGCCTGCGCCTCCGCCTGTTCGGCACGCACCCGAAAGCAAACCGTCTTCCTAAAACGGTTAGACCATGCGCGACGCTCGACCGCGCGCGAGCCAAGCGCCGGCTTGAAATCTGGCGACCGTCATGGCCAACCGTTTAACCGAATTTTGGCGGCCGTGCGCGGCGCCCCGGCGGCCGGGCGACCGGCTGGAATTCCGGTAGTCGCCCGCGCCCTACCCGAATTTGCGCTCGTCGGCGCGGCGCCGTACACTCGTGCTACATTCTGCTGCGGGGGCGCGGGTCGCGCCCGGGCGCGCAAGAATCTAGCTTAGCGACTCATCCGGGTAGTGCCCGCCCCGGCGCCGGCCTGAAGGCCGGGCCAGAGTACGGAAGCCGGGGCCCGGCCTTCAGGCCGGCGGCCGTACTCACTTGCCGCGGTTGAAAAGGGAGAGCTGGCGTGCCACTGTACCTGGACATCCACGACAAGCTGCGCGCGGTGACGCCGGAGGCCATCGCGGCGGCGCACCAGCGCGACCTGGAGCTGCAGGACAAGTACGGCGTGAAGTACCACCGCTACTGGGTAAACTCCAAAGAGGGGCGCATGTTCTGCCTGCTCGAGGCGCCCAGCAAGGAGGCCGCCTACGCCATGCACAACGAGGCGCATGGCATCCTGCCGAACGAGATCTACGAGGTGACCGAAGGGACGTAGTGCGGTTCAGGGGCGCAGCGCCCTGGCGGGGGTTTGGGGGGTGTCCTCCAGGCTTGCTCCAGACTCCCCCCATTATTGGGGGCTGGGGGAGCCGCGAGCGGGATCGGTGGGGTAGTCAGAAAGGATCGGTCGCATGCCGCAGGCACGAGTGAGCCATCTCCGGCACGTCGGCGTCGCGGTGCCGGACTACGACAAGCAGGTGGACTTCTACGAGAACACCTGGGGGCTGAAGAAGGTTGACGGCGAGAACGGCATCACCTTCCTGGCCGCCGAGGGCTCGCCGGAGCAGTACATCCTGCGCATCCGCAAGGCCCCCGAGCGGCGCATTGACCTGATCGCCTTCGGCGCGCGGGACCAGGCCGCGGTGGACGAGTTGGCGGGCCAGGTGGCCGCGGCGGGCGCGAAGCTGATCGCCGAGCCGGGGCCGCTGCAGACGCCGGGCGGCGGCTACGGCTTCCGCTTCTTCGACCCCGACGGCCGCACGGTCGAGGTGTCGAGCGACGTGGCGCCGCGCGCCTTCCGCGTGCTGGAGGAGCGCGAGGCGATTCCGAAGAAGCTCAGCCACGTCGTCGTGAACTCGCCGAACCCGCAGCCGGTCATGGAGTGGTACGAGCAAAACCTGGGCTTCCGCTGCAGCGGCTGGCTGGGCGATTGGTTCGGCTTCCTGCGCTGCGGGCCAGACTTCCACACCGTGGCCATCGTGCGCGGCGAGTACGCGAACCTGCACCACATCTCGTTCGAGCTGCGCGGCTTCGACGAGTGGATGCGCGGCGTGGGCCGCGTGCTGGCGGCGGGCACGCCGATGCCGTTCGGGCTCGGCTCGCACGCCCCGGCCAGCAGCTCATTCGCCTACTTCCTCGACCCGAACGGCAACACGTCGGAGTACATCATCCCGCAGGAGCAGGTGGTGGACGACCGCGCCTACGAGGCGAAGGTGTGGTCGGGCGCCACGGGCGACGTGTGGGGCACGGCGCGCAGCCAGAACATGCCCGAGGCGCCGCTGCGCGACCAGCGCGGCCAGCCCGACCCGGGCGTCTGGGTGGCGCCGCCGGTCTAGCCAGCCACTGCCGGCGCGGATGCATCACCGGCGTTGACCTAAGAGGTAGGGCGGGGGCTCGTCCCCCGCCGCCGGCGTACCGTCGCTCGGCGGTAGGGCGGGGGCTCGTCCCCCGCCGCCCCGGCGCGGGAGCAGGGCGCCAGGCCCCGCCCTACCTCATCCCGTCAATAAGCCAGGCTGGTCCTATTGGCTGCCGAGCAGCCGCAACAAGGGGGACGCCGTGGTTACCAGCCGCGCGAAGACGCCGACGCTAGAGGAGCTGGTCGAGCGCGCCGAGAGCCTGGTCCCGCTGCTGCGCGAGCGGGCGGCCGAGACGGAGGCGCTGCGCCGCGTCCCGGATGAGACGATCGCGGCGTTCCAGGAAACCGGGCTGCTGCGCCTCTTCCAGCCGGCGCGCTACGGCGGCTACGAGATGGACTACGGTCGCCCGCAGATCGCGCTCGGCGCCGTGCTGGGCAAGGGCTGCGGCTCCAGCGCCTGGGTGCAGAGCGTCATCGCCTGCCACGCCTGGCTGGTCGGGATGTACCCGCAAGCGGTGCAGGACGCCGTGTGGGGCGACGCGCCGGACGCGCTCGTCGGCTCGGCATTCTCCGCCAGCACGGGGCGCGGCCGCACGGTGGACGGCGGCTACGAGATCGCGGGCGAGTGGCAGTTCTCCAGCGGCTGCCACGCCTGCCAGTGGGTCATCCTCGGCGTGACGATGGACGGGCGGCCGCCCGGCCCGCAGGACCAGGTGTGGTGTCTCCTGCCGCCGGGCGACTGGGAGATCGTGGACACCTGGCAGGCGCCGGGGCTGAAGGGGACAGGCAGCAACGACATCCGCGTCAAGGGCGCGTTCGTGCCGGCCGCGTTCGCGCTGGAGCGGAACCAGCTCGACGGGCGCCCCACGCCCGGCAGCACGACGAATCCCTGGTACATCTACCGGCTGCCGATCGCCGGCTTCTTCCCCTACAACGTCTCCATGCCGGCGCTGGGCATCGCGCGGGGGGCGCTGGAGGCGTACATCGCGCAGTCGGCGGGGCGGCCCGACCGCGCCAACAGCGTGCCGCGCCAGCTCCGCATCGCCGAGTCGAGCGTGCAGATCGACGCCGCGGAGGCGCTGGTGCTGAGCGACTGCGCGGAGATCGAGCGGCTGGGGCGCGCGGGCGCCGAGTTCCCGCCGGCGCTGCGGGCGCGGCTGTCGCGCAACACGAGCTACATGGTGCGGCTCTGCACCGAGGCCGTGGCGCGGCTGGCGTCCACGGTCGGCGCGCACGGCATGTCGGACGTCAACCCGGTCCACCGCGCGCTGCGCGACCTGTACGCAATCGGCAACCACATCGCGAACCAGTGGGACCTGCACGCGCTGCCCTACGCGCGGGCGGCGTTGGGGCAGCCGCCGTACTGAGCGGCCGAGCGGAGACCTCACGGCGGCGGGGAGGGGCCATTGCACCGCAAGCTGTTATGGCTGGTTGCCTGCCTGACCCTCATCCTGGCCTGTGGGCCGGCCGCGGCGCCCTCGCCCGCGCCGCCCCCTGGCGGGGCGAGCGCGCCCGCCGCGAGCGCCCCGGCGGCGAGCGCGCCCGCGTCGGACGCCGCCACGCGGCAGCAGGTAGTGGACGCGGCGCGCGCCGAGGGCGAGGTGAACGCGACGATCCAGACGACGTTCACGCAGGACACGATCGCCCGGCTGGAGGAGGCGATCGAGCGCGAGTACGGCGTGCGCCTCAAGATCAACTTCACGCCGGTCGGCAACTACGCGCAGCGGGCCGCGGAGTGGCTGGGCGAGGTCCAGGCGAACACGACGCCGTCATACGACCTGTACCAGAGTTCGGACACCACCTCGGCGCGGCTCCGCGAGGCCGGCGCGGCAGAGCCAGTTAACTGGGCGCCGCTGCTGCCCGCGGGCACGCCGCCGGAGATGGTCGGCCCGAATGGCGAGTACCTGGTGATCTACACCGACCACTTCGGCCTGATGTACGACCCGAGCGTGGTGCCCGAGGCTGAGGCGCCGCGCTCCATCAAAGACCTCGCGAACCCCCGCTGGCGCGGCAAGTTCATGCTGTTCAACACGGCCCCGACCTACCTGCCGATCGTCTTCCAGCTCGGGCGCGAGCCGGCGCTGGCGGCGTTCCGGGCAGCGATGCAGAACGGCGCGAGCACTGACACGCTGCCCAACGAGTTCACGCGCTACGCGGCGAAAGAGTACCCGATGGTAGTGGTGACCGGCTCGTTCTACCTGACGGCGCAGTTGCGGGGCATCCCGGCGCGGTTCACGCCGCTCGATGTCTCGACGAACGCCGACCACCAGGTGCTGGTGGCGCGGCGGGCGGCGCACCCGAACGCGGCGAAGCTGCTGGCGGCGGTGCTGGCCGGGCCGGAGGGGCAGCGCATCCAGGCCGAGTCCACGGGCGTGGGCAGCCGCTACTACCCGGACTCCAGCGACGCCCGGATGGAGCAAGAGGCGCGCGCCGCCGGCTTCCCGAGCTTCGCCTGGGTGGACAGCCCCGACAAAATGGCCTTCGCCCTCTCCCCCGACGGCGACGCGCTCGTCCGCGAGCTGGACACCATCCTCAAGGGCGGATGACGCCGATCGATCTCGTTCGACTACATCCCGCCCGATGGCGCATGGTACATGGCTGGACACAGGATCCTTTCACTCGGTCAGGACGCCAGCAGCGGGCGACGCACCGAAAGCCGCGGCGACCTGCCGTAGCCTGGGCTGCATGGGCGCGGGCATGAGATCTGGTAGCGCCGTGCACAGCACGCTGGCGAGTATGCGCCCGAAGCTCGGATTCGAGAGGGCCGCGCGCATCCAGGCGACCGCCTCCGGCGGGGCGCTACGCATCTGGGCCATCTGTACGGTCGCTTGGAACGCTGGCAGCAGCGTCTCGTCGCGCCGGCGGTGAAACTCGCTCAGCGTCGCGTCCCAGTCAGCGCCGGAAAACACCGCATCCAGCGCCTCCGCCAGCCAAATGGCCTGGTTGAGCGCATCGCCAATCCCCATGCCGGTGATGGGATCCTTCAGGTAGCCCGCATCGCCGGTCAACGCCCATCCGGGGCCGTACGGTTGGCAGAAATAGTTGGCAATCCCGAGAGTGCCGAAGATCTTGCCGTCGAGTTGCGCCCCCGCGAAGCGGGATGCCATGGTCGGCAAGGCACAGAAGCACTTCTCGAATGCGGCGCGGCGGTCGGCCTTGAAGTCATCAGCATCTTCCGGCTGGACCTCCAGCGCGAGGCAGTCCAACCCCGGCTGCATGGGAAAGACGAATCCGATCCGGCCGTTGACGAAGTACATCTCGATCGCCGGCTCTGGCAGGGGAGCTAGGCCACGGTAATAGCCATAGTAGGCGGGGCGTAGCGCGGGCACCTCGTGGTAATGCGCTGCCTCCACCCACCGGGCCAGCTTCGAGTACTTACCGTCGGCGCCTACGACCACGCTCGCCCGAACCCCTCGGCGCTCGCCGTCCGGTGTGACCACAATTGCGCCGACGACGCGGCCCGCATCCCACAAGAGGCCATCCGCCCGTGTCTGCTCGCAGAATTCCACACTCTCTTGTCGCCGGGCATGCTCTATCAGGATCGCATCTAGCGCGTCGCGGCGGGGGGCGAGCGCGTAGCCACCATTAGCTGCGTGCGGACCCTCGAAGATACAATCTTCGACGACCGTGCGGCACCGGGTGATGCGACGGAACCCAACGGCCTCGACGTCCGCCAGTACGCCCAGGCGTGCCAGAAGGGGTACGGCGGCCGGCCCAATGAAGTGGGTCGAGAGTGTATCGCTAGGGAAGCTGGCGCGGTCGATCAGCAAGACCCGATGGCCGAGCCTGCCCAATAAGAGGGCGAGGCTGGAGCCTGCCACCCGCGCGCCCACGATCACCACATCGTAGTTGGCTGGGTGCGAGCCGTCTATCATAATAGCCCCTCCTGTTGCCGCACTATTGCCGATCCCACTGCCAGCGTACTCCTGACCACGCTGGACGGACCGCCAGGGCCACCTTTCGAGCATGCCGGCGCGCTGCCGTTGTACCGCGCCGCAGCCGTTGTAGCAAGCACACGAACGCGCCCTGACCCTGGGGAAGGGGAAGTTCGCGGAAGACCTTGCGAACCGCCCCATTCTCAGATGCGCTGGGCGTGGAGGCCGGAGGATGGCTTCGGGGCGGATGGCCAGCTCGTGGATGGGGATGCCCGTGGCGTCACGGACGACGTTCGCGTGGCGGCGGCGCTGCCTGCGCTACAATGCGCTTGGCGGCGCGCCGCCTCGCTGCTCCCAGCACCATAGGGGCGCTGAACGCTTGGCTGGGCGCGCCGGGGAGGTGGGTCATGGGCCGGTGGTACTGGGCGGTCGCACGACGGATCAGCGGCGCGGCCTGCGTGCGGCGGAGACGCGGCGGGGTCTGGCTCGTCGCGGTGGCCGTGGGGCTCGCCGCCTGCGCACCACCGGCGACCGCGCCGCCCGCCGCCTCGCCGGCGGCGCAGGCGCAGGAGGCGCCGGCGGAGCCCGCCACGCTGCAGCCGGTGCATGTGGCGTACACCGCGCTCGTCAGTGCGCAGGCGCCGCTGTGGATCGCCGTCGAGACCGGCCTGTTCCGCGAGCAAGGCCTCGACGTCGACGCGGTGCTGATCAGCGGCAGCGACAAGGCAATCGCCGCACTGCTCTCGGGCGAGGCGCCCATCACGATGCTGGCCTCGGGCGCCATGGTGAGCGCCGTGGCGAAGGGCGCCGACCTGGTGTACCTAGCCAGCACCTCTACGAAGCTGACCTTCCAGCTCATGGTGCAACCACAGGTGACGAGCGTCGAACAGCTCCGCGGCCAGCCGGTCGGGGCGACGGGCCGCGGCTCGCAGAGCGACTTTGCCCTGCGCTATGCGCTCCGCCACCTGGGGCTGGACCCCGAGCAAGATATCGTGTTCCGCGCCATGGCGGGCGGCGAGCCGCAGATGCTGGCGGCCTTGCAGAGCGGTGCGATCATGGCCGCTGCGCTGAACCCACCAAACGACTACGTGGCCGAGCAGGCCGGCTTCCACAGCCTGGCGCGCATGGCCGACTGGAACGTGCCCTCCCTGGGTGTCGGCGTGGCCGTTCGCCGCGGCTACCTGGCCGAGCAGCGCGACACGGTGCGGCGGTTCGTGCGCGGGTTCGCGCTGGGGGCAGAGCGGATGAAGGCCGACCCGGCCCTGGCCCAGGCGGTCATCCGCCAGTACCTCCAGAGCGACGACGGCCCGGCGATCGAGTGGGGCTACCGCGCGGCCGTGGAGGCGATGCCGGCCGTGCCCTACCCCAGCGAGCCCGGCCTGCAGTCGGTCATCGACGCGCTGGCCGAGGTCGACCCCGAGGTGGCCACGGTGCAGCCCGCGGCGCTTGTCGACCGCAGCATCCTGGACGAGATCATCGCCGCCGGCCTCGACCGGCCCCAGCCGCGCTAGCGTCTCTCTGGACGATGCTTATGCCTCGCTAGGCACGGCGGCTGCCGGCGCGGAGGCCGCGGAGGACGGCCTCGGGGCGGATAGGCAGCTCGTGGACGGGGACGTCGGTGGCGTCGCGGACGGCGTTCGTGATGGCGGCGGCGCGTCCCTCCGCCCTTCGCTAACACTCCTCTATCGAGCGGCGGGCCTGATGATAGACTCGGAGAAGAATGAAAGTATTGCGAGTACGACGATAGTAGATGCGGTACGGCCGCAACGGCCAGCGCCGCGCCCGACCACCACCGCGCAGCCGAACCGGCGGACCGCTCAATTCCCCAGCGGCTAGGCGCTCGATGAGATTCTCAAGATGGACAAGGAAACGCTTCGCGGCTCGCGGGCTGTCTGCCGTGATGTAGTCCAAAGCCTCGTCAATGTCCCTCAGCGCCCGCGGGGAGTAGACAATTCTCACCAGTTTCTCTTAGCCCGTAACTGGCGCTTTGCCTCTTCCCAGGGAATCCCTAGCCCCGCTTCGATCTCTTCGATGGCTTCCAGAATACCGGCTTCTTCTTCCTCCGTTAGCTCGTCGTCGTCCACCAGGGGTTCCATGACGTAACGGCCGGGCGGTAGATCGCGCAGTTCCGCGGGCAATAACGCGCGCAGTTCCGACGGTAAGGCGGTGCCGTCCCACTCTACGACGACGGGCTGTATCATCTGGCGTGCCTCTCTTTGTGACGAATGCTGTTGACCGGAGTCTCCTCGCAGTGCGTTTCCAGCAGCATTCTACGCCAGGCGGCGCCAGGCCGGTGGCGTCAGCGCCGCACGACTACGGGACTGGTCGCGCGGCGCGGAGGCCGCGGAGCACGGCTTCGGGGCGGATGGGTAGCTCGTGGATAGGGACGCCGGTAGCGTCGCGGACGGCATTGGCGATGGCGGCGGCGCCGGGGACGAACGGCTCCTCGCCGATGGACTTGCCGCCGAAGGGGGCGGGGCCGCCGGGCGCCTCGCAGTGGATGGTGACCAGCTCGGGGATGTCGGCAATCGTCGGCAGCTTGTAGTCGCCCAGGTTGGCGGCCACCACGCGCCCCTCCTCGACGTCGCTGCCCTCGATGAGTGCGCTGCCCATCCCCATTACCACGCCGCCGTCAATCTGGCCCTGGTGGCCGAGCGGGTTCAGGATCGTGCCCACGTCGTGGGCGCTGGCGACGCGCCGCACGCACACCTGGCCGGTCTCGGGGTCCACCTCGACCTCGGCCGCCTGCGCGACGAACGAGACGACTTGCGGCGCCTGGCCGTCATAGATGCCCTTCGCGTGGATCGGCTCGCCCGCTTCGGCAGCGAGCGCGCCCAGCTCGACCGCGCGCCCGTCGAGGTGCGCGGCGCCGTCCGCGAAGCGGATCGCCTCGGCGGCGCCGCCCAGGCGCGCGGCGGCCAGGTCGGCCAGCAGGCCGCGCAGGTTGCGGGCGGCGATGGCGCTGGCCTGGCCCACGACGTGGGTGCCCTTGGAGCCGCCGGTGCCGGGGTCGAGCAGGCCGCGGCTGGTGTCGGCGGTGGCGACGGTGATACGCTCGGGAGCGATGCCCAGCTCCTCGGCCACGAGCTGCTGCACGAGCGTGTAGGTGCCGGTGCCGATGTCGGGCACGCCGGTCTGGGCGACGACGCGGCCGTCGGCAGTGAGCGTCAGCTCGACGTGCGACTCGCCGCCGCCGATGCCGCGCTCGGAGATGGCCAGGCCGCGGCCGACGAGCCGGCCCGGCGCGCTCGGCGGCGGCTTCGGCGCGCCCCAGCCGATCGCCTCGGCCGCGCGCTCCAGCACGACGCGCGCCTGCGAGATGCCCTGCCAGCGCGCGGGCACGACGGGCGAGTCGCCCTCCTGCAGGACGTTCTTCAGGCGGAACTCCAGCGCGTCCATGCCCAGCGCGGCGGCCACGAGGTCCATGTGGGCCTCGACGGCGAAGATCACCTGCGGCTGGCCGGGCGCGCGCATACTGCCGCACGGCACCTGGTTGGTATAGACGGCGAAGCACTCCAGGCGCGCGTTGGGGACGCGGTAGGTGCCGCCGAGCTTGAAGGCGCCGTTCAGCACGCCGCGCGGCGAGGCGCTGCGGCCGGCGTAGGCGCCGCGGTTGAACAGCACGCGCCCCTCGCGCGCCACGATCGTGCCGTCGCGCTTCACGCCGGTTTTGAGGTAGACCGTGGATGGGTGGCGCGGGTTGGCGGCGGTCAGCTCCTCGGCGTAGGTCAGGACGAGGCTGACGGGGCGGCCGCTCGCGCGCGCCAGGTGGTAGGCGAGCATGGCGTCGTCGGGGGCGCCCTTGCCGCCGAAGTCGCCGCCGATGTGGACGTGGTGGATGTCAATGCTCTCCTCGGGGAGATCGAGCGCGGCGGCCATGTCCTGGCGCGAGCGGAACGGCATCTTGTTCGACATCCACACCTGGGCCGCGCCGTCGCCCTCCAGCGCCACGACGGCGGCGTGCGGCTCTAGGTAGCCCTGGTGGAGCAGGCCCGTGCGGAAGGTGTGCTCGATCACGAGGTCGGCGTCGGCCAGTGCAGCGGCCAGGTCGCCGCGCTCGTGCAGCCAGTAGGCGTGAGCGTTGGGGTGGGCGCCGAGGTCCCACTCGCGGCCGACGTAGCTCGCCACGTCGGGGTGCAGGATGGGCGCGCCAGGCGCCAGCGCGGCCTCGGCGTCGAAGACGGCCGGCAGCGGCTCGTACTCGACCTGCACGAGCGCCAGCGCCTCCTCGGCCACGTCGGGGTCCTCGGCGGCCACCGCAACGACGCGCTCGCCGATGTAGCGCACGCGGTCGCGGGCGAGCAGCGGCAGGTCGCGCAGGCGGATGCCGACGAGCGGGCGCGGCAGGTCGGCGCCGGTGAAGACGGCGTGGACGCCGGGCACGCGGCGGGCAGCGCTCACGTCCAGGTGGACGATGCGGGCGTGGGGGTGGGGACTGCGCAGGCACTTCGCCCAGAGCTGCCCGGGACGCACCACGTCGGCGGCGAAGCGCGCCTGCCCGGTGACCTTCGCCTCGCCCTCGACGCGGCCCAGCGGCCGCCCCACCACTTGAAGCTCTGCAACCACCATCGTCTCCTTTGCCCAGCGAGTTCAGATCTTTGCTTGAGAACCTGGGCCGTCCAGTTCGGCGCGGACGGCGGCCGCCCAGGCGCGCACGCGGCCGGCGGCGCCCTCCCGCCGCTCGGGCAGGTACACGTCCGCGATGGTCATAGGCCAGCGCCGCAGCACGGGCTGGCGCTCCGCGGGCTTGCGGAGCACGCGCGTCTGGCCCTCGAACGATCCGGCCATCCGTCGGCGCAGCTCCGCCACGGCCACGCCATGGTCCAGCCGCTCGACGAACGCCGCGCGCAGCCCCGCGAGCGCCGCGTCGGTGAACTGCGCGGGGTGCTGCAGATTGTACGCGGCGACGGTCAGGAAGTGCTCCGCCTGCAGCTCCGGGTCGTCCCCCTCCCAGGCGAGCAGCATGCCAAGCTGCTCCCAGCAGCCCAGGCCGTCCACCGCCGGCGCGCCGCACTCCGGGCACGCGCCCGAGTCACCGGGCACCCGCTCTCCCTGCCCATCACCCATGCTGGCTGGCTCAGTTGCTCCGCGCTGCTTCCTGGCGGGCGATGATCCGCTTGTAGAGGTTGCTGACGTTCATGGCGTTGACGCGGTCGGTCAGATGGTGCAGGCGCTGGCCGAGCGGGTAGGGATCGGCGGCGGGCGCGGGCTGCTGCAATGCCTCTTCCTCGGTCAGGCCGCGGCGCACGAACTCCTCGACGGCGCCGATCCAGTTCTCGACGACTTGCCGCTGCTCCTGCACGTAGCGATAGTCGCAGACCTCGCCGTGGCCGGGGATGATAGCCGCCGTGTCGTAGGTCTCGATCACCCGCAGGGCGTCCAGCCACTCCCAGGGGTCGCACTCCTGCAGCCAGGTCTTGGTGCGCTGGAAGATGTTGTCGCCGGTGATGAGCACCCCCTCCTCGGGCAGGTAGATCGCCGTCTGCGGGGCGGTGTGGCCGGGCAGGTGGGTGCACTGGATAGTGTGGTTGCCCAGGTGCAGGGTTAGCTCGTCCGTGAAGGTGCGCGTGGGCGGGTTCGGCGGGTAGTCGGGGTGGTTGAACAGCCAGACGCTGTCCGGATCGTTCTGCTTTAGCAGCTCCAGGCGCTCGGGCGAGATCATCTGCGGGATGGACTGCTCGTAGCGCGGCTGGATGCCGGCCTGGCCGATCACCTCGACGCCGGGGAAGTAGGCGTTGCCCGAGATGTGGTCAATGTGCGGCTCGGTATTGATCAGGTAGCGGATGGGGCCGTGCTCTTGCAGGCGCTCGCGCCAGCGCACGGCGTCAATGGGCTGCTGGGGCGTATCGAACATGACGACGCCCTCGCTGGTGACGAGGTAGCTGGGGTTGCAGCCCGTGAAGTAGCACTCGGCATAGACGTTGTCGGTCACTCGGCGCATGGCGGCCACCTCCCATCGCGGCTACCTTACCGTAGCGGCCGCGCGCTGTCTAGAGGCGCGGCCGGACCTACCCCCCCGGCCCCCCTCCCTATCAGGGAAGGGGGAGAGGACGCGCCCTCACCCCGACCCTCTCCCAGGGGGAGAGGGGGGAGCGCGGCTAGGTCTGGTCCCAGGGGATGCTCCGGTGCTGGCCGTCGGGCGCGTAGATATGGATGGGGGCGGGCGGGGCGTCGCGCACGGTGACGCTGCCATCGGCGCTGCTGAAGGTGGCGACGCGGTCGACGGCGTCCAGCCCGTAGCCCACCTGGATGCTGACGCTGGCCGGGACGAGGTACTCAATCCCCTGTCCCTCGGGCAGCAGGCGGAAGGGACGGTCGTGGCCGCAGTAGAGCACCTGGCACTGGCTGACGATCTTCTCCGCACTGATCTCGGCGGCGCGCTCGTCGAAGAAGATCAGGTAGGGTTTGCGGCGGATGGCCGTGCGGGCGTTCGGCAGCGCGTCGCCGACGATGCCGACGGTGCCCTCGGGCGTGTCCACGACGAGGCTCATACTGCCGCCGGTGTGGCCAGGCGTGTCGAGGATGCGGGCGCCTGGCTCGACCTCGAAGCCTTCCGAAACCGGCTCGACCACGCGCTCGGCCAACGCCGCCTCGACGTAGCGCATGGTGGCCCAGTCGCCGCGGCCGCGCGCATATTCGATCTCGGCGGGGTGAACGTAGATGGTGGCGTTCGGGAAGAGGTCGAAGTTCTGCATGTGGTCCCAGTGCAGGTGAGTGAGCACGAGGGCGTCGACCTGCTCGGGCGACACGCCGAGGGCGCGCAGGCGGTCCACGATCCAGGTGCGGCGGCCGTAGATGGCCGCATCTACGACGGTGGTGCGCTGACCGCGGACGAGCGCGACGGTGGAGAGGCCGAGGCGCGTCTGGTCGCTGCGAATGGTGAAGCCGGGGACGACGAGGTGCACGCGCGGCATGGCTGCCTCCTGGCCGGCGCCTCGCGGCGCCAGGGCTCGCGGTTACCCCGAAGCGTAGCCCGCTACGGGCGCGCTATCCAGGCGAGCGACCGCCCCGCACATCAGAAGGGCGCCGGGTGAGAAGGGCGCCGGGTGACGCACTATTTCTCGGCGCCACTGTCGATGGGCACGTTGGCGCCGGCGATGCGGGCCTCCTGGCGCGGGAACTCCGCGTTGCAGAGCGGGCAGAACATGGTGAAGCTCGGGCCGCGGTCGTAGACGCGCTTGTGGATGTTGTACTCGTGCTGGCACTTCGGGCAGATGATGTACACCTCAGGTGGCATTGGTTCACTCCTGTCTTGTAGGGGACACCCCCCACACCCCCGGAGTTTAAAGAAGAGGGAAGCTGGCGGGGACAACCCCAGACCCCCCGCCAGGGAACACCCCTGGACCCCGCTGAGGCCAGGCGTTAGCCGAGTATGTCGTCGAGGGAGATGCGGTTCAGGGCGTCCTGAGGCACTTTGGCGAGGGGCGGGAACGGCTTGCCCACGGGCTTGGTGCTGTCGATCATCAGGCCGCCGACGCGCATCTCGCGCTCCGTCGAGGGATCCTGCCGATTGGCCGCGAGATCGTGGTAGATCTGGACCTGGGCGGTGTCGGCGTCCACGCGCGTGGCGATGGAGAACAGCACCGCGTTCAGGTCGAACGGATCAATGTCCTCGTCCACCAGAATGACGTTCTTCACGCGGTCGGCGAAGCTGCCCATCACCAGCGCGCCGAGCCGTGTGCCGTCGCCGGGCCGGCTGAGGCGGGCCTGCACGACGTAGGTGAACGGCGCGACGTTCGCCACCGCCTTCACGCCGGGGAAGCGCTGCTTGATGACCGCGTACATCTGCGCCGTCGAGGCCATGTGGCCGAGCGTCTCCTGGCTGGTCCAGCTCTCGATGACGATCGGGTCGTCGCGGAAGGTGATAGCCGTCGGCTCGAAGACGGGCTCCTGGGTCTGCGGCGAGTAGTAGACCATGAAGTCGGCCCAGGGGCCGCACAGCTCGCGGCGCGTCAGGTCCACGTAGCCCTCGATGACCAGCTCGGCGTCGGCGGGCACGAGCAGGTCGTCGCCGAACGTCTCGGACGGCACGACGCGCACGCCGCCGCCCATCACGCCGCCCGCGTAGTGATACTCGTCCAGGTCCCAGGGGCAGGCGCTGGCCGCGGCCAGCTCGAAGGCCGGGTGGTGGCCGAGCACGAAGGCGATCGGCATCTTCGTCTCGCCCGCCGCGCGCCAGCCGTTCATCTGCTCGTTCAGATGGCGCGGGTTGATGCGCACCGGCGCCCAGTCGGGCGCGCGCACGTGGATGCGGTGCCAGGACAGATTGTAGCGCGATCGGTCATGGGCGCGACCGATGCCGATGGCGCACAGCCAGCCGGGGCGCGCGTCGAACTCGTCCTTGCGGTAGACGGGCAGGCGGTAGAGCGACACGTCGGCACCGCGCCAGACGTTCTGCTTGACGGGCGCGTCGTCGCGGCTGACCAGCACGGGCGCGGCGGTGGCGCTGGTGCGGCGAATCCACTCGGCGGCCAGCTCAGCGAAGCTCGAGCCGGGCGGCATGCCGATCGCCACGGCTTCGCGCAGCTCCGTGGACAGCTCGGACCAGAGGATGCGGCCGAGCCACGGCTGGCCGTCGAGGCACCGCACGCCGCGCATCAGCAGCACCGGCTTGCGCCCCTGCTGGCGCAGCCTGGTGAGCAGCGCCGCCGCGTCGCAGTCCTCCAGGCGGAAATCCTTGCCCGTCACGTCCACTTCGAGCAGCTCGCTCGGGTAGCGCTCGCCGATGTGGGTGAGGAATGAGCGCAGGTCCTGGTGCATGGTTTCCTCCGCCTGCTCAACTCCAAAGCTGCTGGCTGGCGAGCTGCGCGCGCTCGGCGAGCGCTTCCAGCTTAGCCCGGACGGCAGTTGCTACAATAGCACTACCTGCAGATTAGCGGTAGTGGTCCGGGAGAGAGGCGTGCGATGAGCGAGCTGCTGACTGTTGTCACGAGAAAGGGCCAGGTGACCGTGCCCGCCGAAGTGCGCAAAGCGCTGGGCCTCAAGCAAGGGGACAAAGTAGCGTTCGAGCTGCCCGAGCGCCCTGCCGGCGTGGTGTGCATGCGGCGGGTCGGATCGGTGGTGGAGCGCACCGCCGGCATTTTTCGCAATCCCGGCCCTCTCCTGAGCGCGCGCGAAGAACGGGCCGCTGCCGAGCAGGCCTGGGCAGATGACGCCATGGAACGAATGGGGCCGCTGAATATCTCCTACGCGGACGCCTATCTCGCCGTAGCGATGAGCCAGGCTGGCAGCACTCAGATCTATAGCTTCGACCAAGACTTCGACAGGGTTCCCGCTATCCGCAGGGTAGAGCCGTAGGCTGGCGGGTCAGGCGCTGGCCTGGGCCAGCGCGGGCTGGGTGCGGAAGCGGGGGATGACCTCGCGGGCGAACAGCTCGAAGGAGCGGCGGGCCTGAGTGTAGTCGAGGCCGCCGAAGTAGAAGGTGCAGTCCACGCCGGTGAGGCCGAGCGTGGTGCGGGCGCGCTCCAGGATGGCCACGCAGTCGTCGGGCGTGCCGATGCAGAAGCGCGCCTGCTCGATCATCTCCTCGAACGGCACGTGGGGCGGCGGCGTGAAGGCGTTGTTGCCGCGCGGGATGGCGCCCTCCACCTGGCCGCGGTAGCGCTCGATCGCCGCCTTGCCGGTGCGGTACGCCTCCGCGCGCGTCTCGGCGCAGTACACCTGGTAGTGCGTCTGCACCTGGAGGGCGGCCGCATCGTGGCCGTTCGCCGCGGCGGCCGCGCGGTACTGAGCGAGCGTGCCGGCCAGCCGCTCCAGCGGGAAGTGCTGCGCCACGGTGAGCAGGTTGAAGCCGCGGGCGCCCCACCACTCGAAGCTCGTCGGGTTGCGTGACGCCGCGCCCCAGATCGGCGGATGGGGCGTCTGGCAGGGCCGCGGCCACACCTCCACGTCGTGAAACTGGTAGAAGCGGCCCGCGAAGCTGAACGGCCGCTCGCTCCACGCGGCCTGCAGGATGTCCAGGTACTCGTAGACGCGCGCCTGGCCCTCGTCCCAGGGGATGCCGAAGGTGTCGTAGTCGTACTTCATGAAGCCACGCCCCATGCCCAGTTCCAGCCGGCCGCCGGAGATCTGGTCGAGCATGGCGTAGGCCTCGGCGGTCTGGAGCGGATGGTGGAGCGGCACGAGCGCCACGGAGGTGCCGAGGCGCAGGCGCGTGGTGCGCGCGGCGACGGCGGCGAGCAGCACCGCCGGCATGGGGATCATGCCGCCGTAGGGGTGAAAATGGTGCTCGTTGCACCAGGCGACATCGAAGCCCAGCGCCTCGCTGTCCGTGAGGAGCTGCAGGATGTGCTCGTAGAACTCGGTGAGGCTGCCGTCTACCTCGGGGAAGTAGGTGGGCAACGAGAAGATGCCGAAGCGCATGCCGTTCCTCCGTCCGCGCGAGCGCGCTAGCGCCGGTGCCCTCTGCGCCCCATCTTACCCGCTTTGACCTAACCCCCCAACCCCCTTCCCTTTGAGGGAAGGGGGAGCACCGGCGGTCGCGCAGACCGGCTCCCCCCTTCCCTCAGAGGGAAGGGGGGCCGGGGGGGTTAGGTCGTCCCCCGCGCCAGGTTGGCGATGCGCTCGGGGCTGAGCGGCAGCGAGGTGATCCAGGCGCCGAACGGCGCCAGCGCGTGCTCGATGGCCGAGGCGAGGCAGGCGGGCGCGGGCAGCGTGCCGCCCTCACCGGCGCCCTTCACGCCGAGCGGGTTGAGCGGCGACGGCACCTCCGTGTGCGCGATCGTCACCTCGGGCACCTCGGTCGCGCCGGGCAGCAGGTAGTCCATGAACGACGTGTTTACGGGCTGGCCGATCTCGTCGTAGACAACCTCCTCGTAGAGCGCGTTGCCAACGCCGTGCGCCACGCCGCCGATCGTCTGGCCGCGCACGATGGCCGGATGGATGATGCGGCCGCAGTCGTCCACGGCAACGTACTTCTCGATGCGCACGAAGCCGGTCTCGGGGTCCACCTCGACGATGGCGGCGTGCGAGCCGTAAGCGTAGGTGGCGCGCTCCGGACGGAAGTAGACTGTCGCCTCCAGGGTCGGCTCCAGGCCGGCGGGCAGCGCGTAGCCGAAGCCCACGCCGGTGATGGCGTGCGCCACGGCGCCGAGCGTCACGCCGCGGGAGGGCTCGTCGGCGACGTAGGCGCGGCCGTCCTGGAGGCGAATCTGGTCGGGCGCGCACTCCAGCATGGAGGCGGCGACGCGCTGCACCTTGTCGCGCACCTGGCCCGCCGCCTCGTGGACCGCGCTGCCCGCCACGACCGACGAGCGGCTGCCGAACGTGCCGACGCCCTTCGGGATGCCGGCCGTGTCGCCCGTCACGACGGTGACCTGGTCGAGCGGCACGCCGAGCTGCTCGCTGGCGATCTGCGCCATCATCGTCTGGTGGCCCTGGCCCTGCGGCGTCGCGCCGGTGAGCACGACCACCTGGCCGTTGCCCTCGACGCGCACGGTGGCGCCCTCGTAGGGACCGAGCCCGTTGCCCTCGACGTAGCAGGCGACGCCGAGGCCCACGTAGCGACCTTCCGCGTGGGCGCGCGCCTGGTAGGCGGGGAAGCCGGCGTAGTCAACCAGGTCGAGCGCCTTCTGGAGCGCGGCAGGGTAATCGCCGCTGTCGTAGATCATCGGGCGGTTGTCGCGGAAGATGAGCCCGGTGTCGTAGGGCTGCTCGTCGGGCTGGATCATGTTGCGGCGCCGCACCTCGACCGGGTCAAGCTTCAGCTCGCGGGCGATGCGCTCGATCATGCGCTCCATCACGAACACGGCCTGTGGCCGCCCGGCGCCGCGCACCACGACGGTCGGCACCTTGTTGGTGAAGACCATGCGGAAGTCCACGGCGAAGTTGGGGATGCGGTAGGGGCCGGGGATGGTAGTGGCGGCGATCCAGGGCGTCACCATGCTGCCCGCGAACGCGCCGGAGTCGTGCAGGAAGCTGTCCCTCATGCCCAGGATGACGCCGTTCGGGTCCACGGCGACGGCGACGTGGTGGACCTGGTCGCGCTCCTGCTTGGCGGCCAGGCAGTGCTCGCGGCGGTCCTCGATCCACTTCACGGGCACGCCGAGCTTGATGGCGGCCCAGGGGATCAGCGCCTTCTCGGCGTCGAAGCTGCCCTTCGGCCCGAAGCCGCCGCCCACGAACGGCGTGATGACGCGCACCTGGTGGGTAGGTAGGCGCAATAGCTCGCAGAGCGCGCGCTGGATGCGGTGCGCCCCCTGCGAGGTACACCAGACGGTGAGCATGCGCGTGCGCGGCTCGAAGCTGGCGAGGATGCCGCGCGTCTCGATCGCGTGGCCGGCGCCGCGGTGGACGCGCAGCCGCTCCTCGAAGACGTACGCCGCCTCGCGGAAGGCGCGCTCCACGTCGCCCACCCGCTGCGCCAGCGTGCCCGCCACGTTGTCGCCCGCCTCCTCCTGCACGAGCGGCGCGCCCGGCTCCAGCGCCCGCTCGATGTCCAGCACCGGGGTAAGCGGTTCGTAGTCCACCGCGATCAGGTCCAGCGCGTCCTCGGCGATGTGGCGGCTCTCGGCCACGACCAGCGCCACCGGCTCACCCACGTAGCGCACCTTGTCCCAGGCCAGCGGATGCTCGGTGAACGGCTTGAGCGCGGGGTGGGGCACAGACTGTGGCAGCGCGCCCATCTCGGCGTGTACGTCCGCACCGTCGAACACGGCGAGCACGCCGGGCAGCGCGCGGGCGCGGCTCGCGTCCACGCCGCGGATGCGGGCGTGGGCGTGGGGGCTGCGCAGCACGGCGGCATGCACCATGCCGGGCACGGCGATGTCGGCCACGAAGGTAGCGCGCCCGGTCAGTAGCGCCTCGTCCTCCTTGCGCGGGACGGGCGGGGCCGCGGCAGGGCTAGTCATGGGCGGCACCTCCGGCCGGCGCGGTGGCGTGGCCCAGCACGTCGCGCACAGCCTCCACGATGTTCTGGTAGCCGGTGCAGCGACAGAGATTGCCCGCGAGCGCCTCGCGGATCTCCGCGTCGCTGGCGTCGGGATGGTCGCGGGTGAAGACCACGAGCGTCATCAGGAAGCCCGGCGTGCAGAAGCCGCACTGCAGCGCATGGTGGCGGCGGAAGGCGTCCTGCAGGGGGTGCAAAGCCCCCTCACCCCGACCCTCTCCCAGGGGGAGAGGGAGTGAG
>Ga0070741_10003527_pt1 | contig 38702 bp, 32 predicted proteins | sample Coa_R1_4_FD_66440 | JGI IMG/M metagenome (GOLD analysis project Ga0070741, IMG submission 66440) | Surface soil microbial communities from Centralia Pennsylvania, which are recovering from an underground coalmine fire - Coalmine... | ecosystem: Environmental > Terrestrial > Soil > Unclassified ... | reverse complement strand
TGCCGCCATACTCGCGCGTCGTGGAGCCATCGGCTTGCCGAAACTCATCGAAGATGATCTGCTGATCCTCGCGCTTGATGCCGATGCCCGTGTCGATCACGGAAGTCCAGACGGTGCTGATCCCTTCGTCGTTCACGACCTGAACGCGCACCATTACGCCGCCAGACTGCCGACCAGCAGATCGAGGGCCAGGTCGTCCTTGACGCGCCCGGTCTTGATGGCGTAATCCGTTTCGAGCAGGTAGTGGTAAATGCTTTCCAACTGCGGCATGGTGAAGTTCCGCGCCTGCTGGATCAGCTTCTGCGCCACGTTCGGGGACTTGAAATCGGGCAGGCGCAGCAGGTCACGGCTGTCGCCGCCTGCGTCCAGCACCTCGCGGGCTTCAATCAGCAGCCGGAACTGGCGGTTGATCATGGACAGAACGTAGAGCGGTTCGGAATCGTCGAGCAGCCGGTGGATGAGCCGGGCCGCCTGCTTGCCCTCGCGCCGCCCCAGCGCATCGACCATATCCCAGATGACGGCCTCAGCCACGTAGGGCGTCAGCAGGGCTACATCCGCCTCGTTGATCGGGCGTGCGCCGTTCACGTACATCAGCAGCTTGATGCATTCGCTGTCGGCGGCCTGCAGATCGGAGCCAACCACTGCTGCCAGCGCCGCTGCTGCCTGCGGTTCGATCTGCCCGCCGTAGGCTTCGACCTGCCGCCTGATCCACGCCGTCGCATCACGCGGCGGGTTGAAGGCTTTCTCGTAGCCGTGCGGGTCTTCCCGCGCCAGCTTGAGGACGGGGTTCGTGTCGTTCAGCGTTTCCGGCTCGACAAAAACCAGCCGCGCCGTATCGGGCAGGTTGGGCAGCGCACTGAGCAGCACGTCGAGTTCGGCTTTGCCGGTCTTGCCGCTGCCCTTACGCGCCAGCCAGGACAACATCCCTTCGACGATGACCAGCCGCTTGTCGGCCAGGAACGGCATCGAACTGGCCGCGCCGATGACTTTGGCCGCCGGGGTCGCTTTGCCGTCAAAGACTTCAGTGTTGAGTTCGGCGGTGGAGGGGTCGCCCATGCTGGCGCGCATGTTGCGCACGGCGTTTTTCCGGCTGAATTCGTCCTCGCCGTGCAGCACGTAAAAGGTGGGCGGCGTGCGGCTCATGACGACATGGTATCGACCCGGTGCAGGATGATGGGTCGGCCCGTGAGGCTGGTCATGCTCTCACGGCGCACGCTCAGAATTTGCAAATCGCCGGGGTCGCCGAGTGTGGTGAAGTGTTCTTGCAGCTTCAGGCCAAGCGGCTGCGAGACCAGGATCGCGCCGATGGTCAGTAGCACGATGGTAGGCAGTCGCGCCATGTAATCGGTTGGATTGCGCTTCATGCCCACCGTGCCGAGCAGTCCGGCCAGGCTCGCCATGATGCCTGTCGTGACCAGCCCTGTGCCGCAGTTGGGGTGCACGGCCAGTTGGTGCTCACCGTTTTGCATCCGGCGCAGCGCTTCCCGCGCCGCCGCCTCGACCTCGGAAGTGCTCACGTCGCCCATCAGCCAGAACCCGCCCGCATCGGAGCGGCCACTGACGGGCTTGTTCAACACATGTACCGTCGCGTGTTCCAGCCCATGATTGCGGCGCGTGCGGCGGACATACGGAAGATTCAAAAACGGCTGCGATAGCTCGGCCAGACTTTCGATCACTGGATTGCCCCTGAATACGTGACAATACATCCGGACTGTGGGCACAAGACTAGCACTTTTGCGCCCGGTCTGCCAGCGCAGCATTCGCCGCACGACTGCGATGGAGAAATTGAGCCGCCGCGAGGTATAGTTGTCGGCGGCTGGCACATCAAAAAACTGGAACCCCCACCAATGGCTGAACCAACAGTCCTGATCCGCCAAGACCGTGAGAAAATGTTTGAGAAGCGCCACCCCTGGGTCTTCAGCGGCGCGGTGCGATCCATGGAGGGCAGCCCCGCCGACGGCGACATCGTGACGCTGCGGGGTGAGAGCGGCGCATTCCTGGGGCGCGGCTACTGGAACCACCATTCGCAGATCAACGTTCACGTATTGACCTGGGACGAAGGGCAGAACATCGACGACGAGTTCTGGCGCGCGCGCTTGCAGCGTTCGATCAGCGGGCGGGCCGTCGAGAACGCGCAGCACCAGAGCGGTGCTCCAAACGCCTATCGCCTGGTCAATGCCGAGAACGACGGTGTGCCCGGCCTGGTGGTGGATCGTTATGGCGACTGGCTGGTTATCCAGGCGTTGACCTTCGGCATCGACAGGCGCAAGCAACTGATCGCCAAGCTGCTCATGGAACTGCTGGCTCCGGCGGGCATCTACGAGCGCAGCGACGTGGATGTGCGTGCCAAAGAGGGGCTGTCGCCCAATGTCGGGCTGCTGGCCGGGCGCAAACCGCCGCCGATGATCGAGATCGACGAGAACGGACGGCGCTTCCTGGTGGACGTGTACAACGGGCACAAGACGGGCTTTTACCTCGACCAGCGCGAGAACCGGGCGCTGCTCGGCAACTGGCTGCGCTTCGACCCCGAAGCAGGCAACCGCACCGTGTTGAACTGCTTCTGCTATACAGGCGGCTTCACCGTATACGCCCTGGACGGGATGGTGAAGCGCGTGATCAGCATCGATTCTTCGGCAGAAGCGATTGCGCTGGCGCGGCGCAACGTCGCACTCAACGGCTTTGCAGCGGCGGAGGCCGATTTCGTGGTAGGCGACGTGTTCAACGTCTTGCGTGAATACCGCACCGCCAACCAGCGGTTTGACGTGATCGTGCTTGACCCGCCGAAGTTTGCCCAGAACCAGCGGCAGGTGGAAAGCGCCTGTCGAGGCTACAAGGACATCAACTGGCTGGCCTTCCAACTGCTCAAGCCGGGCGGGATGCTGATGACCTTTTCGTGTTCGGGGCTGGTCGATGCAGATTTGTTCCAGAAGGTGGTCTTCGGGGCGCTGGTGGACGCCAGACGGGAGGCGCAGATCGTGGCCCGGCTTGGCGCGGGAGCCGACCACCCGGTGTCGCTGACCTTCCCGGAGGGCGCGTATTTGAAGGGGCTGCTCTGCCGGGTGTGGTAGCGCGTTATGAATGACGCTCGACGATCTGGCGCCGAGCGCAAATGGGCGACAACAACGACGACGACTTGTTGAGAGACAGGCTCACGGCTTCTCGCTCGTCTTCTCACGTTCGGGCAGGCGCGTGCCGTTTTCGCTCTTTTCGACAGCCTTCGGTACATCCCGTTCTATGGGAATTGCGCTTCGCCATCCGTTGGGGCGCGACGGGCGAATATTGGCCTGTTTCGTCGGCGAGCCGCGCAGCCAGGCTTCCAGGCGTCGAAAGATGCGCAATACCCGCGTGCGCCAGAAGGCCATGACGTACTCGGCCTCCCGGCGGCCCTGCGCAAGGCGGTAGTTGACACCGCGTCCTGGCTTAACCGGAACGACCTGCCACTTGATCGCGGCGGCAGCCCACGTCAGGCCACCGCCGAACCCGACAATTACGATGTTGTCGTTGGGCTTGAGGCGGCCTTCCTTTTCGGCCTCACAGAGTGCAATCGGGATCGACGCCGCCGACGTGTTGCCGTAGCGATGAACATTGCTGTAGAACAGCGACTCTGGCACGTTCAGGCTGCGGGCCGCCGCACTGATGATGCGCTGGTTGGCCTGATGCGGCACGATCAGCGCGATGTCAGCCATCGTCAGCCCGGCGTCTGCAACGACCTCACGCACACTCTCGTTGACGATATGGGTGGCGAAACGAAACACTTCGCGGCCATCCATATGCAGTTTGTGGAGTGCCCGGCCTTCAGGGATGCTGGCATAGCCCACCGTCGGGATGCCGAGCAAGTCTGCGCCGGAACCGTCCGAGCCAAGCACACACGACAGCAGGCCACCTGGCTCGTCGCGGCCCTGCAAGACCACCGCGCCTGCGCCATCGCCAAACAGGATACACGTCGAGCGATCATTCCAGTCCAGCACCCGCGAGTTCACTTCGGCGCCGATGACCAGCGCCGTCGTCATGCTGCCGGAACGGATGCTCTGCGCGGCCATGTTCAGCGCATACACGAAGCCGGAGCAGGCTGCGCTCAGATCGAATGCGCCCGCCCTTGTCGCACCGATCAGGTTCTGAATCTTGCTGGCTGTGCTGGGGTAAATATCTTCGGGTGTGGAGGTGGCGACGATGATCAGGTCAAGGTCGCCGGGCATGATGTTGGCGTGATCCAGCGCCTTGCGCGCCGCTTCGAACCCCAGCGTCACAACCGACTCGCGCTCGTTGGCAATGCGCCGTTCTTGAATACCGGTGCGGGTACGAATCCACTCGTCCGTCGTTTCGACGACAGCCTCCAGATCGGCGTTGGTCAGCACGTCATCGGGAACTTCCATTCCCCACCCGACGATATGCGCATAGCGCACGGACGCCGGAACAGGTTTGCCGAGCAGGGTAGTCCGTTGTCCGCTGCTGGCTGCATGGTGGCCGTTGCCGTTCGGAGTCTCTCGCCCGTTTTTATTTCCCATTGGCGTGATATTTCCCGAAAATTAGCACAGCATTGTGGCCGCCAAAGCCAAAGGAATTGCTCATCACCGTGTCGATCTTGTGAGCGATGCCTTTGTTCGGCGTGTAATTCAAGTCGCATTCAGGGTCCTGGTTGAAGATGTTCATGGTCGGCGGCACAAACTGGTCGCGGATCGCCAGGATGCTGAAAATGGCCTCGATGCTGCCTGCGCCGCCCATCAGGTGGCCGGTCACGGACTTGGTGGAGCTGATCGGCACGTCGTAGGCCCGCTCGCCGAGAACGCCCTTGATGGATCGCGTTTCGCTGGTGTCGTTAAGCTGCGTGCTTGTGCCGTGCGCATTGATGTAGTCGATCTGCTCAGGCGTGATCCCGGCATCGCGCATGGCCTTCCGCATCGCCACCTGAGCGCTCGCGCCGTCTTCGAGCGGCGCAGTCACGTGGAAAGCATCGTCGGTGCAGGCATAGCCGAGTATTTCACCGTAAATCTTCGCGCCGCGGGCTTTGGCATGTTCCAGTTCTTCCAGAACCAGCACACCCGCACCCTCGGCAACGACAAAACCGTCGCGGTCTCTATCGAAGGGACGCGAGGCGGTAGCCGGGTCGTCGTTGCGGCGGGAGATCGCGCCCATGTTATTGAAGCTGGACAGCGCCAGCGGCACAACACCTGCCTCTGTGCTGCCGCTCAACATGACCGTGGCCGCACCCCGGCGAATCATCTCCACAGCCTCGCCGATGCAGTTGTTCCCGGTGGCGCAGGCCGTCGAAATCGACATATTGGGGCCGCGCAGCCCGTACTCGATGGCGATCCGTCCCGACGGGCTGTCGGTGAGCATCATCGGCACGAGCAGCGGGCTGACAATGCGCGGCCCTTTTTCCATCGCCAGCCGGGCCTGCTCAAGGATACTCTCGATCCCGCCGATGCCAGAGCCGACCATGCAGCCAACTTCGTAAGGGTCTTCGTTGTCCAGGTTCAAACCGGAATCCCGGATGGCTTCACTGGAAGCAGCCATTGCAAACTGGGTGACGCGATCCATGCGCCGCGCCTCGCGGTGGCCGAACAGGGCTTTCGGATCAAAGTTCTTGACTTCACCGCCGAACCGGACTTCAAGCTCGCTGGTATCGAAGCGCTCAATGGGCGCAATGCCGGTGACGCCCTGTGACACGTTGCGCCACGCTTCGTCCACTGAATTTCCATTTGGGCAGACAATGCCCATCCCGGTGACGACAACCCGCCGTCTCTCCATGGTGTGTGTCTCCTCCGCTGCAACAGCCTGTATAGGGAAGTACCCCTGATGATGCTTTTCCAGTCGAACTGGGATGCGCTTCCGACGGCGGCACATTCTACCTTGCCGCAGAAGACTTACGACTCATATAACCCGACGGCCCGATGATGGTTGCTGGGCTGTGTTATAATTTTCCTTTCGGAAGGTGGTCATGATCCTCGTCACAGGCGCAACCGGACAGATCGGGCGAGCATTGGTGGAACGGCTGACGCGCGAGGGTCAGGCCGTGCGCGTGCTGCTGCCTGCGCGTGGCGGCAAGCCCATCCGGGCCAGGCTGCCCGCCGAGGTGTCCATCGTCGCCGGCTCGATCCACGATGCAGAATGTTTGCACCAGGCCATGATCGGTGTGCATACCATCTTCCACCTGGCAAGCGCCCAGTGGTGGGGCCGCCGCCGTGACCTGGAGCGCATTGACCTGCAAGGGACGCGCAGCCTGATCACCGCCGCGCGCTCGGCGCGGATCGGGCGGCTGGTCATCATCAGCCACCTGGGGGCCGCGCCCTCGTCGGCGTTCACACTGATGCGCATCAAAGGCCAGGTGGAGGAGATCACGCGGGCCAGTGGGCTGGCCTACACCATCTTCCGCAGTGGCATCGTTTTTGGGCCAGAAGACAGCTTTGTCAACGGCATCGCCCGGCTGCTGCGCGCCAATCCGTTCATGTATTTGCAGCCGGGGCAAGGCGAAGGGCTGCTTCACCCGATTTATATCAACGATCTGATCGAGGTACTGATCGCCAGTATGGAGAACCTGAACACCGTCGATCAAACGTTGGAGATCGGCGGGCCGGAGTACGTGACCTATAACGAGATGGTGCGGACGGTCATGCGCGTGACCGACGCCCAGCGAATGCTCGTGTCCGTCCCGCCCTACGTGCTGCGCTCGCTGACGAGCCTGATGAACCGCTTCGTACCGCGTTGGCCGATGACGCCGCAGTGGCTGGATATTCTGGCTTCAAATCGGACTGCGCCGCTTGGCAACATGTTTGACCTCTTCGGGGTGCGGCCCGCGCGGTTCGAGGACACGATTGTGACGTATATGCGAGGCCGCCGTTACCTGCCCGAACTGCTGCGAACCACGCTGCGGCGGCATTCGCACAGTATATGACCAGGAAATCTCAACGGAATGCGCAACCTCAAAATCGACATACGCGCCCTGACGACGCTGGCTGAGATGGCCGCTGTCGAAGACCTTCAGCGAACGCTATCCGGCGATGATCTCTCCATCTACCATCGCAATCAACTGATTGCGATGGTGCGCAACGGAGCCGTGCTGCTTGGCGCATACGACGGAGAACGGCTCGTGGGCTACGTATTTGGCTACATGGGCACCGAAGCTCAGGACTCCAGCCGCCCGGCAATGGCAAACCTCAAACTCGCCTCGCAACGGATGGCTGTGCTGCCGGAATACCGAAATCAGGGCATCGGCTACGAACTCAAACTGGCGCAGCGGCAGTACGCGATCAAACAGGGCATCCGGCTCATCACCTGGACATTTGATCCGCTGCAAAGTCGCAACGCTCACCTGAACATCCGGAAACTGGGTGCTATCGTGCGCGACTACTGGCGCGATTACTATGGAACAAGTCCCTCCCCGCATGTGACGCTTGGCTCTTCAGATCGGGCCATCGTCGAGTGGTGGGTCACGCACAACCGGGTCGAGCAACGCATCAATGGCAACCGGATCGGCCTGTCTGTCGAGCAGTATACGAATGCCAACGCTACGATCCTCAACCCGACGCGCCTCGGAGCCAATGGCCTGCCGCAGCCGGATGGCGCAGTGGTGAGATCGGCGGGGATGGTGGCCCTGATCGAGATTCCGAGCGACTACAACACCATTGTGCAGCGTGATCCCGATCTGGCGTGGGCGTGGCGGCTGCATAGCCGCGACCTGCTGGAACAGGCTCTGGCGTCCGGCTACACGGTGACGGACTTCGTTCATGGCAACTTCGAGGGCCGCGAGCGCAGTTTCTACGCGCTCACCTACTCGGATGCGCCGCCGACTGGGTTCAGCAACAATTAGCACGAGACGGAGTGGCCTGGTACTACTCATCACCGGCATATGGACATTCCGCACAATTGAGAGTACATTACGCATACAATTGGAACCAATGGTGTAAAGGATCAGCGATGAACGATCAGGGCCTTCCGCGTATATTGATTGTCGAGGACGATCAAACTTTCCGTGAGACGGTGGCGGAAGTCCTGCGCGATGTGGGGTACAAGGTAAGGGGTGCGCGCAGCCTGCGCAAGGCCACCAAGCGCCTGACCCGGCACAAGTTTGACCTGGTGCTGACCGACGTGCATATCGGCGAACATTCGGGCCTGGAAGTGCTGCAAGTCGCCACGCAGACTCGCCCCAATGCCAAGATCGTCCTGATGAGCGCGGCGGCTGATCCGGACATCGTCCAGCGGGCGATGGAATCTGGGGCGGCGCGTTTCCTGCCCAAGCCTTTCCGCGTGAAGGAATTGCTGCAAACCATCGAAGAACTCCTCAGCAGCACGCCGGAGCAGTCCTCAGCAGAGTAGTTGCGTGCTGGCCGGCTCGAGCCGGCTGTTGTGGCGCAGCCGCTCGGCCTGCGGGCCTTATTTCGGGTGTCAGCCTGTGCCCCCCACCTCAATCTCATTCGTCTATATGTAGTTCTTTTGACCTGTGCCAGCAGACATCCCGCTCGTGGTATCAAATCCTCTGAAATTTAAATCCAGACTTTTTGATAACATAGTCGCGCGATTCGTTGACCGCCTTTTTCATCGCGTCCCAGTCCACGTGCAACAACTTACCGTTGCGCTTCATAGGCTTACCCGCCACAAAGACGGAATCAACATTACTGGTATCCATGCTCCAGACCACTGCCCCGACGGGATCGTTGACCGGGAAAACATTCGGCTTATCGGTGCGAAGCAAAATGAGGTCGGCTTCTTTGCCCGGAGTCAGGGACCCCGTTTTGTGAGCGAGTCCGTTTGCCTTTGCGCCTTCGATGGTTGCATACGACAGGACATCGTAAGAGGTAACTCGTTCCGGCACGCAATCCGCTCCGGCAAGTTGTTTCTCAAAGGCCAGCCCATGTTGCAAAGATGCAATAGACCGCATCTGCGTGAACATATCACCGGGCGCATTCGTTTCCACATCCACACTCAAACTGGGCTTCAAACCGCGATCCAGAAACTTTTGAATGGGCGGTACGCCGTGCCCCATCATCATCTCAACGGGGGCCGCCAGCGAGACTGTTCCCCCGCTATCCACAATCATTTGAATTTCGGTCTCATTCAAAGTGGTGCAGTGAATGTACGTCGTATCATCCCGTAACAGGCCCGCCTCGCCCATCTCCTGGAGTTTGCCTTCCTGGCCGTATGTGCCAACGCCGACATGGGTGGTAATGCGCGCACCCACCTCTCGCGCCAGTTTCCAATGGTCGCGGGCGATTTCAAAATCAACAAATTCTGGGCCAGGGGCAGCCAGAGCATAGGTCAGCAACTGATCTTTGGAGGAGAAGTATTGTTTTGCAGCGCGCACAAACCAGCTTGGCTGGCGATCATTCCAATCGCCCCACCACGGGAATCCATACGCAAATACGGCGCGAATCCCTGAATCCTGCAAGGCTTTGATCACCGCGTCCGTATGCTCAGGTGAGCCTTGAATGTGAGACCAATCCAGCAGCGTCGTAATGCCCGCATCAAGCGCGCCGAGCAGGCTGATCAAATTCCCCGTGTACGCATCCTGCGGGCGATACGATGGAGCGAACTTGCCCAACACAAAGCGGATGTAGCCCTCACGCCCTTCCAGCGGGATGTCTGCGCCTACATTCCTGAGCAATCCCTCCCAGATATGACGGTGAGTATCAATGAACCCCGGCATGACAATCATGTTCGAGGCGTCAATCACTTCTGCACCGTTGGTACTGAAGTTGGGGCTGAGGTTTGGGCCGACGGCGGCAATTTTCGTGCCCTCGATCAGCACGTCGGCGTTTCTGAAATTGCCGAGTTGCGGATCCATCGTCAACACCGTGCCGCCTTTGATGAGGACCTTGCGGTCAGCGGCAGGGAGCGTCGTTGCATCGCTGACATAGACCCTGGGTAGGTCTTTGAGCTGGGTGAGGCGCGAACCGCGTGTGAGACGTTGCCAGCGCTTGTAGTTGAGTTTGACCAGGTCTTTCAAATCGCCCACCTGGTACAAGATCACGCCCAACAATATCAACACGCCGACGGCGATCAGACCCACTACGTTGCTCATGCCAAGCAGCGGCAAAATATTGACGATAAGGGAAAGAAAGAGCGCCGAAACCACCGCACCGATGAAAGTGCCACGCCCGCCCGCCAGGCTGGTGCCGCCCAACACTGCCGCAGTGATGCTGGTCAGCGCGTAGCTGGAACCGGCGCGTGGGTCGCCAATGCCCACCTGCGCGGCAAGGAAGAACGACGCCACGGCGGCCATCAGGCCGGACATCACCAAAGCGCCGACACGAATGCGCGTGGTTGCTGTGCCAATGCGGCGAGAGGCTTGCGCATCGTGGCCGACTGCGCGCAAGGCCAGCCCGCCAGGAGTAGCGTACAACCATATATCCCAGAGGATAGCGACGATCAGCATTACGATGAAGGCAATGGGGACAAAGCCTACGGTTTTGGTTATCGTGCCAAGCACATCGGCGCTGATCAGGCCCTTTGCGATAGGGCGAAGCGAAAGAGAAATTCCATCCAGAATGCTCAGGGTGGCGAGGGTCGCAATGATCGAAGGGAGTTTTACCCATCGCACCAGCACCGCATTAAATAAGCCGATCAACGCGCCCGCGCCCAGAATTGCCAGGCCACCCAGCAAGACCACACCGGGAGGCGCGCCGTCAGTGATGATGAACGAAGCGATGATCACGCCGATGGTCATGATCGAACCAACAGAGATGTCAAGATAACCGACCAGCAACGCATTCACCTGAGCCATCGTCACCAGTGCCAGGGGCAGGGTGGTCAGCAGCAGACTCTTGAGATTGTACGGGGTGAGAAAGGCGTTGGAGTGCGCAGCGGTGTAATTGCCAACGGCCAGGATCAGGATGATTTGCAGGGCAACCGGCGTCCACATTCGCACGCGGAAGTGATGTTTGATCTTTTGCCACAACATGCTTCCATTGCGCACGTCTCGAATGGCGTTGCGAATCTTTTGCCGAATGAACACATACAGATTCGACATATTCAATCTCCTCGATACAACTGTGTGGCTGCCGTCTGCCTGGGTTTCAAACCAAATCCGATGCCGCCCACAATCGATTCGATGATGCGCTTCTCGCTCAAATCAGCACGTTGAATTTCGCTCACAATCTGCCCGCGCGACATCACCACCACCCGATCACACAGGCCCGCCAGCTCAAGCGGGTCGCTCGATTTCACGATCACCGCCGCGCCTTCCGCCGCCTTGGCACGCAATGCCTCATAGATGTCGAGACGCGCCCCGGCATCCACGCCCTGCGTTGGCTCATACGCAAGGATGACGTTCACCGTGTCGCGCAGGTGGGGGCGGGTCAGCGCCACTTTCTGCTGGTTGCCGCCCGACAGGAATTGCACAGGCTGTTCGAGCGACGGCGTGCGGACATTCAGTTTCTTTACCATCTGGCTGACGGTTTTCTTTTCCTTCGCCCGATTGACCAACCCCAGGCGGCTGAATTTATTCAGCACCTGAATGGTCGTATTGTTTCTCACACCTAAGACAGGGAACAACGACTCGCGTTTGCGATCCCCTGCCAGCAGCAAGATGCCTGCATGGATGGCATCCGAGGGTGTGATGAGGGTCAATTCTTTGCCGTTGCACATCACCAGCCCCGCCTTGGGGGGAATCTGGCCGGTCAGGCATCGGAAAAACTCGCCCTGCCCGTTGCCCTCCGCGCCAGCCAGACCGAGGATTTCGCCGCGCCTCACCGTCAGGTTGATCGGCCCAAACAACGGGCCTTGAAAACCCGTCAACATCAAGACGCTTTCGGCTTCTGCATTCTCATCGGCCTTCGCCGGGAACGCCGATTGGAATGAGCGACCAATCATCAGCGAGACCAGTTCTTCTTCCGACATGTCCTTCGCGTCGTAAGTGCCCTGGCTGCGCCCGTCACGCAGAACCGTCACGCGGTCTGCCACCGAAAGGACTTCGGGCAAACGATGGCTAACGTACACAACCCCCACACCCCGGCGCGCACAAGCCCGAATGGTGTTGTGTAGAATGTCCACTTCACTGGGCCCCAGTGCTGTGGTCGGTTCATCCAGCAACAGCACTTTAGGGTTACTGATCAGTGCCTTGACCACCTCAAACAGTTGGCGCTGCGCCTGGGTGAGAAAAGCCGTTGGCGCATCGGGGAACAGATCCAGTTCGTACTCAGCCAGGATTTCGCGCGCCCACTTCTTCATCCGCCAATAAACGGGGCGCTGCCCGGGGGGTGTGGAAAGGAACAAGTTCTCTTTGACGGATAACATGGCGACTTGCGAGTTATCCTGATAGGCCATCCCCAGGCCGAGGCTGCGCGCCTCGGCTGGGGAATCTTTGTGGAGCCGTTTTCCGCCGATCAGCACAACACCCTGATCGGGTTTCACAAAACCGCTGGCAATTCCGAGAAGCGTCGATTTACCGGAGCCGTTCTCCCCCACGACAGCATGAATTTCGCCTGCACGACAATCCAGACTGACGCCGGACAGGGCTTGCACTGTGCCATACTGCTTGGAGAGTCTTTGAAGTTCAAGTACTGTCTGATTCTCTTGTGCCATGAGTAGCGCTTTCCTCGGAATCGTTTTCAAACACTGGTGTTACTGGCCGCCCATCTGCTTGAAGATCGGGATCGGGATCAGCGATGAGGTCGAGGCTTCCTTGGGGATATCCGGGTTGCAGGTCCCTTTCGTCAACTGGCGCATGACGGTAGGCAGGATGATTCCATCCGCCGGGAGGTCATAGCCCTTGAGCTTCATCATGGCCGCTGTCAGGGCAATGCGCGACTGGTAGTTGCCGCCCGATGCATAGAAGACCTTGAAGTTCGGGTTGTTGATCTTCTCCCATTCGCAGAACAGACTCATCTCGTCGGTACGCAGCGTCAGGACGATGTCCAGCGGGAGGCTGGCGGCCTGGTAGGCGCGCACACCGCCCAGGAACGAGTCTGCGGCTTCGTAGCTGTAGCCTTTGATGTCCGGGTTCTTGCTGATGAGTCCCGATACCGCTTCCAGAACACCTTCCTGCGTCCAACTGGTGTCGGCCTTACCGACCAGAGTCAGATCCTTGCTGAGTTTCGGCTCTTCGCACGATTGCCAGTAGGCAGAGAGCGCGTTGCCCGGCGTGCCACCCAGGAATGCGATCTTGCCTTTCCCGACTTCCTTGTTCAGTGTATCGGCAAACAGTTCGCCGAGCTTGCACACATCTTCCGCGACGAATGTCGGGTAATCCTTGCCCGGTTCGCCGATTTTGCCATAGGAGTGCGTGATGTAGATAATCCCGTTGGCTGTTGCATCACGAACGGCAGGAAGCAGCGCGTCACCTGCGTCCGGGAAGCCGATGATGATGTCAACATGCTGTGCCACGAGGCTCTTGAAATCGGCGATGGAGCGGGCCGTGTCGCCCAGAGACGTGACGTAGATGATCTTGCCGATTTCAGGGTAGGTGAGCGCCTGAAGGACGAACTCCATGTGCGTCATCTGGCGCCAGAAATTCTCGCCAAACCCATCGGCGAGGGCAACCGTAATCTTCCCACCGGTGCCCGTATCGCAGATTTTGTCCTTCCAGCATTTGACAGCCAGGTCCATCATCTTCTGGTCAACGGGCAGTGCGGCGCGATGGAAAGCCGCCAGCGCGATCTTCGGCACGCCCTCTGTCGTGCCAACTGCCTTTTTCAGTACGGCAGGGTCGACGTCGTACTGTTCGCCATACTGATCAGGGCCTTGAGCCGCCTGCGTCGCCTGCGCTACCCTCGCCGTGTTATGCGGCGAGGGGGTTGCCGTCACCGCGCCGGATGTGGCGACCACCAAGAGCAGGACGATCACTATTGCACTCACGAATAAGCGTTTCATTGTCTTCTCCTTGTAAACAGTTGATTAAATGCAGTGGGTCGAATTTTCAGATGCCGGTTGTGATGCCCGACTTTCCGTTACAGGGCCTCAGCGCCTCCTTTCGCTTCTTCCTCATCGTTCATCCTGAATCTGGCAAGTCCCATGAGCGAATTCTCGATCAGCGTGACAATGCGGTCACCCGAAATGACCATGCCGCCAATGATCGCAATGCCGAAAACCGCAAATTGCAGGGCGGTGGGAAGCCCCAGCACCCGCAGCAACTGGCTTAACAGCACAAGGAAGAACGCGGCCCCCCAGGTGGATATGGCATTGGCCTGCCCGCCGTTGAGCGAGGCCCCGCCAATGACCACTGCCGCAATGGGGCCCAGCAGATAGGGCTGGCCCAGCACCAGACTCGGACTTTGCAGAAAACCAGCCAGCAAAACGCCGTTCAAGCCGTAGATCAGACAGGCTGCTACATGGGCCAGAACAACGTACACGTTGACCCGCAATCCGAGGATCCAGGCGGCGGTGGGGTTGGCGCCCACCGATTGAAACTTACGTCCCAACTCGGTGTATCGAAACATCAACACCAATGCCAGCGAGACGGCGATTGCGGCCCACTCGACGTTGCTCAAACCCAGCAGCGGCGCGTGAACCCAGGCCGAAAAACTGGGCGGCACAGCCGCTTCGCGGGGCATCGTCCCCGCATAGGCCAGAGTCATGCCATAGACGATCTGGTTCGCAGCCAGCGTCACGATCAGTGCGTTTAACTTCAGCACGCCGACCAGCAAACCAGAGATCAATCCGATCAAAAGGGAGACAACCAGCGCCGCTACAATCGCAAAGGGGGTACGCTCATCAGCGCCGCTAGAAATGCCCACAACCATGAGCGCGGCAATCGTCATCACGGAGGGTGTTGATAGGTCAATGCCGCCCGTCATAATCACGAGCATTTGACCAAGCGCCGCCAGAGCCAGAAATGACGTGAGCGGCATGACAGAACTGAGCGACGTGCGCGTCAGCGTTTCGGGCGCGATCCACAGACAGACGACCAGCAACATCCCGATGGCAACCCACACCGAAAGGTAACGCGATGAAACAACAATCGAGGCGAGAAATGGATTTTGGGTCTTATTGGTCATCATGATCGTTTCTCAATCGCCGGCAATTTGAAGCCGGACCTGGCGATAACGTAGTCGCGTGCCTCGTATGCCTTTTGCATCAGGCGACTTAGATCCACGTTCAGGAGTTTCCCATCGCGTTTGAGCGCTCTACCTGCGACGAAGACTGAATCCACGTTCCTGGTGTCCATGCCCCAGGTGACGGCGCTGATCGGGTCGTTGATGGGGAGAATATTCGGCAGGTCAGCGCGAAGCAGGATGAGGTCTGCTTGTTTGCCGGGGGTGAGCGTGCCTGTTTTGTCGAGCAGCCCATTGGCACGTGCGCCCTCAACGGTGGCAAACTCAAGCACATCGCGTGCGGTCAGGAGCGCGGGCAAGCCGCCTTTGCGTGCCAGTTTCTTTTCAAAGATCAGCGTTCTTTGCAGGGAGTAGACCGTCCGCATCTGCGTGAACATATCGTTGGGCATATTGGTTTCTACATCCACGCTCAGGCTGGGGCGCAGGCCACGATCCAGAAACTTTTGAATGGGCGGCATCCCATGCCCCATCATCATTTCGGTGGGCGCAGAAAGCGAGATCGTGCCGCCGGTGTCCACGATCATCCCGATTTCCTCGTCGCTCAACGTCGTGCAGTGAACGTAGGTTGTGTCCTCTTTGAGCAGCCCTTCTTTACCCATCCTGGCAAGTTTGCCCTGTTTGCCTGCTGTACCTACCCCGACGTGCACGGTGATACGTGCGCCGACTTCACGCGCCAAGGCCCACTGTGCTTTGGCTACGTCGAGCGGCGTGAATTCCGGCCCGGCAGGGGCCAGAGCAAGGGTGAGCAACTGGTCTGTTGAGGAGAAATACTGCCTGGCGATCTCACGAAACCAGTCGTCCTGTTTCTCGTCCGGCTTTTTCCACCAGGGGTAGCCATACGCAAACACGGCGCGCATCCCTGACTCCTGTAAGGCTTGGATGACGGCGTCAGCGTGCTCGCGCGTGGCCTGGATGTGCGACCAATCCAGGATGGTCGTAATGCCGGCGTCAATCGCGCCATACAGGCCGACCAGGTTCCCGATATACGCATCTTCGGGACGAAAGACAGGAGCCAGCGTGCTAAGAATGAATGACAGGTAACTCACTTCTCCTTCCAGCGGGACGTCTGTTCCGATGTTCCGAAGGATTCCCTCCCAGGTGTGGCGGTGCGTATCCACAAAGCCCGGCATGACGATCATGTCCGAGGCGTCGATCACCTCCGCGCCCTCGGCGTTGAGGTCAGGGCTGACTGCCGCGATCTTCGCCCCTTCGACGAGCACGTCTGCCCGGTGGAAGTTGCCGATTTTTTTGTCGAGGGTCAGCACAATGCCGTTCTTGATGAGCGTTTTCTCTGCCATTCGCTACTTTCTATTTCATCATGCGCCCACCATCGACGCGCAGGTTGACGCCGGTAACGCCCCGGTTCTCTAGGAGGAAAACGGCGGCATGGGTCACATCTTCGATAGTCACCAGCCTGCCCAGGGCGGTGCGCGCCCTCAGATTGTCAAGGACTTCTTTGGGTTTTGTCGCCCAGGCGGGTGTGTCACCGACCTGAGCGGGGTGAATGGCATTGACGCGAATCGGCGAAAGCTCGATTGCCAGCGAATTGATCAGGGTGGAGACACCGCCATTGACAGTGGTGATGGTCGTTGAACCAGGGTAGGGCTGATCTTTTGCCAGACCACCATAAATGAGGATGGAAGCATCGGCACGCATTCTTGAGCAGAGCACGTGCACGCATTCCGTGTAGCCGACCAGCTTTAAGGTGACCAGTTTGATGGCTTCGTCAATGTTATAGTCACGGACTTTGTTGTCGTCGCGGTGAAGCGCCACCAACGCCAGGTGCTGCACGTCGTCCACGCCGGACAGTGCGGCAGCGATTTGATGCGGCGCTGATAAATCCACCGCGATGCCGATACAATTGCCGCCGATCTCCTTCGCCGCCGCCTGCGCGCGTCCCAGGTCACGGCTCGTCACAAAGACACGGTGTCCCTTGTCCGCGTAGTGCCTGGCAAGATGTTTGCCCAGTTCGCAAGTCCCGCCAACGACGACGACGGTTCCTTCAGTCATGGTGGTGATCTCCTTTGGACAATTTCTCTTCGAGATATTTCCAGTCTCGGCGGAAGCGATACGAGTGACGGCGCGGCGGTTGTGGCGCCTGTGTTTCCAGCCAGCGCACGATACCGTCCGTTGCGTTGCGGAACTCGTGGATGCAGCCGACCCCGGCCCAGGCGCAATCGCCGGGCTTGAGGTGGTATTTCACCCCGTCGAACCAGCCGAACACCTCGCCTTCCAGAATGAGGTAGGTTTCCTCCAACGGGTGGTCATGCGCGCCTGCCACGCCCGCCGGCTCGTATTGCACCATGAACATCGTGGCAAGCTGCGCGCCGAGGTCGCTATCGACCATCATCTTGACGGTAATGCCGCTGTAGACAAGCAGTGCCGTGCGCATACTGGCAGACACAGCCAACATATCCTGCGTCTGTTTGGCGGCTTCCATGTTCTCCGGCGAGATGTGGCCGAACGAACGGGTACGCGGATCACGGGCGTCAACTTTAATTGGCTCCACTCTGGGTAGTGCAGCGACGGGGTAAATATCGCCATCGCCTTCCAGGCGGGGCTGCGGGGCCAGCATCTCTGCCCAGCGCACGCGCGCCTGGCTGTCGTTGCGAAAGGAATGCGCGGCGGCAACATGGATCACGCCGTAATCGCCGGGTTCGAGCGCATACGTACCATCGCCCGTTTCGCAAATGACCTGGCCTTCAAGAATGTAGAGTTGTTCTTCAAAGGTGTGGACATGCGCGCCAATATGGCCGCCGGGATCGAGTTCGCAGATGCTGAACTCCTGGTGCACCGAGCCGTTCGGCCCATCGACGATGCACCAGCGGCGAAAACCACTGCTGATCTTTGCAAAGGCAGGTGGAACCTTAAAGTCTGCCTGAGCGGCGGTGCGGACGATATGTCTTGACGGCATGAGGCTTTCCTCTACTGGTACTGCGCCCAATCCCTTTCAAAACGGAACACTTCTCTGGCAGGCGGCAGCGGCGCCTGCGTCTCAATCCAGCGCACGGGTTCGCTGCCGACATTTTCAAAACTGTGTATACAGCCGACGCCCGTCCAGATCGTGTGACCTGCGCCGAGGTCATAGACCTGTCCATCGGCAGTCGCCTTCACGCGCCCGCTGACGATGTAGTAGGACTCCTCAAAGGTATGGTCGTGCGGGTCAATCTTGGCGCCGGGCATATATTGAATGAGGAACAACGATTGGTGTACCGCGCCGAAGGAGCGATCCACAAACATCTTGATGGCGACGCCCGTCGTGGGGTTGAAGCCTTCCATCTCGGAGGGCGCGCCGGGCTTCGGCAGCTTTGACTCGTCAAAGTGGCCCAGAATTTTGCGGGTGGCTTCGTCTGCGAAATTGGGGACATCCCCGGCTGAGGGAGGCTCGCCGCCGGGAAAGAACGTATCGCGGCCATAAGTAGAGTGCATCATTGGACGCGGCTGCGGAGCCTGCATTTCCAGCCAGCGTGCAGGCTGATTGCCCGCGTTGCGGAAGCTGTGGGGCAGCCCGGTAGCGATCAGCCCGAAGTCGCCGGGCAAGACCCTGTAGGCTTTGTCGCCGATCTGGGCGATCAGGCTGCCTTCCATCACGTAGAAGGTTTCTTCAAAAGAATGCAGGTGTGGGGCAACGACGCCGGACGGGTCGAGGAAGCAAATGCTTGTGCCCATGTGCACGGAACCTATTGTACGGTCTACATAGGCCGCACGGCGGAATCCGCTGCTGTGCTCTTTGTAGCCTTCGGGGGTCTGCGCCGACAACGGCTCAATCATGGATACAGCGTGCATCAGGTGGTCCCTCTAATCCCACATTCTCAGCGGGTTCTCAATCAGATCGGCCAGGGTTTGCAGGAACTGTGCGCCGCGCGCACCATCCACGACGCGGTGATCGCAGGACAGGCCGAGCGTCATCATGGGCTGAACGGCAGGTTGCCCCTCCACCGCGACGACGCGATCCGCGATCCGGCTCACGGCCAGAATCGCGGCCTGCGGCGGGTTGACGATGGCATTAAAGGCATCCACACCGTACATCCCCAGGTTGCTGATGGTAAACGTGCCGCCGCTGACGTCGTCGGGTGAGAGCTTGCCCGCCTGCGCCTTTGCCACCAGGGCTGTGCGCCGGGCCGCTAACTGGTTGAGTCCCAACCCGTCACTGTGCTGTATCACCGGGACGACCAGGCCATCCTCAATTGCGACGGCGATCCCGACGTTGATCTGCGCATTTAACACGATCCCGCCATTCAGCCACGAGGCGTTGAGGCGCGGGTGCTGTCGAAGTGCCGCTGCCGCCAGCTTGACCAGCAGATCGGTGACGGTGATCTTCTCCGTTGAGCGCTCACGAACTTCGGCCAGCCACTGCTTGAGGCGCGCCGCGTTGACTTCGCGGATCAGATAGAAGTGCGGGATAGTCGTCCACGCCTGTGTCACCCGTTCGGCCATGACCTGCCATACACGGCTGACGGTCATCATCTCGCCGGAGGAAGTGTGGGCTGGGGCGACAGGTGTCACACGTGCCGTTAAGGCGCTGGCTGCGGCCAGGACATCGGCAGCCAGCACGGCACCTTGCGGGCCACTGCCCGTTACAGTGCGGAGATCAAGACCCTGCTCCTGGGCCAGCCGCCGTGCTTTGGGCGAGGCCAGCAGGCGTCCGTTGCCGACCTCGCGCTGCGCGGCGAGATAGGCCAGAACGTCCTCTTTTTGCACCCTGCCACCCGACGGTTTGATCCGCGACAGATCGAGATTGTTCTTAGCAGCGATGCGCTGCGCCACCGGGGTGGCCCTGACCGCAGATGCCGAGGAAGGTGTGACCAGCGGCTTCGAGTGGTTCACCTCACCCCCTGGCCGCCTCTCCGCAGGCGGAGAGGGATTCAGGGTGAGGTTGGTGGTCTCGCCGGGCGCGAGGATGACCGCGATCCGCTGCCCAACCGGAACCTCATCGCCGGGTTGTGCTGTGACGTTGGCAAGCGTGCCGGTGGCAGGCGCTTCGATCTCAACCGTCGTTTTGTCGGTTTCGATCTCCATCAGCGGCTCGCCTTTGGTGACGGAGTCCCCGGCGGACTTAAGCCACTGAATGAGCCTGCCGGTTTCCTGCGCCATGCCCAGCGCGGGCATGATAACGTCTTTTGCCAAAGTGACTCCTTACGGCAGGCCCGCGCCGCCGTAGTCCACACCCGCGTAATCGATATTCTTGTGCGATTGGGCTTCACGGGTTTCGGAGAGCGGCCCGGTAGCGGTGTAGTATTTCTTGCCAACCACCATCAGTTGTTCGGCGGGGAAGCGGGTGATGATTTCGCAGCCTGTTTTCGTGACGACGAGTTGTTCTTCGATGCGAGCCGCAGACCAGCCATCGGAGGCGGGCCAGTACGTTTCGAGGGCGAAGACCATGCCTTCCTTGATTTCTTCGGGGCTGTCAAAGGACACCAGTCGGCTGAAGACCGGCTTTTCCCAGATCGCAAGCCCAACGCCATGCCCGTACTGCAAGGCAAAGGCCAGTTCCTCATTGGCGACGCCGAACTCCTGTGCCTTCGGCCACAGCTTGACCACATCGGCTGTAGTGACGCCCGGTTTGATGAGATCAATGGCCGCATCAAGGTAATAGCGGCAGCGTTTGTAGGCATCCACCTGGGATTGTGACGCAGAGCCGACGGCCAGCGTGCGGTAATAGCAGGTGCGGTAGCCCATGAAGCTGTGCAGAATGTCAAAGAAGGCCAGGTCGCCGGGGCGCAGCAGGCGATCACTGAAGATGTGCGGGTGCGGACTACAGCGCTCGCCGGAAATGGCATTGACCCCTTCCACGTGCTCGGAGCCGAGACTGTATAGCACCTGATTGACCAGCCCCACGCACTCATTCTCTCGAACACCGGGGCGCATGAAGCGGTAGAGTTCGTCGTAGGCGGCATCAACCATCGCGCAAGCCTGAGAGAGCAGGGTGATTTCATCCTGTGTTTTGATGACACGCGCTTCTTGCATCAGTTGTTGCCCGTCCACGACGGTGAGGCCTTCTTTTTGCAGCGCAAAAAGTACAGGCGGTTCGACGACATCGACGCCCAACGGCTCTTTGTGCAGGCCGCGTTCTTCGAGTTCGATGCGGACCTTGCGCGCCACATCTTCAGCCCGGTGAGAGCCAGGCGGCATCGCGCCGCGCAGCGTGGAAATGCCCGCACGGGAATACCCCTCTTTGAACCACGAGCAGTACATCTCGTGGTGCTTGGCGGCGATGCCGAAGTCCCAATTGATGGGTTCGTCATTCTGGGGCAGGAGGCAGAAGCGGCCAAGTTTATCGATGGCCCAGGTGCCAATGGTAGTATTGGTGATGTAACGAATGTTCGCCATATCGAAGCAGAGCAATGCGCCAATCTCGGATTTTTCCAACTCTGCCTTGATGCGGGCGAGACGCTCACAGCGCAGACGGTCAAAATGGACGCGCTCTTCCCAGTCAACTCCCATCGTTCCAAATGTTTTTATAGGCATTGCATCTCCAATCTTTGAATGTCAAGATTTATTGCAGAGGCATTTCGCCATTTCAAACACGTCTCTGGCATTCGGGATGGTCAAATCTTCAAGCGGTGGCGAGAACGGGATAGGGACATTCATGGCGCCCATCCGTTTGACAGGCGCATCCAAATAATAGAAGGCTTCATCAGCGATAATCGAAGCCAGTTCGGCAGTCACGCCATATTGTTCGTAACCCTCGTCAATGACGATGGCGCGGCTGGTCTTTTTGGCAGACTCAACGATTGTTTGCCTGTCGAGTGGAACCAGCGTGCGTGGGTCAACGACTTCGGCGCTGATGCCTATCTCGTCCAGCAGTTTCGCCGCTTCGAGCGCGACATGAACCATGCTGCTGGTGGCGACTAAGGTAATGTCATTCCCTTCTCGCTTCACATCGGCAACGCCAATGGGAACGGTGTACTCTTCGGCAGGAACGGGTCCCCTGACCGTTTTGTACATCATCTTGTCTTCGAGAATGACAACGGGGTTATCGTCGCGGATGGCGCTCTTCATCAGCCCTTTGGCATCGTAGGGCGTCGCAGGCACGACGACCTTCAGTCCGGGGATATGGCTGTACCACGCCTGGAGCGATTGCGAATGCTGTGCAGCGGAACGGCGGCCTGCCCCCATCGTCGTCCGCAAGACCATCGGCACCTTGAGCTTGCCACCGGACATGTAATGAATCTTGGCCGCCTGGTTGGCGACCTGATCCATGATCAGGCCGCTGAAGTCGCCGAACATGATGTCAACGACAGGACGCAAGCCCGTCATCGCCGCGCCGACAGCCAGCCCTGTGAAGCCCGGTTCGGAAATGGGCGTGTCGAGCACGCGCTCCTTGCCGAATTCTTCGACAAGCCCGTTCAGGACCTTGAAGGTCGTTCCGGCTTCGGCGATGTCTTCACCCAGGATGAAGACCGTCGGGTCACGGCGCAGTTCCTCTGCCAGCGCCTCTTTGATCGCTTCGCCGTAGGTGAGTTCACGATCAGGCGTAGACATGCTTACTCACCTCTTCAGGCGCAGGGAACGGCGCATTCAGGGCAAACTTCACGGCGGCTTGCACTTCGCGGTCTACCGAGTCTTCGATCTGCTTGAAAATTCCTTCATCAGCCATCTGACGCTCGATCAGCCAGCCCGAAAGAATCCTGAGCGGGTCGCGCTCAGTTTTCCATTTCTGCTCCTCTTCTTTGGAGCGATAGTATTCACGGGCAATATCGCCCACATGATGACCGTGATAGCGATAGGTATTGCACAGCATAAACGCCGGGCCTTCGCCCCGGCGTGCCCGCTCCACCAACCGGCAAGCGCTCTCGTACACTTCACGGACGTTTTGTCCATCCACCTCGACGGTGAGAATGCCAAAGGCTTCGGAGCGCGCTTTCATGCTGCCTGCGGTAGACTCGGAATGATGGGTGTATTCGTTGTAAAGGTTGTTTTCGCAGACATAGATCACGGGCAGTTTCCACAACTGCGCCATGTTCATCGACTCATAAACCAGGCCCTGGCCGAGTGCACCCTCGCCAAAGAAACATACAGTGACCCGCCCGTTGCCCAGTCGTTTGCTCGCAAAGGCTGCGCCTGTGGCAATCGCTGAACTGCCGCCCACAATCGCGTTTGCGCCGAGATTGCCAGTCTCCTGGTCGGCAATGTGCATCGAGCCGCCCTTGCCGTGACAATATCCCGCCTCTTTGCCGAGAAGTTCAGCGAACATCCTGTCTACGGAAGCGCCCTTGGCAAGGCAGTGCCCATGCCCACGATGCGTGCTGGTGATGTAATCCTCACGGGTCAACGCTTCGCACACACCCACCGCAATGGCCTCTTCGCCGGTATACAAATGCGCCAGACCGGGCATCTTGGCGCTTTGGTACAACTCGTTGACCTGTTCCTCAAACGCGCGAATCCTGTACATCTGCTCGTACATGTGCAGCCACTGTTCACGGTCTACGTCAAACATAGACACTTCCTCATTGGCCCTTTCCTTCACAGGGCAGATCGCCCCTCGTTCGCAGCAGACAGGTGTTCCACCACCCGGTAGAGAGCGGCAAAATCCTGCTTGCCCCAGCCCAAAGCCATAGCCTTGTCGAGCAGTTCATCCACCAGCCGAACGGTGGTCAAGGCAACGCCTGTCTCTTCGCCAAGTTCCAGAGCAAGTTGAATGTCCTTTTTCATCATCTCAACACTGAACCAGACTTCATCGGGCATTTTCAACATGAATGGCCCTCGGTATTTCATCGCCGTAGAGGCAGCGACACTGTTCAATAAAGCGTCCAGCGCCTCTGCGCGTGGAATGCCACTTCGTTCGGCGAGCAGAACACCTTCAAACAACGACACAAGCTGAACCGGCAAGTTGAGATTGATAGCGATCTTGACTGCGATGGCCTGCCCGTTGCCGCCTACGTGGATAATTTTCTGGCCGATTTGCTCCAAGATCGGGCGTACCCTTTCAAGCGTCTCGGCATCGCCTCCCACGTACAAAACCAGCGTTCCGGACTCTGCGGCAGGCAGACTGCCCGAGACGGGCGCCTCCAACAGGTGGGCGCCAGTAGCCGCCACCCGTTCGGAAAGGCGACGAATGACCTTCGGGCTGACGGTGCTCATATCCACGTAGATTTTGTCGGCAGTCAGCCCAGCCAGAACCCCATCTTCGCCCTCTGTAATGGACAACAAAGCCGCCGTATCCATCACCATGCTGAAGGTGATGTCGGCGGCTTGGACGACTTCCCTGGGCGAATTTTTCCAGACCAGGCCAGCCTTGATCAAAGACTCGGCCTTGGCCCGAGTTCGGTTGTAGCCCGACACCTGATGCCCCGAATCGAGCAAACGCCGCGCAATCCGGCTGCCCATCATGCCCAAACCGATAAAACCCAGATTTGCCATTGTTCCCAAAAGCCAGACAAGGAATAAATTTAATCCAGTTAAACACATTATAATTGCATTGCGCAGAATGTCAACGGACGTTAAATATTGAGGGCAAATTTCAACTAAATTGAACAGGAAACCTTGCTTTGTTCATCGGAAGGGAATATAGTTGGAAGCATATGCGACGTTCAAAGGTCGTCCCGAACAGGAAACCCCATGCCAGACACAGACCAGCATCACGCGCGCGCAATAGGTGAAAAACTCAGGGCAGCCCGCCAGGAACACAACATGACTTTGCGCGAACTCGCGCGAAGGGCAGACATTAGTGCCAGTATGCTCAGTCAGATCGAGACAGGGAAGGCTTTCCCTTCTGTGCGTTCGTTGTACAATATCGCCGCCGCGCTCAACATGGCAGTGGACCACTTCTTCCCCGAACAGAACAACCAACCTAACAAAGAAGGATTGGCGTCCATCTCGGCGGGTGACCTGACAGCCAGTGAGATGCGCTCCGCCCTCCTGAATCGCCACATCGCCGACACGGTGGAAGTCACACGCTCCAGGGCCTCTTCCCCCGTCGTCCATGCGGATAGACGCCCCACCATCAAGCTAAACGGCGGCGTGACGTGGGCGCGGTTGACCGCGCTCGCTGAAAAAGATATTGAGTTCCTCGAAATCAATTATGAGCCTGGTGCGGCATCCGGCGTGGACATGTCGCATCACAGCGGACGTGAGTTTGGCCTCATTCTCGAAGGCGAACTCACCATTGAATTGGGATTCGAATCCTACACGCTCAAAGCAGGTGATAGCATCATCTTTGAATCGACAACCCCCCACCGCCTGAGCAACAAAGGCCCCCACTGCGTGCGCGCTATCTGGGTGATTTTCAAGGTCGGTTAAGTGGCCTCGAACAACCGGACACGACCGGGGTTGACTACCGGCTTTTGGGGTTTGCCGGTCAATCACTGGCGACCAGTGCAGTCACCCCGGTTTTGTAAAAGGCCATCAAACGGCGACTGCGCACCGAGTGTGCGAGGCATAGCGACAAGATTGCCCGTGCTCAATCCCATTTAGCCCGCACCGCTCGGCGACTACTTCATGCCTGTGCCCATCGCGCCGAAGCCTTCCATGAACTGCCGGCGCAGGAACAGAAACAGCACAATGATCGGCAAGGTTGCCAGCGTGGAACCCGCCATAACCAGATCGTAGGACGGGAAGTACTGTGTAACCAGCGTGCTCAGGCCGACAGCCAGCGGCATCCGATCTGGACTGCGAAAGACGATCAGCGGCCAAAGCAGGTTATTCCAGTATTCCAGCGCGAAGAGTACCAACAGAGTCGCAATCGCGGGACGAATGATTGGAACTACGACGGAAAAAAACAGCCGGTACTCGCTTGCGCCGTCCACCCGGGCCGCATCAAGCAGTTCGTCCTCAATTGACAGCATATACTGGCGCATGAAGAAAATGCCGATTGGATGGGCGGCCAACGGCAAGATGGCCCCGATGAGCGTATCCACCAGGCCGATCTTCACAATGATGACAAAGAGCGGGATGACCAACAGGTAAAACGGGATCATCTGCGATAGCAGGATCAAGAGGAAGATTACGTTGCGGCCACGGAAACGGTATTTCGCCAGCGCAAAGCCGCCAAGCGCACAAATCGCCACCGAAGCGACAGAGAACCCAACCGACTGGACAATCGAATTGGCGAACCAGTTCACGTAAGGAACGGTTCTGAACAGCTTGGCATAGTTATCGAGCGTCGCTTCATTAGGAAGCAAATTCGTGCCGGATGTAAAGATCAGGCCGAGTGGTCGCACAGAACTCAGCACCATCCAGTACAACGGAACCAGAAAAAGGAAAGCAATAATGATGAAGATCGCGGTGATCGTGATCGTCGTCAGTCGAGACCGCCCGCCTCGTTGTATCTGAACACCGGCCCGCGTTGCAAATGAGTACTGAGAGGTTACGCTCATGTGGGTCAGCCCTCTCTCTGAAAAGCGCCAAAGAACCGGAACTGGATGAGCGACAGGATGAAGATAATTAAGGCCAGAATCACGCCCATCGCCGCTGCCGATCCCAGGTTAAAGGAGTTGAAAGCCGTGCGATAGATCAGGTAGGCCAGGCTGAGGCCGCCGTCGCCCGGTGATTGCCCGCCGGGATACAGAATGTAAGGCTCGACGAAGACCTGGAAGCCGCCAATGATCGACAGGATCACCACAAAGAGGGTGGTTGGCCGCAGCAGCGGCAGCGTAATGTGCCAGAATAGTTGAAAAGGGTTCGCTCCATCAATTGATGCTGCTTCGTAAAACTCTTTGGAGATATTCACCAAGCCGGAATTGAAATAGATGATATTGATCCCCGTCCAGCGCCAGACCGCCAACAGAACGAGTGACGGGATCGCCAGGTCGGCGACCTCCAGCCAACGCTGCGGCTGCAAGCCGAACTGCGCCAGGGCACTATTCAAGAGGCCGGTTGGCGTCAGGACTGCCCGAAACACCGAGCCGACAACCACGAGCGAGGTCAGCGCCGGCAGGAATAAAATGGTGCGGAAAACGGTTGCTTTTACAACGCGGCCCGAGTCAAGCAGGACAGCAATGACGAGGGGGATCGGAATCAGAACAAGCAGCGTGGCGATGGTATACACAGTGGTGTTGCGCAGGGCAACGCCAAAACGCACGTTGGAAGCCAGTGCCTCGTAATTAGCGGTGCCATTAAACACCCCGGTATTGATCCCCTGGATTTTCTGAAAGCTCATCAACACGGCGAGAACGACAGGGAATACTTTGAAAACAATAAACAGAATGAGAAATGGCGCCAGAAAAACCCATGGCGCTACCTTCCGGCTGTTTACAAGTGTTGTAACCCTATTCATAGAAACTGATTCCCGGTCTAAACCATCGGACATCCCGGCTTAGATGACAAACCCGGCACGTTCCGTCGGGGCGAGGCACTCGCCCCGACGGTGAATGCAACTACTGCCCGCGCTACTTACTTGGCAGCCTGTTGTACCTGGTCAGCCGCTGCTTTCAGCGCCGTTGCTACATCGGCATTATTGGCAAAGATGTCGTAGTAGGTCTTGGAACGTAGCACGTCAACCGCGTCCGCATACAGCGGGCCAAGATATTCGACCGCGAGGTTGGACTGCAATGATTTGATCGTCTTGAAGACTGGCTCGTTGCCGAAGTACTTCATCGGTGCAGCCAGCTTGGGATCGTCATAGATGTCGGTGCGGATTGGATCGAAGCCCAGGTCTGTCCAGATGCGGATGGTCGAGTCCTTTTCAAGTTTGGTGAAGGCCAGGAAGTCCTTTGCCAGTTGCAGCTTTTCAGGGGCAATCTGCTTGGTGATGGCCGTGCCAGTGCCGCCGCCCATCGTGCTGGTATAACCGCCCTCTTTGATAAGCGGCATGGGCCGAACGACGATCTTGCCTTCGAGTGCGGGCATGAGCTGCGTGAAGCGGATCATGTACCACTGAGGCATCCAGACCGACGCAAATTGCCCTTTGACCATCGCATCGTAGAACTCCTGCGCGTGGTTACCAGTGCCTGGGGTCAAGGAGGCGATCTTGTCCTTGTAGATCATATCTTTGACCATCTGGACGGCTTCGATGTTCTCCTTGCTGGTGAGAATGAAATTGCCGTCCTTGTCATAGATGCCGCCGCCGTTCATCAGTTGCAGCGCCAGCGCGCTGAACCGGTCAGCGGTTTCGATATGGGTCATAAAGACCCCATCCTTGGTAACCTTCTTACCGGCTTCCACGTAGTCGGCCCAGGTCTTGATTTTGTCGATGTCGACGCCGGCCTTGTCCATGACTTCCTTGTTGTAGTACATCACGAACGTGCCGACGTGATAGTCGATTCCGTACTGCTTCCCGTCCTTCTGGTAAGGGGCCAGACGGGTTTGCAGGATGACGTCCTTATAGGGTGTGACTACGTCCGTCAGGTCCTGGAGCTGAATTTCGCCCTTCAAGAAGGTGGGGAACTTGGCGATTTCGATGTCAGCCAGGTCGGGTGCGCCGGTGCCGGACAGCAGGGCGGCCAGCAGGTTATCGTGCATGGCCTGGTACTCGGCTGTTGTGGCGGTCAGCTTGATCTGGCGATCCGCATGGGCTTCATTCCAGCGTTTGGCCGACTCTTCCCAGAAAGTCTGGTGAGCAGGCACGAACGTCCAGAACGTCAGTTCAGTGGGGCTTTGGGCGCGCACGCTGTGTGGCATCAGGCCAAGCACAATTGCCAGTAACATGCAAAGAACGAGAGTGCGTTTCATCATTTTGCGACTCCTATAATCAATTTTCTCAATCGAGACTGCAGACGAGAACCGTAACCGAGTGTGGCTCAAATGTGTACGTGAAACCCTTCCTTTCTGCACTCAGGCTTCCTCTGGAAACGCCAACGGTATTCGGATGCTCAAACGAGTTTTCGGCCTTGATGTTCGGGCCATTGACCACGTGGGCCTGAACCGGGCCGGACAAATGGGCAGAGTCACCGAGGGAAATTGCGGTCTCCAACGCTTTGGTTTCGCTGCGATTGACGACGTACAAGGTCAATTGTTTTTGATCTTCGCGGAGCGTTGCAGCCACATCGAGCGTGCGAATGCCGCTGTGACTGTTCGTGCTGAACGTGTCGCCCTCCCAGTACACGTCGAGCGCCGTTGTACCACAGGTATTGCTATACAGTTCAAACGGGTAAAAGATGGTCTGTAGGAACAAGCCGTTCGGGTTGGTGAAGATCGGTGCAATGACGTTGACGACCTGCGCCAGGTTCGCCATACGAACCGATGCGGCATGGCGAATAAAGGCATTCATTTGAATCGCCACCACCAGCGCATCTTCGAGGTTGTAGATTTCCTCAAGCGTGTTGGAGAAGTCGCCCGCCTCTGAGCGTTTGCGGTACCAGACATTCCATTCATCGACGCTGATGGCAATGGGACGCGGCAGTTTGTGCTGCAAGCGCAGCATCCGGGCCAGCCCTTCGTAGGCGCTCAGGCGATCCTCGATCAGTTCCGAAACCGCCATGTACTCCTGGAAGTTGTTCGTCGGGTTGCCGACATACCAGTGGATGCCGAGATAATCTATCAGCTTGCCGGCCTGCTCGACCAGCAGCCCTACCCGGGCCAGGATGTCGCCCGACCAGTCCGACGTTGCAGCCGCCGTCAGCTTGATCGTCGGGTCAACCCATTTCATGACCTTGGCGAATTCGAGGAACGCTCGCGCATATTCTTCAGGTGTTTTTGCCCCAATCTGCCAGTGCCCGTCGACTTCGTTGCCAATGCCCCAGTACTTCACTTTGTGCGGCGCATCAAAGCCATGCTGGCGGCGCATCTTGACGAGCGCCGTGTCTTGAGTACCATTGCAGTATTCGACCCAGTCGCGCGCCTCGCGCATATCGCCATCGCCGCAGTTGACGACCAGATATGGCTCGGTGCCTAGCTTGCGGCAAAACTGAACAAATTCGTTGGTCCCGAACCGATTGGATTCAACCGAATGCCAGGCCAGTTCTGCCCGCGCCGGGCGCTGTTCGACAGGGCCAACACCATCTTGCCAGCGATAACCCGACACAAAATTGCCGCCTGGGTAGCGCAAGATGGGCATACGCAGGCGGCAGAGTGCGTCGAGGACGTCCGTGCGAATCCCGTCGCTGTCGGCCAGTGGCGAACCCGGCTCATAAATGCCACCATAGATACATCGCCCGAGGTGTTCGGCAAAACCACCGAAAATGTTGCGATCAATCGAGGCGAGGGTACGATCCACATCAACACGAATCTGATCCACAAGCGAATCCTTTATTGCGGCAGGAAGGATAATTGAGTATAGGCTGGCGCTTGGGGGGCGAGGTGACTGGTGCAGTTGCATTCGAGGCGAAGGGCTACCCCAGACGCGATCAAATGCCACACAAGCCGCCGTGGTCTGTCAACTTGACGTTCAGTAAACAAAAGGTCTATCATAAGGTCATCAGAGATCGGTTCAGCACAAAATTATGCGCTGTCGAGAGCGGATTTATTTAGCTGCCTTCATTATATGAGAGAATTATTGAATAAGTCAAGCAGATCAATCGACCTGATTCGCAAATCTGTTTAGTAAACAGTTCCGAGGTTGTGAAGCTGTGGCGAAAAACAAGCCTTCGATCCGAGATGTGGCGAAAAGGGCGAACGTGTCACCTTCCGCCGTCTGGATGGCGATCCATAATAAGCCGGGCGTCGCGCCGGAAACCGCCCAACGCATCTGGGACACGATCACCAAGCTCGGCTACACGGTCAAATCCAGACCGGCAGAACGCACGGCTCGCACCGTGGGCTTGCTGATCGAGAAAAGTTCAATTCCCGCCATCATGGATAGTTTCTACGGGGACGTCATTGGCGGCTTTCAGGCCGAAGCGCAGCGCACGGGCTACCACGTCAATCTCGTCATGTTTGATCGGGCACACGAACGCCTGGACATTCTCAAAAACGGGTTCACGCAGTCGATTGCCGGTTTGGCGGTTGCGAATGATGGCGACATCACACCGGACATGGTCATTCAGCTAGAGGCGACCAATCTGCCTGTGATCCTGATCGAGAATCACCTCGATAGTGAACGGCTGCCGTGTGTGCTGGGCGACAACTTCACGGCTGGCTACATGGCGACCCAGCACCTGTTGAGCCTGGGCCATCGGGACATCGCTGTCTTGCCCGGGCCGACAAAATACAGCAGCCTGGTGGACCGGCTTCGCGGCTGCCTGGCGGCGATGGCCGAGGCCAGATTGCTCATTCCCCCGGAGTGGCTGCCCAAACCGCTGTCGGGTTACCCGCTCAAAGGCTACCAGCAAATGAAGGAAATCCTGGCCCTCGACCAGCGCCCGACGGGGGTCGTCGCCATCAGTGATAAGACAGCAATTGGCGCTATGGAGGCGATCAGAGAGGCAGGCTTACAGATTCCTGCTGATATTGCCATTGCCAGCATTGACAATATCGCCGAAAGTGCCTACTGCCGGCCACCGCTCACCACTGTTCACATTCCCAAACTGGAGATGGGCATTCTGGCGTTCCAGCGACTGCACCACCTGATTACCAGCAAGAACGATATTCCTGTCAAGAACATCGTCTATAGCGAACTCATCGTGCGCGAGTCATCGGGGCCTGCCCGCCGCCCACTCACCATTGAGGGCGAAAGCCTGTCGTCTGGTCAAGACTGAGATTGAAAGGCTGAACGTGGCCGCGACGCAAGTTTTGCACAAACGCCAGCAGTGAACGCCTGCACATGACCTCCCAGGAAACCCTTAAACGTCAATTGGCCGAGTCTGTCCGTCGTCAGGCGTCTGGGTGAAAGCCATCCTCTGGCTGGTCGCAGGTGCGGCAGCACTACTGCTTTTGACCATACAATGTTAGACTGGCGGGCACTGAACTGGATAACCGCACCACGCATCATGGGGAGAACATGCCCACCCTGCTTATCAAACACGCACAGGTCCTGGTCACAATGGACGAGCAGCGCCGCGAAATTGCCGACGGAGCGCTGTTCGTCCGCGACAACCTGATTGAACAGGTCGGCGCGACGGCTGAACTGCCGCAGACCGCCGACGAGGTGCTTGACCTGTCCGGGCACGTTGTCTTGCCGGGACTGGTCAACACGCATCACCACATGTACCAGAGCCTGACGCGGGTTGTGCCCGCCGCGCAAAACTGCGAGTTGTTCGACTGGCTGAGGGCGCTGTATCTGCTGTGGGCACGGCTGACGCCGGAGATGGTCTACGTCTCGGCGCTGACGGCAATGGCCGAACTGATGCTTTCCGGCTGCACGACGGCCAGCGATCACCTGTACATTTTCCCGAACGGCTGCCGCCTGGACGACGAAATCCGCGCCGCGCAGGAGATCGGGCTGCGCTTCCACGCCAGCCGGGGCAGCATGAGCCTGGGACAGAGCAAGGGCGGGCTGCCTCCAGACAGCGTGGTCGAGGACGAAGAAGCAATCCTGCGTGACAGCCGCCGCCTGATCGAGACCTACCACGACGCCTCACGCAACGCCATGCTGCGCATCGTCGTCGCGCCCTGTTCGCCGTTCAGCGTGACGCAAGACTTGATGCGCGAATCGGCAAAGCTGGCGCGCAGTTACGGCGTGCGGCTGCACACGCACCTGGCGGAAAATTTGAATGACGTGGCCTACAGCAAGGCGCAGTTCGGATTGGAACCTGCTGACTATGCCGAAGATGCCGGGTGGGTCGGCGAGGACGTGTGGCACGCCCACTGCGTCCACCTGAGCGAGAAGGGCATCCGCCTGTTTGCGCGGACGGGGACCGGCGTGGCGCACTGCCCATCCTCGAATATGCGACTGGCGTCGGGGATCGCGCCCGTGCGCCGGATGCGTGATTCGGGTGTGCGGGTCGGGTTGGGCGTGGATGGCTCGGCCTCCAACGATACCGGGCATTTGCTGGCGGAGGCGCGGCAGGCACTGCTGTTGGCTCGCGTACAGGGCAACCCCGGCGCAATGACCGCCCGCGAAGCATTGGAGATCGCAACGCGGGGTGGGGCGTCGGTGCTTGGGCGGGAGGACATCGGCTACCTTGCGCCGGGCATGGCAGCAGATTTTATTGCCATTGCCCTGGATCGGCTCGGGTTTGCGGGTGGGCTGCACGATCCGGTGGCGGCGCTGGTCTTCTGCGCGCCCGCTACCGTCGATTACAGTGTGATCAACGGGCGGGTCGTGGTGCGTGAAGGGCAGCTTGCGACGGTGGAGTTGGGGGCGGTGCTGGAACGGCACAATAAGCTGGCGGGGCAGTTGGTGCGGGGAGATTAAGACGTTTCGGACAGTACAAGCCTGACCACGCCTCGGGGGGAGCGATCACGCTACATGTGTCAGCGCTGGATGTCTGCCCGGAAAAGGGAGTTTTATGTTATAATTTTCACGAAGAGAGAAATAGCTGCCTTCTTAAGATGCAGCAAGGAGTACGGCCATGAGCATTTACAAAGGGCAATGGCCCGAAAAAGGAGCGGCTACCGAAGCGACGATCCAGGTTACCGTCGATGGACAACCTCTACCGCCAGCCGAGGCCGAAGTCCCCGCCGTAGGCCGGGCTTTTGGCTGGGGAACCTTCAGCGCACGGGCAAACAAAAAACTACTTGCCTATTCAATGCTGCTTTACGAAATGCACCACAACATGGGCTTGCCCCTGGCAACCGTGCATCGACACCTGCTCGACATCGGAGATGCCTTCATGGATGAGCGGATTACCAGCCTTGATAAGCAATGGTCCATGACCAGTGAAGACATCGCACAATGGATCAAGGAGCGTTATCCAAAAACGTGGGCGGAGTTGAGCAGCCATCACGCGCCCGCGTAGCTGATCGTGAACCTTGATCACCCCAAAACTTGAGCTGGCTTGCCCACCTTACGGCAGATCGATAGGGCACGCCTCCGAGCATCCCCTGTGTCCCGGCGGCGTGCCTGCCTGGCAGAAGTCGATGACGATCACGGCTTGCTGCACCCGATCACCAACGAAGGTACATCATCATGTCGCGCCCTGAGCCGGTAGCCATAGACGGCTCAGACGATAGACGAAGTTCCGCGCCCACTGAGGACATGGTTGCTGTGCTGCTTGAGAAAATTGCTTCGCTTGAACTGATTCCAACTACACCTTTTGATTTCGACTCGACCTTTCACAAGCCCGATCACTTCACCACCGGCGATAATCGCTGGCGGCCGGGAGTACGCTGGCAGACCTGGAACTGGCAAGGCGTACCGCTCGGCGTGAAGTTCGTCAACGCCGGCGTGGCTGATCAGCCGAGACTCCTGGTCGAGGTTTTTGGTGCAGAACCCTTAAGCGGTGAAGCCCTGTCTTCCCTCGAAGCAGAATTTCGTTACCGATACAACCTCGATCTTGACCTTTCCGCTTTTTACCGGGCCTTCGACGGCGATCCGGCTTTGGGGCCGCTCATCCGGCGCTGGTGCGGGATGCGTCCCGGACATCCAAGCTCCCTGTACGAGTACCTGATCATCGGCATTACGTTGCAGAACGCAACGGTCAGACGCTCGATCCAGATGTTTAGGACACTCCTCGAAAATTACGGAACGCGCCTTGAATTCGATGGCGAGGCGCTGTGGTGTATGTGGCATCCAGGCGCACTGACGGGCATCTCCGAGGCTGAGTTGAGAGCGCTCAAACTCGGCTATCGCGCGAAGTCGATCAAGCGCATCGATGATTCCTTTGCGCAAGGGCTGGTCGATGAGCTTGAGCTGCGCAGGCAAGACCGCACGGCACAGATGAAGGCGCTGCTGAAATTGTACGGCGTTGGCCCGGCCACAGTCTGGTATCTGCTCTTTGACGTGTTCCACCACTGGGATTTCTTCAACCACATTTCCCCCTGGGAACAGAAGATTTACTCCAGATTGTTTTTCGATCAAGACCCCGGCAATCCAGTCCCGGTTGAAGACCTGTTGAACTATCTGGAACGGTACGGGCCGTTCCAGCAGCTTGCAGTTCACTACTTCTGGGAAGACCTGTGGTGGAAACGCAAAACCGAGCACATCCCCTGGCTGGAAGCGCTGATCAGAGGCTAGTGATTCAGAACCTGGCGTCAGTCTGACCAGGCTTCCGGTGAGCTAAGGTCGATAGCCTCTGCCATTTTCTTCGTTGCCGCCACCACGTCGGCAAATTCGTTTAGCCGGGCCATGACCGCGCCGTTGAACGTGCCGTCCGGATAGCTGCCATCGGCTTGCAGGGTTCCAGGTTCACAACCGCTGAGTAAGGCCAGCCCTTCATCCACCGTCGCAATCGGCCAGATATGGAATTCACCAGCGGCGACTGCCTCCACGACTTCAGCCTGCAAATTCAGGTTGCGCACGTTGCTGGCCGGGATGATAACGCCCTGCGAACCAGTTAACCCACGCAGCTTGCATATGGCGAAAAAGCCCTCGATCTTTTCGTTAACGCCACCAATGGCCTGAATCTGGCCGTGCTGGTTGATCGACCCGGTCATGGCGATGTCTTGCCGCAGCGGGATGCGCGCGATAGCAGACAACAACGCGAAAAGTTCTGCCGCCGACGCGCTGTCCCCTTCTACGCCCTCATACGACTGTTCAAAGGCCAGGCTGGCCGAGAGGTTCAGAGGCCGTTTCCATCCATAACGTTCGCCCAGGCAGCCGGCCAGAATGAGCACGCCTTTGGTATGAATCGGCCCGCCGAGTTCAGCCTTGCGCTCGATGTCAATGATCCCGCTCTGACCCGGACGCGCCGAGGCGGTGACCCGTGTGGGGTGTCCAAAGGCATAGTCGCCCAGCTCCATCACCGACAGCGCGTTGACCTGCCCCACTGCCGTCCCCGACACGTCAACGGCCAACGTCCCCTGAGTGATCAACTCGTGGAGACGTTCCTCCAACAGGTTGTTGCGATAGGTCATCTCCGTCAGCGTGCGATCCACGTCTGCTGCCGTAACCAGCCGTTGCCCCTCTTTGCAAGCCCAATAAGCCGCTTCGCGGATCAGGTCGGCGATCTTGCCAAAGCGGGTGGAAAGCTTGCCCTGATCACCGGCCAGCCTCGAACCATGCTCGATGATCCGGGCAACGGCGTTGTGCGCGAATGGCAGCAAATGATTCTCGTCCTGGACCGATTTCACAAAGAGCGCATATTCGCGTTCGGTGTCTGCCGTGCGATCCATCACGCTGGCGAACTCGGCCTTGACCTTGAACAGCTTGGCGAAATCCTCGTCGTGAGCGTTCAACAGGTAATACAGGAGCGGCGTGCCGATCAGGACGATCTTGGTTGAGAGTGGGATCGGCTCGGGTTCAAGCGTGGGCGTGCTGATCAGACTCAACTGTGTACCCAGTTCCAGGATGCGGATCGCGCCGTCCCGCAGCGCCCGTTTCAGACCATCCCAGGCATATGGGTTGAGCAGCACGTCCCGCGCCGGGAGAATCAGGTATCCGCCGTTCGCCCGGTGCAACGCGCCCGGTCTGATCAGCGTAAAATCCGTCGATGAAGCGCCCATCACAAACTCTTGCTCGATCCGGCCCAACAGGTTGTGGTAGGTTGGCTGGCTCTCGACGATGACGGGCGCGCCCCGGCAAGCTGAATTATCCACCACCACGTTCACGTCGTAGCGCCGGAGCCAGTTTGCCCTGGAGGCTTCCAGGCCGGGTTCTTCGCCCTGGCCTGCCTTGCGTGCCCGGAACTGATCGGCATTGGCTACCATGTCGGCTTTTACGCTCTCCAAATAGGCCACCACCTGGTCCATCTGGGCGTATTTTTGTTTCACGGAATCAATGAGGTGTTCAACGATGAACAGTGCGGTGCGGGTGTTGAGTTCCTGTAGGCTGGCGTGCGTTGTTCTTTCCATCTCGCGCAGCCGTTCCAGGCCGTGAGCGATCTTGTCTTGCAGGATCGCTTCCAACTCCGTCAGCTTGCTGATCTGTTCGGGCGATAACTGTTCCACCTCGTCGGGGCGCAGCGGTTTGCCCGCCACCGATGGCATCAGCACGAAGCCAAATGGCCCTCTGCCCAGCGCGAAATTGTACCTGGCGGCGAGTTCGGCCATGCGCCCAAATTCGGCCTCCTGGTTTTTCTTCAGATCGTTGAGCAGGCGATCTCGCTCCTGCGTATATTCGTCGCTTTCGAAAACGCGCGGGATTTCGCGTTCACACTGCCCCAACAGCGCCCGCATGTCAGCGCGAAATTCCCTGGCCCGACCCGCAGGCAGCCGGAGCGCTTTGGGCTGGCGCGGGTTCTCGAAGTTGTTTACGTAGCACCAGTCGTCCGGGACGGGTTCAGAGGCTGCTTTCCGTTCGAGATAGGAGCGGCTCAGGTTGGTGCGGCCCGAATCGGGCAGCCCCAGGGCGAAGATGTTGAAGCCCGGCCCGGTCACGGCGCTGCCCAATTCCAGGGCACGGAAAGCGCGCGGCTGGCCGATCACGTTTTGTAGTTTGGGCAGTTCATCGGTGGTCTTAAAGGCGAGGGTCGCGCCGTCGCAGACACGCCGGAGCGCAGACGGAGGCAGCTCCCTGGGGCCAGTTGAGTGGGTATCATCCCTTTGAGCGATGGGCAGCGGTTGGGTGGTCATGGAGGCTCCTTGTGACACCGGCCCACCGGAGATGGGGTGTGTTTGCCGCTTCGGTGGGCCGGAATCTAACAGGATTCAACAACGGAAAATAGCGGCTAACGGCGATTCACCGGCGTAGGTCGTGCCGTTGAATTTGAGTGTGTAGAAGGCGGCCAGGTCGATCAGGCCGTCGTCGTCTGGCTGCCGTTCCTGATGCACCGTGACCGTGTCGGAGTCCGGGTCAAATATGCCCCACTGCTCCTGCTCGTTCGGAACAAACAGGACCGCCACCCGGCCCTGATAGGCGGCGCGAACGATGTGTGGCAGGTCGCTTGAGGTGAGCGCAGTCCCCGCCAGTCGCTCGAAGCGTGCAACGGCCTCTTCTCGTTCTGGCTGGAATTCCGGTTCGACGATTTCCAGGGCCGATTTGTGCAGGTCCTCAGGGTTTATCCCCTCTGGATTACCGGCAATCCCTTCAGCCGCCAGATGCGGATAGGTGTTTACCTCTCGATAGATCGGGAACAGGCTCTCGTCCGCAGCCAGGACGAGGGGCGCGCGTTCGTTTCCGAGCAGTGGGCGCAGGGCCAGATCGACGCGGTGGAGATACCGCCGAATCAGATCCTTTTTCGCATCAACCCGTGCGCCCTGACCATGATATATGGTGACCGGCTGGCCGCCAGAGTTGAAGGTACGATATTGCAACTGCTTGGTTAGTTCCTCGCCACGAAGGGCCTCGTCCAGGCTCCTCGGACAATCGCCGACGTCCATCTCGCTCACCTGGTAACGGGTCGCTCGCAGGAGCCTCAATTCGTTCTGGCTGAAGGCAAGGATGTAGAACACATTGTCGCTTTCCAGCAGCGGCAAGAGCGGCTTGATGTAGAAGCGTTGCCCGGTGAACACCAGGCTGGGCAGAGTCAGCGGAACGCGGTACTGGCGCATGGCGTTTTCGGTCAAGAAGATGGCTAATCCGTCGCTGGGCGCTCGCCAGAAGGCGCTATTGACTTCGAGTTCGTGGGCCGGGGCAAGGAACCTTGAAGCTGCTGCTTCACGAAGTCCTCTAGCCACCAGTTGTTCCCTTGCTTCCCGGAGAAGGTTTTTCAGCGCGATCTGGTCTTGTCGGCTTTCTGCTGCCGAACGGTGAGTGGGCAAAAACATCGAGACCGACAATGCCGCGTTTTCGTTCAGAAGTGTCCGAAGTTCATCTCGGGAGAACGTGTCCATCAGGCTTGCTCTCCTTGCGTAGCTTTAGCAGTGATCACTCTCCCCGGTAAACCGGGGAGCTTCTCAGGCTACGCTCGCCCCAACGGGCCACGTTAACGCCTGACCGCCCGAACGGAACGTCGCCGTCAGGCATCCGGGCGGACTGAACGC
>Ga0070741_10003526_pt1 | contig 38708 bp, 41 predicted proteins | sample Coa_R1_4_FD_66440 | JGI IMG/M metagenome (GOLD analysis project Ga0070741, IMG submission 66440) | Surface soil microbial communities from Centralia Pennsylvania, which are recovering from an underground coalmine fire - Coalmine... | ecosystem: Environmental > Terrestrial > Soil > Unclassified ... | reverse complement strand
GTCATGGCGAGGAGACGCTTCATTTCGTCAGGTCTCCTTCCTGGGTCGCGAGCCCGCTGTCGACGCTGCCGACCTCGCCGTCGAGCGCTTGCAGCTGCGAGTCGATCGACGTGAGATCCGACTGCACCGTCGGATCGAGTGTCGACGGCGCCGAGGACGAGGCGGTGCTCGCCGCGGTCGCGGTGGACGACGACGCCGCCGGCGTCGCCGAATGGCTCTTGCCGCCGCACCCGGCCGCCAGCAGCGACACGAGCGCGACCGCCGTACAGGCCGCCCGTTTGGTCATGCGTCCAGCATCGGTCACCGCTCGTGCGCGATGAAGGATGGCCGTGTTAGGAACGCGTGAAGCTCAGCCGAGGACGGTCAGGTTGCGCAGGTAGTAGAAGTACGCACGAGGCCGGAGGTCGCCGAAGGGCCACACCATCCCGACGAGCTCGCGGTACATGTCGACCGTGCGACGCACGCCTTCGCGCTTGCCGAGCTTGTCGCGCTTCGTGCGGTGGTAGACGCCGCGCATCGTGCGCATCGTCGTCGGCAGCCGGCGCTCGGCGACGACCTCGTTGATGCGCAGCTCGATGGTGTAGCCGTCGAGCTTGTGGGGCGGGATCGCCTCCCACACCCAGCGGGGGATGATGCGCTCGCCGGTGGTCGGCGGCCAGCGCACGACGAGCGGGTTCCAGAAGCGTCCGTAGTCGAAGGCGCCGAGCGACATCACCGCGTCGCCGGCCACGAACGGCTCGCAGATCTCGTCGAGGTGCGCGCCCGTGAGGCCGGTGCAGTCGGCATCGACGAACAGGATCGCTTCGGCGTCGGACGCCTGGACGCCGGTGTCCATGGCGTGTGCCTTCGACCCGGTCGCCGCGTCACGCACGATGACCTTGGCGCCCGCCTCGCGCGCGACGTCCGCCGTGTCGTCGGTGCTGCCGTCGTCGACCACGATCACCTCGCGCACGTACACGCAGTCGCGTGCGGCACGGACGTTGTCGGCGACGGTGGGTGCTTCGTCCCGGGCGGGGATGATGCAGTCGATGTGCACTACGGGGTTGTTACCCCTCTACCCCTTCGAACGGGTCATCCGGTTCCGTTCGCCCTTCTTGACGAGCTTGACCGCCACCTTGCGTGACGCCTCGTCGATCATCTCGTCACCGAACATGACCGCGCCCTTGCGGTCGCCCTCGGTGGTGGCCTTCTCGTAGGCGTCGAGGACGTCCCACGCCTTGTCGAACTGCTCCTGGCTGGGCGAGAACACCTCGTTGAGGATCGTGACCTGGTCGGGGTGCAGGGCCCACTTGCCGTCGTAGCCGAGGATCTGGGTGCGCGTGCAGAACGCACGGAAGCCCTCGGCGTCGCGGACCTTGACGTAGGGACCGTCGATGACCTGCAGACCGTTGGCGCGGCCCGCCATCAGGATCTTGACGAAGACGTAGTGGAAGTAGTCGCCGGGGTACTCGGGGATGTCGAGGCCTCCGGCCAGCGACGGCATCTCCATGCTGGCGGACATGTCGACGGGACCGAGGATGATCGTCTCGAGGCGGGGGCTGGCGGCGCAGATCTCCTCGACGTTGATGATGCCGCGGGCGGTCTCGATCTGCGCCTCGATGCCGATGTGGCCCGGCGGGAGGCCGACGTTCTTCTCGACCTGCGTGAGGAGGAGGTCCATGGCGACGACCTCGGCCGCCGACTGCACCTTGGGGAGCATGATCTCGTCGAGCCGCTCGCCGGCGTTGCCGACGACCTCGATGACGTCGAAGGTCGTCCACTCGGTGTCCCACGCGTTCACCCGGACACAGAGGACGCGATCGCCCCAGTCGAGGTTCTTGATGGCGTCGACGACCTTGGGACGAGCCGCTTCCTTCTCGAGGGGCGAGACCGCGTCCTCGAGGTCGAGGAACGTCATGTCCGCAGGGATCGTGGGGCCCTTGGCGAGCATCTTCTCGCTCGACCCCGGCACCGAGAGGCACGAACGACGAGGAAGGTCACGGGAACGCGCAGACATGCCCGCATGCTACGAGCGCCCCTCTCCCCGAGGCCAAAGCCCCCGCGTCGCCCGGTGCCCGATTCGCCTGCGGTGCCGATTCGCCCACTGTGGTCACAGAGCGACCGTTTCGGTGGTGCTGGTGCCCACAGTGGGCGAAGGGGGCCGGGGTCGAGACGTTTGTGGTCGTGGGGCGACCGAATTGGTGGATGGGTGACCACAAAGTGGACGTGGACGACGTCGTGCCGACGGAGTACCGTGCGCGCACTTCCCCCTTCGTAGTCGTGTGCCCGAAGGGAGAACTCATGACGACCGCCGTCGTCCTCCGCGAGATCCGACGTGCCTGCCGCGCCCATGGCGTCGCCACCGAGTACGACCTCCGGCTCTCGCGCCGCCAACTCGACCGCGTCTGCCAGTCCGGCGCGTTGGTACGCCGCGCCCCGGGGGTCTACGTCGACCCCGCCGTCCCCGCGTCGCCGGAACAGGACCTCGCCGTCGCCATCGCCGTCGCCGGCACGGGTGGGCTGGCCGCCGCCTGGGGACGATCGGCTGCCGCCGTGTGGGGCCTCATCGACGACCACCCCGCCACCCCGGAGATCGTCGTGCAGAAGCGACGACGTGTCCGCGTCGCGGGTGCGGTCGTCCATCGATCGAGCGCGCTCGTCGGCGGCGACATCACGAGCCGCAACCGGCTGCGCGTCACCAAGCCGATCCGCACGGCCGTCGACCTCGGTGTGGTGCTCTCGCCGATGGATGTCGCCGACGTGCTCGTCCGTGCCCGCCAGCTGCGCCTGTTCGAGCCGGACGCCGTCGCCGCGGCCATCGCGACCATGAGCCGTCCGGGCCGCAACGGCATCCGCACCGCACGCGCCGCGCTCGACCTCGTGATGATCGGCGACCGGCCGGCCGACTCGGTGCTGGAGCTGCGCTTCCACCACGGACCCGGACGGCTGCTCCCCCCGTACGCCTACCAGCACCCGGTGCGCGTCGCGGGCCGCACGTACTACATCGACTTCGCCTACCCCGACCTCAGGCTCGCCATCGAGGTCGACGGCTACGACAAGCGCCGATCGCGACGCTCGCTCGACGACGACGCCCGACGCGCGAACCACCTGACACTGGCCGGGTGGACGATCCTGCGCTTCACGTGGGCGCGGGTGGTGCACGACGCCGCCGCGGTCGCGGCCGAGGTGGGCGCCATGCGCATCTCGCTCGCGGCATGAAGCGGCATGAAGCGGTGTGAAGCGGCGCCGCGTCACGCGGCCGGCGTCAGGTCCTCCGGGAGCAGCGGCTCGGTGACGAGGCGTTCGAAGCGGGCCGGGTCGCCGTCCACGAAGGCACGGCACCGGCGGAGACCGTCGATGTAGCAGAAGATGTACGCCCGCCACGTCGGGTCGGTCTGGAACTCGACGACCTTCTCGGCGCGGTTGCGTGGCAACAGGCCGAACCGTTCGGCATACGCGATGGCGTCGTCGGCGGACGCGCCCTCGTCGTGCAACAGCAACGCGATGTTCCCGCGCACGGCGTTGCCCAGCAGCTCGGACGCCGCGCCCACGGCCGACGCCACCTCGACGTCGTACGGCACACCGAGCGGGCGCAGGTGCGCCGCCACCGTCTCGTGCCGGTCGGTGGGCACGATCACCTCGAGGCCGAGGTCGGCGAGGCCCTCGGCGAGGAGGCACTGCGGCGTGCCGACGAGGAAGATCGTCTCCTCCAGGTACCCGCGCCGGCGCACGAGACCGACCTCCTTGCGCGTGTGCTCGGTGTGGTGCCCGGGATAGGCCTCGTGCGCGACGAGATGTCCGAGCGAGGTGGACAGCACAGGCAGGTCGGTGTTGATGGCGACGCGGCTGCGCAGATCGCCGAGGTAGTAGTTGAACCCGGACCACGGTTCGTTGCGCACGAGCTCGAAGTCGATGTGCTCACCGTCGGGCAACCCGAACATGCGCTGCGTGCGCTCGCGGAAGTCGTCGGCGAGCGAGTGGATGGCGGCATCGAGCTTGTCCGGCGGCACGGCGTGCGATTCGCGCCACGCGATCAACCGCTCGCCGAGCGGACCCGACCCCGGCAACACCGCGTCGATGCGACGCTGCGCGTCCGCGATCTCGTCGTCGTCGACGCGCGTCGGACGCACGCCGTAACACTGCTCGACCTCCTCGACGAACGACATCGTCTCGCCCGCGAACCGCCGGGCGGTGACGTGCAGCCCGCGGACCTGTCCGCGGATCCAGCGCCGCCGGTGGGCGTCGACGTCACCGGCGTCGTCACCGCGGTCGAGGTCGGCCAGGAGGTGGCGGGCGTCGGCGGCGAGGGCGGCGGGCGACGGCACGGGCTCGGCGGCGACGCGGCGCGCCAGCTCCGGTGGCCCGTAGTACGCGTCGACGAGGCCGTCGAGCAGGCGTCCGAGGCGGAGCCCGAGCTCGAGGTAGCGGTCGACGACGGACGGTGCCATGCGACGGCGACGCTATCGACAACTACCGTGACGCGGTGGACGTGAGAGCGGTGCAGCACGTGGCGTTGTCCGTCGACGATCTCGACGCCGCGCTGCGGTTCTACGCGGTGCTCGGGTTCGACCCGATCCCCCGGCCCGACTTCGGGTTCGCAGGTGCGTGGTTGCAGGCGGGCGACGCGCAGATCCACCTCATCGAGGTCGACGACCCGGATCCCCACGCCAGCAACCACGTCGCGCTGTGGATCGACGACATCGACGCCGCCATCGCCCACTTGCGCGACCACGGCATCGAGGTGAGCGCGCCGACACGGGCCGGCGACGGGCTGCAGTCCTTCCTCAAGGACCCGTCGGGCAATCTCATCGAGCTCAACCAACCGCCAGGCGGGTGATGCTCAGTACGTGCCACCCAGCTTGTTGTGGTCCCAGCTGACGACACGGTCGCTGTCGATGATGATCGCCGATCGCTTGCGCGCCATGCCGGCAGCGATGGCCTCGACATCCTCCTCGGCGACGTTCGCCATGTAGCGACGGACGACGTCGCGCGCGATCGCCATGATCACGTCCGGGTCGTCGACGACGCGCGCCGTGCCGACCAGCTCGACGCCGCGTAGCTCGTTGTAGTCGTCGCCGTCCTCGACGAGCGCGGTGATGCGGTTGTCGCGCCGCAGGTTGAGGACCTTCTGCGACTTCGCGAACGTCTCGAACGCGGGCTTGCCCTCGTAGAACCCGTACCACATCGCCACCAAGTGGATGGACCCGTCGTGGTTGTACGTGGCGATGTTCATCACGCGCCGGCCGTGGAGGAACTCGTCGATCTCCTCGTCGGTCATCTTCACGAGGTCGCGTCGCTTCGGCATGGCGGCAAGGTCTAGCCGCGACGCGCGCACGACGCCGTGGGCGACCGTCGCGAGCGGCGATCGCTACAGCGGGTCGACCGACTTGAAGAGCTCGGGCGCGATCGGACAGTCGACGTGGCGCAGCGCCTCGGCCACGTCGGCGTTGCCGAACGGTCCGGCGACGAGCGTCACGAGATCGAGCGGGACGAGCTCGTCGTCGAGGTCCCACGGGTCGCCCATCGCGTCGAGTCGTGACGCGAGCGCGTCCCACATGCGCGCGGGCAGCATCCGACCGACGCCGCCGACCAGCCACGTCGGTGTCTCGCTGACGGCTGCGACCGCCGCCGCGGCCCGCGACCCGGCCACCCCGACGAACGACCCCGGACCGATGGCCGACGCCTCCAGCAACAGGAGGTCGGCGTCCGCGACGGCGGCGCCCAGCCCGGACATCGGCACGTCGACGACCTCCATGTCCGCGTGCAGCAGGCGACGGACGAGGCCGGTGCCCTCGCCGAGCGCGTCGACGACGAGCACGTCGAGGTCGCCCCGGCGGGGCAGCGCTTCGCCGATGCGGTCCGGCCACCCGAGCACGCACACGGTGGCGTCGTCGGGCAGCGCGTACGCGAGCAGGTCGGCCGTGGCGTCGGCGGCGACGTCGTCCGCCGCGTTCCAGGCCTCGACGTTGGGATCGGACGCCGTCAGCACGCGGGCGCACAGCCACCACAACGGGCCCGACACGGGGTGGCGATCGAGGATGCGGCGGCAGGCGGTGACGAGGCCGGGCGGGTCGAACCCGAGGGCGGCCAGCGCACCGGCCGTCTCCCGCACGAGCAGCTCCGCCGGCGCGCCCGAGGAGCGGGCGACGTAGCGGAGCCGTTCGATGGGATGCATCGCGGTCGACGTTACCGACGTGTCCAGGGGGTTGGGAGGGCCAGAATCGGTCGCGCTAGGTTCACCGCCCGACATGGTCACGGACCCACCGCCCGATCTGGAGCTCACTCCGCTCAACGGCGAGGCGCGCACGGTCGGGGCGTGGGTGACGCTGTTCAACCTCGCCGTCGTGGTCCTCGATCCGTACACCTACGAGAGCGCGTGGGTGCTCGACGAGGCGGGCCGCATCCTCGAGACGTACACGCCCGCGGACGTGCGGGTGGCGTGGGTGGTCACGGCGCCGGAGGCGGAGGCGAGGGAATTCCTGGGCCCGTGGGCCGACCGTCTCCTCACCTTCGTCGACCCGGAGCGCGCGCTCGTGAAGGGACTCGGGCTCGAGGCCCTGCCCGCGTTCGTCCACATCAACATGGCGGGCCACCCCGAGGCGGTGGCCGAGGGATGGGACCCGATGGCGTGGCGGGCCGTCGCCCACAACCTCTCGAAGGTGCTCGACTGGACGGTGCCGGTGATCCCGAGCACCGGCGCGCCCGCGCCGTACGCGGGCTCCCCCGCGCTCGGCTAGTTCCGGGCGTTCTGCGCGCGGATGTGGCCGTGCTGCGACCACGCACGCGCTTAAAGCCGGGGGGGGGGGCGTCAGTCGGGGACGCCGCCCTTCGTCATGCCGAGGACGTCGAGGGCGCGGTCGAGGTCGGCCTCGCGCATGAGCCCCTCGGCGAGCACGAGCTCGCGGATCGACTTGCCGGTCTTCGTCGACTGCTTCACGAGCTCGGCCGCCTTCTCGTAGCCGATGTAGGGATTGAGCGCGGTGCCGATCGACGGGCTCGACTCCGCGTACGCCTTCAGCCGATCGACGTTCGCCTCGATCCCCGCGACGCAACGATCGGCGAACACGCGCGTGACGTTCGACAGGAGGCGGATCGACTGCAGCAGGTTGCGGGCGATCACCGGCAGGTAGACGTTCAGCTCGAAGTTGCCCTGCGACCCGGAGAAGGCGACGGCGGCGTCGTTGCCCATCACCTGTGCCGCCACCTGTGTGACGGCCTCGCACAGCACCGGATTCACCTTGCCGGGCATGATCGACGACCCGGGCTGCAGGTCGGGCAAGCGGATCTCGGCGAGGCCGGTGCGGGGCCCGCTCCCCATCCAGCGGATGTCGTTGGCGATCTTCGTCAGCGCGACGGCGAGGACGCGCAGGTCGCCCGAGAGGCCGACCAGCGCGTCGCGCGCGCCCTGAGCGGCGAAGTGGTCCTTCGCCTCGGTGAGCGGCGCGTCCATGTCGGTCGCCAACCGCTTCACGACCGAGCGGGCGAACGCCTTCGGCGCGTTGATGCCGGTGCCCACCGCGGTGCCACCGAGCGGCAGCACACCGACGGCAGGGAGCGCGGCCGCGATGCGGGCGCGCGCGTCGGCCACCTGCGTCGCGTAGCCACCGAACTCCTGCCCCAACGTCACGGGCGTGGCGTCCATCAGGTGCGTGCGCCCGGACTTCACGACCGTCGAGAACTGGCGCGCCTTCTTGCGCAGCGCACGCTCGAGATGCTCGAGCGCGGGCAACAGATCCGTCTGCACGAACCGCAACGACGCGACGTGGATGGCGGACGGGAACACGTCGTTGGACGACTGCGACGCGTTCACGTGGTCGTTCGGGTGGACGGGACGGCCGAGCTTCTCGCTGGCGAGCGACGCCAGCACCTCGTTCATGTTCATGTTCGACGACGTGCCGCTCCCCGTCTGGAACACGTCGATCGGGAACTGGTCGTCGTGGCCACCGAGGCCGACCTCGGACGCGGCGTCGTGGATGGCCTTCGCCATGTCCTTGTCGATCACACCGAGCCGGCCGTTGACGGTGGCCGCCGCGCCCTTGATGGCGGCGAGCGCGGCGACGAGCCGGCGGTCGATCGTCTCCCCCGAGATCGGGAAGTTCTCGACGGCCCGCTGCGTCTGCGCGCCCCACCGCGCCTCGTCGGGGACCAGGACCTCGCCCATGGAGTCGTGTTCGACGCGCATGTGATGGACGCTACCCACGGCGGTTACCGTCGAACTCGTGGGTGAGTTCGCGTACCAGGACATGCTCCCGATCGGTCCCGACGACACCGAGTACCGGCTCGTCACGTCCGACGGCATCTCGACGTTCGAGGCGGGCGGGCGACGCTTCGTCGAGATCGACCCGGGCGTGCTGACGAGGCTCACGTCGGAGGCGATGCGCGACATCGCCCACTTCCTGCGACCCGGTCACCTCCAGCAGCTGCGCGCCATCTTCGACGACCCCGAAGCCTCAGCCAACGACCGGTTCGTGGCGCTCGACCTGTTGAAGAACGCGTGCATCGCCGCGGGGGGCGTGCTGCCGATGTGCCAGGACACGGGCACCGCGATCGTGATGGGGAAGAAGGGCCAGTACGTCGTCACCGGCGGCAACGACGAAGAGGCGATCTCCCGCGGTGTGTACGACACGTACCTCACGTCGAACCTGCGCTACTCGCAGATGGCGCCGCTCGACGTGTGGGACGAGGTGAACACCGGCAACAACCTGCCCGCGCAGATCGAGCTGTACGCGACCGGTGGCGACGCGTACAAGTTCCTCTACATGGCGAAGGGCGGTGGGTCCGCCAACAAGAGCTTCCTGTTCCAGGAGACGAAGGCGGTCCTGAACCGCACGAGCTTGTTGAAGTTCCTCGACGAGAAGCTGCGCCTGCTCGGCACCGCGGCGTGCCCGCCGTACCACCTCGCGGTCGTGATCGGCGGCACGAGCGCGGAGTACACGCTGAAGGTGGCGAAGTACGCGAGCGCGCGGTACCTCGACACGCTGCCGACGTCCGGCAACGAGCTCGGCCGCGGGTTCCGTGACCCCGAGCTCGAGCAGGAGGTCCTGCGCCTCACGCAGCAGTTCGGCATCGGCGCGCAGTTCGGCGGCAAGTACTTCTGCCATGACGTGCGCGTCATCCGCCTCCCCCGCCACGGCGCGTCGTGCCCCGTCGGCATCGCGGTGTCGTGCTCCGCCGACCGGCAGGCACTCGCCAAGATCACCGCGGAGGGTGCGTTCCTCGAGGAGCTCGAGCGCGACCCGGCGCGCTACCTGCCGGAGACCACCGACGACGACCTGTCCGACCACGTCGTGCGCATCGATCTCAACCGGCCGATGGACGCCATCCGCGACGAGTTGGCCAAGCTGCCGGTCAAGACGCGGGTGATGCTGACGGGGCCGATGGTCGTGGCCCGCGACATCGCTCACGCCAAGATCAAGGAGCGGCTCGACGCAGGCGAGCCGATGCCGCTGTACCTGCGCGACCACTGCGTGTACTACGCAGGCCCGGCGAAGACACCGGAGGGGTACGCCTCTGGCTCGTTCGGTCCGACCACCGCAGGGCGGATGGACTCCTACGTCGAGCAGTTCCAGGCCGCCGGTGGCAGCTACGTCATGCTCGCCAAGGGCAATCGCAGCCGGCAGGTCACCGATGCGTGCAAGCAGCACGGCGGCTTCTACCTCGGTTCCATCGGCGGTCCCGCGGCGCGCCTGGCCAAGGACTGCATCACGTCGGTCGAGGTGCTCGAGTACCCCGAGCTCGGCATGGAGGCGGTGTGGAAGATCGAGGTCGTCGACTTCCCGGCCTTCGTCGTGGTGGACGACAAGGGCAACGACTTCTTCGAGCAGGTGTCGACGCCGGTCACCATCGGCTGACACTCACCGGCGGGCGCAGCGCCGTTCGGTACTCTCCCTCGTCATGCGACGGACGATGACGCTGTTGGCAGGCGCGCTCGCGATCGTGGCCACGGCGTGCGGCGGCGGCAACAACGCCAGCATCCCGCCCGCCCAGACCGTGGACAAGAGCACCGCCATCTCCGAGGGAGACTCCGTGTGCACGGCGCTCGCCGCCGACCAGAAGCAGCTCGTCGACACGTTCAAGCAGCAGCACCCGAACCTCAAGCCCGACGACGCCCGCGACTTCCTCATCAACACGTTGTCGCCCCGCATCGAGCGCGCCGTCGGCGACTTCCATCGCATCGGCGAGCCGTCGAAGGACCGGACCGACTGGGACACGATCGTGCGGGGCCTCGACAAGGACCTCTCGACGTACAAGGCCGACCTCGACACCGACCCGATCAAGCAGCTCGACGTGAAGCCGTTCAAGGACCTGGTGACGAACTTCGACACGTACGGCTTCCGCGACTGCGGCCGCGCGCTCGCCTGACGTTCGCCGTTCAGGCGAGCGAGACGAGGTCGAGCAGGTCGTCGCGCCAGTAGTCGAGGTCGCCGTCCGGCATCAGCAGCACGCGATCGGGCGCCAGCTCGCGGACGAAGTCGGTGTCGTGGCTGACGATCAACATCGTCCCCGGCCAAGCCGACAGCGCCTCCGCCGTCGCGGCGCGGGAACCGGGGTCGAGGTTGTTCGTCGGCTCGTCGAGCAGCAGGACGTTGTGACGGCCGGCCACCAGCTGCGCGAGCGCGAGCTTCGTCTTCTCGCCGCCCGACAGCGTGGTCGCGTCCTGCGTCGCCTTCTCGCCGACGAGGGCGAACATGCCGAGCAGGCGGCGCAGCTCCTCGTCCGTGACACGCGCGTCCACCTGGTCGCGCATGTGCTCGAGCAGCGTGCGGCCCGCGCTGATGCCCTCGTGTTCCTGGGCGTAGTACCCGACGGACACGTGGTGACCGAACCGGACGGTGCCCGCGTCGGCCGTCGACACACCGGCGAGGACGCGTAGCAGGCTCGTCTTGCCGGCGCCGTTGAGGCCGAGGATCAGGAGGCGCTCACCGCGCCCGACGTCGAAGGTGACGTCGTCGAACACGTCGAGCGCGCCGTACGACTTCGCCAACCGGTCGACCTCGAGCACGGTACGGCCCGGCTGCGGCGGGGGCGGGAACTTCACGCGCAAGGAACGTCCGGCGCGGGGCGCGTGCACCGAGCCGGCCTCGAGGCGGGCGATGCGCTTCTCGATGCTGTGCGCCATCGACGCCTTGGTCGCCTTCGCGCCGAAGCGGTCGACGACACGTTGGAGGCGATCGATCTCCGCTTGCTGGCGCGCCGCCAACTTCGCCTGCCGCTCCTCGTCGCGCCGTCGCGCGGCGAGGTACTGCGAGTACGTGCCCTTGTACTCGACGAGCGAGCCGGTGTCGTCGTCGCCACCGCGGTCGAGGTGCAGCACGCGCGTGATGGCCGCGTCGAGCAGGTCGAGGTCGTGGCTCACGACCACCAGCGCGCCGCGGTAGCGGGCGAGGAAGGCGAGCAACCAGTCGCGCGCGTCGTTGTCGAGGTGGTTGGTCGGCTCGTCGAGGAGCAGGATGTCGCTGCCGGCGAAGAGGATGCGAGCGAGCTCGACGCGCCGTCGCTCGCCACCCGACAGCACGCCGATGGGGAGATCGACGCGGTCGGCGCCGAGCCCGAGCCCGGCGGCGAGGGCGCGCACCTCGGACTCCGCGGCGTAGCCACCGGCCTGCTCGAACGCGTCGTGCGCGCGCGAGTAGCGCGCCACGTTGTCGTCGGACGCGTCCTCCTCGAGCCGGACGCGGAGCTTCTCCATGCGCGCCATCGCGTCGTCGAGGCCGCGGCCGGCGAGCACGTGGTTCAGGGCGGTGACGTCGTCCGGCACCTGGTCGAGGCGCGGGTCCTGCGACAGGTAGCCGAGCGCGCCGCTGCGGTGCACGACCCCGGCATGGGCCGGACTGGCGCCGCCGAGCACGCGCAGGAGGCTGGTCTTCCCGGCACCGTTGCGCCCGACGAGGCCGATCTTGTCGCGGGCGCGCACGGTGAAGCTGACGTCCTCGACGAGCAGTCGTCCGGCCACCTCGACGGCGAGGCCCCGCACCTGGAGCACGGGTCCATGGTGGCGCGCGCCGACAGGGTCAGTTGACCTGCTTTTCCCGCCCTTGCCAGTACTCGGCCCGGAGCTTGAACTTCTGCAACTTGCCGGTTGCAGTGCGGGCGAGGACGTCGCGGAACTCGACCGATGTCGGGCACTTGAAGTGCGCGAGCCGGGCGCGGGCGTGCTCGATGAGATCGTCCTCGCTCGCCTCCGCGCCGGGCGCGAGCACGACGAGCGCCTTCACCGTCTCACCCCACTTGTCGTCGGGCACGCCGATGACGGCGACCTCCGCCACCGCGGGATGCGAGAAGAGCACGTCCTCCACCTCGATGGACGACACGTTCTCGCCCCCGGAGATGATGACGTCCTTCTTGCGATCGCTGATGGCGAGGTAGCCGTCGTCGTCGACGAGCCCGCCGTCGCCGGTGTGGAACCAGCCGTCGACGATGGCGTCCGCCGTCGCCTCCGGCTGCTCCCAGTACCCGTCGAGCACGACGTTGCTGCGGGCGAGCACCTCGCCCTGCGCGTCGACGCGCACGCGCACGCCGATGGCGGGCACGCCCGCCCGTCCGAGCTTGGCGGCCCGCTCGCCGGGTGCGAGGTCGTCCCACTCGGCGCGAGTGCGGTTGATGGTGAGCAACGGCGACGTCTCCGTGAGGCCGTAGATCTGGATGAACTCCCATCCGAGCTCGGTCTCCACGCGCTCGATCGTGCGCGTGGGCGGCGGCGCACCGGCGACGACGATGCGCGTGCGTCCGGCACCCGGGATCGGTCCGTCCAACTGCGCGGCGGCGTCGAGGACGGCCGCCACCACCGCGGGCGCGCCGCACAACAACGTCACGCCGTGCTCGTCGATGCGGCGGAGGATCTCGGGGCCGTCGACCTTCCGCAGCACGATCTGCGTCGCGCCCATGGCCGTCAGCGCGTACGGCATGCCCCATCCGTTGCAGTGGAACATCGGCAGCGTGTGCAGGTACACGTCGCGATCGGACACCTGCGTGTGCCAACCGAACGTCGTCGAGTTCACCCACAGGTTGCGATGGGTGAGCTGCACGCCCTTCGGCCGCGCCGTCGTGCCGCTCGTGTAGTTGATGGTGCCCGTGGCGTCCTCGTCCGGCTCGGCCCACGGTTGGGGCTCGACGCCTTCGAGGTACAGCTCGCCGTCGGTCGCCGTACCGAGCGCGAACTTGTGCTTGCACTCGATGCCGGCGAGCGTCTCCTCGAGCTCGGGGTCGTAGAGCAGCACCGACGCGCCGCAGTGGTCGACGATGTACGCGATCTCCTCGCTGTTGAGGCGGAAGTTGATCGGCACCAGCACGCGGCCGAACGCGCTCACGCCGAAGAAGCTCACGAAGAGGCGGGCGCTGTTCTGGCTGACGACGGCGACACGTTCGCCGTGGCCGACGCCCCGTTCGTCGAGTGCCGCCGCCTGCGCGCGGGCGAGCTCGGCGATGCGGCGGTAGGTGAGGGCGCCGAGACCACCGCCGGGAGGGTCGGGTTCGTCGACGATTCCGATGCGATCCGGGTAGACCAGCTCGGCTCGATCGAGCTGATCGGCAACGGTCAACGGCACGCGCATGTCGTCGTTCTACTCCTGTCGCGAACCGCCCGCACTAGCGTGCGGCCCCATGCGCATCGGCATCTTCGGCGGCGAGCTCGGCGGCGGGACGGGTGGGTTCGACGAGCTCGTGACGTCCGTACAGACAGCCGCCGAGGACGGGTTCCACACGTTCTGGGCGCCACAGATCTTCGGGCTCGACGCGCTCACGGCCCTCGCCGTGGTCGGCCACGAGGTGGACGGCATCGAGCTCGGTACCGCGGTCGTCCCCACGTACCCGCGCCACCCGATGATGATGGCGGCACAGGCGCTCACGGTGCAGAAGGCGTCGAACGGTCGACTGGCGCTCGGGATCGGCTTGTCCCACCAGGTCGTCGTGGAGTCGATGTGGGGTCTGTCCTTCGACAAGCCCGTGCGCCACATGCGCGAGTACCTGTCGATCCTGCGCCCGCTCCTGTACGGCGAGTCGGTGTCCGAGCGGGGCGAGACGCTGACGTTCAACGGCGGGCTCACGATCGACAACCCCGCGGGCGCGCCCCCGATCCTGGTTGCCGCGCTCGGGACGCAGATGCTGAACCTCACCGGGCGGTTGGCGGACGGGACGATCACGTGGATGACGGGGCCGTCGACGTTGAAGGAGCACACGGTGCCGACGCTGCGGTCGGCGGCCGCGGCCGCGGGACGTCCGGAAGCCGTGCGCGTCGTCGCCGGTCTCCCGGTGTGCGTCACGGACGACCCGGGCGCGGCGCGCGATCGCGCCGCCAAGGTGTTCTCGGTCTACGGGCAGTTGCCGAGCTACCGGGCGATGCTCGACCGCGAGGGTGCCGAAGGTCCGGCGGACGTCGCGTTGTGCGGTGACGAGGCAACCGTGCGCGCCGGGATCGCGCGCCTGGAAGAGGCAGGCGTCACCGACTTCTGCGCCGCCGAGTTCGCGTCGTCCGACGTCGAACGCGGTCGCACGCGCGACCTGCTGCGCTCGTTGCTCTGACGGCGTCCCCGCCCGCCACCTCCGGCTGCCGTCCCCTCGCCGGTCTGCCTGTCGCCTGTCGCCTGTCGCCTGTCTGCCCACTGTGGGCACCCGTGCACCGTTTTGGTCGCCCCGTGACCACAAAGTGAAGCGGGGTTCACTTTGTGGTCACCCAGCCACCGGAACGGTGGCGTGGTGACCACAGTGGGCAAAACGCGGGCGGGGTGCGGGCGTGGCGGGGCGGGCGGGCGTGCCCCGGGGGGTCAGCGGGCGGTCCAGCCGCCGTCGACGGTGAGGGTCTGGCCGGTCACGTAGGTGGAGGCGTCGGAGCACAGGAACAGCAGCGCCCCGTCGAGCTCGTGGGGCTCACCGGTGCGCGCCATCGGACAGTTGCGTCCCATGTACGCCATCGATCCCTCGTCACCGAACATCTCCCCGGTCATCTCGCTCAGGAACCACCCGGGCGCGAGCGCGTTCACGCGCACGCCCTTGCGCGCCCACTGGCATGCCAGCTCACGCGTGAGGTTCACCACCGCACCCTTCGACGCGCAGTACGACGCCTGCTTGATCGGTGCGGACGCCACGAGGCCGAGGATCGACGCCACGTTCACGATCACGCCGCGGCGCGCCGTGAGCATGTGGCGTCCGGCGAGCTGCGACAGCACGAACAACCCGTTGAGGTTCACGTCGATGAGGCGACGGAACTCCCCAGGCGGCTCGTCCTCCGCCGCCATCGGTCCGCTCGTGCCCGCGTTGTTCACGAGCACGTCGACGGAGCCGAAGCGCTCGACGGCGGTGTCGACGATGCGCGCGCAGTCGTCGTCACGTGCGACGTCGGCGACCACGCACACGAACCGGTCGGGATCGCCCACCGACGCAGCGAGCGCGTCGAGCCGGTCGCCCCGACGCGCCGACGCAACCACCGACGCGCCCGCGGCGTGCAGCACCCGAGCGAACCGGTCGCCGAGGCCGCTCGATGCTCCTGTCACGATCGCCACCCGGCCGTCGAGGCGGAAGGGCGCCAGCACGTCGATGTCCATCCGGCGAAGATAGAGGGATGGCTGACACCAAGACCGTCGTGCTCGTGCACGGCGCGTGGCATGGCTCGTGGTGCTGGCACAAGGTCGTCGACGGGTTGCGCGACCGCGGTGTGCCGGTCGTCGCCGTCGACCTCCCGCTGACGTCACTGCACGACGACGTCGACGCCACGACGAAGGCGCTCGACGAGATCGACGGGCCGATCGTGCTGTGCGGACACTCCTACGGCGGCGCGGTCATCACGGAGGCGGGGCGTCATCCCGCGGTCGAGCACCTCGTGTACGTCACCGCCTTCACCGTCGACGAGGGCGAGAGCCCGTCGCGCGCCGCCCCCGACAGCAACGCGCCGGCGACGGAGCTCAACGACGCGATCGTCGTGAGCGAGGACGGTGCATGGCTCACGCTCGCACCCGAGCGCCTGCCGAACGGGCTCTACCACGACTGCAGCGAGGAGGACACCGCGTTCGCGCTCGCACGTCTCCGCCCGATCGCGATGTCGTGCGTCACCACACCGGCCGGCGTGCCCGCGTTCCGCACGACGCCGTCGACGTACGCGGTGTGCACCGACGACCGTGCCGTGCATCCCGAGTTGCAGCGAGCGATGGCGGCCCGCTGCACCTCGGTCGTGGAGTGGCCGACCGCGCACTCGCCGTTCTTCAACCGCCCGGATCTCGTCGTCGACCTGTTGGCGGAACGAGCCCGATGAAGGTTCGCATCGGCTACGGGCTCGGTACGCGCTCGCTCACGAACGACGCCGTCCGCTTCAACGCGTTCGTCGACGCGCTCGAGGGCTGCGGCTTCGACTCGCTGTGGCTGTCCGAGCGCCTCACGGGCGACTGCCCCGATCCGCTCATCGGCCTCGCCGTCGCGGCGGGACGCACGCAGAAGCTGAAGCTCGGCACGAGCGTGCAGGTGCTGCCCGGACGCAACCCGGTGCTCGTCGCGAAGGAGTGGGCGAGCCTCGATCGCCTGTCGAACGGACGCGCCCTGCCCGCGTTCGGGTTGGGCGTCGCCGATCCGGGCGAGCAGCAGGCGTTCGGCGTGGCGCGCGGCGAGCGGGCGAAGTGGTTCGACGAGGCGCTGCCCCTCATCCGCCGGTTGTGGACCGAGGACAGCGTCGATCACGACGGCGCGCGCTTCCACTACGAAGCCGTGCGCGTGCGCCCGAAGCCGGTGCAGCAGCCGCCGGACGTGTGGCTCGGCGGCATCGCGCCGTCGGAGTTGCGCCGCATCGGACGTCTCGGTGACGGGTGGTTGCCGTCGTTCTGCACGGCGGACGACGTCGCGCGCTCGCGGCCGATCATCGAAGCGGCGGCGGCGGAGCACGGCCGCGCCATCGACGGCGAGCACTGGGGCGCGCTGATCGCGTACACGCACGACGAGCTGCCGGACTCCGTGGTCCGGGTGCTGGCGGCGCGGCGGCCGGACCTCGACGACCCCCGCCAGGTCGTCGCCGTCGGCCACGACGGGCTCCGGGACGCGATCGAGCGCTTCATCGCCGCCGGCACGTCGAAGTTCGTGGCGATCCCGCTGTCGGAGCCCGCCGACTGGGACGCGGAGCTCGCCGCGCTCGCCGGCGCCGTCCTCGACCTGCAGCGGGCCAAGGCGGCGTGACGCCGGCGGCGAACTCTTTGCATCGAGCGTGCAAAGAGTTACGCTGGCGGCCATGACCACCGCCCAGGTCGAGTACTCGGCGGACGAGCTGCTCGCATCGCACGACTACGCCGAGCCGTTGTTCGCCGGCGGGGTGCGCTGCCACGGTGGCTTCACCGCCGACGGCACGTACGTCTCGCCCCGCACGAAGCACCGCGTGCCCGCCATCGAGGCGTGGCAGCAGCGCCATGCCGCGCAGTTCGGCACCGAGTTGCTGCACCTGCCCCTCGACACGTGGCCGGAGCACTACCCCAACATCCCGCAGTCGCGGCACCTGCTCGAGCACGGCGTGCGCGAGCCGATCGTCGCGACGCTGACGCGCGTCGGCACCGTCGAGGGCTTCGGCTCGATGATCCGCTACTCGGTCGTCCCCGAACTGGCCCGGTGCTTCGCCGAGGAGATCGACGGCACCGCGATGGCCCACCTCGACCGCGGCCTGTACGAAGCGCACGCGCGCGACGAAGCGGGGCACGAGGACGAGGGCGGTCACAAGCAGATGTGGTTCGCGGCGCGAGACGTCGCGTTCGAGAACCCGGTCACCGAGGACGAGACGCAGCGCATGCTCGAGCGCATGGGGATCACGCCGCCGGGGGGCGGCAAGGTCGACCTCGCCGCCATGCGCGCGGCAGCGATGGCGAACCGCGTCCTGCCCGACGACATCGACTTCGATCTGGAGTCGCTCATCGAGCGCATGACGCGGCTGCTGCTCATCGAGATCTCCGCGTTCCACACGTTCGCGTGGGCGGAGACGTTGCTGTCGGACGACGAGCTCGTCGCCGGCGACGGGGAGGCGGCGCGGCTCGTGTCGTACATCCGCGCCGACGAGACGCCACACGTCGACTACCTGCGCACCGTCCTGTCGGAGATGCGCGACCGCACGTTCGTCGCCGACGGCGGCCGCACGTACGACGGACGCGAGCTCATCGGGCGCATCTGGGATCGCGCGCTCGGCGACTCGCTGGGTGCCCGCCGCCAGGAACAACTCGCGCTCACCCGCCGGGAGGTCGCGCATGCCGTGCGCGACCGCACCGACGGCGCGGACATCCTTGCTCGCTTCGACGAGCTCGGTTCCGTGCAACCCGCGCCCGTGGGGTGATCGCCCCCGCGTAGGGCCGGCGCGCTCGCGCTGCCCTATTGTCACGACGAGTGGACGCGCTCACCGGTCCGGTCCTCGTCCTCACGGCACTGCTCGCGCTCGCCGGCGCGATGAAGCTCGCCCGTCCCGCACCGACCGCGGGCGCGTTGCGGGCCATGCAGCTCCCCGCACGGTTCGTGCTGGTGCGCACACTCGGGGCCGTCGAGCTCGTCGTCGGCGTGGTCGCGCTGTGCACGGCGTCCCGCCCGTGGCTGGCGTTGACGGGTGCCGCGTACCTGGCGTTCGCCGCGTTCGTGGCGGCCGCGCTCGTGTCCGGCGCACCGTTGCAGTCGTGTGGCTGCTTCGGTCGGGCCGACACGCCGCCGACCGTCGTCCACCTCGCCGTCAACGTCGTCGCCGCCGCCACGCTGCTCCTTGCCGCGGCCACGCACGTCGCCGCGCCCGCCGACACGCTCGCCGACCAGCCGTGGTCGGCGGTGCCGTTCGTGGCACTCGTCGCCACGTCGCTGTACCTGACCTACCTCGTGCTCACCGCGTTGCCCGCAGTGCTGTCCCTCTCCCGGGTCCCATGAGCCGCTGGCTGGCCGACAAGGTGGCGTCCGTCCTTGCGGCGCGCACCGACCGCCGCGGCATGCTCGTGAAGAGCGCCGTCGTCGGCTCCGCGCTCGCCGTCAACCCGCTCGACTACGTGCTCAAGCCGGTCAGCGCCTACGCCGCCGCGTGCGCGTGCCGTGGCGCGTGCTCGTGCGGCTCCCTGTGCTGCGACGGGTACACCGAGTTCTGCTGCACGATCACCGGGTCGAACACGTGCCCGCAGGGCACGATCCCCGCCGGGTGGTGGAAGGCGGACGGCACCGGGTTCTGCGACGGGCCGCGCTACTACATGGACTGCAACCAGACGTCGTACGCGTGCGGCTGCGGTTGCGCGAACGGCTCGTGCGACAACCGCGGCACGTGCTGCAACTTCTTCCGCTACGGCCAGTGCCACCAGGAAGTCGCGTCGGTCGGCGCCATCGTCTGCCGCGTCGTGACGTGCACGCCGCCATGGGTCATCGACGGGACGTGCACGACCGTGAGCGCGACCGACCAGGCCACCGCGTTCCACGACGCGCCGTGCCTGCACGCGCCACCACCACCGCCGACGCGGCTGGTGACGGCGCAGTGGTTCCTTCGCAAGTCGCCGAGCACCGGCGTGTCCGACATCTCGTTCATCTACGGGAGCCCGGGCGACCTTCCCATCGTCGGCGACTGGGACGGCGACGGCGTTGCGACACCGGGCATCGTGCGGGGCGCCACGTTCTACCTGCGCAACAGCAACAGCGCGGGCGTGGCCGACATCGTGTTCCAGTACGGCAACCCGGGCGACACCGTGATCGTCGGCGACTGGGACGGCGACGGCAAGGACGGCATCGGCGTCGTGCGCGGCAACACCTTCTACCTCCGCAACAGCCTCAGCAGCGGCGTGGCGGACATCGTCTTCTCCTACGGCAACGTCGGCGACCAGGTCGTGACCGGCAAGTGGACCAAGAACGCGACCGCGGACACGATCGGCGTCGTGCGCGGCAACACGTTCTACCTCCGCAACAGCAACAGCACCGGCGTCGCCGACATCGTGTTCTCGTACGGCGACGTCGGCGACAAGGTGTTGATGGGTGACTGGGACGGCGACGGCGTCGACACGCCGTGTGTCGTGCGCGACACCACGTACTACGCGCGCAACAGCAACTCGAGTGGCTTCGCCGACCTCGTCTTCTCGTACGGCGACCACAACGACCTCCGCCTCGTCGGCAAGTGGGCGGCGAGCAGCAGCAAGGTGGAAGGTCCCGGGGTGGCGCGCTGACGTGGTCGCGCTCGTGTCGATCCTCGCCGTGGCGGTCGCGCTCTTGACGCTCCTCGTCGCCGGACTACTGCGCAGTCACGCCGAGATCCTCCGCGCCCTGCAGTCGCTCGGGGTGAGCCTCGATCCGGACGACGCGCAACCGGCGCCACGACCCGCGAGCGCGACGCCGGGCGAGCGCGACGAAGCCACACCGGGCGCGGACGTGCAGGGTGTCGACGCCACCGGTGCACCCGTGGCCTTCGCCGTCGTCGGCGTGCCGCAACGCACGCTGCTCGCGTTCCTGTCGAGCACGTGCCTGACGTGCCGGGGGTTCTGGGACGCGTTCGCCGACCGCAAGCTCACCGTGCCCGGTGGCGCGCGGCTGCTCGTCGTCACCAAGGGCGCGGAGGCGGAGAGCCCCGCCACGATCCGCAAGCTGGCGCCCGCGCACGTCCACACCGTGCTGTCGAGCGATGCGTGGCGCGACTACCGCATCCCGGTCGCGCCGTACTTCGTGCTCGTCGAGGGCTCGACGGGTGCCGTCATCGGCGAAGGCGCGGCGACGTCGTGGGAGCAGGTGCGCAACCTCATGGAGCAGGCGTTGCTCGATCGGGAGGACGGCATCCGCGCCCAGGGTCGGGCGCAGGACCGCGCCGAGCGCGTCGACGCCGACCTGCGGGCGGCGGGCATCGAACCGGGCCACCCGAGCCTGTACCCGGAGCGCGAGGCATGAGCGCGCTCGTGTGGTGGGCCGGCATGGCATCGGCCGTCATCGGCGCCGTGCGCGCCACGTGGTCACCGTGAGGAGCGTCGATGCTCTCGAGCATCACCCCGTTCGGTGAACGGGGACGGCACAACCGGTACGCACGCACGGCGGCGTCGTTCGTCGCGGGCGCGATCGCGGGCGGCGCCGCGCTCGGCGCGCTCGCCGGCGCCCTCGGCTCGTTGCTGCCCGCGCGACGCGCCACCGTCGACGTCGCCATCGTCGCGGTGCTCGTGCTCGCCGGCGCCGCGCTCGACGGGCGCGTCGGTGGCGCCCGCCTGCCGACGATCCGCCGCCAGGTGAACGAGGACTGGCTCACGCGCTACCGCGGTTGGGTCTACGGCGTCGGGTTCGGTGCCCAACTCGGGTTCGGGCTCGTCACGATCGTGACGAGCGCGGCGACCTATGTCGCGTTCGCGATCGCGTTGCTCACCGGGTCGCTGCCGGCCGGCATCGTCATCGGCACGACGTTCGGCGCCGTGCGCGGCCTGTCGTTGCTCCTCGGCGCGCGTGTGCACTCTCCCGACGAGCTGCGCCGGTTCCACCGCGCCTTCGAAGCGCGCGCCCGGATCGGTGCACGCGTCGCGGTCGCGGCACAGACGTTGCTCGGCGCCGTCGCGCTCACGTTCCTGGTGGTGGCGCGGTGACCTCGCTGTCCGGCTCGGGCATCACCGTCGACGTCCCCGGCGGTTGGGAGGGAAAGATCTACACCCGTCCCGCGCCGCCGTCGCCGCCGCCGTCGCCCGGCAACCCGCGTGCCACCGCCGTCCCCAGCGAGACCACGGCCGCCGTGCTGCACGTCGCCAGCTTCGCCATGCCGCCGGAGACCGGTGACTACGGCGGTGGTGCCGTGGAGCTCATGAAGAACACGGACCTGCTCGTGATCCTGTTCGAGCACGGACGGTCGAGCGCGAACACGCCGTTGTTCTCGGCGACCGGCGTGCCGCGGCTGACGGCCGACGACGTCAGCCCGGTGCAGTTGCAGCGCATCATCGACGGCCAGGGTGGCGTGCAGCGGTTCTTCACCGCCGCCGGCCGCGCGTTCTGCCTCTACGTCGTGTTCGGCTCGTACGCGCGGCGCGTGCGCACGATCCCGGTCGTCAACGAGATCCTCGCCTCGATCCGGATCTCGTAGCCGCGTTCAGACGTTCGGTCCGCCGAACTTGAAGATCATCAGGATGATGATGACGAGGAGCAGCGCGTGGTTGATCGTCGATGCGATCGCCAGCTTCTTGCCCACCTGCTCCATCTCCGCGGCCTGCGGTGGCGGCCCCTGCGGCGGTGGGCCGGCGACCAGCTCGCGCTGCAACGCGATCATGCGCTTCGCCGACGGGATGATCATGGAGTGCGTGATGCCGAGCGCGATCACGTACAGCACGATCGTGAGCCACACCCACGTCTGCGAGAACTCGAACACTCCGTCGCTCACACCGACGAGGGCGAAGCCGACGATCGGCACGAGGTAGATGCAGATCTCGGCGATCTTCGTGGAGACGAAGAAGTTCGCCTCGGTGATGGCGAGGCCACCCGGGCCGGGCCGTTGCTTCGCCTGCGCGCCGTACACGCCGTTGAGGAGGACGCCCCCGAAGCCGACGATGGCGAGCGCGATGTGCAGCACGAGGAGCGCGTTGTAGAAGTCGCTGCGGAACGCGGCAAGGACCATGCCCGCACGCTAGTCAGGGCACGACGGCGGCGGCGATGACCCCCAGCTCCTCGCCCGTGATGTCCTCGAGCTCACGCCCGTGCGTGTCCGGGAACATCGTGGCGAACATGATGATCGCCACGAAGGGCCCGATCCCGAGCACGGTCGCGGTGACGGACTGGCTCGTGACGGCGAGCAGCGGCGCGGCGAGCGCGAGGCTCCCCGACCGCCCGAGCACGCCGGCCACGTTGGCCCACGCGCTGGCGGAGCTGCGCAGACCGGTCGGGAAGAGCTCTGAGGTGTACGTCTGCAACACCGGCCACGCGCCGAGCTGGCCGACGATCGTCAGCGACATGCACGGCAACAACACGGGGATGCCGCCGGGTAACCAGAAGAACCCGATGGCACCGGCCACGCTGGCGAACGCGAACGCGCAGCCGACCACGCGTCGACCGAAGCGATCGGACAGCGCGCCCGCCAGCACCATGATCGGGATGCCGGGCAGCCCCGCGAACACGAGCATGAAGTTCGCGGCCGTGGCCGACAGGCCGCGGTCGGTCTCGAGGAAGTCGATCGTGAAGGTGCTCGCCTGCTGGATGAGCTGCGTGAGAAACGTGGTGACGACGACGAGGATCAGCCAGCGGCGCACGGTGGGCCCGAGGATGGCGTGCCAGCGCTCGCTCAGCGTGCCCTTCTCCTGCGCGGCGAGGAAGCGACGGCTCTCCGGCAGCCGCCGTCGCAGCAGCGCGACGAGCAGCAACGGCGGCACGCTCACGACGAACAGCCATCGCCACGAGACGCCGTTCGGTTCGAGGAACCCGCCGTAGAGGATGGCGGCGAACCCGGTGCCGAGCGCGCTGTTCATCCCGAGCACACCGAACCCGAACCCGCGCGAGTCGGCCGGGAGCTCCTCGGCCGCCATCGTCCACACGATGGCGCTCTCCGCCACGAGGAACAGCTGCTGCAGGAACTGGAACGACGTGAACCATCCGGCGTTCGGCGACACCGCGGTGAGCGCGCTGAAGCCCATGTAGCCGAATACCGACCACAGCAGCAGCCGCTTGCGCCCGACGCGGTCCGCCCACCGCGTGATGACCATCGCGGGGAGCGCCCCGAGGTACACCACGGCGAACAGCGCGGCAGCGAGCGACTTCGTCATGCCGAACGTGTCGCGGATCTGCGTCAGCGCCAACGCCTTGATGCTGCCGTCGTACCCGTCGAAGAACGAGGTGGCGCCGAGCACGGCGAGCAGGAAGATGTGGTCGTTCGTCAAGCCCCGACGGCGTGCCGCCGGCGCCCACGGCGCGAGGATGTTCATCGCAACGCGGGCGCGTCCAGCAACGCGCGGAACGCCGACGGGTCGTCGAGCAACGGCGTGTCGGGGAGGAACAGCTTCCCGTACCGCTCGAAGTACACGAGCTGCTTCGAGAGCAGGAACGTGGCCTGGTCGAAGCCACCGCCGTAGCCGTCGAGGTCCATCACCGCCCGCTGCCGCTTGCGCTCCGCCCACCAGTTGCGCACCGCCTCCTGGCGCGTGCGCTGACCGGCGCGCTTGCCGTCGACGGCGCCGTCGCCGATGAGCATCGTCCGGAGGTCGATCTCACCGAAGGGCGAGTGGAACAAGGTCTCGATCTGCGTGCGCACCAGTGTGGTCAACGCGGCGCGGTCCATGCCGAGGGCGTCGAGCATGTTGCTGCCGTAGGACTCGAGCAGGTGCTCGGCGACGTCGTCCCACGCGGTGTCGTCACCGAGCGCGCCTTCGAGCATGCGGCGGAAGAACGTGGCGGTCGCGTCGTCGAGACGGCCCACGATGCCCCAGTCGACGACGGCCAGCGTGCCGTCGGCCCGCACGAGCAGGTTGCCGGCGTGCACGTCGCCGTGGAACGCGCCGGTGGCGAGCGTGGCGGCGAACCACGTGCGCAGGCAGTCGCGCACGAGCGGCACCGGATCGACCCCGAGCGCGGTGATGGCAGCGACGTCGTCGACCGGCACGCCGTCGAGCAGCTGCATCGTGATGACGTTCGGCCCGCTGTACGCCGCGTAGACCTCGGGAGTGACGAGGTGCTCGTGGCCGATGGCGTCGAGCACCGAGGCGAACCACCGCAGCGCGACGACTTCGTTGCGCAGGTCGAGCTCTTCCGCGATCTGCACCTCGAGCCCGTGCACGAGCCCGGGCAGCACGCCGGCGATGCCGACGGCCACCTGACGACCGACGAACCGGCACAGCGGCCGCAGCACGGCGAGGTCGAGGGCGATGCGCCGGCTCACGTCGGGGCGCAGCACCTTGACCGCGACCGGCGTGCCGTCGCGCAGCTCGGCGCGGTGCACGACGGCGAGTGACGCGGCGGCGAGCGGTGTCGACTCGAACGAGCGGAACACCTCGCACAGCGAACGTCCGAGATCGGACTCAACGACGTCGCGGACCTCGGGGAACGGCACCGCGGGGCCGGCGTCGAGGCAGCCTCGGAACTCGTGGGCGACGGCATCGCCGAAGATGCTGGGCGACGACGCGATCAGCTGACCGAACTTCGCGAACGTGCCGCCGAGGTCGTCGAACGTGCGGCGCACCACGCGGGCCACGGCAGCCTCGTCGAGCTTGCCGGCTCGGCGCGCGGCAGCGAGATGTCCCGACACGACGCGCACGGCACGCGCCAGCCGGCGGGCGACCGCCGCCCGCGAAGGCACGGGCAGGGCCGTCGGCTCGATCGTGAGCGGTGCGAGCACGGCGTTACAGCAGCGCCTCGAGCGCGAGGACCTTCGTGATGTCACCCGCGAGGGTCACCCGGCCGTCGATGGCGGCCGCCGGCGCCGTGACGCGCCCGGCGACGATGTCGGTCCACGTGTGCACGTCCATGGCGACGGCCGCGTCGCTGGCGGGCTCGCCCTCCGCCTTCTCGTAGCGGAACTCGCCGCCGCCGATGTCGAGCAGCCAGTCCCCGTCGTCGATGCCCGTGACCGTCAGGCGGATGCGGGACGGCGCGACGCCGTCGAGCGACTCGCGGTCGGCCAGCCCGGCGAGCACCATCAGCACGGGTTCGCACGCGATCTCCTCGACACCGGCCAGCTGGGCGCGGAAGGCGACGATCGGGTCGGCGCTGTTCGCGTCGGCTGCCGCGTCGTCGGGGTCGAGCTCGCCCGCCTCGGTCGCGGAGTCGATGTAGCGCTCGTACTTGAGGATGCCGAGCTGCTCGAACCCGTCGCGCACGCGCGGCGTGAGCAGTCCGAGCTTGCGGAGGTTCGGCACGACCTTCGAGAAGAGCAGCGACCGGAAGGCGACCATGTCGGGCCCGGACGTGAACGACGCCTTCGCCTCCTCGACGTCGACGCCGAAGTGCTCCCACACCTGTACCGGCATGAAGCGGTCGCGCATGAGCGCGCACGCCTCGAGCACGAACTCCTCCCGCTCGGCGAGGTCGACGGCGTCCATCTCGTCGTACGCGCCCGACAGCGACAGCACACCGAACGCCACGTGGCGCGCTTCGTCGCGCCGCACGAGCTCGGTGATCTGCGCGATCAACGGGTTGGCGAGCATCGCACCGCCGAGGCTGAACGCGGCCAGCGCGACACCTTCCACGAGGATCTGCATGCCGAGGAACGTCATGTCGACGTGCCGGTGCCCCATGACCTGCTCGAGCAGGGTGTGCAGCGGCGTGCTCACGGGATACGCGATGTCGATCTTGTCGAGGTAGCGCTGGTACGCCTCGACGTGGCGCGCTTCGTCGGCGACCTGCGCGGCGGCGTAGTACTTGTCGTCGATCGACTCGGCGGCGGCGCAGATCTTGGCGGTGGCGACGAGCGCGCCCTGCTCGCCGTGCATGAACTGCGAGACGAGCCAGCCGTGCGCCTGGGCGACGATCTCGTGCATGCGTTCGGGCGAGCCGGCAGCGACGCGCGACAACGGGCCGCCGTCGCCCCAGTCGACCTGACCGAACTGCTCGGCCGCGGCATCGACACCGGGGTCGACGTCGACGGACCAGTCGACGTCCGTCGACGCGTTCCACTGACTCACCTTCGACTTCTCGTACAAGCGACCGAGGCGGGGGCGGCGGGCGTCGTAGTCCCACACGAACGAGGCGGGCAGCCCCATGTCGACGCGTTCGACTTGGCCGATGGTGGTCATGCGTTGCTCCTCTCGGTGACGGCGCCGCGCAGCAGCAGCGCGAGCGCAGTGGCGCCGACGCGCTCGAAGTCGGTGACGAAGGTGCCCATCACGTGGCGGCGGTTGAGTCCCTCGTAGAGCACGTCGACCAGTTCGATGACGGCTTCGGTGTCGACGTCCGCGTCGATCGCGCCGTCGTGCTGCGCGGCAGCGAGCAACGGCGTGAACGACTCGACGATCGAACGGTTGAAGCGCCGCAACGAGGCGCGCACGTCGGGGTCGGTGGTCATGCGGCCCCGGAACCACGCGAGGGCGGTGAGATCGGGCTCGGTCAGCAGCTCGGTGACGAAGCGGACGAGCGCGTCACCCTGGTTGTCGTCGTCGAGCGCGAAGGCCCGCACGTTCTCGCCCACGACCTGCTCGGCGAGCGCCTCGAACAGCTCGGTCTTGCTGGCGAAGTAGCTGTAGAGCGAGCCCGCCGACATCCCCGCCTCGTCGAGGATGGCGCGGGTGGTCGCGCCCTCGTGACCGTCGCGGAGCACGACACGGCGGGCGGCGTCCAGCAGCCGCTGGCGGACCTGCTCCTTGTGCGCGGTGCTGACCTTCGGCAACCGGACCCCCAGCTCGCCGGCGTGCCCGAAAAACGAGCAATTGTTCGGTTTTGTACCGTGCGCCCGCGGCGGGGGGCAACTGGTCGAAGGTCACACGGTCACGCGGCGACGAGGTGCAGCTCGTCCGTGTGGCCGTCGAGGACGTCGGCGGAGGGGCCGCCGAGCCAGTCGAGCGCGGCGGCGTACAGGGCCCGGGTGTCGGTGGCGGCGGGCAGGTCGCCGTCCGCGAGGTGGGCGAGATCGACGGCGCCGTGGATGCCGGCGTGCACGCCGCGGCCGACGGCGAAGTGCACGCCGCCGTGGCCGTGGTCGGTGCCGCCGCTGCCGTTCTCCGCGGCGCGCCGTCCGAACTCGCTCGTGGTGACGAGGAGCACGCGATCGGCGTGCCCGCGCTGCGCGAGCGTCGAAGTGAACGACACGATGCCCTTGGCCAGGTCGTCGAGCAACCGCTCCTGCGTCGCCGCCTGGTTGGCATGGGTGTCGAACCCCGTGCCGCTCACGAGCACGACGCGCGTCCCGAGGTCGAGGTCGATGATCGACGCCGCGGCCGCGAGCGCCGACGAGATCGGACCCGCCTTCGCGTTCGATGGATCGTCGCCCTCGACCGACGTCTCGTCCTGCACCTTCCCGAGCACGTCGACGGCACGCAACGTCGCGCCCACCGCGTCCTGCGCGCCGGCGAGCAGGGGACGGTCGGAGACCGGCGTCGCGGTGGCGGCGTACGCCTGCGCGAGCCGCGCCGCGTCGGCACCCTTCGGTGCGGTCAACCGGAACGCGGTGAGGTCGTTGACGGCGGTCGACTGCGATCGCTCGGACACGAGCGCGCGCACGCTGCCGCCACCGAGCGCGATGGCGACGAGCGGGTTGTCCGCACCTTGGCCCGACGCGTCCAGCCAACGTCCGATCCATCCCGTGGCGTGCGAGTGCTCGGGACTCGCCGTCCACCAGGCGTCGAGCGACTCGAAGTGCGAGCGGCTGTCGGCGGCGAAACCGATGTCCGGCACGATCGCCAGTTGGTGGTCGTTCCAGAGCGACACGAGCGGTTGCAGCGAAGGATGCAGCCCGAAGCCGGTCTCGCCCGGGAGGGCGACGAGCTTGTCGTCCGCGAGGCCGAGTTGCGGGCGCAGGTCGTGGTAGCGGCCGTCGAGCGGCACCAGCGTGTTGAGCGCGTCGTTCCCGCCGCTCATCTGCACGACGACGAGCACGCGGTCGCCCGCGCCGCTCGCCGGCGTCGGGTGCGACGACGATCCGCCGCGGAACAAGCCGAGCCACGCGGCGGTGCCGGTGATCGCCGCACCGCCGGACAGGCCGAGGAACTGGCGCCGGGTCAGCAAGGTCGGGTCTCCTTCATGCGAGTGCGAGGTCGGGTGACGCGAGCGCGAGCGCGGCAGTCGAGGTCGCGTCGCCGTGCACGCCGGCGAGCGCGGCGCGCGTCGCGTCGCTGAAGCCTTCGGGACGGCCGAGTGCGTCGGCCAGCGCATCGACGTCGCCGTTGCGCGCCGCGACGATGACCGGGTTGTCGGCGGGCGCGGCCGTGGCGAGCGCGGACGCGAAGTCGTAGCGGGCGACGACCGTCGACGCGCCGAACCACGCCGTACCTGACGGCCATCCCGCGACGTTCGGCGGGTACATCGGGAGCTGGCCCGCGGCGCGCAGACCACGCAGGCGCGCGTCCGAGCTGAGCGTCGCGCCCGTCGCGCGTTGCGCGGCCACGAGCCACGGCACGGGGGCGAGCACGAGATCCGAGCCGCGCCCGTCGGCGAGCGCGCGCAGCACCGACCGCACGAGCACACGGGTGTCGAGGCCGCTGCTCGCGTAACCGGCGGCGAGATCGTCGACGAGGTGATCGTCGATGTCCGGCCCGAGCACGGCGTGCGCCAACTTCGCGGCGATGAAGTGCGCGCACGCCGGCTGCGCGACGACGGCGGCGATGACGGAGTCGACGTCGTGCACGCCGTCGCGTCCGAGGTAGTGCTGGGGCGCGTCGTCGTGGCGCGCCGGCGCGAAGCGCGCCTCGATCGTGCGGCGCACAACCGTCCACCCCGTCAGCGCCCGCGCACCGGCCTTGACGTCGTCCTCGCCGTAGTTGCCGATGCCGAGCGAGAACAGCTCGAGCAGCTCGCGGCCGTAGTTCTCGTTCGGCTGCGTGCCGGTGCTCGTGTCGCCGTCGAGGTAGACGAGCATGGCGGGGTCGACGGTTGCGGCGCGCAGCAACGTGGCGAACGGCGCGAACGCGAGCGATCGGAACGTGCGCAACTGCTGGACCATCATCGCCGGCACCTTCACCTTGTCGAGCCCCGACACGAGGTGGCCGTGCCAGAACCACACCATCCAGTCCTCGAGCGGGCGGGGCGTGGTGACGAGGTGGGTGAGCCACGCGTCGATGGCGCGCAGGCCCTGCTGCCGCAGTTGCTGCTGGGCCGCCTTGCGCTGGTCGGGGGTGGCGTCCGGTGTGAGGCCGTCGGGGAGGGAGAGGTCGAGGCCGTCCCACGGATCGGTGACCGGCGGGACGCCGTGGTTGTCGGGGTCGACGAGGCGGTCGATCGTGGCGTCGACACCGTCGCCGACGCCAGCGTCGAGCTCGCCGGGCGCGAGACCGAAGCCCGCCCGGCGGTGCAGCAGGGCGATGGTGCGGCGGACGTCGTCGGCCATGTGGTCAGCGTGGCCGGCGCGTGTGAGGGCGGGATGAAGAACGCGTCAGGTGGTTAGGGTCGGGCATGACCACGTACGTGGCGGTCATCGGCGGCACCGACGTCGACGACGCCGTCGCCGCCACCGCAGAACGGGTCGGGTCGCTGCTCGCGGCCGAGGGCGCCATCGTCGTCACCGGCGGCCGGGGCGGCGTGGCGGCGGCCGCGTCGCGCGGGGCGCGCCAGGCCGGCGGGCGAACCGTCGGCATCCTGCCGGGACGCACGCGCGGCGAAGCGAACGAGTGGATCGAGATCGCCGTGCCGACCGGGCTCGGCGAGACGCGCAACGCGCTCGTCGTGATGGATGCCGATGCCGTCATCGCCTTCCCCGGCGCGTACGGCACGTTCGTGGAGCTCGGCTTCGCGCTCCACAGCGGACGACCGACGGTCGTGGTCGGCGACTGGCCGTTGATCGACGGCGTCGACGTCGTGCGCGTCACGGACGCCGACGCCGCGGTGGCGGCCGCGCTGGCGATGGCGTCCACCACCTGACCGGCCCCGGTCAACGGCAGATCGTGAACGTGCCCGGCGCGCCGTCGGGCGCGTCGACGGTCGCCCGCTCGCCCGTGGCCCACGTGCCGAGCGCCTGCGCGAGCGACGCGGTGTCCGCAGGCGTGTCGCCCACGAACGTGTCGCGGAGGCATGTCGAACCGTCGAGCGCGACCCAGGTGACGTAGTCGTCGCCACCCCATCCGGCGACGGCGCGATCGACCTGGTTCGACGGCAGCGCACCGTCCAGCAGCTCGCGGAACACGACCGCGCCGAGGACGCCGCGGTTCGACAGCGCGCCGTCCGGTGACGGCACGGGCACCGGGACCGGACCCTCTCCCGCGAGGAATTTCGACGGGTCGAGCACCTGCGCGCTCGTGACCGGTGGCGTCACGAAGGCGGCGTCGAGTCGAGGCTGGCCGCCGGCGGCGAGGATGGCATCGATCAACGGCGGTCCCGCGACGTACGGCTCCTGCGTGAGATCGAGCACGACGGACGGCAGGTCGAGGATCTCCGGATGCTGCAACGCCAGCCGGTCCTGCTCGGCGATGGCCTTGGTCTGGTCCTTCGACGACATCGAGTCGACGTAGGCCAGCTCGACACGCGTCGCGTCGCCTTCGGCGAGCACATCGAACGCGAAGCCGGTCTCGTCGTCGGCGTTGTCGAGCTGCGGACGGTCGAGGCCGAACCACTGGTCGTCCAACGCGTGGGTGAGCTCGTGGGCCAGCACCTCGCGCACGTAGGGCGTGACGCTCGTGCCGCGCACGACGAGCTGCTTCGTCTTGGCGTCGTAGAACCCGACGACCGCGGCGTCGAGCAGCGTGCGCTCCGCACCGGTGAGATCGAAGTCGGCGGGGACGAGGCCGAGTACCCGGAACACCTGCTGCGTCTCCGCGATGTTCGCCTGCTCGTCGGTCAGCTCGGAGTCGAGACGCTGGGCCAGCTCGTTGTCACCGACGAGCTGCACCTGCACGTCGCTCTTGAACGTGAGCCCGCGCTCGCGCTCGACGAAGGCCTTGATGTCCTCGATCGTCGTGGGGAGGTCGGAGGGCGACGAATCGCTCGATGACGAGCCGCTGGTGGACGAATCGCTGGAGCTGTCCGAGGCCACCGGCGCGGTCGTGGTGGTCGTCGCGCCGACGACGAAGCGGCCGTTCGAGCTGCCGGACTCCGACCAGGCCAGCACCGCGATCAACATCACGACGACGGCGCCGATCGCGGCGAGCACGAGCGCGCGGCGGCGGGCGAGGTCGTCGGGGTCGCGCGGTGGCGTGCCCCCGGGCCCGGACGGTGCCGGAGGCGGCGTCGGCGGCAGCGGCGGGAGCCACGGCCACTCCGCGGGCGGACCGGGCGGGAACGTCGGCGGCGGTGGCGGGTGCGGCGCCGCGTACGGCGGACCCAACGGCGGCATCGCGGGCGACCGGGGGTCCTCCATGGCGCACCATGGAACCACGCGCGCGCGACGCCACCGACGCGACCACGGCGCGTGTCAGGCGTCGTCGTCGTACTGCATCGCGCCGATCACGTTGCCGGACGGGTCGCGCACGAACACGAGGTGGCCGACCCCGCTGATCGTGAACCGGTCCATGATCACGGTGCCGCCCGCATCGACGACGTCACGGGCGGCGCGGTCCACGTCGTCGACGGCGAAGGTGCACTCGAGCCCGATCATCGGGGTGTCCTCGACGAGCGCGCGTCGCTGCTGCAACGCGCCGCGCACCCCGGGGTCGTCGTCCGGCCCCGTCTGGATCTCGTAGAACCCGGGCGGTCCCCACGCGTGGAACCGCCAGCCGAACACCGACTCGTAGAACCGCTTCGTCGCGTCGACGTCGTCGGCGTTGATGGAGAAGTGCCGGAGGTGCGAGGCCATACGCCGCACGATCGCGCCGCCGCCGGCCGCCGTGCCTCCTACAGTTCGACGGATCATGTCGCCATCACGACAACCGCGCGACGACGGCAGCGAGCCGCTGGTTCGCGGCTACGCCGTCACGCACCCGCCCGGCGCCGTCGTGCTGCCCGTCGGGCCGGGCTGGGACCAGTTGCTCTACGCGGCGTCGGGCGTGATGACCGTCGCGACCAGGGCCGGCTCCTGGGTCGTTCCCGCCCACCGCGCCCTGTGGGTGCCCGACGGTGAAGCGGCGACGGTGCGCACGCGCGGGCGCGTGGCCGTGCGCACGCTGTACCTGGCATCGTCGTTGCGGACGCTGCCCGACACCACCGTCGCGTTCGACGTCGAACCGTTGGTGCGCGAGTTGTTGCTGCACATCGTGCAGGTCTGCCCGCTCGATCTCGACCGCGGTGTCGACGCCGCGCTCGTCACGGTGTTGCTCGACCGGCTGCGGGTCGTGCCCGCCGTCGGACTGCAGCTGCCCGCGCCGCGCGATCCGCGCGCCGCGGACACGGCTGCCGCGTTGTTCGACGACCCCGCGCAGACGCTCGGCGAGGTCACCGCGCGCGTCGGTGCCAGCAGGCGCACGCTCGAGCGCGCTTTCCGGAACGAGACGTCCATGTCCCTCGGTGCGTGGCACCGGCGGGCACGGCTGCTCCGCGCCCTCGAGCATCTCGCCGACGGCCGTTCGGTGACCGCGACCGCGGCCGCGGTCGGCTACTCGACACCCTCGGCGTTCGTCGCGTCGTTCAAACAGGAGCTCGGGCAGACGCCGAAGCAGTACTTCGCCCGCTGAGGTCAGGCGCCGCCTGCGCGCACCGCCCGTCGCCACACCGACCGGTACGCCTCGAGCCCGTCCTCGGCGAGGCGTCCCTCCGGACCGGCGGCGATGGCGACTCGCTCGGGCACGGCGCCCCACACCGAGACCTGCGCGTCCTTCCAGCCGCTCACCGCGTCCCAGTAGTCGCGTGTGTAGGTGCGAGCGGAGCAGATCACCAGCCCGGCGGGCACGTTCACGGGAACGAGCTCGAGCACGGCCTCGACGCGGGCCGTCTCGACACCACCGACCCTCGCAGGGACGACCACGATGTCGGCGGCGTCGATGGCCTTCGCCAGGAGCCGCTCGTTGCCGGGCGGTGTGTCGACCACGGCGGTGTCGTCACGCCCGATCGCGCCCAGCGCCTTCGTGAGCAGCCGCTCGGTCGGGGCCTCGGTCAGCTCCACCCCGGCGAAGACCTCGTCCTGCGACGAATCGACCCAGTCCGCCGCGCTCGCCTGCGGGTCGGCGTCGATCAACGTCGTCGGCCGCCGGGCGCCGGCCGAGAGTGCCGACAGGTACACGGATGTCGTCGTCTTGCCGACACCGCCCTTGAGCGCGGCCACCACGATGATCATGTTGCGAACCTAACGCGGTCACGGCGAGACGACTTCGGGACCTTCGCCTCTACGCGCCGGTGGGGCGCGGAGCCGATGGGGGGTCATGCAGACGTTCTCGGCGACCGAGTTGGAGTCGCTCGCACACGCGCACGGCATGGTGTTCCCGGACCACGTGCTGGCCGAGCTGGTGGCGGCGCTCGACGCGGGCAAGCACGTGGTGCTCACGGGCGCACCCGGCACCGGGAAGACGACGCTCGCCTACCTCGTCGCCGAGCTGGCACGCGCCTCGGTGCGTTCGACGGGCTTCCTCGCCGTCACGGCCAGCAGCGAGTGGGACACCGAGGACACCATCGGGCGGTACATGGCGACGCCGGACGGGCCGGTGTTCCAACCGGGTGTGTTCCTCCAGGCCATCGAGACCGGCCAGTGGCTGGTGGTCGACGAGCTCAACCGGTCGAACTTCGACGGCGCGTTCGGTCCGCTGTTCACCGTGCTCGCAGGGCAGGCGGTCACGCTGCCGTACAAGCGCGTCGGCTTCGTCGACCCCATCTCCATCGTGCCGCCCGACGGCGACGCGCCACCGAACACCGATGTGGTGCGGGTGCCGGAGCCGTGGCGCCTGCTCGCGACGATGAACGTCTTCGACCGCGAGCTGCTGTTCCGGCTGTCGTACGCGTTGATGCGGCGGTTCGCGTTCATCGAGGTCGAGTCGCCCGACGACGACGTCATCCGCTCGCTCGTCGCGGGCCCGGGCGAGCTGATCGGCGAGTTGCTCCCGGTCCGCCGGTTGGTCGAGCTCGGGCCCGCGCTGTACGTCGACGCCGCGAAGTTCGCGGCGCGCCGTCTCGCCGACGCCGACGCGACACCGTCGCGCGTGCTCTACGAGGCCTTCTACGCGTACTTCCTGCCGCAACTCGATGCGCTCGACGACGACGGCGCGCGTGAGCTGTTCGATCTGCTGGCACCGGCCTTCGACCTCCCCGAGCAGGCACCGCTGCGCCGAGTCGTGCGCCAGGTGCTCGGGGGCAGGCCGATCGCGCTGTAGGTCAGGTCGAGGTGAGCTGCGCCATCATGTCGGCCTGGTCCCAGTACGTCCGGTGCTCGACGACGCGTCCGCCGGCGGTCTTGAAGTAGTCCGCGAAGCGCAGCTCGATCTTGTTGCCCGAGGCCGGCACGGTGCCTTCCGGCGTGACCATGTCGCCTGTGTGCGTGCCGAGGAACCGGCCCTCCACGAACACCTCGTCGCCACCGTCGAGCACGTGATCCATCGCGAAGTGCGCGTCGGGGACCGCGGCGCTGAACGCCAGCCCGAGCTGTTTGTGCTCGGGCTTCGTCATCGGTCCGGACGGCATCACGAAACGGCAGTCGTCGGCGAAGACGTCGTCCGCGGCGTCCCAGTCCGCTCTGCCGAACGCCTCGTAGAACCGGTTCACCACATCGAGGGCTGCACCCATGTCCTGACCTCCGGAGGTTCGTCTGCCGGAGGTGCGTTCGTCGCCGCGGGCGCCCCCGGATCACCGAACGCCGGCGCGCACGAGCGGTGCCCCCGGTGGGCCTCGAACCCACACTGCGCGGTTTTTAAGGCCGCTTCCTCTGCCGGTTGGGATACGGGGGCGGCACGACGCTACGCCGCCGCCATCTCGCCGTCGCCGACCGCGGACCACAGCCGGGCACGGGCCCTGCTGGCCTCCGCACCGTGCAACCCGTTGCTCACCACGATGCCCTCGACCATGTCGGCGAGGACCGCGGGCCACGGACGCCCTCGCACCACCACCGCCACCGTCGCGCCGCCGTCGGCCCGCCGCCGCAACGAACGGGCCACGCCTTCGAGGCGCGGCGGGCTGCGGAACGCCGGCATGCAGAGCCCGTGACGGCGCGCTTCCACGCCGAGCACCCGCACGGCGTTGGCGAAGCGCAGCGACGGTGACTCCACGCCGGTCATTCTCCCCAGGGGGTACGACAGTGTCTCGAGTCGAACTCGCTCGCCCGTGCGGGCTCGCTCGTACGACGTGTCGGCTCGTCGCTGGCGCTTCCCTCGCCGACCGTGCCGGAAAGGCCCCGGTATCCCGAGTCGAACTCGCTCGCCCGTGCGGGCTCGCTCGTACGACGTGTCGGCTCGTCGCTGGCGCTTCCCTCGCCGACCGTGCCGGACGTAGCTCCAGTCGGACTCGCTCGCCCGTGCGGGCTCGCTCGTACGACGTGCCGGCTCGCCCGCGGGGTCCACGTTCGCTGTCACACCCCCTGCGTACGGTGCAGGGGATGGCGTTGCTCGACGACACGTTGAATCCCGCCCAGCGGGAACTGCTCGGCGTGCTCGGCGCGGCGCGCGACGAGCGCCCCACGTTCCCCGACGACGTGCGCGCCCGGCTCCGCGACGAGCTCGAGGACGGGCTGCGGCCGCTCGTCCCCCTGCTCGACACGCTCGGCATCGACGACCTGTGGGTGTCGAAGCACCGGCTCTCGTCGGTCACGGGGTGCGAGGTCCGGTTCCTCGCCGAGGAGGCGGCCGGCTTCGACGGGTGGACCGTGCCCCGCGCCAGGGGCAGCGTCGCCCACCGCGCCATCGAGCTGTCGATGAACTGGCGGGGCGAGGTCGCGCCCGGCGACCTCGTCGACGAGGCGCTGGCCCGCCTCACCGAGTCCGACAACTCGCTCGGGAGCTGGTTGCAGACCGTCGGCGAGGGCGACCGCGCCGATCTGCGCAGCGCGGCCGTCGATCGCGTCGCCGCCTTCTTGGAGCTGTGGCCGCCACTCGCACCGAAGTGGCGGCCACGGTGCGAGAGCCGGGTCGTGGCCGAGCTCGTCGACGAGCGGGTCGTCCTCGCCGGCAAGGTCGACCTCACCATCGGCACCGCCGACGGCATGCGCGCCGGCAAGGTGCTCGTCGACCTCAAGACGGGCGGCTTCAGCCCGTCGCACCTCGACGACCTGCGCTTCTACGCGCTCGTCGAGACCATCAAGCTCGGCGTGCCACCGCGGCGCGTCGCCACGCACTACCTCGACACCGGCACGCTCGTCCCCGAAGACGTCACCGAGGGCACGCTGTTCGCGGCGGTCCGGCGCGTGACCGAGAGCGTGCGCCGCTGGCTCGAGCTGCGCGGCCCGCACGCCACGCCGGTCCTCAAGCCGGGGCCGGTGTGCCGGTGGTGCCCGCAGCTGGCGTCGTGCCCGACCGGGAAGGCCCATGTAGACGGCGATTGACCCCGGGGTAGGCTCGCCGATCGTGCCCTCGTCGTCCGAGCGCAGCGGGTCCCGCGTCCCGAAGACCGCCACCGCCACCCGCGCGCTGGTGCCGGTGCCGCGGCCCGCGGACGAGGCGCCGCCCCTGCCCGATCCCCGCCTCGGCGACGTCGATGAGTGGGGCCGCTCCGAGCACATGCGCGAGCTGGCACGGAAGCTGTACGACCCGATGTACCGCAACTGGTTCCGGGTCGAATGGGAAGGGCTCGAGAAGATCCCGACCGACGGCGGCGCGCTGCTCGTGGCGAACCACGCCGGTGCCATCCCGTCCGACGCGCCGGCGATCATGCACGGCATCGAGACCGAGCTGCACCGTCCGGTGTACGGCCTCGCCGAGTACATCTTCCGTGAGCTCCCCGTCGTGGGCACGTTGTGGTCGCGCGTCGGCGGTGTCACCGCGCAACCCGACAACGCCTACCGCCTGCTGCGCGAGCAGCGCCAGCTCGTGCTCGTGTTCCCCGAGGGCACGAAGGGCACCTCGAAGCCGTACACCGAGCGCTACAAGCTGCGCCGCTTCGGCCGCGGCGGCTTCGTCGAGATCGCCATGCGGGCGGGCGTGCCGATCGTGCCCATCGCCGTCGTGGGCGCCGAGGAGTCGATGCCGATCCTGTTCAAGATCCCGCAGCTGGCGAAGGCGCTCGGCGTGCCCTACGTGCCGATCACGGCGAACATGTTGCTGCTCGGTCCGCTCGGCGGGCTGCTGTACTTCCCGTCGAAGTTCAAGCTGCGCGTGCTCGACCCCATCCACTTCGACGTGCCGCCCGACCAGCCGCGCTACTCGCGCAGCAAGGTGATGGACGAGTCGGAGTCGATCCGCGAGAAGATCCAGGACGCGCTCTACGACATGTTGCGCACGCGCCGTTCGGTCTGGTTCGGGTAGCACGTCCATCGTGGGTCGACGCGTTCTCATCACCGGGCTCGGCACGTTCTGGGGCGGACGCGTCGCGCAGGCGCTCGAGCAGGAAGACGACGTCGACGTCATCGTCGGTCTCGACCGGGAGGAGCCGTCGGTCGAGCTGCAGCGCACGGAGTACGTGCGCAGCGACGAGAACTACTCGATCCTCGCTCGCATCGTGAAGGCGACGAAGGTCGACACGATCGTCCACACCTTCCTCGTCGTCGACTCCACGCGCATGCGGGCGCGCACGATGCACGAGATCAACGTCATCGGCACGATGAACCTCTTCGCGGCGGCGTCGGCGCCGGGCAGCACCGTGCGCAACGTCGTCGTGAAGTCGTCGACGTTGGTGTACGGCAGCAGCGCGCAGGACCCGACGTGGTTCAAGGAGGAGACACCGCGCAGCTCGCCGCCGAAGACGCCCGTCGAGCGCAGCCTCCTCTCCGTCGAGAGCTACGTGCGCGACTTCGCCGAGGACAACCCGCACGTGAACGTCACGCTGCTGCGCTACTCGAACGTGCTCGGGCCCGACATCGTCACACCGGCATCGAAGGCGCTCGAGCTCCCGTTGGTGCCGTCGCTGTTCGGCTACGACCCCCGCTTGCAGTTCGTGCACGAGGACGACGTCGTGCGTTCGATCATGTTCGTGCTCGACCACCAACTGCCCGGCATCTACAACGTCGCGGGCGACGGCATGCTGCCCTGGTCCGAGGTGGCCGCCATCTGCGGCAAGCGGACGGCTCCGATGCCGCCGTTCGGCATGACGCTCGCGGCCGCGCCGCTGCAACTCGTCGGGGTCGATCTCCCTCCGGAGCTGCTGTCGCTCCTGAAGTACGGACGGGGTGTCGACAACCGGCGGTTCAAGCGCGCCGGGTTCCGCTACGAGTACACGTCGGCCGGCACCGTGCAGTCCTTCGTCGAAGCGCTGCG
>Ga0070741_10003525_pt1 | contig 38709 bp, 24 predicted proteins | sample Coa_R1_4_FD_66440 | JGI IMG/M metagenome (GOLD analysis project Ga0070741, IMG submission 66440) | Surface soil microbial communities from Centralia Pennsylvania, which are recovering from an underground coalmine fire - Coalmine... | ecosystem: Environmental > Terrestrial > Soil > Unclassified ... | reverse complement strand
ATCTGAATACGGCTTCGTGGGCGCTGCTGCGCTATATCGCGGGAATTAACGAGCGGACCGCGCAGAAGATCGTCGAATACCGGAATGAACACGGGCGGTTTCGGTCGCGCGTGCAGTTAACGGCGGTGTCGGGGATCGGACCGAAGACGTTCGAGCAGGCGGCCGGGTTTTTGCGCATCCGCAACGGGGATCAGCCGCTGGATATGACGGCGGTGCATCCGGAGTCGTACCACGTAGTGGAGCAGATTGCGAGCAAGCTCGAGGTGCCGGTGGAGCAACTCATTCGGGAACCGGCCCTGCTGGAAAAGGTGGATAAGAGCAGCATCGTCGCCGGAGTATTCACGCTGAACGACATTCTGCAGGAGCTGCGGAAGCCCGGACGCGATCCCCGGGAGAAGTTCGTGGCGCCTACTTTCAAAGACAGCGTCAAGGAGATCGGCGATCTACAGCCGGGAATGGCTCTGGAGGGCGTGGTTACGAACGTTACGAAGTTTGGAGCGTTCGTCGACGTCGGCGTGCATCAGGACGGGTTGGTACACATCAGCGAGCTGTCGGACCGGTATGTGAAGGAGCCCGGGGATGTGGTGAAGGTCGGGCAGATCGTGAAGGTTCACGTCTTGAGCGCCGACGCCAAAACCAAGAGAATCGCGCTGTCGATGAAGACGCCCGGGGCGAAGCGGCCACAGGGTGCGCCGCAGGCTAAGAGAGCGGCGCCGGCACCCAAGCCGGAACCGACGATGGAAGAAAAGCTGGCGGCACTGGCCGATCGCTGGAAGCGGCGGTAGATTTGCCTGTATCGCTGAGGTTCTCCGGCAGCCGCTTTGAATCCGCTCCTCGAGGAGTGACAGTTCTTGCTGGTTGGCAAAGCTCGACCGCCGCTTCAATCCGTGGCGAAGAAAAGGCGAAACATGGTAGCCTTACCGTGTGGGTATACGGTCGTGCACGGTCTCGTTCGACGACAGCGCCGGCGTTCGGCACACGGTCCAGGTGTGCGCCGAATCCGTATTCGAGGCTGCGGCTGTGGCGTTACATATCTTCAAGGGGAATGGGACAACGCCCGGTCCGGCAACCCACCTGGAAATTGCTGCCCAAGCGCCGGTGGTCAATCATTCGGTAAGCGTCCACCGGGTGGAGGACTGGCTGAAATCCTCCGGGAAAACGCCAAAGGAGCAGGCTCTGAAATCACGATTGCGCCAACTGGCTTAAAAACTGGAGGGCCGGAGCGAAAAGCGATCACTGATTGGCGCGAGTTACGGTGACGAAAACGTCTTCGCCGCCCAGCGATAACTTCGAGCCGCCGTCGCGTCCGTCGCCCTGCTCAAGCCGCTCGGTGAGCAGTTCGTTCCGCAGGTACGCTTCGTGAGCCTTGATGGCCTCCGCGATGCGAGGTGAACCCGAGTAGCGCACTACGATCCGGTCGGAGATGTCGAGATTCAGGGCCTTACGCTGATCCTGGACCAGGCGGTTGAAATCCCTGGCCAGCCCCTCTTGCTGCAATTCGGGCGTCAAGGTCGTGTCCAGCGCCATGAACGTGCCCTGTTCTCCGCTGCACTTCCAGTTCTCCGGGCCTTCGTAGGAAACGACGATGTCATCCGGCGTCAATTCGATCGCCGCCCCGTCTACCTGGACCGTGTACGTTCCGCCCTGCAATACTTCCTTGGGATCGGCATTTTCCAGCGCCTGCGCAATTGCTTTCAGATGCTTGCCGGCGCGAGCTCCGAGCCGCCTGGCATCCGGCTTGAAACGCATTTTTACCAGCGTGCTTTCGTCTTCGATGAGCGTGAGCTTTTTGATATTCGTCTCTTCCAGAATCTGGGCAGCGTACTCTTGGTTTTCGAGCACGCGCCGATCCGCCTCGTCTTTCGGACGAATATACAGAACGCTGAGAGGCTGGCGGATCTTGACCTTGCTCTGCGTCCGCAGGTTCAGCGCCAGGTTCTTAATACGGATCACGGTTTCGATGCTATGTTCCAACGGCTCGTCAATCCTGGCTTCATCAACCTGCGGATACGCCGTCAAGTGCACCGATTCCGGTGCCGCAGCATCCACCGATCGAACCAAATTGTGATACACCTCTTCGGTCAGAAACGGAAGCGCGGGCGCCATCACCTTCGTAACGGTGACGAGGACGTGATACAGCGTCTGGTAAGCCTGGTGGTCGCTTTGCCAGAAGCGCCGGCGCGAGCGCCGCAAATACCAGTTGGAAAAGTCGTCGTCGAACTCCTGAAAAGCCTCGATGAGCCGGTAGTGCTCGTATTTCTGGAAGGCGTTATGAGCCGCCGCAATCAGTCGCTGCAGCCGGCTCAATACCCAGCGATCCAGTTCGTTGGTAGCCGCGGGCGGCTGGCCGTCCGGCTTCCAGTTATCGGCGCCGGCATACATTACGAAGAAGCTGTAACAGTTCCAGAACGTCAGCAGTTTGCGGCGTGCGTCGGCATCCAGCGTCTGACCCGCATTTCCGGCCGGATGGAGGTCGGGAAAATTGAGGTGCTGGGCGGTCTTCTGTTCCGCGTAGATGTAGCGCATGACCTCGGCGCCGAGCGCGTCGGCCGCCTCATCGAAGGCGATGGAATTGCCTTTGGATTTGTGCATCTCGTCGCCGCGGGCGTCGCGCACCAGCGCGTGTCCCAGCAGCGCCTTGAACGGCGCCCGGCCGGTCATCATCGCGCTCATGGCCAGCATCGAGTAAAACCAGTTGCGGAACTGGCCGGGGAAGCTCTCCAGCACAAGGTCGGCCGGAAACCAGCGTTCCCAATATGCACGATCGGTCGTATATCGCATCGTGCTGAAGGGAACGATCCCGGCGTCCAGCCAGGGATTGCCGACGTCCTCGATGCGGGATGCCCGCGCTCCGCATTTTTCGCAGCGGATCTTGACGGCGTCGATATAGGGCCGGTGGGGCGAATGACCCTCGAACACGTCCCAGCCTTCGATGGCCTTCGCCTGCAGTTCCTCGCGGCTGCCGATCACCATGAAGTGCTCGCAGTCTTGGCAGACCCAGATGGGCAGCGCGAGTCCCCAGAAGCGCTTCTTCGAGATCATCCAGTCGCTCATATTGCGAAGCCAGTCGAGCTCGCGCGCCTCACCTTCGGGGGGAATCCACTTGATGTTCGGAACGACGTTCTGGATACGGTCGCGCCAGTCCATGCGAATGAACCACTCGTCGACAGGCCGGAATATCAGTTCCTGCTTGCAGCGCCAGCAGTGCGGATACACGTGGGGATAGCGCTCGCGCGCAACCAGCAGACCCGATTGTTTCAAGGCGGCGACTACACTGTCGGCCACATCGTTCGCATTGCGGCCGGTGAGTTCGCCGAATCCTTCCAGGAATACCGCGCTTTCATCCAGGGGCGCGATGACGGGAAGACCGTTTTCTCTGCCCAGTTCCTGGTCCTCGGCGCCGCAGCCGGGCGCGATGTGTACCAGGCCGGTGCCTTCGGCCTCGCTCACTTCCTTCCAGGCGATGACCCGGTGCGATTCGGCCGCGGTTTTGCCGCCGCCGTTCGCTCCGGAAGAAAAAACGCCCTCGGGAGTATTCTGCGCGGGCAGGTGATCGAAAGGACCGGTGTAGGTCAGGCCCAGCAGTTCGGATCCCGGCAGTTCACCCAGCACGTCCACCGTCCCGCTGTGCTTCAGGATGTTTCGAATCGACGGCAGCTTGTGAGTTTCGTGCTTACCTTCCACCTGCAGATCCTGCACGCGGTCGCGCTCGAAGTTCGCTTTCGCGATATACAGGATCCAATCGCCGTGGCGCACCCGCAGGTAGGTTAGATCCGGATTCACCGCGACCGCCACATTGGCGGATAATGTCCATGGCGTCGTGGTCCAAACCAGCAGCGCCGTGCGCTCCTGTCCGATGACGGGAAAGCGCACGAATACAGCGGTGTGCTGTGTGATGCGGCGGCCTTCCGCCACTTCCATTTGCGAAAGACCGGTACCGCAACGCCCGCACCACGGCATGACGTCGTGGCCGCGGTAGATGAATCCTTCGTCGTGGCATTTCTTCAGGAACGTCCAGATCGTGTAATTGTTCTCGTCGGAGAAGGTGAAATAACTGCCGCCGTACTCCGCCGAGCCCAGTTTGCGGATGATCTCGCTCGCTCGCGCGGTTTCCACCAGCCCGCTGGGCAGCCTCACCGTAAGGATGCGATCGCCATCCCGCAGTGCATCGCGCAGGGCCAGGAGCACGGCGGGATCGTCCCAGTCGCACCAGTACCCGAGCCGGATCGACTGTTCCGTCTGCCGGGCGGCATAGGTCAGCACCCGCTCCTTGCATGCCCGCACGAACTTTTCTATGCCGTACTCGCGAATCTGCCGTTTGGTTTCGAGACCGAGGCTCTTCTCCACCTCGACCTCCACCCACAAGCCCTGACAGTCGAACCCGTTCTGGAACCGCAGCGACTCGCCGTTCATGGCGTGGTAGCGCTGGTACATGTCCTTGAGGGAGCGTCCCCAGGCGTGATGGACGCCCATCGGATTGTTAGCGGTAATCGGCCCGTCCAGGAAAGACCAGTGTGGCCCGTTCGCGGTTTGCGCGCGCAGTCTTTCGAAGGTGCGATTCTCTTTCCAGAACGCGAGGATCTCCCGCTCAAGGGCAGGAAAGTCGGGTACTTTGGGGACGGGTCGGTAAGTACTCATTTCAGGGATAGCCGGCGGGCAGAATGGGCCTGCGCCCGTGCACCTTCATCTTAACATTCCGGACATTCCGGTCCGCAGCCGGCATCAAGACCGCGTGGCTCGCTGAGGTGATTACGCGGCCGGTGACAACTCAAGGCTCAACGTTGACGAGAAGAAAAAGCCGCGTATCCGTGCAGGCAGATTCTCCGGCATCCTCAACTCAAAACAGCACGCCGGGTAACTGGCGCCTTTCGCCGGCGGGGAGCGGATGGACCCGAACCGGTCAACTCATTGTGCTGGTCACACCCAAAGCCGCCGATGACATCAGGAGCCCCGACTTTGGACCGGCAGCCTGAAATCCTCTGCCACATTTCCACGAAGTATACTTGGTTGATTATGCGGCTCCTCGTCGTCGGCCTCTGGACCTGCGCTCTATTGGCGCAGCCGCGCTATGACCTGGTTTTGAAAGGCGGGCATGTCATCGATCCGAAGAACCGGATCGACGCCGTGCGCGACGTGGCCATCTCCGGCGGCCGCATCGCCCGGGTTGCGGAGAGGATCGATGCGGCGGAGGCGCGCCAGACTGTCGACGTCTCGGGCCTGTATGTCACGCCGGGACTGATCGACATCCACGTCCACGTGTTTCGCAAGGGCCGGCCGGCCGAGCAGTCGGTGGATCCCGATGCCTTCACCTTTCGCACCGGCGTCACCACGGTCGCAGACGCGGGCACTTGCGGCTGGAAGGACTTTCCCGATTTTCGCGACCGCATCATCAAGCCCGCGAAGACCCGCGTACTGGCATTTCTGAACATCGTCGGGGCGGGCATGGGGACCGGACATGAGGACGATCCGGCCGAGATGGACGCCGATGCCGCCGCGCGCATGGCGAAAGCGAATCCCGACATCGTGGTAGGGTTCAAGTCGGCGCATTACAAGGGTGAGGGATGGCCTGCCATCGACGGCGCGGTGAAGGCAGGCAATCTCACGAAGCTGCCGGTGATGGTGGACTTCGGCACGATCACGCCCGAGCGCCGCATCAACACGCTGCTGCTCGACAAACTGCGTCCGGGCGACATCTACACGCACTGTTATTCCGGCCATCGCGAGGAGGTGCTGGAGAACGGCAAGCTCAATCCGGTGCTGCCGGCGGCCCGCAAGCGCGGCATCATCTTCGACGTGGGTTTCGGGGCCGGCAGCTTTTACTGGTACGTCGCCGTGCCGGCTTATCAGGCGGGCTTCGCGCCGGATTCCATCTCGACCGACCTCCACACGCACAGCATGAATGCCGGAATGAAAGACATGGACAACGTGATGACGGAGATCCTGAGCCTCGGCTCGTCTTTGGCCGACGTGATTCGCATGTCGACGTGGGCGCCGGCGCAGGAGATCCATCATAAGGAACTCGGTAATCTGGACGTCGGTTCGGATGCGGACGTCGCGGTACTGCTCGTCGAAAAGGGCAAATTCGGACTGTTGGATTCGGCCGGTGCGCGGCGTCCGGGAACTGAGCGGATCCGCTGCGAACTGACGCTGCGCAGCGGGCAGGTGGTGTGGGACATGGAAGGCCGTGCCGCCAAGGACTGGCGCAGCTTCGAATATAAGAAGGGGCCCTACTTCAAATAAAGTCTCTATGAAACGAAGAACATTTCTTGAAATAGCCGGGGGCGCGGCGGCGAGCGGCGCGATCGGGCAGGCCGCCACGATCCCGATTATCGACACGCACATTCACCTGTTCGACCCGACACGTCCGCAGGGCGTGCCCTGGCCGCCCAAGGACAACGCCGTCCTCTATCATCCGGCGCTGCCCGACCGGTATCGAAAAATCGCCGTGCCGCTCGGGATCGTGGGCGCCATTGAAGTGGAGGCGAGTCCGTTGCTTGAGGACAACCAGTGGGTGCTCGACGTCGCGGCGAAGGACAAGATCATGGTCGGGATGGTGGGCGACCTCGAGCCGGACAAGCCGGATTTCCGTAAACAGCTCGACCGGTTTCATCGAAATCCGCTGTATCGCGGCATTCGCTACGGCAACCTGTGGGGACGCAGCTTGCACACGTCGCTGGAAAAGCCGGAGTTCATTGCCGGACTGAAGGCGCTGGCGCAGGCCGATCTGGAGATGGATACGGCGAATCCCGATCCGGCGCTATTGAAGGATGTCCTGCGCCTGACCGACCGCGTGCCGGAGTTACGCATCGTCATGGATCACGTGCCGCGCATGGAGCATCCCACAGAAGCGGCGGCGCTACGCGCCATGGTTGCCGATCTGCGCGAGTTGGGCAAACACAAGCAGGTATATATAAAGGTCTCGGGCGTCTTGCGTCGCGTGGACGGCAAGGTGCCCGAGGATCTTGCGTTTTATCGCGACCGGCTGGATCAGCTCTGGGACATTTTCGGCGAAAACCGGCTGGTTTACGGCAGCGACTGGCCTAACAGCGATCAGTGGGGCGAGTACCCGAAGGCGTTGCGCGTCGTGCGCGAGTACTTCATGGCCAAAGGGCAGGCCGCCGCCGAAAAGTATTTCTGGAAAAATTCGGTCGTCGCGTACAAGTGGGTGAAGCGCGACAGTTCGCAACCCGGCTAAGCTCACCGGGGCTCAGACTTCGAGTTCGCGCAGAATCTCCGCCAGACGTTCGACGTCATCCTCGTTGTTGTAGAAATGCGGCGAGACGCGCAGATTGCCGTGGCGAGCCGCTACCAGCACGTTCCGATCCTCAAGCCGGTGGGCAATGGCCGACGGGTCGCGGCCGTCGAATCGCGCGGCGATGATGGGCGAATCATAGTGCGGGAGTTGGTCGGAAAGCAGGCTGGCTCCAGTGTCCCGCAGCACAGCACGTGTCTTTTCGCAGATTTCGGCTACACGCTTCTCGACAGTCTTCATCCCGAGCGCGAGAAACATCTCGAGCGCGGCAGCCATCGCATACAAGACGGTGAAGGTGATCATGCCGCCCTCGTACCTTTCGGCATCGCCCTTGAACTCCGGCGCGCCGTGATGCAGATTGTCGTGGTCGCGCCATCCACTGTGGCTGCGCCATCCGATGACGCTGGGTTGGAGCCACTTTCGTACCTGCGGGTTGACATACATAAAACCGGCGCCATTCGGCGAAAGCAGCCACTTGTAGCCGTGAACCGCCAGCATGTCGAGCGGCACCTGCGACACATCGAGATCGAACGCGCCGAGCCCCTGGGTCCCGTCCACATAAAACAGCACGCCGCGCTCGTGCAGGAACGTGGAAATCTCGGCTAGCGGAGCGCGAAAGCCGGTGGAGTAGTTGAGCATGCTGATCGCCACCAGGCGCGTCGACGGCGTAATCGAGTCGTAGAAGCGGTCCCAGGATGTTTCCACGAACTCGACGCCGCGGTTACCGAGGAAGAGCGGGTGATAGTAGTGATTGGGAAATTCGTCGTGCAGGGTGACGACGCGGTCGCCGGGCTTCCAGTCGATGCCGCCAAGCAGGAGCGAAAGTGCCGTCGACGCATTCGGGATAAAGGCGATATCGGACGGCTCGCAGTGGACCAGACGCGCGCAAAGCCCACGGATCCGGTCGGCGTCGTCGAACCAGTCCATGAAATCGGCACAGGCGAATTCGTCCCGGCGGGCGAAGTGTTGCGCCGCCGCCGCCGCGCCGCTGCGCGGCATTTGGCCAAAGGTCGCGGTATTGAGAAAGGTCCAACGGGCGAGGGACGGAAACTCGCAGCGGATCCGCTGCCAGTCAGGCTGAGGGGAATCGGGCATGAAACCCTATTTTAGCGGTCTGGAGTCGTCGGCGAGGTCGGCGCCGGATACGGTCTTCTTGGCTTCGATCCACTCCGGCGCGGCCTCGCGCTCCTGATCGGGACGGTTCATGACAAAAGCTGCCACCAGGCGGCCCTTTTGCAGCCACCATACGCTGAAGCTCTTGGTGGAGACGTCGCCGCGATGCACAACGTCGTCGGCCCCCGAGGCATCGCCCCAGTACTCGTAGGAGAGATCGAAAACGTCGGAGAAGAAATACGGTACGTGCTTAAAGGGCGCGCGCTCACCCATCAGAATTTTCGCGCAATGCTGCCCTTGAGAGACGGCGTTGTCCCAGTGCTCCACGCGCCGGCGTTTGTTGAATATCACATCCTGATAATTCGCTACATCACCGGCGGCGTAGATATCGGCCGCGTTCGTCTCCAGATACTCGTTGACTACGATGCCGTCCTTCACCTCGATGCCGCTGCCGGCGAGCACATCGGTGACGGGCTTCACGCCGATCCCGGCAACAGCAATATCGCAGGCGATCTCCTGACCGTTACCCAGCGCCAGCGCGCCGATCGAGCCGTTGCCCTTCAGCGCAGTGACGGAGGTCATCTTGACGAAGCGGACCCCGCGCGCTTCGTAGTAAGACTCGAAGAATGCGGATATGCGCGGCGTAAAGATGCGTTTGCCGACACGATCCTCATTCAGCACCATCGTGACCTCGATATTCTTCTGGGCGAGGACCGAGGCAACCTCCATGCCGATGAACCCGCCGCCGATCACGGCCGCGCGCTTTGCGCCCTCGGCGGCCTGGCGGATAGCCTTCGAGTCGTCAAGCGAGCGCAGGTAAAACAGGTTGCGAATCGTCGCGCCCGGGATATCGAACGTGCGGGGCTGCGCGCCGGTGGCCAGGATTAGTTTCTGGAAACCGATTTGGTCTCCCGATTTCAGTGTGAGCCGCTTGCTCTTGGGATCGACTGCCGACACCTCGGTCCGCAGGCGCACGTCAATTCCGTGCTCGCGATAAAAGTCTTCCGGGTTGATACGGACGCTCTCCTCGGTATCTTTGCCTGCGAGAAAGCCCTTGGACAGCGGAGGCCGTTCATAGGGAATGGAGGTGTCGGAGGAGACGATGGCAAGTTGGCCGACCTCCAGTCCCGACTCTACGAACTGTTTGGCTGCGTAGCCCGCAACCATGCCTCCGCCGAGTATTACGAATCTCGCTTCCACAGGCCCATTATAGAGTCGAAAATTCCCCGCCTTCGGTTCTGACTCAGTGCCTGTTGTGAAGTTCGGCACGCTTGAACCAGTTCACAAGGAACAGCACGGCCGTAAGGAAGAGCGGAATGCCGAGGATTGCAGCAGCCACGGGATTATGCCGGGCCGTATTCACTTGGACCAGCCACAGACCGAAAAGGGCTGTGCCGGCTGCGCCGATCCACTCCCATCGCCACGCCAGCAGTAGCATGGCAATCAGAATAAAGCCAGGCACAAGGTGGATGAGGAAAGCTATCAAATTCATCCACATATTACCGTCGGCCGTGAATGCATCGAGGGCAAATAAGCTGATGAAAACGGCGAAGAGGATACAAAAGATACGAGGTGTCCAGAATAGAATGCGCTTGGAAGTTTTGTTCATTTCCGCTCCTCGCGCGGTGTCCAACTCCTCTCCAATATTAAGACCAGGGAGACTGAAATACAAGGATCCGGCCTGTAGGTAATTTCTGCATCCCGTCTTGGCGGGTAATTAATAGTTATAGGTCTCATTTATTGAATATAGGTATAGAATTGACATCGGAGGTTAGCGGCTGTGGCAAAACTGCGGACAGACGCAACTGTCCGCTGTACGGACCCGTATCTCGAGGATAGTGGGCTGGCGGTCAAGGGCGGTTCCGGCTGCCCTTGTTTTTTGGCACAGGCTGCTAGGCTAGCAGGTCGCTGAAAAAAGGTGTCAGACAAGCTTTTCGTCGTCCAGGGTCACGCAGGTTCAACCAGTTGGGTTGGCGAAAGAGGAGTCTCATCCCCTTTTTCAGCAACGTGCCAAGCTAGCTAGAGACCCGTCAGCGAATGCAGTAAAGCGAACGGCTCCTCGCGGTTCGGCGTGAGCATCAGCGCCTTAAGCGGATCCTGCAGAGCATCGCGCAGGAAGGCCGCGGTGCGGTCCTCGCGATTCTTGCTGGCCACGCGCTTCATGATCCGATACTTGATCGCGGGCCGAGCCAGATCGAGAATGATCGTCGAGCCGCCGAGGAACGGCCGCGGTCCGTCCACATCGATCGTGCGGCTCTGCGTCAGCGCCACGATGATCTCCGGGTTCGTGTTCCCGTCCGGGCCGGTGCGCAACGAGCGGCGCAGTTCATGGACTTCGAAAGTGAGCTTCGGGTCCACGCCTAATTGTTCGCCGAAATCCGGCGCCGCCGCGAATACCTTCGCCAACTCATCGTGGATCAACCGGCGATGCGCCCTCGTCTTTTGGAACAACTCCTCGCGTCCGGACACGTAGAAACAGTCGGCTGCGAACTGCTTCAGCGCGTCGATGATCGGCTGCGCGTCGGGCGGGACGGCGTCCAGAGCCAAACCCTCCCAACGCAGCGTGTCCACCGAGAGAGTCTTCAGGTCGTCGGGATAGATGCCGCGCTTGCGGAACGCCTCAACGAAGGCCACGCGGTAATGCAGATCGTCGTCGCGCACCAGGTCGAAATCGGCTGTGATGATGCCGCGCAGGTAATCGGAGAAGGTGACGTCGACGGGCGGAATGTAATCGAGCGCGCGGATACACATGTTGAGCACGTGATTCGCGGATTTCGTAGCCTCGCCGGCGAGGCGGTGGACGAGGTCGGGATGAATCGCGCCGGAAGGCAGCACGCCCGTGCCGCCGGTATAGAGCCGCAGCAGATCGGCGATGCGGTGGTTGTAGATGGCGAGAAACGCGTCGAAGATGGTCGCCACCAGCAGGGCGCCGCGCTCATGGGGCGCCATAGTTTTCTGATACGCGGCGGGATCGGGCTCCTGCCGGCACCATTTGCCGCTGTCGTCGAACTTGCCGATGGCCTCGCGCAATGCGCTGCGGCTGCCGATCGCGTGCCCGAACTGCACTGCCAGGCTGCCGAGCATCGATTCGGCGGAGAGATCGCCGCGGGTGAGCGAGATCTGGTCCTCCAGCACTTCGCGCATCGTGAAATGCTGCATCAGCGCGACCACGTCGGCGAAGCCCTCGTGCAGCGCCAGGACGTCGGGATTCGAGGCTGTACTGAAGCGCCGGTGCATGCCGTCCAGGATGGCGTGCGTGGTCTCGTGGGCCACGATGTCGTGGGCCAGGCAAGAGTAGACCGTCGAACCGGGCATGTGATCTCCGGGATCGTTGGCGGAGGCTTCGAAGTATCCGAACAGCAGCGCGATCTTCTGCGGGCTGTAGAAGGCGTTCGCCTGGCGCAACGCGTGCGGATAGATTATCAGGCGCTGCCGGTAGAGGCTGTCGTCGAATTCGTTCTGCGGGTTATTCTCCGGACGCCAGAGCACGGGGCGGCCCAGCGCGCGCTCGAAGATCGCGATCGTTGTCATCGAAACCGCGTAGACCGATTGCTGGTGGAACGCGGGATTGCCCTCGGCGGGCGGGCAGCCGTCCTGAGCGAGCAGGCGCGGATCATTCAGATCGACGGGGTCATAGGTTGTCCCGGCGGCATCCTGGTCGATCACCTCGAGGTACTCGCCCACCGGCCCTTTCTGCAGGTCCTTCTCCCAGCGGACGTCCAGAACCACTTCGTTTATGGACGCCGTGGCCAGGCGGCTCGAGTAGCTGGGATCGACGCCGTAGACGCGCAGCCGGCGAAACGGCGGATCCGAAATGGAAGTCGTTCCTTTGCACGCGGCCTGCGGTGGCTTCTCGACCTCGGGGGGAGCACCGGGAACGGCAGCGCCGAATAGCTGCGAGTAGCGCGCGGCGATGTGCTTGCGCAACGTAGTGGAGGCCTTGTCGTCGTGAATGGCGGCTTCCATGAACTGCTTGAGCGCGTCCTGCGAAACCGGAAGCTCGGGATCGGGGACGGCCTTTTGCATGTCGGGATTCACCAGCCAGCGCTGCGTGAGTTCGAGGTTATACATCGCCTCGCGGCCGGGCATCTCCGTAATCCCGAGACCGGTGAGCACGCGGAAGAAGGAGAACGAGTCGCTATCTTCCGGAGTTTTCGGCAGATTCAGGACCGGCGCGACACCAAGCGCGGCGCGCGCCTGCAGGATGCCCTGGCCGAAGTGTTGCGTATCCTGCTTTTTCGCGGTGCTGAACAGCGCGTGACGGACCGCCTCCACGCGCCGCCAGTCGCGCGGGAGCACTTGCTTGTATTTCTCGTACCAGAGCGCGACCGCCGCGGCGATTTGCGGGGTGGACGCCGACGTACCCTGGCCGTCGAGATCGATCGTGTCCGGACACGTGATGCGCGCCCAGGGAATGTTCGGCGTGTAGGACGCCAGCGCCGTTGTCATGCAACTATCCGGCCCCCAGCTTCCTTCGATGATCTTCCTGGGCAGGTCGTAATACGGCCGGCCGTCCTCCATGACTCCGCAGGCCGCGATGGTGCGATGATATCGCGCGGGATAGACCACGTTGTGACTGGGCAGGCCGCCGAAGCAATCGCCCGAAGCACATACGATGCAGATGCCGGCCTCATACGCGTCGTTGACCGCCTCGTTCCAGGCGCTCGACGGCAGCCCGCCCATGCTGATCGAGACCACATCGCAGCGCTGCTCAATGGCGTACCGAATCGCCTTGGCAAAGTTACTGGTGTAGAACATCACCACCGAGTTGGCGATGCGGATCGGCAGGATGTCGGCGTGCGGCGCGCCGCCCAGGTACTTGCCGTCGAGCTGCGCCACCTGCCGTCCGGCGAGAATGCCGCTGGTGCCGGTGCCGTGTCCGGAGTTGTCGAACATCGCGCGGCGGTTGGGATCCTGGGCGCTGTTCGGATGGCCATCGCCGTCGACCAGGTTGCGCTCGAGATCCGTGAGCATGTGCTCGGGGCGCGCATTGTGGGTGTGATCGTAGCCGGTATCGATGTGGGCGATACGCGTGCGAGGATCCGCGAACGCGACGGAGTCGCGGGCCGAGGCTAGCTGCGAGTAAGCGTCGCCCAGGTGCCAGGCGAAGCCCTGGCCCGTGGGACGGCCGCCCTCGGTTTGCTGCGACGTCGGATTGCAATCGGTTCCGAGCGCGAACGGCCGGTCGCCTTTGTTGCGCTCGTTGACGTCGGGATAGGACTGCTGGAGGTCCGGCTCCGCGAAAATAACGTCGGAAGCGTCGACGCCGAGCTGATCGGCTACCTGCGCGTGGGCCGCGTCCCAGGGCGTGGGGCCACCGTCGGGCAGGTCGGCGAGAAACCAGGCGGGGGCCGCTTCCAAACCGAAGGCTTCGGCCCGCGGAGCCGTGTCGTGGAGCGGGCGCAGATTAGCGCGCGATTCGGAGGCGGCCAAAGCAGTGCGGGGCCGGAGTTTTACCATTATGCGATTCGGTGGAGCCATAATTATTGCAGAATTACGTCCGATGCTTTCTCACTCACCATGTAGATGGCCGACACAATGAAGTAGCCGGGGATCTTCGGGAACACCGAGGCGTCCACCACGCGCAGGCCTTGCGTTCCGCGCACACGAAAACGGCCGTCGAGCACGGCCATGGGATCGTTGCCGGCGCCGATCTTGTTCGTGCACGATGCGTGATGTCCCCAGGCTTCGTTGCGAATGAACTCGCGCAGCTTGTCGTCGGAATCGCAGCTTGCGCCGGGGATCTCTTCCTGCCTGATGATTCCGATATTTTCCATGGGGCGATTCATGGCGCGCACAAATCTGATGCCGCCGACTACTGCCTCCAGGTCCGGATCATTGGTGCGGCGGCCGTCGCCGAAGTACTGGAAGTTGATTTCCGGCGTGTCCCACGGGTTTTTCGAGGCGAGCGTAACCCGGCCCGTGTTGTTCGTGCGCGCTTTCAGGATGGCCCACGTGAAGCGGTTGCGGTGAAATTCGAAGGCGGTGGAGTAGCCGGGAACATAGCCGCGGAAAAAGCCGGGCAGGCCGAAAATGTACAAGTCGGGATCGGGCAGATCTTTGCGCGAGCGTTTGATGATGCCGATGAGCGCGCCGTTCGAGGCATAGACGCCGGTGCCCGATTTGTGCCATTCGCTCATGCAGGCATCCAGTGCGGCTCCGACTTGCGGCGGGCTGAATGTGGCATCGCCGAGCAGCGTGAAATCGCGGGCGAACTCGGAAACCACGCCCACCTCATAACGATCCTGCAGGTTCTCGCCGACGCCCGGCAGATCGGCGACGACGGGGATGCCCCACTTCTCGAGTTCGGCGCGCGGGCCAACTCCGGAGAGTTTCAGCAGTTGCGGGCTATTGAAAGCGCCGCCGGCCAGGATAACTTCACGCTTCACCCGTACCTCGCTGCGCGGGAGTGTTCCGGGATTCGTGAGCGCTGCCGGATCGGCGCGATATACGTGGGCTTTATCGATGTACTCCACGCCGACCGCGCGCGTGCCCTCAAACAGGACGCGACTGACCAGGGCGTGCTTCTGGATAGTGAGGTTGTTCGGGAATTGCTGCTGGACGCGCAACAGATACTCGCGAGGGCCCGCGCGCTTGCCGTGCTCTACTGCCAGCGGCGTAAATGCCAGACCCTCGGGGCTGTTCGATCCGTTGCGAATATCGTTCGGATCGAAGCGCGTTTCGACGCGGGTCCACGGAGTGCCGATGTGGGCGACCAGGGCTGCGCCGACGCCGTCGACCAACATCGCAATGAGTTCCTTGTCTTTCAGCACCAGCTTTGGATCGGCCTCGCAGGTGGGCAGCCAGCCCTGGAAGCCGTGGCCGTGCGAGCGGTCACGCCAGTCTTCCGGCTTGCCCAGCAGGGCGGCAATGGTCGAAATCACGCGCTCGACCTTCGCTTCCACGGAATCGGGACCCGCTATGTATTTACAATTTTCCAGACGCTCGAAGTACCCGCGCATGCTTGCCGGGCTCCAGCTTTCGTCGCCGGTGATCTCCTGAATGTGCCGCCAGTCGCTGTCCTGGGGCACGACCGTGATCATCGCGTTGTGCGCGGTGCACCCGCCGAGCGTGCCGGCGCGCGGATACCAGACCGTGTCGCGCCCGTTGACCGCCACCTTCTTGCTGTCGCGGGCCTGCTGGGCGTCGTCCGTGTAATGGCGAACGAAGTAATTCCAGGCGCATCCTTTGTATTCGGTAGAGAGTCCGTGGAAGATCGGAACCTCGTACATCAGTCGGCCGGTCTCATCCTCCGAGCAGGGGTCGCCGCCCGCTTCCAGCAGCAGCACCTTGCATCCCGCTTTGGCGAGATTCGCGGCCAGGGGACCGCCGCCCGCCCCCGACCCTACGATCACGTAATCGAAATCGCTCATATCAGATCAGAATGTTTTGAGGAACTCGATCAAGGCGCGCTTGTCCTCCACGCCGAGTCCGGGCTCCTCCGCGAATTTATCCGTGCCGAAGTAGTGGCCGCGATTCACGATGTAATCGGGGCACTTGCTCAGATCCATCAACGGCTTCACCAGGTTGGAGAGGATCTGCGCGGCCTGTGCGTCGGTCGCGTCTTTGGGCAATGCGGCCAGATCGTGCTTGATCTTGATCACCAATTCCACCGCCTTTTTGTCGTGATCGATGTGATCCAGCACGTCGCCTTCTTCGGCACGCAGATTGAGGTTCGCGAGCAGACTGACAGGCGTGCCCTTGGGGATCGGGCCAACGTCGATGCCGTCATTGCCGAAGATGCTGGGGACCAGGTGCGACCCCGGCCCCACGAGCGGTTTGAGCGCGTCCGGTACGAAGCCCGGGGCTACGCGCACGAATGACGTCTGGGTGGTGCGCAGAATCTTGCCCGGAATCTTATCGCCCAGCACTTCGTCTTTGTCGCGCGGCTTAAGCAGCAGCAGTTGCTCGATGGAATCCTGGAAGGAGTCCAGGCGAGCCTCGACGGACGGGCTCTCATTAAACTTGCCGACGCTGTTGTTAAGCAGGAACGGCGCCGTCGACCAGACGCTGATCAGCGATGCGGGACGCGTGTAGCCGCGGCCCCCGCCGGGCATTTTGTACGGCACGGCTTCGCCGGTCAGCGGATTGTAGACCGTGATCGTGCCTACCGACGGAAGTTGCTTGTAGGTTTCGGACGAGAAATTGTCCCAGATGTTATCGCGGATAGCGTTGGTGGCCAGCGGGCTGCAGCCGTTGGTCTGGAGCAGAGTCACCGGCACGCGGTGTTCTGCCGAAAGGAAGTTGTCGTCCAGGAAATCGGGCTGCATGACGATGGCGCGCATTTTCGTCTTGAAGTCCTCGGTCTTCGTCCACGCCCAGTATCTGTTCCAGCATGTCAGGTAGTCCTTTCCGGAGCATCCGCCCGGATCGAGGCCCTCGGCCGGTTCGGGCAGCTTGCTCGAATGGCAGCGCGCGCAGCGCTCGGCGAAGACAACCTTGCCCCGGTTGAGCTTCGCCTGATCCTTGCTGAGATACTTGTCGCCGCCCGGGGCGTCCTTCAGTTTGTGCGGCGCTGTGCTCTTCAGGAAGAACAGCGCCATAGCCGGTGTCTGTGCCTCGGTGGCTTGCCAGTAAGCCGAATTCTTGCGCGCCACGGCGATCTCGATCGGCGTCGTCTTCAGGCCCCCGATCAGCGGATTGAAGTGCAGCAGCCATTCCTCGCTGAAGAGACCAATGTTGAGATACACGCGGTTCAGTGCGCCCAGTGCGCCCACGGAATCGGAGCCGTCTTTGAGCACCCGCGGCGAGTAGACAGTCGCGGGGGCCTGGAAGAACTGCGCTAGCGGCGAATTCGCCGGAACAAAATCGTTGAGCTGCTTGTTATTCAGACTGCCGCCCGCGAGCGTCTCTTTCCCGAACCGTTTGGCCTGCTGAAGGCGCGGGCCCAGCGCGTAGACGGCGTTCATCGTACGCGGATTGTTGATGTTGTCGGTCGAGACCAGGGAAGTATCGAGCGTGCCGGGCAGAGAAGAGTGAAACATCTGGTGCACATAACTCGACGGATCGGCATTCCAGTCGAAGATGCGGTCGATCCAGAAGTATTGCGCGCCGACGTTGGAGGATATGTTCGCCCATTGCGGATGCGCAGGATCGGCGGGAGGCTTGACGGGATTGGGACCGACGTGGCAGAAGCCGCACGACATGCCCACCCGATACGGGCGGATCAGTTCCTTGCGGTTGTAATAAGTCGGGTCGGTGTAAAAGCGCACCGGGTCCCAGTCCTTCTGCGCTTCGCCGTCGAAATCCGGATTGGGGAAGAGACGGAGCCCGACGATGCCGGTCGCCCAGCCGTAATAGGATCCGACCGGGATATTCTTGCCGCGCGCGCCGATCTTTACGCCCGGGTACTTCGCCTCGTTCTCAAACGGATCGGGCGGACAGTTGGCGCTGCGCTTGTCGAGCCAGAGGCCATAGCGCTGCGGGTCGGGTCCGGTGGCCTGCTCGAAGCATGGCTCGTTCACCAGGCCGAAATAGGACCAGCGCTTTTCGCGATTGAATTTAAGATTTGGATGCGTGGAAATTGTCTTCAGAAAGTCGAGCGCGCCGAAGCTGTTGACCGTAATTTTGTTCCAGAACCGGTCGTTGCCGCCGGTCCAGACGATCCACATATTGCGGCCTTTGATTTCGTCGGCGGAAAGCGGAATGGCGCCGTCCATGTCGTGGAAGTAATCTTCGTCGGCGGCGGGAAATGTGCTGGGGGCGCGATTCACCTGGCGGGCTTCGTCGAGCACGTGGCCCGGCGAGGGTTTTTTGTTGCTTCCGCATCCTCCGAGAACCAGAAAACAAACAAGCGCCGGCCCCCACGAAGTGGGCTTCAGCAGTCCCATGCTGCTCCTTTCGTCACGGCGCACCAAGAGCCGTCGTCGGTGAAGTCTTATTTGGAACTTCGACGATGATGTCGCAATGCGCGGATAAAGTCAAGGTTGATCACCGCTAATAGTATTTGATTTTCGCAAAATACTCACTAATGGCATGAGAATCGGAGGTTCATTGACACGATGCGTGACGCATAGTAACATCATCCGAGCCGCGCAAAAGCGGCGCGATAATCTAAAAAATTCTATAAAATTCTCGTCGGCTTGGGGCTAAGGCGGACGATTCAGGAGGATATGCTTGGCCGACCACAACGATCCCAACGCAGTCAATTCGATTTTCTCCGATATTGACGTCAGCGCGGCCGATCTCTACGACATCTTCGGATTTCCCAGTGCGGACAGCGCGGGCGGCGAGAAGGTGGTGATCGCTCTCACTTTCGCCTCCATTCCGAAAGCAGGTGTGCTCGACAGTGACATGCTTTATCGCGTGCTGATCTCGCCGGATCGGCGCGTCATGCGGCCGACTAAAGAGGATCACAGTCTGCAGGGGTTGCTGACTTACTTCGAAGGCCTGCAGCGCAAGTATTTCAGCACGCTAAAGCCGGGCGAGGTGCGGGTCACTGTGGATCCGGCCAATCGGGCCCACATCCGGTTTACTAATTTTCCGGGTGGCGCATTCTCCGCAGTCATCGAGACGAACCAAAGCCAGACGCTGAAATCCCCGGGCGGTCACGAGATCCAGGTCTATATCGGTGGCCGGGACGACGCGTTCTTCAACGATTTGCCTGGTTTCTTCCGCTCGATCAACTACGCGCCCCAGTTCTATCACGTCCCCCACACCATGCCGGAAGCGCGCGAATTGAACATCCCGAAAACGCTGCTGGAGCTGGAAGGCAACGACCTGTTCAATTACGATCCGAACCTGCCCGATTGGGGACGCGGTATAAAGAAAGACCTGCCTCCCGGCCCGTGGACCTGGAACGGAAGTAGATTCAAAAAAGACGAAAAGGGAAACTACCGCTTCGTATATTCGGGAAAAGATGCGCAGTCCGGGCACAATGTGAATGCCATTATTCTGGAAATCCCGCTGGCATTTCTCACCGATTCGCCGGGCGATCATCGCATCGTGAATACGTGGGGCGAATCCTGGGTGCTGAAGGCCGCTAATAAAGTGGACACGATTCCCGACCATCCGCTGTGGATCGAGCATCCGCACGCGCTGGTGGAATGGTGGCAGATGGATGACGAGTTGAAGAAGTACAAGCTGGTGGATACGGACGGGCAGGCGTTCGCGGACGCAGCCCTGAGCGAGCGCGAGGACAACCGGCAGATGGGCGCCAACAATTTCTGGCTCGCGCCACACTTCATCAAGCGGTTGGCCCACCTGGGCTGGGGCTTCGGGCCGTCGATTTCGGCTCTCGGCCTCGCCTGCGCGTTCGATCACGACAATTCGCCCGTCTCGGTTCACAAGACTTACTCAACCGTGATAGAAGCCTTTCCGCGGGTAAAGAAGGTTCTCTTCCAGGAGCTGAATATGCCGGATGATTCCTGGAACCCGAAAGGCCTGAAGATCCCGCTGCGGCGGCCGCTAGAGGTCTTCATCCCGAACGTGAATTCGATTGACCTGGATACGACGGGCACGTGGCCGTTCGGGCGCAGGCTGGAGGATCAGGTAGCGACGCGGTTCCTCTCGCTGTTTCTGGATCACACCGCCATGCTCGGCAATAAGAAGTACAACGTGGAGACGCTGAACGACCAGGCGTTGTGGGACGGCGCTCCCATCGAGCCGAAGACGCCGCCCAATCCGCTCAAGAATGATAAGGAATTTCTGCCGCAGTTCCCGTACCTGGCGGAGCCATGGTAGCCGCGCCGGCTGCCGGATATCCGCAGGAGATGGCGCGAATCGAGCGTGCTATCGCATCGCTCGAAGGCGCCGCCGATACCGAACGCGTCACCCAGCTTGTTTCATATCTGTACCAGCGGGCATCGGTTGCGGGCGATCTGCGGGCGATAGGTGAAGTCGAATCGACGATCGACTTCGCCATCGCCCTCGTGCCGAATCCGGGCGATCTGTACCTGCTTAAGGCGAACCTGGCGTTCAAGCTGCATCGACTGGACGATGTGCGCCGGGCACTGGAGGCGAATGGACACGCGTTCGAGAGTCTGGAAGGCCAGGCGCTGCGGGCGGACCTCGACTTCCAGCAAGGTCGCTATGCGGCGGCACTCGACGGGTATGAAAGCACGCTGCGCCGCGAGCGCAAGTGGGACAATCTGGCTCGTCTGGCGCATGTCACGGCAAAGATGATCGGCGACGCGGAAGCCGACCGGCTGTATGAGGAAGCCGAGGACGAACTGACGGCGAAGGAGATGCGCTCGTACGCGTGGCTCGAAGTCCAGCGCGGATTCCTGGACTTCACGGGCGGCCGTTTCGACGAAGCCCGTGCGCATTATCGACGCGCGGCGAGTGCTTATCCGGACTACTGGTTTGTCGACGATTACGGGGCGGAGTTGCTCGGCGCGGAGGGCCGGTACGACGAGGCCGCCGCAATTTATGAGCGGATCGTTGCGGAAACCCCGCGGCCGGAATTGCACCAGGCTCTCGGCGAACTTTATGTGCTGGAGGGTGATGAGGCGAAAGCGCGGCGCTGGCAGCAGGAGGCGCTCACGGAGTATCTGGAGTCGGCCGGCCGCGGCGAGGTGCACTATTATCACCACCTCGTGGATTTCTACAGCGACGTGGCCGAGGATGGCGCGCGCGCGGTGGAATGGGCTCGCCGCGATCTGGCGCTGCGCGAGAATTTCTCGACTCAGGCCGCGCTGGCGTGGGCCCTATTTCGCAACGAGCAGTTCCCCGAAGCGGTTGCGTGGATCGGCCGCGCGGTGAGTTCGGGCGCGGTCGACGCGCGGCTGTTCTATCAGGCGGCGAAGATCCACGAGGGCGCGGGCCGCGCAGCCGACGCGGCTCACTGGTCCGATCGGGCGCTCCAACTTAACCCGCGCGTGGAGTGCTTCCACGTGCATCACTGAGGGCTATCAATCCGAGTTGTCGGCGCGCGGTGTCTGCGGTGTACTCTTCGGCAGCGGCGGCGGCGCGATATATCCGGCCGGGATGTCGCCCGTGAGCGCGGTCAGCCATTTCGCGATCGCTTTCACGTCCGCGTCGGAAAGGAACTTGCCGAGTTGATGCTGCGCCATGGCGGAGACGGCCTGCTCGAGAGTTTCCACCTTGCCGTTGTGAAAGTAAGGCGCAGTCCTGGCGACATTGCGCAGCGACGGCACCTTGAACACCATGCGGTCGGCTTCGTTCCTGGTGACCTGAAAACGGCCCGGATCGGCGGTATCGGGCCAGGGTTCGGCGACGCCGAGTTTCTGATAAATATTGCCGCCAACGTAGGTGCCGGCATGGCAGGTGGAGCAGCCTGCGTCGACGAACGCGGTGAATCCGGCTTTCTCTTCGGCGGTGAGGGCCGTGTCGTCGCCCCGCAGGAATTTGTCCCAGCGGCCGGGTGTCACCAGTTTCCGCTCGAAGGCGGCGATCGCTTTGGCCATGTTATCGAGCGTAAGTGGATCGGGGTCGTCTGGGAAGGCGCTGTGGAAGGCGCGTGCGTAGTCCGGAATCGACTGCAGCACGGAGACGACGGCTTTCTCCGACGGCATAGCCATTTCGACGGGGTTGAGCACGGGTCCCTTGGCCTGAGCTTCCAGGTCGGGGGCGCGGCCATCCCAGAACTGCGCCACGTGGCCGGCGGCATTGTAGACGGTGGGCGAATTGCGCGAGCCGTGGGCGTGTTTGTAGCCTTCGGAAGTGGCGTGACCGTCGGCGCCGTAGCGGTCGAGTGGATGGCAGCTATTGCAGGAGACATCCTGGCCGCGGGAAAGGCGGGGGTCGTAGTACAGCATTCGTCCGAGGTCGACCTTCGCCGCGACGTTCGCGGAGGCAGGGACGGCGTCGGGGAGCGGGGAGAACGCTTTAAGGGCCGCGGAATCGGTCTGCGGCGATTCGGTGCGCGGCGCGGTATGACATCCAGCCAGAGCGGCAGCGGCGGCGAGAGCCGGCAGGAGTGCGGGATGAATTCGCATATCACTCCCAGGATATAGGAGATAATCAGGTCTGCAAAGGGCCTGAATTGGAGCGGCGCCAGGGGGCGAAGAGAATTGCTATAGTGGCAATAGTCCCGTCAGCCGGTGAGGTGCGAGAGTGGTTGAATCGGGCGGTCTCGAAAACCGTTGAACCTTTACGGGTTCCGTGGGTTCGAATCCCACCCTCACCGCCAGAATAAAATCAAAAACTTGCACGCAAATCTTAATTTTTGGGGCTGTACGCCAAAAACGGGGGGCTGTACGCCAAAAACGGGGGCAACCCCGATCCCAAGAACCATAGTCAAGCACAGAGCCTATGGGGATCCGTCCTACTAAAAGAACTTCATCATGCTTGCACCACAACGGGCGTTGGTAGTTTCCCGTCTCCACCGGGCGGAGCGCACGGCTGTGATAGATTAAACCCTGGAATCCTCTATGCGCAATCGTGTGCTGCTTCTCCTCATAGCGGCCGGCGCGTCGTTCGCCGGCGACTCCGGCTTCAACGGACGCTGGGACATCGAGGTCCCCAAAGAGCCGCGCCATCACGCCTGGTGGCTGGAAGTCACCGGTGCGGGCACGCCCGACATGAAGGGACGCTTCGTCGGGTTCCCTGGCGGCGACATGAATAACATCCAGAAGATCTGGATCGAGAACGGTGAGCTGCATTTTACCTTTGACCGCGCCGGAAACAAGGCTCCGCTGCACCAGGAGTACACGGCGAAGCAGGCCGGCAAGGAACTGCACGGCACTTTCAGGCAGGGCAATACATCGCTCGATTGGATCGGCCATCGCGCTCCCGTGATCAAAGAGAAGGACGACGGCTCCTGGAAGGAAGGCAAGCCGATTAACCTGTTCGATGGCACGGATCTCAAGGGCTGGCACGGCATTATTCCCGGCAAGGAACTCGGATGGTCGGTGCACGACCAACTGCTCTCGTCCACCGGCGGCGCCAACAACCTGGAGACCGACGCCAAATACTGGAACTTCAAGCTGCACGTGGAGTATCGCGTGGGCGCGCACAGCAACAGCGGCATCGGCTTGCGCGGACGCTACGAGGTCCAGATTTTGGAAGACAAAGGCCGGCCGATCGATCAGCACAGCAACGGAGGCCTGTACAGCCGCATTCGGCCGACCGAGAACGTCAGCAAGGATCCCGGCGAGTGGCAGACGTACGACATCCGCCTGGTGGGCATGGATGTGAGCGTAGTCTCCAACGGCAAGCTCATCACCAAGGGTGTGATCGACGGGCTTACCGCGATCGCTTGCGATTGGGAGGAGGGCAAGCCCGGACCGATCATCCTGCAAGGCGATCACGGTCCGGTGGACTTCCGCAACGTGGTGCTCACGCCCCTGGTGAAATAAGATGCGCCGTGCGACCCTGCTCTTTTTCGTGACCGCCGTCTGCCTGGCGCAGCGGCAGCCGGGTAATCCGGGGCCGAAACCCGGATGGGATCCGGCGCGGCTGAAGGCGATCCAGCAGATCGTGCCGCTGACCACCGCGGTGCGTGAGGACGATCATCCGGCACTGGCCGCACGCGACGGCCGCGCGTGGGTGACGTGGGTCTCGTTTTCCGAAACCGAGGGCACGAGTCTCGTCTACGCACGGTCGTTCGAGAACGGGCAATGGTCGGCGCCGATGCAGGTGAGCGAAGCGCCCGGCGATTACCATAAGGCTGCGATTACGATCAGCGACGATGGCGCGGTGTGGATCGCCTGGCCCGCGCAAGTGCGGTTCAACTGGGATATCTATGGCCGCGTGTATCGCGCGGGTGCGTGGGGGAAGACGGAACGATGGACGACGCACGCCGGTCCCGATATGGCGCCGCAGCTTGCCTCGGCGCGCGGGCGCGTGATTCTCGTCTGGCAGAGCCTGCGCAAGGATAACTTCGACATTCTCTATCGTGTGCACGAGGCTGCCGCCTGGGGGCCCGAAGGGTTCGTCACCGAGAATCCGGCGAACGATTGGGAGCCCGTGGTGGCGGCCGCGCGCGACGGCACATTCCACGTCGCCTGGGACAGCTATCGCGGCGATTACGACGTGATGTACCGTTCGCTCGGCCCGATCGGCTGGAGCGGGGAAATGGCAGTGGCCGCTTCGGCGAAACTCGAGAATCATGCGTCGATCTCGCTCGACGAGCGGGAGCGCGCCTGGGTGGCGTTCGAGATCGGACCCGAGCATTGGGCTTCGGACTCCCACGACGGCGGGCTGCGGCCGCGCCGCGACATCGGCTTGGCCTGCGTGGCCAACGGCCGGGTGCTGCGAGCGACGGCGGCGGAGGCGGCACTGGCCAGGATCGCGGGAGAGCAAGGGATGCAGGCGCCCGCGCTCGCGTTCAGCCGCGATGGCACGCCGCGACTCTTCTATCGCCAGCCGATCAGCAAGAACTGGCTGCTGGTTTCCAGCATCGTCTGGACCGGTAATGCCTGGTCGAAGCCGCAGCCGATCCTGATGAGCGAAGGCCGGATCGATCAACGTATCGTGCTGGCGGATGTCGGCGGGCGCACCCTGGCCTGCTATCCAGCCGGATCGGCGCACAACATCGTGTACGGACATTTTTACGATTGGGCCGGCGTGCAGGGGGCGTCGCTCGATCCGGCCGCCGCGGAGGTGTCAGCCAAGCCGGCTCCGCCGCGATCGCCGCGCCATGTTTTCAATGGCTATCAACTGGTGTGGGGCGACCTGCATCGCCATACGGACATCTCCGAAGACGGCGGCATCCGCGACGGCTCGCTGCTCGATACCATGCGCTACTCGATCGATGCCGCGGGCCTCGATTTCATCGGCATCACCGATCATACCCGCTATCTGCCGCGCCGCTACAATCACTACCGCATGCAGCAGGTAACCGACCTGCTCTACAAACCCGGGGCGTTTTCCCCGCTGCATGCCTACGAACGCAGCCAGTATTCACCGTGGGGACATCGCAACATCATTCATCTCGACCGGAACTTCGTGCCCGTGCCGGCAGGTTACGAGGTGGGCGACCCCGGCGTCGATCCCAACGGTCTCTACGCGGCGCTGCGCGGCAAGAACGCCATCGTCATTCCGCACACGTCGGCGTGGGGCAACAAGCAAGTGAGCTGGGAGTACAACGATCCCGAACTCGAGCGGCTGGTCGAAATCTACCAGGGATGCCGCAGCACCTACGAATACAACGGTGCTCCCGATCCCGGCGGACGCGCGATCTACGAGAAAGACAGTCCGAATTTTGTGTGGAATGCGCTGGAGAAGAAGATCAAGCTGGGCTTCATCGCCAGCTCCGACCACGGCTCGACGCACATGTCGTTCGCGGCGGTCTATACCAAAAGCATCGACCGTCCAGGGATTTTCGACGGGCTGCGATCGCGCCGCACCTACGCCGCCACGGACAAAATACTGGTCGATTTCGGTATCGGCGATGCCATCATGGGGCAGGAAACGGCCATAGCCGGCAAGCCGGAGCTGAACGTGATGGTCGAGGGCACGGCGCCGATCGCGCAGATCGACGTTATCAAAAACGGCACTTTCGCCTACGCCACCAAGCCCGGAGTCACAAAGACACACTTCACTTTCCGCGACGAGCAGTGGAACGGGCAGGACGCCTTCTACTATGTGCGCGTGATCCAGCAGGATAAGAATATGGCGTGGGCGAGTCCGATCTGGGTGCGAAAGAAATGAACATTCAACTCGGTGGGATTGTGGTTGCCGCGGTGACGCCGCGGCGCAAGGACGGACGTGAACTCGATGTCGGGGCAGCGCTGGAACTGATCGATTTCCTTTGCGATGCAGGCGTGAAGGGCATCGCGCTGCTGGGATCGACCGGCGAGTTCCTTAACCTGACCTTCGACGAGCGCTCGCGCCTCACCTACATGGCCGCGAAGCGCAGCCGCGTGCCGCTGCTGGTGGGCGTCGGGCATTCGAGCTTCGACGGCGCGGTGGAGTTGGGGCGCGAGGCCGCGGGTTCCGGTGCAGCCGGGCTGCTCCTCATGCCGCCATACTTCTTCCGCTACAACCAGGATGACATCCGCGAATTCTACCTGCGATTCGCCGCACAGATCGGCGGGCAGACGCGCATATTCCTGTACAACATTCCGTTTTTCACGAATGAACTCGCCAGCGAGACGGCAGCCGAATTGCTCGCTACAGGGCAGTTTGCCGGAATCAAGGATTCGAGCGGGCGCATGGAATATTTTGAGCGCATGAAGGCGGCGCGGGCATCGAACCCCTTCACGCTGCTTGTGGGCAACGATGTGATCTTCACGAAGGCGCGGACGGCCGGTGCCGATGGCGTGGTTTCCGGCGTGTCCTGTGGCGTCCCGGAGTTGATGCTCGGGCTGGATCGCGCGATCTGCACGGGCGACGAGGCCAAGACGGCGCGCCTGGAAGCGCATCTGCAGGAGTTTATCCGCTGGCTGGACCGCATGCCTGTCCCGCTGGGCGTCAAGGCGGCCACCGAAGCGCGCGGCCTGCAGGTCGGTCCGCCGGCGGTTCCGCTCTCGATCGGAACGCTGCGCGCGCTCGAAGAGTTCAAGGAATGGTTCCAGGGCTGGCTTCCGGAGGTGAAGAAGGAAGCTGGCGATGGCTAGCCAAAAAACGGGGACAGACGAATCTGTCCCTAGGCGCCGCCTTTGGCGCTGCTTGGACATATCGGTCTGGACCCGGTTTTTGCCGGCCGCGGCCTCCCTTTTCCTCTCCTTCCTCTCCTGCCTCGCTGCATTCGCGGAGCAGCAGGTCGTCACGTTCCACTCGGACGTCGATTCTTCTGACCAGCCTTACGCCGTCTACCTTCCGAAGGATCTCGATCGCACGCATGCTTATCCGCTGATCGTCGATCTGCACATGGAGGACATTACGCATGTGCAGGCGCTGCGGCAAATACTCCAGCACAATCCCGATCCGGGCATGATAATCGCCTGCCCGCTGGCGCGCGGCAGTATGGGCTATCGCGGGATCGCCGAGAAGGATGTTTACGACATGCTCGCCGATATAAAGCGGCGGTGGCTGGTGGACGAGGACCGCGTCTATCTCACCGGCGCCTCCAGTGGCGGAGGCGGTTCGCTCTGGCTCGGCCTGACGCGACCCGACGTGTGGGCCGCCCTCTCCCCGATCTGCGCCGAAACTTCCTCCGGGATGGAGGTACTTGCGGGGAATGCGCTCGACCTGCCGGTCCTGCTGTTCCACGGCGAGCAGGATCCGATCGTGCCCGCCGCGTCGTCGCGGCAATGGCAGAAGCGATTCCTCCAGCAGGACGTGCGCGCGGAGTACATCGAATATCCTCTGCTGCGCCACAACGCCTGGGACAAGGCTTATCGCGACGGCGGGCTCTTGGACTGGTTCGCGCAATTTAAACGCGAGCGGTTTCCCGATCGCGTGCGATTCACCACCCGCGCTTACAAATACGACCGTGCTTACTGGGTGCAATTCGATCGGCTCACCCCCGGCACGCCGGCCGTTATCGATGCCCGCTTTGTACACTCCAATCGCGTCGAGGTCACTACGAAGGAACTCGACGGCTTCACGCTCCATCTGGCCGGGCACCCGAAATTTTCAGTCAAGGCGCCATTGGAAGTCGCAATTGACGGCCGCGCGCTAAGACTCAAGGCTCGAGATACGATTTCGTTCTTCCGCAGCGCGCGCGGCTGGACGCCAGGACGGCCGCCGATCCCCGCTGGGGAAAAGCGGCCGGGGCTGGAGGGGCCGATCGGCGAGGCGATCGCGTCGCGACACATTTACGTGTACGGCACAACCGGGGAATCGGCCGCGCGGCAGGCGGCGGAGTGGTCCAGCCCGCGCGCGCGCCTGGCGGTCTCGTTCGAAGTCAAGGCGGACAAGGACGTCACCGACGACGATCTGGCCGGATCGAACCTGATCCTGTTCGGCAATCGGGTGACCAACGCATTGATCGCGCGATTCGCGAAGAACCTGCCGCTGGCCCTGAGCCCCAGCGCGGCCGATTACGGGCTGGTGTTCGTCGTGCCCGTGGGGAATCGGTACGTGGTGGTGAATTCGGGTCTCCCCTGGTGGACCGGCGCCGATCTCTCCCCGCCGTTTCGCGCGCTCGAACGGTTCGGCGATTACTTACTTTTCAAGGGTTCGCTGCGGCATGTGGTGGCGGAGGGCCGTTTTGATCGAAACTGGAAGTTGCCGCCCGAGTCCGCGCAGAAGATGATCGAGACCGGGGCGGTCGAAGTTCCATCATGCTGCCAGAAGAATTTCGCCGATTCGGCCACGAGGTAGTCGACTGGATTGCCGGCTACCTACAGCACCCCGAACGCTACCCGGTGCTCCCGAAAGTTTCACCCGGAGATGTGATCGACGCCTTGCCGCCCCAGGGTCCGGAGAACGGCGAGCCCATGGAGCAGATCCTCGCCGATTTCCAGAAGCTCATCGTGCCCGCCATGACGCACTGGAACCATCCCGGTTTCATGGCGTACTTTGCGAATACGTCGCCCGGTCCCGGGATTCTGGGGGAGATGCTCGCGGCCGCCCTGAACGGCAACGGCATGCTCTGGAAGACGTCGCCCGCGGTCACGGAGTTGGAGCAGGTGACGCTCGGCTGGTTGCGCGATTGGATGGGGCTGCCGTCCGACTGGTTCGGCATGATTCATGACACCGCGTCCACCAGCACCATGCATGCGCTCATCGCCGCGCGCGAAGCGGCTGACCCGGACGTGCACAGCTATGGCGGATGGGGCACATCGAAAAACCTGATCGTCTACACGTCCGAGCAGTCGCACTCCTCGGTGGAGAAGGGCGCGATCGCCATTGGCATTGGCCAGGAGAATGTCCGGCGTATTCCCGTGGATGCGGAATTCCGTATGCGCCCGGACGCCCTGGAGCAAATGCTGCGCCGCGACTGCGACGAATCGCGGCACCCGATGTGCGTGGTAGCTACGGTCGGCACCACATCCACCACCAGCGTCGACCCGGTACCGGCGATCGCGGACATCGCCAAACGTTACGGCATGTGGCTGCACGTGGACGCGGCGTATGCAGGCTCGGCGATGATCTGCCCGGAGTTCCGCTGGGCATTCGAAGGATGCGATCGGGCGGACTCGCTGGTCGTCAACCCGCACAAGTGGCTGTTTACGCCGATGGACCTGAGCGTGTTCTACACGCGGCGTCCGGACGTTCTACGGCGGGCGTTTTCGCTGGTACCCGAATACCTGCGCACCGACGACGGCAGCCGCGCCGCGAACATGATGGATTTCGGCGTCCCGCTCGGCCGCCGTTTCCGCGCCTTGAAGCTCTGGTTCATCTTCCGCTATTACGGTCGCGAGGCGCTTGCAGACATGATCCGCAAGCATGTCGCGTGGGCGCAGGAACTAGCCGCGATGATCGACGCCGATCCGGATTTCGAACGCAGCGCGCCCACGCCGTTCTCGGCGGTCTGCTTCCGGTATCGAGGATCGGACGAGCAGAACGCGCTGCTGTTGGAGAGAGTGAACGCGTCCGGCGAGGTTTTCCTCTCCCACACAGTCCTGTGCGGCAAGACCGTGCTGCATCTTGCCATCGGCAATATGGCCACCACGCGTGCGCACGTCATGCGGGCGTGGGAACTGATCCGGCAGCACGCCGACTTTTCCTCTTGACATCTTTCCATATTTCTATGATTATGGAAGTATCGAAGGAATGGGATGAAGACCCAGGAATCCGAGCAGATCGTGCGCTTCGCCGACATGCTGGCGGCAATGGGGACGGAGCCGCGCCTCCGCATCATCCGGCTGCTGCTCAGCGCGCATCCGGAAGGGATGGTGGCGGGCGAAATCCAGGGTGAACTCGGAATCCCGGCCTCCACGCTGTCGCACCATCTGGATAAGTTGAAGAATGAGGACCTGGTCAAGGTCCAGCGGGAGAGCACATTCCTGCGGTACATCGCGAATACCGAGTCGTTGCAGGAGTTGCTCACCTTTCTTTATGCGGAATGCTGCACGCGATCAAAGGCCATTAAACCCGAGACGATCGTGCGGCTGCGAGGAACCAAATGAGCGTTACGGATCTGATCAAGGAAAAATACGGCGAGGCGGCCCGGCAGGTCGCTTCCGGTAAGCGCAGTTGCTGCTGCGGCAGCACGCCTTCCTCGTGTGCATCGGGCGGCGACCCGATCACATCCAACCTTTACGACGAATTGCAAAAAGGTGAGCTGCCCGATACCGCCGTGTTGGCGTCGCTCGGTTGCGGCAATCCGACCGCACTTGCCGAATTGAGGCCCGGAGAGATCGTGCTCGACCTCGGCAGCGGCGGCGGCATCGACGTGCTGCTCTCGGCGCGCCGGGTCTCGCCCGGCGGCAAAGCCTACGGACTCGACATGACCGACGACATGCTGGCGCTGGCGCGCGCGAATCAGCAGAAGGCAGGCATCGACAACGTCGAGTTCCTGAAGGGCGAAATCGAGAACATCCCGCTGCCCGATGCATCGGTGGACGTGATCATCTCGAATTGCGTAATCAACCTCTCCGCCGACAAGGATCGCGTCCTCCGCGACGCCTTTCGTGTCCTGAAGCCGGGCGGCCGGTTCGCCGTGTCCGACGTGGTCACACGTGGCGATATCCGTCCGGAGATTCGCCGCAACATGCTGTTATGGGTGGGCTGCGTGGCCGGCGCCCTCGACGAGAACGAGTACCGCGCCAGACTCCAGGCGGCGGGATTCGAGCATGTCGGCATTGAGCCGACCCGCATCTATCGGGCCGCCGACGCGCTCTCGTTCCTGAAGGATAAAGGAATCGACGAGAAGGCCATCGGTCCGGAAGTGGACGGCAAGTTCATGAGCGCGTTTATCCGCGCGCGTAAGCCCGCCTGATCCGCTACTTCTTCCGTACCTCGAGTGGACCGGCCGCGCCACCGCCTGCACGGCAGGATCGTAGTACTCGTAGACCCGCAACTGGAATGTGCGCGCCCGGATAGGGTACTTCGCGCGCAGGCGGTAGTGCACTGTCACGGTTTCGCCCGCGTAAGTGGATCCGACCCCGATGTGGGGAGTTGGATCCACTTCCGACGTAAGATGCCATAACTTCGTGTATGATCCTGAAGGCCTCCTTACGATGACCTTCCTCTGCCGCGAGGCGCCCAAGCAAAGCGACGGCTGCCTTGTTTGCCGGACCGCCGGCTCGCTCGTAGAGCTTCTTCGCTTCTCGTTTCATTCCTCTCAACTCATAAGCAAAGCCCAGCCAGATCAACGCACGAATGTATTCCGGGGGGAAGTCCAGAGTTTTCCGGTATTGCTCGATGGCCTGGTCGTAGTGTCCCGCCACGTAGTAGCCCCATGCTACATGCCGATTCGAAAACAGCCGACAACGGATCGATGAGGCGCGCCTGCTCGAATTCGCCGGAGGCTTCGGCAAAGCGGAGCAGGGCCAGATATAGGCCACACCATTCGTGGGCCGTTGCATAGTTGGCATTTAGGGCGGGAGCGCGCTTGAACTGTTACAGGCTGCTTCATCGTTACGCCACGTATCGGGGGCGCGCGTTACCCGGCAACTGGACGCCGCCTAACCAAAGGATTCCGTCCGGGCACTACCTGCAATATGGAGTGCCCGGATGAGGCAACGAGGCGGAAGTGCCTTTTCAGTGTCTCGATTTACTGAGCACCGAACATGAAGTTAATACCTCCTGAGAGGCGCCAGTTATTTCTGTTGACATCATCGGTTGTACCTAGCTTGGGAAGGCGCACCAGATAATAGTCCGCAGCAAACGGACGGAAAGCTATATGCTTGTTTAACTTTATATCAAGGCCGCCGCCGGCCATCATCGCGAAGCCGGCGTGCGACGCCTGCAGGCGTACACTTATCGGAATTGTGGGATCCAATAATAGCGAATCCCCAGTGCCAGCTATTGGCAGCACGTTGATCTGTCTGCTCATCGCGGCATAAGCACCGCCGAATAACACTTCGCCGAATGGCGTGAAGCGGGAATGGTTGTGAAAGCTCACTCTAGGACCTGCCAACAAATGCGCCACGGTGGTATCGACGTCCGCGCCATTGAGTTCGCCCTTGTGAACGCCTCCACCGTCTACCGCGATTCCAATCAAGTTAGAGAAGTTGTACACGAACTGGGCGCTGCCGCCGTTCGCATTGAAGGATGGCACAAATCCCGAGTCAGGATTGAAGCGAACAAAGTTATATCCCAGGAACGTTTCCATGCGAGGGACATCCGTGGCTCCCGCCACTGCCGCGACTAACAGGGAAGTCACGACTGTTGCGACGATCTTCTTCATTTCGTGTGAATCTCCTAAGAGGCTGCGATTACCCTCTCACTGGCATGGGGCCGTGCACGAAGGCGCGCTATCCTCATGCTGGACCCGACTACCTGCCGGGGAGTGGTGCGTCAGTTTCTGGGGTGAAATCTTTTTGGGGGCAACAACATTAATTACGTCCGGCCCTCATCGTGGGAGATGACACCGCTGGTATAACTCGAGTCTTTGTCATCGCGAGGATATCGGTCATTTCCACTCCCAATACTGACAGAATCGGCAAGGAAGGGCGATCAAGCTGGTAAGGCCAGCAAAGCTGCACATCCCGACAGGCAGCATTCATCACGAGCAGCACGCGCGCAGGCTGAGGCTCCAGTATTCCAGGCGGACCTGAACTATAGGCTGGCACATGCCGAACGGAAGCGGGTTATCGGCAAGCACTGAGCGCTTACGTGGGCCGGCCTCGGCTCAAGGCTCGACGAGCCCGTTGCGAATTGCGTAGCGCACCATACTCGCGGTTTCATGCACGCCCAATTTTTCCATCAGGTGAGTCCGGTGTGCGTCGGCAGTCTTGTACGCGATGCCCAGGGCAGCTGCCAGCTGCTTGGTCGACTGGCCGCTCGCAATCAGGATCAGCACCTGAAGTTCCCTGGCTGTCAGAATACTACCGGCCAGAGACTCGGCGGATGTGTATTGGGGCGCAACAATGTGCGGAAAGCCTTTGCTCGCGGAGTACTCCGGATGACCCGAGAGCGAGTCGGGGCCGGCGTCGCTCGGGCGCGCAGGCGCACAGATGGCCTTGCTTGACGGCCGATGTAGATTGCGAAATCGGAGAACGGTGTAAATTCGACCACCCCGCTCGTACTCCGAAGCGCGCACGTACAGGGGGAAAGTGGTCGCGCCGCGAATCCCTCGCGCCCGGTACCGCGCTGTCGGCCGCAGGAGTGGAACACGGAGCAGACGGTCCATGCCCTTGCGGCCTTCCGGCGCGATGAGGTCGAGGATGCACAAATTTTTAAGCGAAGCCGCGTTCTCATAGCCGAAGAGATCCGCCATTGCCGAATTGCCAAAAGCTATGGTCACGCCATCGACAAGGGCAACAGCGTGTGTACAATCCCCGAACGTCGACCGGAAATCCGCCTCGGCCTGACGGACAGCCAGCAACGGGCCTTCACCACTCGAAATGTCGCGGACCATGGCCAATACCTCATCCGCCCCGCTCGGCACGATTCGCGCTTCGTACTGATACGGCATACCTTCCAGGTCGAGTTCGTATTCCAAGCGTTGCATCTGTCCAGTAGCGAGCGCCTGGCCGATTAGATACTGGCAGGGGACACCCACCGTGTTGGGAAGAATGTCCAAAACGCGCCTTCCGAGAAACTCGGACGGAGGCACGTACGGCCGAACATCTCTTGTCGGCTGATAATCCAGGTAAGTCCCATCCCGGCCAAGTAGGAACATTAAATCCGGAATGGCATGTAGAAACGATTCCGCTCGAATCTCGCGCCTGCGCAGCCATTCAGCATTGATCTGGCTGGCAAGCAGATTTGCCTTCCCTTGCATAATGAGCTGCCTGATCCAACACTCGGTCGCACGGAATCACCGCTGGCAGCCGGCGCGATTATTATCGTCGATTTTCCGGCACTCAGTTCTGGGCTCGGGAGCCGAGTGGGTTGTAATTAGCCCGCCGGCCTCTTTTCAGGCCTCCTGCGGGCTGTATGTTATCTTACAATGTGAGTGTGAACTGGCCTGTCAGGAATTTACCAGTCGAGAATCGGCTGGCCCGTCCACCTCGATATCCTCATGCAAAAATGATCGTCGCGTAAACCTCCGGACTTCCATTCAGGAGTTTACCCTAGGCATTTTATCTTAAGCAGTTTTATCTATAGATGCTGGGAAACGGTGAAAAGTAACAGATGTTTCGCAGGAAAGTATCACGAGCCCTCGCCACACTTGCGCAGCAGTGACTGAATGAGTTGGTAGAGTTTCGCGATCTGGCAAGGTTTGGTCAGCACTGGGAGGCGAGCTAGGCCAATTTGATCGAAAACCTGACTTTCGGAGTAAGCCGAGGTGACGATCAACTTCACATCCGGCCGGATCCTGAGCATCTCGGCCAGAACCGTCGCCCCGGGTGTGCCCGGCAAAGTAAGATCCAGCAGCACGACATCGAACCTCGCAGGCTCACTCTCAAACAAGGCCAACGCAATGCTGCCGTCGGCCGCCTCAATCACGTTCAGTCCCTTCGCACGTAGCATCTTGGCGAGGGTATGGCGCAAGAGTTGTTCATCTTCCACTAGCAGGATCGTCGCGGACGCCTGTGGCTTTTGCTCCTGCGGACCGGAAGCATCGCGCCGGCGAAGGCTCTCTTTCACGAAGGCGGGCAGCATCAGGACGAACCGGGCACCTTGTCCGGGCGCGCTGGTAACTTCGATGCGTCCTCCGTGAGCGTGGACAATGCCCTGCACCGATGCGAGTCCAAGGCCCCGGCCTATCGACTTTGTCGTGAAGAAGGGATCGAATATCCGGGAGCGGACCTCCTCTGTCATGCCACACCCCGAATCGCTGACCGTCATCCGAATGTACGGATGACCCGCCTCGGTGACCACGGAAACGTCCATAGCGACACGTCCCTTGCGGCCGGCCAAGGCTTCGGACGCATTCATCAGCAGGTTCAGGATGACCTGCCGGATCTGGGCAGGATTGCCCCGTACCAGCGGCAGCTCCGGAGGCAGATTTGCGGTTAAGGTGATGTTGCTGCCCATCGCGGGCCGGACGGTCTCGAGCGTATCGTTGGCGAGACTGCAGATATCCAGCGGTTCCAAAGCAGGATCCTCTTTACCCGCGTACGCCATCAGGATCCGTACAATCTCGCCCGCCTGCGCCGCCAGCTGCCGGATATTAAGAATTGCCTGCATCGCCGGCGAGTTTTTGTCGAGCGCGCTTCCGGCAGCGTCTGCCTGGGCCAGAACGCCTGTCACCAGGTTGCCGAAATCATGGGCCACTCCACCGGCGAGTAGCCCAAGACTCTCCATCCTTTGCCGAGCCATGGCCTCTTCTTTGGCCTTTTTGAAATCCGTGATGTCAATACACGCCCCGACGATCCGATGGATACGGCCCTCGTGGTTTTTCAGCGGGATGAGGTTCGTATGGAACGATCGCTTACCCGCCGGTAACTCGAGATCGCTGTCAAAGTGAATGGCTGCGGCCGAATCGACTGCTTTCCGATACGATTCGATGAGTTGCTGTGCCAGATCCGCCGTGAAGAGATCTTCTACAAATCTGCCGGCAACCTGCGCGCTGGAATAACCGACAGCCTGCTCCTCGGCGCGATTAAAGCCTACAAATCTGAATCGGCCTTCAGGGGTGACGTCAACCACAAACATACAGGCCGAAATGTTGTCGAAAATTTCTTTGTAATGGGTCGCCTCCAATATAGGGTATCCACCCTGGTAATGATTTGCTGTGGTTGACATTTCATCCGCCTCCGAAGCACAATACACTGTTAAATCGATCGGGTTTCTTGATTGGGACATTATATTTCGTTCGTTAGATGTTATACAAGAACTAACGAATGACGGGAGGGATTAGTAGACCTGGTCCACTCCGGCACATAATACGGCCTACAGCGCCGAAGCTGCACCTCCGCTGTCCCTGCTTGATCGGTGCGAATATGTCGGAACTTATATTGTGTTCCGGTGTCGACGCGGATCGAAGGCTAACACGAAACCGCGCTCTGCATAAGGCGGGTTTCCAGGTAGTCACGGCGTCCACCGTGGTAGAGGCGTTAAGAGTTTTCCTATATGCTCGTCCAAGTCTGATCCTCATCGGCCAAAAGAGTGAGATCTCACCAAAGGCGTGCGCCCGCCTGAAGACTAAATCAGACAACGCGGACATGCCTGTTATTGCGATTTGCTCGCCTGAGAGTAGCAAGCGATGGGCTTGCCAGGCGGATCTTTGCCTGCCGGAGACGATAACGCCGGCCGCGCTAATCGCGGTACTCAGGATGCTGCTGCGGGTGCAAGCCGTCGAGCGGGGGTACCTGCGGGTTCAGAGTGCCGCCACGGCCGACTTTGGCTCGGGAGTGGACCGTCCGGCTTCGCACTCGCAAATCCGGCTGGACGAACTGGAACGCGAAAAGGATCTGTTGATCCAACAGAACAGGCATCTATGCGAGTTCATCACATCGATAACCCACGAAATACGCTCCAGCTTATGCAGCGTGATCGTAGTGAGTTCCTGGATTCTGGGCGAGTACAGCGAACAGATGGATGCGAGCGGACGCGAGTATCTGGGCTTGCTGAAAGAGAGCGTGGAACGGATGTGCAAAGTCGTCGAGCGGGCGGGACAGCAGGTCGGCATGCTGAAACCTGGCTGAACTCTAGCGCCGGTCGAGGATCTCGCGGACTTTGGCGCCGAGCTGCTCCGGCGAGAACGGTTTTTGTATGTATGGATGCTGCGGCGTCTGCTCCTCGGACTGGTTCTCGGCATAGCCCGACATAAGCAGTATCTTAATGTCCGGTTGGGCATCGCTTACCTGTACGGCCAAGGCCGTGCCACTGAGCTCCGGCATCACGATGTCGGTGAGGATCATGTCGAAGTGGCTGCCAGCCTGCTTCGCCAGTTCGAGCGCATGCCGCGAGTTTTCGGCTTCCGTCACATTGTAACCAAGTTCACGTAATATCTTGGCTGTAAGTACACGCAGGTTGTAGTAATCCTCTACCAACAGGATACTTTCGCTGCCGCCCTTCGGAGAAAGATTCGAACCCATTTGGGCGATGGTTGCGGCAGTATCAGCTCTGGGGAAATACAGGGAAAAGGTCGACCCCTCACCCACGGTAGTGTCGACAAAAATGTGACCATGGCTCTCCTGCACGATTCCATACACCGTTGCCAGGCCGAGTCCGGTCCCCTTACCGGGCGCTTTGGTCGTGAAGAATGGCTCGAAGAGATGGTCGCGGACGCTTTCGATCATTCCCGTGCCGGTGTCGGCGACGGTCAGCAGCACGTAGTCTCCCGGCGGCAGGTCCTTCTCGCGCACGGGTGTACTCAGCGAGTTGTTGATGTGCGCTGTGGAGATGACCAGTTTGCCGCCGCGCGGCATAGCGTCGCGGGCATTGACCGCAAGATTCATCAGAATCTGGCGCAGATGTCCGGTATCCCCCAATATGTTGCCTAACGCTGGATCCAGGTGGACTACCAACTCGACGTTATCTCCGATTACGCGTCTCAACATCCGCTGATCTTCCACAATGAGCGCATTCAGATTAATGAGCGACGACTGCACCAGGCGGTGGCTGCTGAACGCCAGCAACTGATAGGCGAGATCGCTGCCCTTTTCCGCCGCTTTCTTGATTTCGGCCAGAGGGATATAGGACGGGTTGGACGGGTCCATTTCGCTTAAGAGCGCGCTGGCATATCCGAGTACGACGGTCAGCAGGTTATTGAAATCGTGAGCCACGCCGCCGGCCAGCCTGCCGACGCTCTCCAGCTTCTGGGCCTGTCGGAACTGAGCCTCCAGCCGTTTGAATTCGGTGCTGTCACGTCCGACAAAAACGGCCGTTCCGACCTTGCCGTCCGCCTCCCACAACCACGCAAAGTCCCAGGTCATCCAACAGGAGCGGCCGTCAGGCCCCAAGAGACTGCTTTCCAGGTGAATGGGCGAGGAGGAATGGTTGCCGGCCGGGGACATCGCTGCTTGTAGCGCTTCCCGCTCGCCCGCGGGGACCATTAGCTGGAACCAGTTCTTGCCTTTGACGTCCTCGAACTTCCAGCCGGTGAGATGAAGCAGCCAGTCGTTACAGAAGATGATGTCGCCATCCGGATCAAGCATGACGGTCGCCATGTGGATGGTTTCCAGGAGGTCAGACAGGCGCTGCTCAGAAGCTTCGAGTTCCATCTCGGAGTTCCGCAATTCCGTAATGTCGCGCGTGATACCCCAGATACGGCTCAGGGCTCCATCCTCGACTATTCCCCACTGGCTGCGCAGGCGGAAATGCTGTTTGCCACTCTCATCAAGGAACCGGGTCTCGATTGTCACCAAATTGTAACCAGACCGTGCTGAAGCCAATAGCGCCCGGCGAATGGTGGAGCCCGTATCCGGCCTGGCTATTTCGGCTACACCGCAGCCAATCAGCTCCGCGGCCTTGGATCGACCGGCGAAGCGGGCCAGAGCATCGTTGCACTCCGCAATGTAGCCATGCCGCTGAATCCGCTCCGCCTGCTCTTCGACCGGCAGATCTGTCGGGACCGGAGGATCGAGTTCAACGCGCCACATTCC
>Ga0070741_10003524_pt1 | contig 38715 bp, 37 predicted proteins | sample Coa_R1_4_FD_66440 | JGI IMG/M metagenome (GOLD analysis project Ga0070741, IMG submission 66440) | Surface soil microbial communities from Centralia Pennsylvania, which are recovering from an underground coalmine fire - Coalmine... | ecosystem: Environmental > Terrestrial > Soil > Unclassified ... | reverse complement strand
TTGCGGGAATGAATGAGCCAAGGCGACCGCGGGGCGGCAGGGGACGAGCTCCTGCCCTACCCCATTGAGGGAGCGGGTCGCCGTGACGTTCGTGAGAGCTGCGCTAGCTAATAGAAGGCCACGGCCTGGCGGGGCTCCAAGGTGGGCGCCATCGCGGCGTCGAGCTGCGCCGTGGTGATGAAGCGCGCGAAGCCTTCGTCGCCGCCGGGATAGATGGGGTCGTTGTAGATGAAGCCATCCGGCGTGACGTCCCAGAGGACGACGTAGTGGTCGTAGCGCACGGTGGAGTACTCGCGCCCGGGCAGCAAGCGATACTTGACGAGCGCGATCACGGGATGGCCCTGCTCAACCTCGGCGCGCACGTCGGCGACGCTCCAGTGGCGGAAGCTGTCGCCCTCGTAGAGCCCGACCGCGTGTAGCCCGAAGTCCTCGCCGACCCGCGCCATGTGTTGGAGGGCGGTGCCGCCGCGGCGGGGCCAGGTGCCCTGATAGGTATGGGTCAGGTAGCGCAGGTCGTCGTTGCCCTGGCTGATGTCGTAGGCCTCCAGCACCATGGCGAGGGCGGCTGGACCGCAGTTTGAGCCCGCGTAGGGCGAGCTGTCGCGCTGGGTGCGGAAGGGCACGTAGGCGAGACGCGCGCGTTCGGGCGCAACCACCGCCGCGTCGAGCGTTTCGTCGGGGACGTCCGATGGCTCGGTCGCATCCAGCAGCGCGTCAGGCAGGGCATTGTCGGAGCCGGTGGCCGCGACGGTGGCGGCCAGGCTGGGCGCGTCGGCGACGTACTGAGCGGCTGGCGATGTGAGGGGCGCGGGCGCCGTGGGACGCGCCAGGACGCCGTGGGTGAGCAGCACCGCGGCGACGAGGCCAGCGGCCAGGCCGGCGCCGAGCCAGCGTAGGCGGGGCCAGTAAGAGGTAGTGTCCATCGAGCTCCTCATGGGGGCTGGCGGGCGGGCTAGGAGCCTGCCGTCGCCGACCGCCGGCCTTGCTGCCGCAGCGCGCGCGGCAACGCCTTGCGGCGCTCCTCTAGCTTCTTGGCCTTGGCCCGGTGCTTCTGCCAGGCGACTCGCTTGCGCTTGTTCATGCGTCGCTCCTAAGCCCGTCGGGGCGTGTTGTATGCCAGACATCGCATATGGAGGCCGGGGCGGCGAGCGCCGCCGAGGCGGATTGTACTCAATACGGGCGCGGCCGAGCCACGTGGCCGCGGGCGTCTCGCTACCGCGGGCGGCGGGTGATGCGGTCGGCGGGGCGGGGCAGGCGTTGCTCGGCGGCCCAGCGATCGAGCGCCCAGTGGGTGCTCCAGAAGGCGATCTCTGGCAGCTCGTGGACGGCGAAGAAGCCTACCTGGTCGACCTCGTGCAGCGGCTCGGGCTCGCCGCGGACGATCGAACCCAGGAACAGCGCCACGGCGACGGCGCTCGGGGCGCCGGAGTGCAGCCCGAGCAGCCGCTCGACGCGGACGTCCACGCCGACTTCCTCTTTTGCCTCACGAACCACGGCTTCCTCGGCGCTCTCGCCCAGCTCCACGTAGCCGCCGGGCAGCGTCCAGTAGCCGCGCCGGGGCTCGATCGTGCGGCGCGCCATGAGCACGCGGTCGCCGCGCGGCAGGAGGATCGTGGCGGCCAGCGGCGGGTTAAGGTATTGCACGAAGCCGCAGTTGGCGCACGACGGGCGCGGGCGGAGGCCCTCCAGCACGGTTTCCAGGGGGGTCGCGCAGTGAGGACAATAGCGGTAATGGCGGTGATTGTTCGCGAAGTAAAAGCGGGGCTGTTCGTTATCCATCGTCTCTCATCGGTCGCCGGGGCGCCGGCGCGTGGGGCAATGTCGGCCGCCAGGCGGTGTGCGCTCGAATGATACTATACCGTTGACCGCGCTCGAAACGTTACGCGTGCGCTGGGTTGGAGCTGCTCATGGGCCGCTGGCCGCTACTCGCCTCGTTCTGGCTGGGCTGGCTGCTGTTCGCGCTGGCGAGCGGCCGGACGGCCGGTGCGGAGGGCGATTTCGTCGAAGTGGCGCGGCTGCAGGGCGTCATCAATCCGCCCGCGGCCAGCTACGTGGACCGGGCGATCACGGCGGCGGAACGCGACGGCGCCGCGCTGCTGGTGATCCAGCTCGATACCCCGGGCGGCCTGGACAGCGCGATGCGGCAGATCGTGCAGCGCATCCTGGCGAGCAAGGTGCCGGTGGCGGTGTACGTGGCGCCGCCCGGCGCGCGCGCAGCCTCAGCCGGCGTGTACATCACGTACAGCGCGCAGATTGCCGCCATGGCCCCGAACACCAACATCGGCTCGGCCACGCCGGTGTCGCTCGGCGAGAACGGCGAACAGCAGATGTCGGACGAGACGCGCAACAAGGTGACGAACGACGCCGTCGCCTATATCCGCGCGCTGGCCGACGAGAGGGGCCGCAACGCGGACTGGGCCGAGTCCGCCGTGCGGCAGGCGATCAACGCCCCGGCCCAGGAGGCCTTGCAGCTCGGGGTGGTCAACTACGTGGCCACGGACCTGCCGGACCTGCTGCGCCAGACGGACGGTGCGCAGGTGACGACGCCGGCGGGGGCCGTCACGCTCCACACGGCGGGACTACCGGTGCGGACGGAGGAGATGCAGCCGCAAGAGCACCTGCTGCACGCGATCTCCGATCCGACCATCGCCTACCTGCTGCTCAGCCTGGGCAGCCTGGCGCTGATCTACGAGCTGGCGAATCCCGGCGCCATCTTGCCCGGGGTGGTCGGCGGCCTGGCGTTGCTGCTGGCGCTGTACGCGCTGGGCACACTGCCCGTGAACCTGGCGGGCGTGCTGCTGATCCTGTTCGCCATGGGGCTATTCGCGTTCGACGTGGTGGCGCCGACGCACGGGGCGGCGACCGTCGGCGGCATCGCGGCGTTCGTGCTCGGGTCGGCGATCCTGATCAACACGCCCGAGGGCGCACCCTACCTGGCAGTGGCGCCTCAGGCGATCGCGCTCGTGACGACCTTCCTGGCGCTTTTCTTCGGCCTATTGCTCGGCACGGCCCTGCGGACGCAGTACCGCCGGCCGGTGACCGACCGGAGCAACCTGGTGGGGCGGCGAGCCCAGGTACGAGCGGCGCTGGCGCCGCAGGGTCTGGTCTTCGTGGACGGCGAGCTGTGGAGCGCGCGGACGGTCGGGGAGCCGGCTCCCGTGGGGACGACCGTCGAGATCGTGGACGTGGAGGGCCTGCGCCTGGACGTGCGCCCGGTGGGGGAGCCGGAAGGCGGGCGCTCGGGCCGCCCGGGGGCGCCGGCTCGCTCCGGCACCGGCTAAGGCGGACTTGCGTGGCTGGCGGGCGCGTTGGCCACGCCGCGTGCTGTCAGGCACGGGATTTGCAGGCACCGGCCCGAGGTTTTGCCCCGGAGCGCGATGTTACACTGGTAGTGCGAACGAGGTGGCCTCTGGTGGGCGCGCCTCTCCCGCGAGCGGCGCGACGGGCGCGCGAGAGACGCTGGGTTCTGCCACGGAAGCCGCGGGCGCTGGGCTTGAGCCGCGCCACGCAGCCAAGGAGGGAGCACGATGGCCGTCCGCGTCGGTATCAATGGCTTTGGTCGCATTGGCCGCCAGGTCTTGAAGGCGATCCTTGAGCGGCACCCCCAGGCGCTGGAAGTCGTGGCGATCAACGACCTGTACGACACGAAGACCAACGCGCACCTCTTCAAGTACGACACGAACTACGGCGTTTTCCCGGGCACCGTAGTGCCGCACGAGAACGCCTTCGTGATCGACGGGCGCGAGATCCGCGTCACGGCCGAGCGCGACCCGGGCAAGATCCCCTGGCGCGACGAGGGCGTGCAGCTCGTGGTCGAGTCCACCGGGTTCTTCACGGACGCCACGAAGGCCCGCGCGCACCTGGACGCGGGCGCGCGGAAGGTCATCATCAGCGCGCCCGCGCGGAACGAGGACATCACGATTGTGCTCGGCGTGAACCAGGAGCGGTACAACCCCGCCGAGCACCACGTCGTTTCGAACGCCTCCTGCACGACCAACGGCCTGGCGCCCGTGGCGAAGGTGCTCAACGACAAGTGGGGCATCGAGAAGGGTCTGCTCACCACGGTCCACGCCTACACGAACTCGCAGCGCCTGCTCGACCTGGCCACGCCGGACCTGCGCGACGCGCGGGCCGCGGCGCTGAACATCGTGCCGTCGGCGACGGGCGCGGCGCGGGCGGTGGGGCTGGTCATTCCCGAGCTGCAGGGCAAGTTCAACGGCATGGCCTTCCGCGTGCCGACCTCCACCGTCTCCGTGATTGACTTCGTCGCCATCTTGAAGAGCGACGTGACGGCCGACGCGATCAACGCCGCGATGCGCGAGGCGGCCGAGGGCAGCCTGAAGGGCATCCTGGCGTACACCGAGGAGCCTTTGGTCTCCAGCGACCTCAAGGGCAACGACAACTCGTCGATCTACAGCGGGCTCGATACGATGGTGATCGGCGGGAACATGGCGAAGGTCGTCTCCTGGTACGACAACGAGTGGGGCTATTCCTGCCGCGTCGCCGACCTGGCCGCCTACATGGGCGAGCGCCTGTAAGCGCGACTGCCATGAACAAGAAGACGATCCGCGACGTCGACGTAGCGGGCAAGCGTGTCCTGGTGCGGGTGGACTTCAACGTGCCGCTCGACCGCGAGGGCCACGTGACGGACGCCACGCGGCTGCGCGAGGCGATCCCGACGATCAACGAGCTGCGCCAGCGCGGCGCCCGCGTCATCCTCATGTCGCACCTGGGGCGGCCCGACGGCCAGGTGAAAGACTCCCTGCGTATGGCGCCGGTCGCGGCCGAGCTGCAGCGGCTGCTCGGCGCGCCGGTGCAGTACGTAAAGGACTCTGTTGGCCCCGACGTGGAAGCGGCGGTCGCGGCGCTGCCGCCGGGCGGCGTGCTGCTGCTGGAGAACCTGCGCTTCCACCCCGAGGAGGAGGCGAACGACCCCGGCTTCAGTCGCCAGCTCGCGGCGCTCGGCGACGTGTACGTGGACGACGCCTTCGGGACGGCGCACCGTGCGCACGCCTCGACGGAGGGGGTGACCCACTACCTGCCGGCCGTCGCGGGGCTGCTGATGGAGAAGGAGCTGGAGTCGTTCGCCCACATCCTGGAGCACCCTGAGCGCCCGTTCGTGGCGATCATCGGCGGGGCGAAGGTGTCGAGCAAGATCGGCGTGCTGGAGCACCTGCTCGACAAGGTGAACCGCCTGATCATCGGCGGCGGCATGGCGAACACGTTCCTGAAAGCGCAGGGCCACGACGTCGGGCGGTCGCTGCTGGAGCCCGACAAGGTCGGGGTGGCCAGCGACCTGATGCAGCGCGCCGCGGCGGCCGGCGTGGAGATCCTGCTGCCGATCGACGCGGTGGTGACCGACCGGCTGGAGGCCGAGGCGCCGCGGCAGGTCGTGAGCGTGGACGCCGTGCCGCCCGACCTGCTCATTGCCGACATCGGCCCGCGCACGGTGGAGCGCTTTAGCCAGGCGCTCGCCGACGCGAAGACGATTCTCTGGAACGGGCCGATGGGCGTGTTCGAGGTGCCGCCATTCGCGACGGGCACGCGGGCGCTCGCGGAGGCCGTGGGGCGCTCGGGGGCGGTGACGGTGATCGGCGGCGGCGATACCGTGGCGGCGGTGGAGCAGGCGGGCTGCGCGGACCGCATGACGCACATCTCGACGGGCGGCGGCGCCTCGCTGGAGCTGCTGGAGGGCCGGGTGCTGCCGGGCGTGGCGGCGCTGCAGGACCGCGCCTGAGCGAGCGACGCCGCCGGACTCGGTAGCAAAGCTGAGGAGGCGTCCTGTGCCGAGAACGCCCATGGTCGCCGGCAACTGGAAGATGAACACGACGGTCGCGGAGGCCGTCGCGCTGGCCGAGGCGATGCGTGCCGACCTGGAAGCGATCGGCGGAGTCGACCGGGTCATCTGTCCGCCGTTCGTCTCGCTCGCGCCGCTGCACGACCTGCTCGCGGGGAGCCCGGTGCGGCTGGGCGCGCAGAACCTGTACTTCGAGCCGAAAGGCGCCTTCACCGGCGAGATCAGCCCGACTATGCTGGCCGGCCTGGTGGACTACGTCATCCTGGGGCACTCGGAGCGGCGGCAGCTCTTCGGGGAGACGGACGCGCTCGTGAACCGAAAGGTCCACGCCGCGCTCGCCGCAGGGCTGCGGCCGATCCTGTGCGTCGGCGAGACGCTGGACGAGAACGAGGCCGGGCGCACGGAGGAGGTCGTCTCGCGGCAGCTCCGCGAGGGGCTGGCGGGGGTGGACGACCTCGCTGCCGTGACCCTCGCTTACGAGCCGGTCTGGGCGATCGGCACCGGGCGGGCCGCGACGCCGGACGGGGCGAACGCGGTGATGGCCGGGCTGCGCCGGCTGGCCGGCGAACTGTATGGCGCCGAGGCCGCCGGCGCTCTGCGCATCCTCTACGGCGGCAGCGTCACGCCCGACAACTTCCCGGGCTTCATGGCGGCGCCGGACATCGACGGCGGCCTGGTGGGCGGGGCTAGCCTGAGTGCGGCGAGCTTCGTGACGCTCACGCGGCAGGCGGCGGCCGCGCGCGTCCCCGCCGGCGACTAAGGCCGGGCACTCGCCGCGAGCTCCCATTCCCCTATGGGGTGGGCCGCGTAGCAGGTTTCGTACCGGCGGGCGAGCACTAGCCGCGGCGGGAGGTGTTCGCTATACTCGGGCCAAGGGGCGGCGTCCGGTCTGGGGACGCCGTGGGGACAGGACGCGGCGAGGAGGAGCTGGCATGGAGCGGATCGCGGCCGTCGACGCGGATGGGCACATCACCGAGTCCCAGGCGCAATTGAAGCCTTACTTCGATGACTACGTGGATGCGCGCGGGGCGTGGTCGACGAACCGGCCGTTCTACCCCGTGGACAACTGGGACCGCGCGCTGGCGGACACGCTGGGCGACCGCGCGGGGACAGCCCAGGAGTGGCTCGACGCGATGGACCGCGGCGGCATGGAGTACGCCTTCCTGTACCCGACCTCGGGGCTGGGGATCGGCTGGATCCGGGAGCCGGACTGGGCGACGGCGCTGTGCCGCGCCTACAACAACTTCGTCTCCGAGGAGTTCCTGAAGGTCAGTCCGCGCCTGCGCGCCGTGTGCCTGATCCCCATGCAGGACCCGGCGGAGGCGGTGAAGGAGCTGCGCCGGGCGGTCACCGAGCTGCACTTCAATGGTGTGATGCTGCCGGCGAACGGCCTGCGCTTGCCGCTGGGCCACCCGCAGTTCCACGAGGTCTACGCGGAAGCGGAGCGGCTCGACTGCTTCGTGGCGGTCCACGCGACGGTGCGCGGCCCGCAGAGCTTCGGCGGCGACCACTTCGACAAGTTCATCGAGGTGCACACGCTGTCGCACCCGCTGGCGCAGATGATCAGCCTGACCGGCTGGATCTTCGAGGGCGTGCCAGAGAAGTTCCCCAGGCTGCGCACCGGCTTCATGGAGTCGGGCTGCTCGTGGGTGCCGTACTGGCTGAACCGGATGGACGAGGAGTACGAGAAGCGCGCGCCCGAGGCGCCGCTGCTCACGAAGAAGCCGAGCGAGTACGTGCGGGGCCAGAACATCTTCTTCCATGGCGAGGCCGACGAGGCGCTGCTGCCCGAGGCGATGCGCTGGCTGGGCACGGGGAACGTGTTTTACGCCTCCGACTTCCCCCACTGGGACCACTCGTACCCGCACAACATCGACGAGTTCCACGAGATGGACGCGCTGACGCCCGAGGAGAAGCGGGCGCTGCTGCGCGACAACTGTCTGCGGATGTACGGGCTGCTGGCGCCGGTCTAGGCCGGCGCGGCGCGCCCCTGTGTGGGGTGTGCGCGGGTGGGCCGGGGGCGCGCCAACTGCGCAAGTTAACGTTTGACGGCGCGCCCGTGGCCGGCTATACTGAGGCCACAACCGAAGATTGCAATGGCCGCGAACAGGACTAGTACGTAGCGTGTTCGGCCCAGCGAGTCGGGTACGGTGGAAGCCGATGCTGGAAGCGCTACCGAATGGACCTGGGAGCCGCTGACCGAACGGCCTCGGCCCAGTAGGCTCAGCCGGAATCGCCCCCGTTAGCCGGGCGCCAGCGTGACGACGCGACCGCGAGTCGATCGGCGCGCTGGGCTGAGGGCGCCGCGCGCTCGCTTGCCCGGGGGGCAGTTAGCGGCGGGGCTGAATTAGGGTGGCACCACGAGAGGACCTCGTCCCTAGGGACGAGGTCCTTTTTGTGTTCGTGGATGGAGAGCGAGGGATGCAGGGACGGATCCTGACGGGCGACCGGCCGACCGGCAAACTGCACCTGGGCCACTGGGTCGGAACGCTGCAGAACCGGGTGCGGCTGCAGCACGAGTACGAGTGCTTCTTCATCGTCGCCGACTACCACATCCTGACGACGCGGCTGGACAACCTCGGCGAGATCGAGACGAACATCCGCGAGATGGTGCTGGACTACCTGGCGGCGGGCATCGATCCCGAGCGCAGCACGATCTACCTGCAATCGCTAGTGCCACAAGTGTGCGAGTTACACTTGTTGTTCTCCATGCTCACCACGGTGCCGCGGCTGCAGCGCGTGCCGAGCCTGAAGGAGGTCATGCGGAGCCTGCACATCGAGACCGCGTCGTACGGGCTGCTGGGCTATCCGGTGCTGCAGGCGGCCGATATCCTGATGGTGCGCGCGAACCTGGTGCCGGTCGGCAAGGACCAGGCGTCGCACCTGGAGTTGACGCGCGAGATCGCGCGGCGCTTCAACGACCTGTACGGCGAGGTGCTGCCGATCCCCGAGACGCTCATCGGCGACGTGCCGACGCTGGTCGGCACAGACGGCAAGGCCAAGATGAGCAAGAGCCTGAACAACACGATCTACCTGTCGGACGACGCCAAGGCGGTCGAGCGCCGTGTGATGAGCATGTACACGGACCCGACGCGGATCCACGCGACCGACCCGGGGCACGTGCGGGGGAATCCGGTGTTCATCTACCACGATGCGTTCAATCCCGATAAGGAGGAGGTGGCCGACCTGAAGAAGCGCTACCGCGCGGGGCGTGTCGGGGACGTCGAGGTGAAGCGGAAACTCGCGGCCGCGATCAACAACTTCCTGGAGCCGTTCCGCGAGCGCCGCGCGCACTATGCCAGCCGGCCGCGCCTGGTGGACGAGATCCTGGAGGCGGGCAGCGAGCGCGCGCGCCAGGAGGCGGGCGAGACGTTGCGGCTGGTGCGCGAGGCGATGGGGCTGAACTACTTCCGCGCCGCCATGGCCGCGAGGATCTGAGATGGAGACGGTGGCGCGGGCCGAGGAGGCCCCGCGGGCGGCGCTGGGGCAGTGGCTGGAGGTCACGCCGTCGCGGGCCGAGGCGCATCGGCTGGCGGGTGAGGGGCGCTTGCTGCCGCTGTACCGCGAGATCCTGGCGGACGTGGAGACGCCGGTCTCGGCGTACCTCAAGGTGGCGCGGGGGGCGCCGTCGTTCCTCCTGGAGAGCGTCGAGGGCGGGGAGCGGCTGGCGCGGTATTCGATCGTCGGCACCGAGCCAAGCGAACGGCTCGACGTGTGGGAGGGCCGGGCGCGGCTCACGGGGCCGGCAGGCGTGGTCGAGCAGCCGTGCGCGGACCCGCTGGCGCTCGTGGACGAGTGGGTGGGGCATCACGAGCCAGTGGCGGTGCCGGGCCTGCCGCGGTTTCATGGCGGCGCCGTGGGCTACCTGGCGTACGAGATCGCGCGCTGCTACGAGCGGTTGCCGAGCCCGGCCGCCGACCCGCTCGGCCTGCCGCTGGCGTGCCTGGCGCTGTACGACAGCCTGCTCGTGTTCGACCACCTGCAGCGGACCATCAAGGTGGTCACGCACGTGCCGCTCGGCGGGGACGTGGACGCGGCGTACGACGCGGGGCTGGCGCGGATCGAGGCGCTGGTGCAGCGCCTGGCCACGCCGCTGACAGTCGGCTCGCTGGCGGCGGGCGAGCCGTCCGCGGAGCCCGCGCGGCTAGAGTCGAACATGCCACGCGCCGCTTTCGAGGCCGCGGTCGTGCGGGGCAAGGAGCACATCGCCGCGGGCGACATCATCCAGGTGGTGCTCGCGCAGCGGTTCTCGCGGCCGGTCGCGGCGGCGCCGTTTGCGATCTACCGGGCGCTGCGGGCGGTGAACCCGTCGCCGTACATGTACTTCCTCGACTGGGGCGAGTTCCAGCTCGTGGGCGCGTCGCCGGAGCTACTGGTGATGGTGGAGAACGGCCAGGTGGTGACGAATCCCATCGCCGGCACCCGGCCGCGCGGGGCGACGCCCGAGCGGGACGCGGCGCTGGCCGAGGAGCTGCGCGCGGACGAGAAGGAGCGCGCGGAGCACCTAATGCTGGTTGACCTGGGCCGGAACGACATCGGCCGCGTGAGCGCGCCGGGGAGCGTGCGCGTGCCGCAGTTCATGGAGATCGAGCGCTACTCGCACGTGATGCACCTCGTCTCGCAGGTCACCGGCCGGCTCGACGCCGGGCGGCGACCGGTGGAAGCGCTGCGGGCCTGCTTCCCGGCGGGCACGGTGTCTGGCGCGCCGAAGATCCGCGCCATGGAGATCATCGCGGAGCTGGAGCCGGAGCGGCGCGGGGCATACGCCGGGGCCGTGGGCTTCTTCGGCTACGATGGGGGGCTGGAGACCGCGATCACGATTCGTACGGCGGTCATCAAGGACGGTGTGGCCCACGCAACGGCGGGGGCCGGGATCGTGGCGGACTCGGTGCCGGCCACAGAGTACGAGGAGACGCTGAACAAAGCGCGGGCCATCGAGCGCGCGCTGGAGCTGGCCGAGCGCCTTAGCCCGCCGGCCGTGGGTGACGGGACGGCGGCGCGGGCCGCCGCGGCGGGCGTGTAGGCGAATGGGCTGAGGAGCGCGCGGATGCTCTTGCTAGTCGACAACTACGACTCGTTCACGTACAACCTGTACCAGTATCTCGCCGAGTTAGGCGCGGACGTGCTGGTGCGGCGCAACGACGCGCTGGCGGTCGGCGACGTGGCGCGGCTGGCGCCCGAGCGGATCGTCATCTCGCCTGGGCCGGGCGCGCCCGCCAGCGCGGGGGCCTCCGTGGCGATCATCCGCGAGCTGGGCGGCGCGGTGCCGATCCTCGGCGTCTGCCTCGGCCACCAGTGCATCGGCGAGGCGTATGGCGGGCGGATCGTGCGCGCGCCCGAGCTGCGGCACGGCAAGGCGTCGGCGGTGCGGCACGATGGGCGCGGCGTGGTGGCGGGGCTGCCCAATCCGTTCCGGGCCATTCGCTACCACTCGCTCGTGGTGGAGCGGGAGAGCTTGCCGGATTGCCTGGAGGTGAGCGCCTGGACGGACGACGGGCTCATCATGGGGCTGCGGCACCGTGAGCATCCCGTCGAGGGGGTGCAGTTTCACCCGGAATCGGTATTGACCGAGGGGGGACATCGGCTGCTGGCGAACTTCCTCGGCATCGAACTGGCGGAGCCGCTCGTGGCGGCCGCGGGCGCGCTCGGCGGCGGGGAGGCCGTGGCCGCCGCCACGGCGCGGCGCGGCGCATAGCAGGGCAGGAGGGGACCAGAAGTGAGCATTCGACAGGCGATCGCGCTGCTGGTGGAAGGCCGGGACCTAACGGAGGCGGAAGCCGCGGCGGCGATGCAGGAGCTGGTGGACGGCGCGGCCACGCCGGCGCAGATTGGCGCGTTCGCGACGGCGCTGCGGATCAAGGGCGAGACGGCCGAGGAGCTGGCCGGGCTGGTGCGCGTGATGCGCGGCGCGCTGATCCCGGTGGAAGTGGAGGGTGACGTCGTCGACACCGCGGGCACCGGGGGCGACGGGGCCTGCACGTTCAACATCTCCACGGTGGCGGCGATCGTGGCGGCCGGGGCGGGCGCGCGCGTGGCCAAGCACGGCAACCGGGCGGCGTCCAGCGCCTGCGGCAGCGCGGACCTCCTGGAGGGGCTGGGGGTCGTGATCGACCTGCCGCCGTCCGCGGTGGCCGAGTGCGTCGCAACGATCGGCATCGGGTTCATGTACGCGCCGCTGTTCCACCCGGCGCTGCGGCACGCGGTGGGGCCGCGGCGGGAGCTGGGCATTCGGACTGTCTTCAACCTCCTCGGGCCGCTGCTGAACCCGGCGCGGGCGCGGGCGCAGATCCTGGGCGTGTCGGTGCCGGACATGGCGGGCACGATGGCGGAGGTGTTGCGGCGCACCGGCTCCCGCCACGCGCTCGTGGTGTACGGCGAGGACGGGGTGGACGAGCTGTCGCTGTCGGCGCCGAGCGTCATCCACGAGGTCGTGGATGGCGACGTGCGGCGCTACGTCATCACGCCGGAAGACTTCGGCCTCGCCCGCGCGCCGCGGGACGTGTTGACGACCGACAGCGTGGCGGCGAGCGCGGCGCGGGCCGAGGCCGTGCTGAACGGCGAGCGCGGCCCGGCGCGCGACGTGGTGCTGCTGAACGCCGCTGGCACGCTGCTGGCGGCCGATGTGGTGGACGACCTGGCGGAGGGCATCCGCGCCGCGGCCGCGAGCATTGACAGCGGCGCGGCCACCGGCCGGCTGGAGGCGCTGCGGGCGCTGACGCAGGAGCTGAAGGCGCGCGGCGAGGGGGTGCCGGCGTGACGGTGGCCGATCGCGACAGCCAGCACGGCACGGCGAGCGACTTCCTGGCCCGCATCGCGGCGCACAAGCGCGAGGAGCTGGCCGCGCGCGAGGCGGCGCGGCCACTGGCCGCGGTACGCGCCGCGGCCGAGGCGATGCCGCCGCCGCGGGGCTTCCGGGAGGCGCTAAGAGGACCGGCGCCGCGCCTGATCGCCGAGATCAAGCGCGTGTCGCCCGCGAAGGGGGCGCTGAACCCCGCGTTGAGCGCGGCGGCGATGGCCCGGGCGTACGCGGCCGCCGGCGCGCACGCGCTGTCGGTACTGACGGACGAGGCGTTCTTCCACGGCAGCGACGCGGACCTCGTCGAGGCGCGTCAGGCGGTCGCCCTGCCGGCGCTGCGGAAGGACTTCGTCATCGCGCCGTACCAGGTATACGAGGCGCGGGCGCTGGGGGCGGATGCCGTGCTGCTGATCGCGGCGCTGCTGGAGCCTGCGCTGCTGGCCGAGCTGCACGCGCTGGCGGAGGCGCTGGGCCTGGCGGCGCTGGTGGAGGTCCACGCCCCGCAGGAGGTGGACGCGGCGCTGCGGGCCGGGGCGACGCTCGTCGGTATCAACAATCGCAACCTCGCTACCTTCCAGGTCGACCTGGCGACGACGGAGGAGGTGCGGCCGCTGCTGCCCGCCGAGGCGACGGTGGTGAGCGAGAGCGGCATCGCCACGCCAGGGGACGTGCGGCGGGTGGTCGCGGCCGGCGCGACAGTCATCCTGGTGGGCGAGGCGCTGGTGACGGCGCCCGACCCCGCGGCGCGCATCGGCGAGCTGCTTGGGGCGGTGGCGTGGTCAAGCTGAAGATCTGCGGTGTGCGGCGGCTGATCGAGGCGGAGGCGGCGCTAGCCGCGGGAGCAGACTTCCTCGGGTTCGTCTTCTACCCGCCCAGTCCGCGCTATCTGACGCCACCGGAGGCGCGCGAGCTGGTGGCCGAGATTCGGCGTGCCGTCGACCGAGCCGACTGGGCGGCGGTGGGCGTGTTCGTCAACGAGCCCGCGGCGTGGGTGAACGAGGTGGCGGCGCTGTGCGAACTGGACTACGTGCAGCTACACGGCACGGAATCCGCGGCGTATTGCGGGCAGATGGCGCGGCCGGTGATCAAGGCGCTGCGCCTAGCCGAAATCAAGGGGGACCCGACCAGGGCGTCAGCCTACGGCGCGGCGCGGCTGTTGCTCGATTCGCAGGTGCCGGGCTACTGGGGCGGGACGGGGCGGCGGTTCGACTGGGAGGGGGCGCGGCTGTATGCCGGCGAGGCGCTGGTGGCGGGCGGGCTGACCCCGGAGAACGTGGGCGAGGCGCTGGAGGTTCTGCAGCCCTGGGGCCTCGACGTGAGTAGCGGCGTGGAGCGCGGCGGCGTGAAGGATCCGACGTTGATCCGGGCGTTCCTCGAAAACGCGCGCCGCTGGGAGGTAGCGATTCATGGCGATTGAGACGCTGACGCCGCGCGGCCGCTTTGGCGAGTACGGCGGCCAGTTCGTGCCCGAGACGCTCATGCCGGCGCTGCGCGAGCTGGAGACGGCCTACGCCGAGGCGATGGCCGACGCGGCCTTTGTGGCGCGCTACCAGGAGCTGCTGCGCACTTACGTCGGGCGGCCGACGCCGCTGTACCTGGCCGAACGGCTGAGCGCGGAGGTGGGGCACCGGGTGTACCTCAAGCGAGAGGACCTGGCGCACACGGGCGCGCATAAGATCAACAACGCGCTGGGCCAGGCGCTGCTGGTGCAGCGGATGGGCAAGCAGCGCGTGGTGGCGGAGACCGGCGCGGGCCAGCACGGGGTGGCGACGGCCACCGTGTGCGCCATGCTGGGCCTCGAGTGCGTGGTGTACATGGGCGAGGAGGACGTGCATCGCCAGGCGCCCAACGTGGAGCGCATGCGGCTGCTGGGCGCGGAGGTGCGGCCGGTCCGCGAGGGCAGCCGCACGCTCAAGGACGCGATCAACGAGGCGATCCGCGACTGGGTGACCAACGTCCGCACGACGCACTATTTGATCGGCTCCGCGGTGGGGCCGCACCCGTACCCGGCGATGGTGCGCGACTTCCAGGCGGTGATCGGCCAGGAGGCGCGCCAGCAGATTATGGCGACCGAGGGGCGGCTGCCCGACTGCGTGCTAGCGTGCGTGGGCGGCGGCAGCAACGCCATTGGCATGTTCGTGCCGTTCGTGGATGCGCCGGGGGTCGAGCTGGTCGGGGTGGAGGCGGGCGGCCGGGGCCTGGAGACGGGCGAGCACGCGGCCTCGCTGAGCGCCGGTAGCCTGGGCGTGCTGCACGGGGCGAAGACGCTGCTGCTGCAGGACGAGGACGGCCAGGTGCGGGCCACGCACAGCGTCTCGGCCGGGCTGGACTACCCGGGCGTCGGACCGGAGCACGCCTACCTGCAAGCGCAGCGGCGCGCGCGGTACGTGGCGGCGACGGACGAGGAGGCGCTGGTGGGCTTCCGGGCGCTCTGCCTGCGAGAGGGCATCCTGCCGGCGCTGGAGCCGGCGCATGCTATCGGCTACCTGCTCGCGCACGCGCGCGAGTGGCCCGCGGAGCGCCTGATGATCATTAATCTCTCCGGGCGCGGCGACAAGGACATGCAGCTCTACGCCGAGGCGAGCGGCACCGTCCTGGAGGCCGAGGCGTGAGTCGGATCGACGCGACCTTTGCGCGGCTGCGGGAGCGCGGCGAGACGGCGCTGCTGCCCTATCTGAGCGTGGGTTTCCCGGCCCGCGGCGAGACGGCGGCGCTGGCTATCGAGCTGCTGCGGGCGGGCGCGGACGGGCTGGAGCTGGGCATTCCCTTCTCGGACCCGCTGGCCGACGGCGCCACCCTGCAGCGGGTCAACCAGCGCTCGCTAGACGCGGGCTTCCGCCTGGCGGATGCCTTCGCGACGGCGCGGGAGATTCGCGCCACGACGGACGCGCCGCTGGTCTTCATGAGCTACTACAATCCCATCGAGCGCCGCGGCCCCGAGATGTTCTGCGCCGAGGCGGCGGCGGCCGGCGCGGACGGGCTCATCGTGCCGGACCTGCCCGTAGAGGAGTCCGAGGCGCTGCGGGCGATCTGCGCCGCGCGCGGGCTCCAGCTCATTACCATGCTGGCGCCGACGACGCCGGACGAGCGGATGGCCGCGGCGTGCGCGCGCGCGGAGGGGTTCGTGTACTGCGTCTCGGTGGTGGGCGTGACGGGCGCGCGCGCGTCGCTGGCCCAGGACCTCCCGCAGTTCCTGGCTCGCGTACGGCGGTACACGGGGGTGCCGCTGGTCGTCGGGTTCGGGATCGCGCGGCCCGAGCACGTGGCGGCCGTGGGCAAGCACGCCGACGGCGTGATCGTGGCGAGCGCGCTGGTGGACTTGCTGGAGCGCACGCCGGCGGCTGAGCGCGCGGCGGTGGCGGCGGGCTACATCCGGGAGATGAAGGCCGCCTGCCGCGGCGCGGCGGTCGCCGCCGACACCAGCGAGCGGCCGTAGTTGTGTGCGCGCTGCTCGTCGAGGTGCCGGAGTTCTCGGGGCCGCTCGATCTGCTGCTTAGCCTGATCCAGAAGCGCCGGCTCGACGTCACCGCGGTGAGCCTCGCCCTGGTGGCCGATCAGTATTTGGAGCAGGTGTGGGCGCTGGAGGGCGAGCTGGACGCGCTGTCCGAGTTTCTCCTGCTCGCCTCCCAGCTCCTCTTCATCAAATCCCGCGCTCTTCTACCCGCGGAGGCTGGCGCCGAGCCGGAGGGCGATCCGGCCGAAGAGCTGCGGCGGCGGCTGGCCGAGTACCAGGTGCTGAGAGCCGCGGCTTGCTGGCTGGGCGAGCGCGAGAGCGAGGGATTGCGCTCCTGGCCGCGGGGCGGGGAGCTACCGTCCGCGGACGGGCCGACGCCGTTGGCGCCCATCGCGCCGGCGGCGCTGGCGGCGCTCTTTGCCAGGCGACTAGCCGCCCGCTCGAAGGACGAGCCGGTCGCCGCGCTGGCCGTCTCGTCGCGGCCCACGTTGCTGGAGCGCGCGCGTCTGCTATATGCCGCCGTGGACGCGGATCACTGGGTAGCGCTGGGGCGTCTGCTCGGCGGAGACGTACCGACCGCGGTGGCCACATTCCTCGCCGTCCTCGCGCTTGTGCGGCGCGGCCTGCTGGTAGTTCGCCAGGACGGCTGCTTCGCCCCGCTGCAGATCCGCCGCGAACGCGAGGCGCCGACCTTCCTGGGCGAACCGTCGCTGGCCGACTAGCGGCGCGTACCGGGGCGATCGGGGGCCAGTTTGGCCGAGCTGGGGCCCGATGTGCCGGCTGCCGACGGGCGTGAACTTGGCCCGGACGCCGCGCTATCCTCGACTGCGGCGGCACGGTAGCGCGCAGCCATTTCGGAGTACCGCGACAGCCCGAGCATCTGGAGCACCTGCTCGTCATGCCGGGCTCGGAGCCTCTCTAACTCACGCGGGGTTGCCCCCCGAACCGACGCGGCGGTCTCTTCCTCGATCCGCCGCCGCATTTGCCGAACGGCGAAGGTGTCGCGCAGCATCTCGGGCGTGAGCTTCTTCAGCCGGGTAATGCCAGCTCGACGGCCGGCCGTCTCCACGACGAAATTGACGCCCCGGACCGAGATCGAGAACAGCAGGCCGCCCGGCAGCGGGGCCTTGAGCAGGCGCGCGAGGGCAAAGTGCGTGCGGGGTGTGAGCGGCACGGACCGGCGCCGCGCGCGCTTGGCCTGAGAGGTGTGGCGGACGGTGACTCGGCTGTCCGAAGGCTCGCGCGCCAGGTACAGGTCCTCCGCCTGCAAGGCCAGCACTTCGTCGCGTTTCAGACCCGCGTCGGCAAGCAGCAGCAGTAGCGCATGCCAGGCCGGATCGTGGCTCGCGGCTTGAACCACCGCCTCAATCTCCGTGTCGGTGAGTACTACCATCGCGGATCGCTTCAGCGGTGGGTATGGAATGCCCTCGGCTGGGCTGCTCACCAGCCAACTGGCCTCAACCGCGTAGCGGAAGAAGGTCTTCAGCGTTGCGATCTTCCGCCGAAGGGACGAGGTGCCGTTGTGCCGCACTGTTCTGAGCCAGCGAACGTGCTCGGCGACCTGGCCCGGGGAGAGGTCGGCAAGCGGAACGTCGCCGAGGTGCTCCAGCAAGCCGTTCAAGTCAAGCTCGGTGCTCCGAACGGTATGGGTAGCGCGACCCGCATCGGCGAGGTAGAAGGAGTACGCGCGCACGGCGTCAGCGAGCTGACGCGGCGGCTCGGGCGATCGCGGTGGTGGGGGCCGACCCTCGCTTGCTGGCGCCGACGGTAAGGGGAGTTGGTGAGCAATCCCTGCCCTGGACGCTTCGACGCGCATCGGCCCTCCTGCGAAGAACTGGCCGAGTACAGTCTACATTATACACATAAACATCAATAGTAATCTCTCCAGAGCTCTGGAAAGTAAAGCATCGGCTTGAAGAAAAGTAACGACTTCTATGTTTATGTGTACATCGCCGCATAGGCGCGGGCCAGCTCCGTGGCCCGGCGCCGCCAGGTTGCCCCTTCCCTCATGGCGGCCCGGGCTTGCTCGCCCAGGTAGTTACGCTCCCTGGGACTGGCGAGCAGCGCCACGGCGCACTCTATCAGCCTACTCGCATCGCCAGGCGCCACGAGCCGCGCGCCCGCACCGCACAACGCGCGCACTTCGCCAACGGCCTCCGCCACAACCGGACGCCCGTGCGCCAGCAGCTCGAGGAGCTTTATGGGCGAGCGCGCCCGATTGATCGGGTTGTCATCGAAGAGCCACAGAGCCACACTGTCCGCTTCCAGGACGGTAGCAAGCGCCGGACCCGTCAAGAAGCCGAGCCAGTCAGTACGGTTCGCCGCTCCCTCGCGCTCTAGAGCGTGCCGGAAAGCGCTGCGGGCGCCAGCCGGCCCATCTCCTACCACTACCAGACGCGACTCAGGCACCCGGTCGAGAATCGCGCCCACGATTTCGGCCGCACGTGCCGGCGCGAACTCGTTGAAGCGCGTGTACAGCAGCAAGTTCGGCGCGCGAGCCGGCCGGTTCTGTCCTGGTGCGCAGATTAGCTCGGGCGGCGTCACGCCGTTGGGGAGGTAGACCGGCGCCGCCCGCCCATTGCGCCCAACGGCCGCCTTGCGGACCAGCTCTTCGCTGGCCGCGGTCACCAGATCGGCCGCCCGAAGCGCGCGCCGTTCCTGCCAGTCCAGCGCCAGCGTCTGCCAGGCCGGGCGACCGGCCCGACGGGCCCAACCCGCTCGACCTTCGAGATCGTCAGTGTCGACCGCCAGCCGCCCCCGCCACCCGACGCGGCGTGCGAGGGTCCCCAACAGCAGGGCCACCGCGCCGGAATAGCCGATGGGCTTGAAACAGTGAACGACGTCTGGATTGCCAGCCAGTGCGGTCTGGTAAGTCTGGTGCAGCAGCCGTGCGTCGAGTGGCTGCCGCAGGGTCGCTCGGCCACCGAGATACACGATCTCCGCAGCGCCGGCGCGGCAGGGCCCCTGGGGCGGCCTCGGACAGTCCCAGTTGGGGATGACGACCCGGACGTGGAGGCTGCCGGCAGCGAGCGCCGCCGCGAGTGGGATCACGCGCGCGCGGGTTGTGCCGCGGCGGCACAGACCGAAGGGAGCAACGAAGGTGACCCGCAGCGGGCGCACTACTCGACCGTGACGGACTTCGCCAGGTTGCGGGGCTGGTCGACATCGCAGCCGCGTTCCACGGCCGCATAGTAGGAGAAGAGTTGCATCGGGATGACGTTTACCATGGGGGATAGCAGCTCAGGCGCGGGAGGCACATAGATGACCTCGTCCGCGTGGCGCGCGATCTCCAAGTCTCCCTCGGTCGCTATCGCCACGACGCGCGCCTCGCGCGCCTTGACCTCCTGCACGTTAGCCACCACCTTGTCGTAGGTGCGGCTCCGGGTAGCCAGCGCGAGCATCAACATGCCTGGCTCCACAAGGGCGATCGGGCCGTGCTTCAGCTCGCCCGCGGGATAGCCCTCGGCATGGATGTAGGAGATCTCCTTCAGCTTCAGCGCGCCCTCCAGCGCCGTCGGGTAGCCGACGCCGCGGCCGATGAAGAGCAGGTGGTCGACGTTCACGCAGGCGGCCGCGATGCGTTGAGCAGGCATAGGGCAGGCTAGCGCCTCACCGATGCGCTCTGGCATGCTGCTAAGGGCCGCCAGTAGCTCCTCTCGCTCTCCGGCAAGCAGCCGGCCCCGGCGCGGCGCCAGGTGCAGGCCCATGGCATATAGGACGGCAAGCTGCCCGGTAAACGTCTTAGTCGCCACGACGCCGATCTCCGGCCCGACTTGCAGGTAGACGACCGCCCGCGTCCGCTGCGTGAGCGCGCTGTCCACCACGTTGGTAACCGCCACGGTGTAGGCGCCCGCCGCGGCCGCACACTCGGTAGCTGCCAAGGTATCGGCCGTCTCGCCAGACTGGCTCACCGCAACGAAAAGCACGTGGTCGTCGAGTGGCGGCGGCGCATAGCGGAATTCAGAGGCGATGGCGGTCTCGACCGGCAGGCCAAGCCACTCCTCCCAGGCGTACTTCGCCACCATGCAGGCGTAGTTCGAAGTGCCGCACGCGACCAGGTAGATGCGCTGAATGTGGTCCAGGGGCAGATCGTCCAGCTCAGGCAAGCACGTCTCGCCGCCCCGTACCCGGCCCGCGAGGGCCGCCCGTACCGAAGTCGGCTGCTCGTGGATCTCCTTGAGCACGAAGTGGGGGTAGCCCGCCTTCTCAGCCGCGGACTGATCCCAGGCGACGCGGCTCGGCTCGCGGTGCACCGGGCGCCCCGCTTCGTCGAAGAGCGCGACGCGGTCCGCGTCCAGGAGCACCAGCTCGCCCTCCCGCAGACGAATGACATCGCGAGTCTCCTGCAAGAGCGCCGGCACGTCTGAAGCCAGGTAGTTCGCGGTCGGTCCCAGGCCCACGACCAGCGGGGCGTGCTGGCACGCCCCGACCAGCACCGACGGCTCGTCCAGGCTGAGCACGCCGATCGCGTACGCGCCCTGCACCCGCTCGAGAGCGCGCTGCACCGCCAGTCGCAACCGGGAAGAGAACTCGACGTCGCTGGACCCACCAAGCGCGTCGAGCTCCTCCTCGACGAGGTGGGCAAGCACTTCCGTGTCGGTCTGCGAGCGGAACTCGTGCCCGCGCTCGGCAAGCTGCGTGCGGAGCGTCATGAAATTCTCGATGATGCCATTGTGGACAACACAAATCCGCGCCGCGCAATCGGTGTGAGGGTGAGCATTCTCGTCCGAAGGGCGCCCGTGGGTCGCCCAGCGCGTGTGCCCGATTCCCACCTGGCCCTGAGGCTCGGACCCATTGAGCTGGGCCACGAGCTGCTCGAGCTTGCCGGTCGCGCGCCGGACGACGAGGCCTTGATCTGGCGTGATCACCGCGATTCCGGCCGAATCGTAGCCCCGGTATTCGAGGCGTCGGAGGCCCTCAAGCAGGAAGGGCGTCGCCGAGCCACGCCCCGTGTATCCGACTATGCCGCACATGTCGCCTCCAGCAGATCCTTTGCCGTCTGTCCCACGTACACGGCTCCCGGAAGCCGCGCCGCCAGGTCGGCCAAAGTAAAGTCGTCGAGCGTCCGTTCGCCAGCCGCGTCAAACATGGCGCGCGGTAACACGATGCGGTCGGCGGGCCGGTCCGCGAGCGCCCGCGCCACGTCGGCCCCGGTCAGGAGCCCCGAGACCGTTACGCCCGTCCCAAAAAACGCGTTCGCGACGGTCGCCACCTCGACGGTCAGCCCCTCGACCGCGGCCATCTCCGCGGCCACCAGGCGGAGCGCGCGCTCCATGGCCTGACCACAGACCCACAGCACCCGTCGGGGCGAGACAGCCGCCGGCAGGCGACGGCGCACCCGGCGCCACTGCGCCAGAAATAGCGGCACTAGCCCCACGCCGTTTTGAAGCTGCGGGTAGTCATCGTAGTGGCTGGCGGGCGGAAACCGGCGCCGCGCCAGCAGGTAGAGCTCGTCACTGGGATAGACGAAGCGGACGCCCAGTCCGCCGCGCAGCCGGCGCTGCCAGCGGCCGCACTCGTCGAGCGCCCGCGCGGCGTCGGCCGGCGTGAGTGTGCGCAAGCCCGCGGTGTGCGAGTGCCGCGTCAGGCCGACCGGCACCACAGCGACCGACCGGACGACCGGATAGCGCGCGGCCAGGTCCTCGATCGTCCGCGCGAGCACCAGCCCATCGTTCACGCCAGGCACGAGCACGACCTGGGTGTGAAACTCGATGCCCGCCGCGCCGAGGCGGTCTAGCTGAGTGAGGATGTCCGGCGCGTGAGGATTCGCCAGGACCTGCCGGCGCACCGCGAGGTCCGTGGCATGGACCGAGACCCGCAGGGGGCTCAGGCGCTGAAAGCAGATTCGGTCCTCGTCGTCCGCTCGCAGGTTCGTTAGGGTAACGAAGCTGCCATACAAAAAGGAGTACCGGTAGTCGTCATCGCGAATATACAGGGTGTTTCGCATACCCTCCGGCAGACCGTCGATAAAGCAGAAGGCGCAGGCGTTGGCGCAGCGCCGGACGCCATCCAGAGTAGGAGCCGCGAACTCGAGGCCGAGATCCTCGGCGGGCGATCGCGTCGCCCGAACCGTCTCGACCCGCTCGTCGCGGGCCAGCGTGAGAACTACCTCATCGCCCGCGGCCGCATCGGCGAGGTCGATGGCGTCGCGCGGCTGGAGACCGTTCACGGCCAGCAGCCGGTCATCTACTCGCACGCCGGCTCGCGCCGCCGCCCCCCCCCGCCGGACCCGGGCGACGACCGCCCCACGGCGAGCCCAGCCCGCCGGCAGCCCGGTCCGGCTGCCCATGCTGACTGCCAAGGAGACTCCTTACTGCTCATGCCCGGTTGCGCCGGCCGATGCGCGTGCGGGCCGGCCGTCCGCGTAGTACCCCCGACGCGCAGCCGGCATCAGGGCCGCGAGCCGCGTCATCATCTCATCGGTCACGCACCGGTAGGCGGCGCTGCCCGCACGCGCGGCTCCGCGCGGCTGCCACACCGCGCCGCAGCGCGCGACGAGCCGGGGCCGCCTCATCCAGACGCCCGGCCGACCAAGCCGCTCGGTGCCTAGCAAAGCCACTGGCAGCACCGGCGCCGCCGAGCGAAGAGCCAGCAGTCCCGCTCCCGGCTCTCCTGCTTGCAGGCGCGCGTCGCCGCTGCGCCTGCCCTCCGGAAAGATCGCCAGCGCGCCACCCTGGCGCAGCACGTCCTCCGCGGCAGCCAGCGCCTGCCGGTCGACGTGTCCCCGGCGCACCGGAATTATACCAGCCGCGCGTAAAGCCCACCCCCAGGGCGCAGGATGGAACAGCTCTTCTTTGGCCAGGAAGGCCAGCGGCCGCGGCACGGCAATCGCCAGGAGCATGGGGTCGAAGTAGCTCACGTGGTTCGCGATGACGAGAAGGGGTCCCTGCCGCGGGACCGAGGCCGCGCCCTGGATCTCGACCCGCGCGAACGTCCGCAGGAGCACCGCGACCACCGCGCGGCCCACCCGATAGAGCACCTTGCCGGGAAGGCTCGCGCCGCCCGCCGCTGCCCGCGGAGCGGCCACCACGCCGGCCACCTAGCCGGCCCCCGCATGGCGCGCCTGCCAGAGCCTGAGAACCGCGGCGACCACCTCGTCGACGCTCCGCCCCTCGGTGTCGATCGACACCGCGTCGGGCGCGGCCGCCAGCGGCGCGTGCGCGCGGCCACTGTCCAGCGCGTCCCGCCGCTGCAGGTCGGCGAGCACGGCCGTCGGCTCGCTTGGCGCCCCACGCGCGGCGAGGTCACGGGCGCGTCGGCGCGCTCGCTCCTCTGGCCTGGCCAGCAGAAACACCTTCAAGGCAGCATCCGGGAAGATCACGGTGCCGATGTCGCGCCCGACGACGACGGCGGGGCCGGCCGCGGCCGCGCGGCGCTGCGCCGGTACGAGTGCCGCCCGCACGGCCGGAAGGGCCGCGACGATAGAGACAATGCGGTCGACGGCCGGCGCGCGAATTTCCCACGTTATGTCGCGCCCACCCAGGCGGAGATCGGCGTCGCGCCCGTCCGCGATGGTCGGCCGGCTCACCTGCACCTCGAGGCCACGGGCCATCGCCGCAAGCCGCGCTTCGTCATTCGGCGCCACGCCGTCCTGAAGGGCACGCCAGGCGAGCGCTCGGTACAACACCCCGGTGTCAAGAAATGTCCAGCCTAGCCGCTCGGCCAGCCGCCGCCCCACGGTCGTCTTGCCGACCGCCGCCGGACCATCAATCGCGATGATGGGGTGGCGCATCTCCCCTCACGCCGGCGGGCAGCAGTCCGCTCTCGTGCTGCAGTCGCCGCACCTCGGATTCAGTGAGATGGCGGACTGCTCCGACCGGTAGCGTGCCAAGCGCCAAGCTTCCTACCCGGGTGCGTATCAGCCGCTCCACCGGGCAGCCCACCGCAGCCAACATGCGCCGCACCTGCCGCTTCCATCCCTGCTTCAGCACGACGCGCAGCCAGCTCCGCTCGCCATCGCTGGAGAGCAGCGCCACGCGCGCGGGCGCCGTGCGGCCTTCCTCCAGCACCAGTCCGCGGCGGAGGCGCTCCAGCGCACCCTCATCCGGCCGGCCCCGCACAAGCACATGGTACTCTTTGGGCACCCCGTAGCGTGGATGGGCGAGGTGGAGCGCGAATGCGCCGTCGTTGGTAAGCAACAGGAGGCCCTCGCTGTCGGCATCCAGGCGCCCAACCGGATACACGCGCTCAGCCGAGCGGACCAGTGTGAGAACGGTTGGACGGCCGCGCTCATCCCGCGCCGTGCTGACGTAGCCCCGCGGCTTGTGCAGCGCCAGGTACACGAATTTCGGGGCCGCGGCAACGGGCCGACCATCCACCGCCAGCGAGTCGCGCGCCGGGTCCACGCGGATGCCGAGGTCGCGGACCACCTGGCCGTTCACTGCGACGCGGCCCTCCCGGATCAGCCGCTCGGCAGTGCGGCGTGACGCGACACCTGCCCGCGCCAAGACCTTCTGCAGCCGCTCCGGCATGCCCGCACCTCAGGGCGCCGCCCCGGGGCCGGGGAGCGCAAACTCGCCAAGGCGGCGCAACCCCGATTCGACGATCAAGCGCAGGTCGGGCTGCCCAGAGGGGGCGTTGCCAGCCGCGGCCACCCAGGTTCGCATCTCCCGGCTCTCCCAGTTGGGCATTGCGACGACCCGCGCTGCGCCGGGCGGCACGGCCGCGCTGCCGCTCGCCGCCGCGGAAGGCTCCAGGGCTGAGCCCTGTACGGGCACCCATTCGTAATTGCTGAACGCGAAGTCAAGAAGGGTCCTGCCATCGCGCGCGATGTCCTGGCTCCCCAGCACCACCGCGATGACCCGATGCCCGCCGCGGACCGCGGTGACGGCGAGACAGCGCCCACAGCCGTCGGTGAGCCCCGTCTTCCCGCCGTCGACACCGTCGTAAACGCCCAGCAGCGGATTGCTGTTGCGGAACTTGTACAGCGGCGGGCCAGGGATCGTGTACTCGCGCGTGCCCACGATGCGCGCCAGCACGGGATCGCGCATCACCGCCGCCAGGAGGCGCGCCAGATCCTCCGCACTCGAGTAGTGGCCAGGCACGTCGAGCCCGTGTGGCGTGATGAAATGGCTGTTTCGCAGGCCGAGCGCGGCGGCCTTCGCGTTCATCCACTCGGCGAACTTCGGCAGCGTGCCCGCCAGCCCTTCCGCGATGTCCACCGCCGCGTCGTTTCCCGACCAGACGAGCAGCCCGTAGAGCAGGTCTTGGAGCGAGAGCACTTCGCCCGCGTCCACGCCGATGACCACTGGCTCGACGTAGACGTGCTCGGTGGCCGTGAGGCGCTGGTCCAGCCGGCCGTGCTCCACGGCCACGAGCGCAGTGAGCATTTTCGTCAAGCTCGCCGGCGGAATGCGCTCCTCGGCGTTCTTGCCGTAGAGCACGGCACCGGTTGCGGCGTCGAGCAGCACCGCCGCGCGCGCCGTGACAACCGGGCTCTTGTAGTCCTGCAGCGCGCGCACTTCCGCCGGGCGGAGCCCGAGGCGTCCGCCATCGCTGGCTAGGAACTGCGGCGGGCCGAAGCCGCTCCCCAGCACGAGTGCCACCAGCGCGACGAGCGCCCAGCCGCGTCGTGGTGTCATGCGTCCTCGACCACGTGCCGCAAATGCTCGACGCGGCGTACCCGCCCGCTGGCCTCGACCTCGACCGCAACCAGGTCGACACGCCAGGGCCGCTCGGCGGCCGCTGCGGCCTGCAGGTAGTGCTCCGCCGCGCGCAGCAAACGCTGTTGCTTGCGCCGCGTGACGGACTCCTCGGGACCGACGAGGCCGCCCGCGCGCCGCGTGCGAACCTCCACGAAGACCAGCTCGCCCCGGTCGTCGGCGACGATGTCTACCTCGCCGCCCCGGCAGCGATAGTTGCGGGCCAAGATCCGCATGCCAGCGCGCGCGAGCCAGCCGGCCGCCAGCGCCTCCCCGGCCGCGCCGACGGCCCGGGCATCGCCCGTCAGCGGCCGCACCAGGCCCTCACCGGCGCGTACGAGCGGCGGTGCTGCGGACAGGGACCGTGGGACGCGAGCGCGTCCTGGTGCGCGCCGGTAGCGTAGCCCCTATGACGACCGAAGGCGTACTGAGGATACTCCGCGTGGAGCTCGTCCATCAGCCGGTCCCGCGTCACTTTGGCGATGATGGAGGCGGCCGCGATAGAGAGGCAGCGGCTGTCGCCGTGGACGAGGGCCAACTGGGGCTGCCGCGCCGCCCGCAGGCGGAAAGCGTCTACCAGGAGGAAATCCGGCGCTCGCTCGAGCGCCTCCACGGCGCGGCAAAACGCGAGCTGCCCAGCCGCGGAAAGCCCAGCGCCGTCCACTAGCGCCGCCGGGACAACTGCCACGCCGACGGCCAGCGCGCACTCGCGGATGCGCTCGTCGAGTCGCGCGCGCGCGGGGGGCGTCAACAGCTTCGAGTCGCGGACCCCGGCGAGCGCCGCGCCGACTTCCGGGTGAGGCGGCAGAATCACTGCGGCCGCGACAAGCGGGCCGGCTAGGGCGCCTCGGCCGGCCTCGTCGACCCCCGCCACAAGAGCATATCCCTGGCTCCAAAGCCAGGCCTCGTGCTCCAGCGTGGGCGTAGGTCGGCGGGCGCCGCCGGCCCGGCCGTCGGGAGCGCACGCACGAAGCGCGATCGCCACCACGCGCCCCGCTACTTGCTCCCCGACCGGCGGCCGCCGGTCATGCCCTCGCGGCGCTCGCGCAGACGCGCCGCCTTGCCCGACAGCTTGCGCAGATAGTAGAGCTTCGCCCGGCGGACCTGGCCGTGTCGCACCACTTCCACCTTCTCGACCCGCGGCGAGGCAAACGGGAAGGTGCGCTCGACACCCACACCGTGCGTCACTCGGCGCACTGTGAAGGTGCCGTCAACGCGCTTCGGATTGTGTTGGGCGATCACCACGCCCTCGAAGACCTGCGTGCGCTCGCGGCCGGCCTCCACCACTCGCACGTGCACGCGCACGGTGTCGCCGATCTCGACGGTCGGATAGCCTTCTGGCAGCCGTCCCTGCACCAGTGTTGCGAGATCCAGCATTGCGCCCTCAATCCTCGACGCCGCCCGGCCGCGCATGGCGCTACGCACCAGCGCGCCGGGCGGCGTCGCCCTCGTCTCAGTTGCCGCCGTTCCAAGCGGCAATTATACCAGCCGCTAGCGGACCAGGAACAGCGGCGCCATCACGAGCGTGATCGTGCTGAGCAGCTTGATCAGCACGTGGAGCGACGGACCAGCCGTGTCCTTGAACGGGTCGCCCACGGTATCGCCCGTCACGGCGGCCTGGTGGGCGAAGCTGCCCTTGCCGATCACGTTGCCCGTCTCGTCCTTGAGGTTGCCCGCCTCGATGAACTTCTTCGCGTTATCCCAAGCGCCGCCGCCGTTGTTCAGCACGGTAGCGACGAGGATGCCGCTCATCGTGCCGACCATCAGCAGGCCCGCCTCGGCCTCCGCCTTCAGGACGAGGCCGACCGCGATCGGGGCCAGCACGGCGAGCAGGCCCGGCGCCACCATCTCGCGCAGGGCGGCGCGCGTGGTGATGTCGACGCAGCGGCCATAGTCCGGGCGGGCCTTGCCCTCGAGCAGGAGCGGATTGGCCTTGAACTGCCGACGAACCTCCTCGATGATGTCGCCGGCCGCCCGGCCAACCGCACGGATGGCCAGCGAGCTGAAGAGGAAGATCAGCATGGCGCCGAGGAACGCGCCGATGAAGACATCCACGCGCGATAGGTCAACGGGGAGGGCTTGGGTCGCCGGCAGGTGGCGTAGCTCGCGCAGCCGGTCCAGATACGCGCTGAACAGCAGGAACGCGGCCAACGCAGCCGAGGCGACCGCATAGCCCTTGGTGAGCGCCTTCGTCGTGTTGCCCACCGCGTCGAGCGCGTCGGTGATGCGCCGTGCTCCTTCGGGCGCGTGGGACATCTCCGTGATCCCGCCCGCGTTGTCCGTGATGGGTCCGAAGGTGTCCATCGCCAGAATGTAGGCCGCGGTCATGAGCATGCCCATCGTGGCGATGGCCGTGCCGTAAATGCCTTTGTGGGTGTCTAGCGCCGCCGGTAGTACGCTGCTTTGCGTGCCCAGCCAGAACGCCAGGCCCAGCGCGACCGAGATCACGATCGCGGTCATCGCCGTCGTCTCGAACCCGACGGCGACGCCCGAGATGATGTTGGTCGCGTGGCCGGTCTTGGACGCCGCGGCGATCTCCCGCACGGGGCGCCACGAGCCAGCCGTGTAGTACTGCGTGATGTAGACGAACGCGATACTGGTGGCAATCCCGACGAGCCCCGCCAGCGCGAAGTGCATGTCGCCGAGCATCCAGTTCGCCACGAAGACCATGGACACGGCGGACAGGCCCGCCGCTACCCAGTAACCGCGGTCCAGCGCTCGCATCGGATCCTCAGTCTCGTTCCCACGGGCGAGCAGGATCCCGACCAGCGACGCGAGCAGGCCAAAGGCACGCACGACGAGTGGGAAGAGGATCCAGAACTCCCGATGCGGCGTGCTTGGCGGCAGGGCCGCATAGATCGCCACGCCCAGGATCATGGCGCCGATGTTCTCAGCCGCCGTCGACTCGAACAGGTCCGCGCCGCGGCCCGCGCAGTCGCCGACGTTGTCGCCCACGAGGTCCGCGATGACCGCCGCGTTGCGCGGGTCGTCCTCGGGGATACCCGCCTCCACCTTGCCGACGAGGTCTGCGCCCACGTCGGCGGCCTTGGTGTAGATCCCGCCGCCGAGCTGCGCAAACAGCGCCACGAAGCTCGCGCCGAAGCCAAAGCCGACGATCAGGAAAGGCGCCCTATCGGGCTCGGCGGCCCCCCCGAACGCGTAAAAGATCAGCGCTACCCCGAGAAGACTCAGGGCCACCACGAGAAACCCGGACACCGCCCCGCCGCGGAGGGCAACCGTAATCGCCTCCTGGAGGCTGCGCTGCGCCGCCGAGGCCGTGCGCAGGTTACTCTTCACGGCGATGTACATGCCGATGAAGCCGGCTAACGACGAGCAGGCCGCCCCGACTAGGAACGCCACGGCAGTTCGCCAACCGAGATCGAACGCCAGATTGCGATCGGGCTCGAGGGCGTACAAGACAAATCCGATGATCACCGCCGCCACGATCGCAATCATCCAGATGGTACGGTACTGCCGATTGAGGAACGCCATCGCGCCCTCGAAGATGGCGCCGGCGACCTCCTGCATCGCCGGCGTCCCCTGGTCACGGCTGAGCACGTCCCGAGCCAGATATGCCGCGAAGGCCACGGCGATTAGCCCGGCGACCCAGACGATGATCATTGGGTCCATTGCGCTGTCTCCTCCCCTACGCACCGTCGCGCACCGCGCCGGGCAAGGTCCCGCACCGCGCTCACTCGCTGCCGCTGTCCAGCTATCGCCGTCTGCCGGGCGGCACGCCCGACCCGACCTCCAGTCGCGCCACGCCCCGCGACATGTTGGCGCGGCCCTGTGGCCGACGCGTGCCTATTCCGCTCGCCGCACGTCGCCTGCCGGTGTACAGGATTCGTGCCACGACAGTCGGCCGGGCGCACACGCACACCGCCTTACACCGGTGAGCCAGCGAAGAGGACCGTCCTATCTGCCGTCAGCGCACCCCCGGGGATACCGGTCGGGGGTGAATCGAGGTGGGACCTCACCGAAGCGCCAGGCCGGGGGCATCGCCGCCCGCCAGCCGGTATCAGTCTACCAAACGCCCCGCCCAGGGTCAAACATGCGGAGCCCGAATAAGCTCGAGTAGCTCGCGGGCGGCCGCCCCGGGCCGGGGCGCGGCACACACGGCGCTGACCACCGCGAGCAGGTCCGCGCCCGCGGCCAACACCTCGGCCGCGTTCCGCGCGCTGATGCCCCCGATCGCCACGAGCGGCAAGCGCGCGCGCTGGCGCGCCTCGGCGAGCAGCGCCGGCCCCGCGTATTCGGCGTCGGCCTTGGTCGGCGTCGGGAACATGGCCCCGAAGCCCACGTAGTCCGCCCCGTCGCGCTCCGCCGCGACGACCTCGTCCACGAACGACGCGGAGACGCCGACCAGCAGGTCCTCGCCGACGACCTGCCGGGCAGCCGCCAGCGGTAGGTCGTCCTGGCCGACATGCACGCCGTCCGCGCCCGCCGCCACGGCGATGTCCGCGCGGTCGTTCACAATCAGCAGGGCGTCCTGCGCGTGGCACAGCGCGGCGAGGGCGCGCGCCTCGTCGTAGAACACGCGCCCCATCGCCCGCTTGTGGCGCAACTGGACCACGCGGACCCCCGCCTCCAGGGCCTCACCCACCACGCGCTGGCGCGTCGCGGGGTCTTGTGCCTCATCCGTGACGAGGTATAGACCCGCCGCGCGCAACCTGGCCAGTCGCGCCGCTCGCGCCTCGCTCATATTCTCCATCCCACCGGCCGCGCGGGCGAGCTTCGCTTGCCGGCCTCGCGCGCGCTCCGTACAATAGCGTCACCACACGTAAACGGGTAGTGCGATCCGGCGACCGCGGCGCCGCACGGACGCGACGCCCGGCCATCAGGAGCCCATCGCCACAAGCTGGCAGCTCAGCCGCCAAGGTGTTCGCCGTTGGAGCGCATTCGCGATCCCTGGCTGCGTGCCCTCACCATTCTCCTCGTGCTCATCGCCGGGCTGTATCTCGCCGGCATGGTCTGGTCGCTCATCGTTCAGTTCGCGGATATCCTCATCCTCTTCTTCTTCGGGTGGCTAGTGGCGTTTATGCTAGAGCCCGCCGTGGCGTTTGCCCAGGAGCGGCGGGGTTTGCCACGTCCGGCCGCCGTCGCCGTCGTGTACCTGGCGCTGCTGGCGACCCTGGTCGGCATTGCGTTCTGGCTCGTTCCGGCGCTGGTCGCTCAGTTGATCGCGATCGCGCAGCACTGGCCCATCTACGTTGAGAATGCCACCGCCTACGCCTTGACGCTCCATCAGGACCTGGCGAGCCGCGGCTTCGACCCCTACCCCGAGATATGGGGCAACTACCAAGAGCTGCTGCGACGGCTGGAGGCACTCGGCCCGCCGCTGCTCGCCAACGTGCTCGCCCTCGCCCGGGGCGCGGCCGCCGTGGCGATGGACGTCGTGATCGTCCTGGTGCTGTCGGTATACCTCATGCTCGACACGCGGCGCATCACCCATGCTGCCCTGCGAGCCGTTCCCGCCAACCAGCGGGACGACCTGATCTACTTCATGGAGAGCGTCCGACGCGCCTTTGGTGGTTTCCTGCGTGGGCAGCTCGTGCTGGGCGCGTTGTACGGGCTGCTCACGGCAGGCGTCATGTCGGTCGCGGGCCTCGACTTCACGCTGGTGGCCAGCGTGTTCGCGGGGCTGGTGATGCTGATTCCCTTCCTGGGCCCGATCCTCGCGGTGATCCCGCCGACGGTCATCGCGCTGCTGCTCCACCCGGACCGGGTCTGGTGGATCGTCATCGTCCTGGTGGCCGGGCAGTGCGCGGTGCTCAACGTCGCGAGCCCGCGCGTGATGAGCCAGACGGTGGGCATGCACCCGTTGCTGGTGTTCGTGGCCGTGCTCCTCGGCGCCAAGGTAGCTGGCCTCTGGGGAGCGCTCTTCGGCGTGCCCATCGCCGGCGTAGTGGTCGCCATGGTGGCATTCTACCGGCTGACGCTAGAGGAGCGCCGCCTGCGCGCCGCGGCCGTCACGCAGAGCAGCCCCGTGGAGGCGCCGGAGGACTGTCTGCCGCTCGAGGAGCCGGCGCTGCGCGCGCCCGGTTAGCGGCACGCGAGTTGCGGTCACCATGCGACCGCGCCGCGGCGGGGCACCGGCGCGCCCCGCGTTATCCTAACCCCGGCGCGCGCCCGCCTGCACGGGCATGTGGAGGACAACGTGCGATTGCGCAAGGCAGTGATCCCGGCGGCGGGGCTTGGCACCCGCTTCCTTCCCGCGTCCAAGGTCGTTCCCAAAGAGATGCTGCCGGTGGTCGATCGGCCCGTGATCCAGTACGTGGTGGAAGAGGCCGTGGCCGCCGGCATCGAGCAGATCGTGATCGTCACCGCGCAGAGCAAGCGCGCGCTGGAGGACCACTTCGACACGCACTACGAGCTGGAGGCGCGGCTGGCCGCCGCGGGCAAGGAGCAGGAGCTTGCGGAGCTGCGCCGCTTGCAGGGGCTGGCCGAGTTCATCTACGTGCGCCAACCGGCGCCGCTGGGCAACGGCCATGCCGTGCTCTGCGCGCGGCGGGCCATTGGCGACGAGCCGTTCGCGATGCTGTGGGGCGACGACCTGGTGGACGCTGAGGTGCCGGTGCTCCAGCAGTTGACGACGGTTTTCGAGACCTATGGCAAGTCGGTCGCCGGCGTGATGCGGGTGCCGCGCGCGGACATCCCGAAATACGGCGTGGCCCGCACGCGGCCGCTTGGGCCGCGCACCCACGTGGTCGAGGAGCTGGTGGAGAAGCCGCCGGTCGAGACCGCGCCATCTGACCTGGCGCTCGTGAAGGAGTACATCCTCACTCCTGACGTCTTCGACGAGCTGGAGCGGACGCCGGTCGGGAAGGGCGGCGAGATCTGGCTTACGGACGCGCTGAACCAGATGGCGGCCCGCGGCGGCCTTTACGCCTACGAGTTCGAGGGCCGGCGCTATGACGTGGGCGACAAGCTGCAGTGGCTAGAGGCCAACGTCGCGCTCGCGCTCAAGCACCCCGCCCTGGGCCCTGGGCTGCGGGAGTTCCTGCGGTCCGACCCGGCGGCCGCGCGCTAGCCCTCGCCGGGTCGAGCGAACTGCTTGAAGCCGTAAAACTGGTCGTTCGCGACCATCTGCTCGAGCTGCTGGTCCGAGAGCAGGAGCCAGCGGCACTGCCCGTCAGGGCACCAGTCGACGAGTTGCTCGCGGACATGGGCTAGCGGCATCGGCTGGTTCCCGTTGGCGAGGTAGATCCGGAAGATCGCCTCCAGGGTCGGCATGTCGGGAGTGATGTACCCCTTCTTCTTGGAGCAGTCGTCGTGGATGCGCCGCACGGGATTGCTGGCAAACGGCACCTGCCGCTTGCGGACGAACGCGCGGCCCGTCTTCTGGTCGTAGTCGGTGTACTGCTCTTCGGCGACCTCGCCCGCCGCGGCGCGCGCCTGGCAGGCCTCGCACATGCGGGCCTGCACGACATCGTGGTATGACAGCCCGTGCTCGTCGTACCATTTCTCGTCGATGAAATAGGGTACGGACGGACGCACTTCTTCGGGCTCGATCTCCAGCTCGGTATGCTCTTCGAGCACCATGGTGGAATCCTGTTCTGGCGGGCTCGGCCCCTTACTCCGGGCGCCCGCGGGTCCTTAGCCTGACTGGTAGGCCTGCAGCGCCGCCTCGGATAGCTCGAGGTTGGTGTAGACGCGCTGGACGTCGTCCAGGTCCTCGAGCTTTTCCATCAGCCGCAGCGTGGCGGCCGCATTCTTCTCGTCGAGCGGCACGGTGGTCTTGGGCACGAGCGCGGCCTCGGCCGACGCGACCTTCACGCCCGCCGCCTCGAGCGCCGCCCGCACGGCGTCCAGGTCGGCTGGCTGGGTCAGCACTTCGACGACGCCATCCTCGACGCGCACGTCCTCGGCGCCGGCGTCAATCGCGATCAGCCCTAGCTCGTCGGGATCGCGGTCGCCGTTCTCGACCGCGATGACGCCCCGCGGCTCGAACAACCAGGCGACGCAGCCGCTCTCGCCGAGGCTGCCGCCGGCGCGCGTAAAGGCGCTGCGAATCTCGGCCACGGCGCGATTGCGGTTGTCGGTCAGCGCCTCGACCAACACCGCGGCGCCGCCCGGGCCGTAGCCCTCGTAGCTAATCTCCTCCAGCGCGGCCGCCTCGCCGCCACCGGTTGCCCGCTTGATCGCCCGGTCGATAGTGTCCATGGGCATGCTGGCCTCACGCGCCCGCTGGATCACCTGCCGAAGGCGCGCGTTGCCGTCCGGATCGGGGCCGCCTTCGCGCACGGCAATGGCGATCTCGCGACCAAGCTTCGTGAACATCTGGCCCCGCTTGACGTCGGCGGCGCCCTTCTGTCGCTTGATCTGCGACCACTTGGAGTGTCCGGACACGATACGACCTCTCGGGACTCAGGAAGTCTGGCCTTATTCTATCACGGGCCGCGCGACGCGCAGCAACCGCGCCGCTGCCGTGACCTGCAGGTCCCGCGGCTCAGTAGCCGCGATAGCTGGAGGCCGGCGCCACACGTGGCCGAAAAAGGAGCGCCAGGACAACTCCCGCGACGAACCCGCCGATGTGCGCCCAGAAGGCCACGCCGCCCGTTTGCTGGGTGCGGTCGGTGAGGGCGCCGAGGCCCGAGATGAGCTGCGTGACAAACCAGAACCCGATCAGGAACATGGCGGGGATGCGCGGCAGGAAGATGATCGGCCCCAGGAACACGAGCGTCCGCACCTGCGCGCTGCCGAAGATCACAAGGTAGGCGCCCAGGACGCCGGCGATGGCGCCGCTGGCGCCGATGCTCGGGATCCGCGAGGTGGGATCAATCGCTATCTGCGCCAGCCCGGCGATGAGGCCGCACACCAGGTAGAAGATCAGATAGCCGACGTGGCCGAAGGCGTCCTCGACGTTGTCCCCGAACACCCAGAGATAGATCATGTTCGACGCAATGTGCAGGAAGCCCCCGTGCAGGAACATCGAGGTGAAGAGCGTCAGGTAAACGTTGCCAAACGGCGCGGCGGGCGGCACGTCGCGGCCGGACACGATCTCCGCGGGCACCGCGCCGAACGCCTGCACGAACGCCTCGCTGCGGCCGCCTAGCCCGATCTCGTAAAGAAACACGACGACGTTGATAATAATAAGGACGACTGTGACTACGGGGAAGGAGCGCGATTTCGGGTCGTCGCTGAGCGGAATCACTACCGCCTCCTCGTGGGCGCGTGGCTCGGGCCTTGCAGGGAGTATGCCACGAAGCGGTGTTAGCCGCTCTGCTATAATCCGCTCCATCAGCCCAATGCAAGCCCCTGGAACTTCCACCTCCGGAGGACCGCACCATGAAGACCTACTCGGCAGAGCACATCCACAACGTCGCGCTGATCTCGCACGGCGGAGCCGGGAAGACGTCGCTCGCCGAGGCGCTGCTATTTCTGTCGGGCGCCATCACCCGGCTGGGCCGAGTCGAAGACGGCACGACCACCTCAGATTACGATCCCGACGAAATCAAGCGGCACATGTCGGTCTCGACGACGGTCGTCCCCGTCGAGTGGAACGACCACAAGGTGAACGTGCTGGACACGCCCGGCTACGCTGACTTTTTTGGCGAGGTGGTGAGCGCCCTGCGCGTGGCGGACGCGGCGCTGGTGGTAATCGACACCGCCTCTGGCGTGCAGGTGGGCACCGAGCTCGCCTGGCGCCGGGCCGACGAGCAGAGCCTGCCGCGGGCAATCTACTTCAACAAGATGGAGCGCGAGAACGCCGACTTCGATCGCGCGCTGGAGGACTGCCGGCGCACGTTCGGCAACAAGGTCGTGCCGCTGGCCGTGCCGCTCGGCCGCGAGCAAGGGTTCCGCGGCGCCATCGACCTCGTCACCATGCGGGTCTATGCCGACGGCAAGACCGGCGAGGCCGCGGATGACGAGGCGCGCGCGGCGGCCGAGAAGTACCGCGAGATGCTGATCGAGGCGGTCGCCGAAGTCGACGACGACCTGATCACCAAGTACCTGGAGGGCGAGGCGCTCAGCGAGGACGAGATCCGCGGGGCGCTCCGCCAGGGCGTCGCGAGCGGCCAGGTCGTCCCGGTGTTGTGCGGCTCGGCCACCCACCTGCACGGCGTCGGGGCGGTCGGCGAGGCGCTGGTGAACTACCTGCCGACCGCGGACGCCACGCCAATGGTGCTCGAGGACGGCGAGACCCGCCCCGGCAGCGCGGACGGCCCGCTCGCGGCGCTCGTCTTCAAGACGATCTCCGACCCCTACCTGGGCCGCCTGAACTTCTTCCGCGTCTACCAGGGCACGCTCAGCTCGGACTCGCACGTCTGGAACGCGCAGCATAGCCGCGACGAGCGCATCGGCCAGGTCATGACCATGCGCGGCAAACAGCAAGAGCCGGCGCAGCAGGTGCCGTTTGGCGACATCGGCGCCATCGCCAAGCTCCAGGAGACGGCCACCGGCGACACGTTGACCACCAAGGACTCGGGTATCCGCCTGCGCGGCATCGACTTCCCGGCGCCGGCCTACGCGGCCGCCATCCAGCCGAAGACCAAGGCCGACACCGACAAGCTGAGCGCCGCGCTGCAGCGCATCCGGGACGAGGACCCGAGCCTGCACGTGTACCGCGACGAGAGCACCCACGAGCAGATCGTGGCCGGCCTGGGCGAGACGCACATCCAGATCGCGGCCGAGCGCATGGAGCGGAAGTTCGGCGCCAGCGTCGTCATCGGGGAGCCACGGGTGGCCTACCGCGAGACGGTCACCACCTCCGCCAAGGCGCAGGGCCGCCACAAGAAGCAGACCGGCGGGCATGGGCAGTTTGGCGACGTCTGGCTGGAAGTCGAGCCATTGCCGCGCGGCGGCGGCTTCGAGTTCGTGGACCGCGTGGTGGGCGGCGCCGTGCCGAAGAACTTCATCCCCGCGGTGGAGAAGGGCGTGCGCGAGGCGCTCTCCGAAGGCTTCCTCGCCGGCTACCCGGTGGAGGATGTGCGGGTGATCTTGTACGACGGCTCATCGCACCCGGTGGACTCGTCGGAAATGGCCTTCAAGATCGCGGCCCAGCTCGGCTTCCGCAAGGCGGCCCAGGACGCCCGGCCGGCGCTGCTGGAGCCGATCATGGCCGTGGACATCACCGTGCCCGACGAGTTCACGGGCGACGTGATGAGTGACCTGAACGGCAAGCGGGCGCGCGTGCTGGGCATGAACCCGGAGAACGGCCGCACCACCATCTCCGCGCTGGTTCCCCAGGCCGAGATGCTGCACTACGCGACCGACCTGCGCTCGATCACGCAGGGCCGCGGCTACTACACGCAGCGCCTGGACCACTACGATGAGGTCCCGGCCCATATCGCGCAGCAGATCATCCAGAAGGCCCAGAAGGCGCGCGAGACGGCCGCCGCGGCGCACTGAACAGGTAGCCGCGGTTGATCTCAACATCGCCGCCGTGAACGGCGGGCCAGTAGCCGCGACTGTGGCCCGCCGTTCACGGTGGCTGGAACTGCGCTGCAACTACGGCCAGCGGCTTAGAGTAGGCAGCGGGGCGCAGCAAGCAACGCCCCTACATCAGGCCGGCGTAGGGGCGTTGCTTGTTGCGCCCGACCGTCCTCCGGAACATGCCGGGGGTTGCCGCGCCAAACGGCAGCGCAGAAGCGGGCGCTGCTTTCCGCTAGCGGCGCGCCAGGCAGGCGCGGGCGCCAGCGATGTCTGCGCTGATCTGCGCCCGCAGCGCGTCCATCGACTCGAAGCGCCGGATCGTGCGCACGCGCTCCACGAAGTCGAAGGCCAGGTGCTGGCCGTAGAGATCGCCGCTGAAGTCGAGGAGGTGGACTTCAATTAGCGGCTGCTCCTCGCCAAAGGTCGGGCGGCTGCCCACGTTGGCGACGCTCGGATGCTCCACCCCGGCGACGGTCGCCAGGCCCGCGTACACGCCGTGCGCCGGCAGCACTTGCTCCGGCGGCGGCACGAGGTTGGCCGTCGGAAAACCAAGCTGGCGACCGCGCTGGGCGCCGCCGAGCACCTCGCCCGCCAGGCGATAGGGCCGCCCGAGCAGGCGCGCGGCCTCCGCGACCTCCCCGGCCTCGAGCAAGTCGCGGATGCGGGTGCTGCTGATCGGCCGGTCGCCGTCGTACACCGGCGCGCGGGCGTGGACGCCGAACCCATACCGCTGGCCCAGCTCCACGAGGGTCTGGACGTTGCCGGCGCGGTCGCGGCCGAAGCCGAAGTCCACGCCCACCCACACCTCGGTGAGCGGGTAGCGGGCGCAGAGGTCTGCAATGAACTCCTCCGGCGACATCTGCGCCACGGCGGGCGTGAACGGCCAGACGTACACCTCGTCCACGCCCAGGGCACGAATCAGCCGCTCGCGCTCGGCGGTCGAGCACAGCGCGCGCGGGTGTACCTCGGGATGGAGCACCTGGACGGGGTCGGGGTCGAACGTCACGCAGACCGCGCGCGCGCCGAGGGAGGCGGCCCGCTCCACCATGTCCCGCAGCAGGACCTGGTGGCCTCGGTGCAAGCCGTCAAAGGCGCCGATGGCAGCCACCACGCCGGGGCGCCGAGCGCCAGCCGGCGCGGGCTGAGCAGCCGGGGGCGAGGCGGGTTCGGTCATCAGTCCGTCACTCTACGCGGTCGGGCGCGTGGCTCCGACGGCAGGATGGGCGGCGATCAGCGCGCGGGCGTGGCGCCCGGATCATATACAAAGGATAACGCGGGCTGCCAGCGCGGCGGAACGTCGGTGGGCCGCAGGAGTCCGAGAAACCGGCCGTCGCTGCCATAGGCGCGGGCGTCCCGGGGCGGGCCGCCTGCTGGGGAGGCCCAGGCGCGGCCGTAGGCGAAATGCTGCGCCGTCGCGGGCGCCAGGATCGCGGCCGGCAGGTCCAGGACGGCCAGGTCAGGCGATTCGACCAGCGCCGCCCAACGCCCCGCCGCGGCCTGCGCCTCTAGCCCGTCCAGCGTCACGGCGTTCGCCAGCATAAACGGCCCGACCGCGAGCCGCACCAGCGCGTCCAGATGGGCCTGGCAGCCGAGGCGTTCGCCCAGGTCGCGCGCCAGCGACCGGATGTACGTCCCCTTGCCGCAGCGCACC
>Ga0070741_10003523_pt1 | contig 38726 bp, 33 predicted proteins | sample Coa_R1_4_FD_66440 | JGI IMG/M metagenome (GOLD analysis project Ga0070741, IMG submission 66440) | Surface soil microbial communities from Centralia Pennsylvania, which are recovering from an underground coalmine fire - Coalmine... | ecosystem: Environmental > Terrestrial > Soil > Unclassified ... | reverse complement strand
CGGCCCCTGGACTTTGAAACATCGCCAACCGGTCTCACATTTTGCATTTTCGGGAGCAGCTGACTCAGCACAAACTACAGAAATCTCTTCGTCTGTTTTTGTTATGGAAAATAATCCGTCAGAGGGCGTCTGCAACGCCGCGGCGTTACCACCGGAAGCTGAGAGCGACAACTGGCAAACTGCGTACAAACCTTCGAGCAAAACAATGTCAAGTTTCGCGTCGGGCATAAATTGGTTAGAGATGAATGCCTTCCAACTCCATTAATGCGCGCTTAATTTGCAATCCGCCGGTGTAGCCACCGATTTTGCCACCGCTGGCCATCACGCGATGGCACGGAACTATGATTGGTATGGGATTTTTACCAAGCGCTGAACCTACTGCGCGATAGGCTTTCGGATGTCCAATTTCCCTGGCAAGCTCTCCGTAGCTCCAGTGTTTTCCGAAAGGTATGTTGCCAATAGTCTCAAGGACTTTTCGTTGGAATGGAGTTCCTGCCAATGACAGATCCAGCGGTAGATCGAACGAAGTGCGCTCGCCTGAGAAATATTCTTTAAGTTCAGTCACAGCCTTTGAAAGTCTGTCGTCGTCCCGATGAAGATCGAAGTTTCTTTTGTACATCTTTTCGAACAATGCGCTTGGTTCAACAACACCGCCAAGGAATGAAATTCTGCAGAGACCTGAATCAGTACTGGCTACAAGGAGATTGCCGACTTTGCTTGGCATCGTAGTGTAGAACACTTCTACTACATCGCTCTTTTTCTTTGACGAGCTATGAGAGATTACCGGAGCTTCCGAAGGTCTTAATTCAGCGACATCTATTTGGCCGGCCTGGGTTAGTGTCTTGTCGAAATCGACATAATCGTCGAGCAGGTCAGCGCACTCCTTGCACGTTGTGCTGTGGCGCCGGATTGCATTCCGATTTTCGTCCGAGAGGTCATTCAGGATGAACTCTACGCACTCGTCATCGGTAAAGCATTCGTTCTCGTCGATTATTCTTGCTGCTCGTTCCATTTAATCTAAATCCCGCGCACCTGTTCCATGTTCTGTTTGCGTCCATGCTCGAAATGAGTTTTCACTTTCTTTATCGCCTGAAAAACGCTGGCGCGGGCAGCGTCTTCGGAACAATCAAGATTTACCGCAATGTCTGCATAATCAAGCCCTTCGTATTTTCGTTGAATCAGTGCTGCTCTCTGTTTCACAGGAAGAGTTGCGATGAAACTGGCGAGATCACTGACCAGGCGTCGCCTGCCCAGCTCTTCGTCCACGGCTTCTCGCCCATCAGAGATCATCATCAACTCTGTATCTTCGACTTCGACAATCTTCTCAGTTTGGCGCTTTCGGGCAAAGTTCAGAAATGCGTTCGTTGCTATTTTATACAGCCAGGCGCGATAGTTGGAGTCGGATCGGAGTTTCTGAAACGAGCGAAAGGCCCGGAGCAGTGTTTCCTGCATTAAATCTTCAGCATCGGTTTTGCTGCAAGCCATTCGACAGAGGTAGACAAAGACCTCCCGTCGATGACGGTCGACCAGTTCTTCGAATGTAATTGGCGCCTCTCTTACCGCCTGATTCACAAAACGCTTTCATTTGGCGCAGACACTGCAGTCTGCGCGGGTTAAGTTACATCCAAGATCATTGAAACGCTCTCGTCCGATCAGCGCAGGAATTCGATATGCAGGTGATCACCGCATCCTAAACAATCAACATACCCTTACCCGACATGCGCAGACTGAATGTCCGCGCCACTTTTCTGTTTGTTATTCCTGCTACCGTGACGTATAACAGATAATAGTCAGTTTTGTGAAATCGTTATGCGAAAAATTAACGAATCCGAAGCGTTGGCTCGCCTGAAACGCATAAAAGATAATTTTCGCGCCTACATCGGACGTCACAGCCAGAATGCCATCGATTGCTCGACCTGCTCAATGCCGTGCTGCCAAGATTCCAAATTTGTGAATGTCAATATAACCAGGCTGGAAGCTACAGCTATTCTTCGCACGTTGCAGCAATCGCCGCGCATCAGCAAACAGAAGTTTTACCAAATCATAACGAAAGCCGAACAGACAGTCGTCCGCCACAGGCTGGACGCCGTTGGAGATACTTTCAAACAGACCTACTCGTGTCCGTTGTTTGAAAAAGGCGTAGGATGTCTGGTTCATTACAAAGCCAAACCAGCTCCGTGCATACAATTTGGCTGCTATGAAGACTGGCAGGATATTCCTGATATGACGGAATTTCATCGGGTCCAGCGCAGAGTCGAACGGCTTCACGAGGCCATTGGCGAAGAGCCCATCTATCAAACCATTCCTGTCTGGCTAAAGAAGTTGGCTCACAAGTTTTCCAAGACCGAGCCCGAACTAGGACAATCAACATCTGGTGATATAGTATCTCTATAAACATTAGACGTTTCAGTCTCGTTTTATAATCAAGCTATGGAAGAACGACCTCCGATAAAACGAATTGGCGTTGTTGTCAGACCCAATCTGCCTGAAGCACTGCCAGTCATTCAGCAGATGACCGATTGGCTGCAGGAAAGGCGCATCGAGGTGCTGATTGATGGCGAGTTAGCGCCGCTTCTTCGCCGCGTCACCAGTGTGGACGAAAGCAAGCTCGTCGATCAGATCGATCTTCTCGTAGTGCTGGGTGGAGATGGCACAATGCTTGGCGCCGCACGAATGGTCGGAGCCAGAAAGATACCCGTGCTCGGTATCAATTTCGGGCGACTGGGTTATCTGACCGATTTTACCTTAGAAGAGTTGTTCCCGGCGCTCGATTATGTTTTGTCTGGCCATTTCGTAACAGAGCCTCGTACGATGCTTTCAGTTTGCGCACTTCGCGACGGTCAGGTCGTTTCCGACGATCAAGTCCTCAATGATGTTGTGGTTACCAAAGGCACCGTAGTCCGCATGATCGAGATCGATTGCTGGATCGATTCCCATTTCGTAAATCTGTTTAGAGCAGACGGATTGATCATCGCTACGCCGACTGGATCGACGGCTTACAATTTGTCGGCCGGTGGTCCGATTATCTATCCTGTTATGGGAGCTCTGGTTCTGACCCCTATATGTCCACACACACTGTCGAACCGTCCTCTGCTGCTGCCAGACACTGCTGTTGTGGAGCTTTGCCTCCATTCGCATTCGGATGAGGCCACGGTAACCCTTGACGGCCAAAAACGCATTCCCCTTCAAAGCGACGACCGAATTCTGATCACGAAAAGCGATGGTATTTTTCATCTCGTCAGGCCCCTCAGCCGCAACTATTTCCAGGTTCTTCGAAGTAAGTTGAAATGGGGAGCGCAGTAAAACAGTTAAGAGGAATGAAATTTGATGCTGTCGAATTTCGTCTAGTCTCCCGAGCCAAAAGCGTACAATAACAACAGGAGAGGTTCCGATGCTTTTCCCGATTGGCGATGACAATTCTCAGCGAACGATAGTTCCCTGGGTAACTTGGGGATTGATCGCGGTGAATGTACTGGTCTTTCTATACGAAAGTGTTCAGGGGGAAAGTTTTGTAAACGGATTCAGTGTTATCCCTTACGAGATAACGCACGGTGTAGATCTAGTCGGAACAGCCAAGGTTCTTGCCGGCGACCATTATGAAGTTATTCGTCAATATCCTGGTCCGCCCATCATTTACCTGACTCTCCTTACGTCGATGTTTATGCACGCCAGTTGGCTGCATATCGGCGGAAACATGCTCTATCTGTGGATCTTCGGCGACAACGTGGAAGATGCCATGGGACACGGGCGATTTTTGATTTTCTATATCATCTGTGGATTGTGCGCGGATTTTTCGCAAATCGCTGTCGACCCGAATTCGGTTGTTCCGAATCTGGGAGCGTCGGGTGCGATTGCCGGAGCCCTAGGAGCTTACGTAGTTCTGTATCCCACTAACCGAATTCGAGTCATAGTACCGATTTTTCTTTTATTTATAACGACACTGCCTGCCGTTATAGTCATCGGTCTATGGTTCGTTCTGCAACTGATCAGCGGATATGGTGCCATCGCGACAACTCAGCAATCATCAGGAGTCGCGTTCATGGCGCATGTCGGTGGCTTTATTGCCGGGGCGCTCCTGGTCTTCGTTTTTCGCCGAAAGCGACCTCAACCGCCGCCAGCATGGCAAACCTGGAATTAGATAGCCATCGATTCGATTACATATTATTGTAGAATTGTTCACTGATCTTTCTTTCTAATAAGAGGACTAATGAAAAAAATAATCGCCGTAGCTTTGCTGGGATTGTTGTGTTTTCTGACCGTTAATCTTGCGCGACCGACCGCTCCGCCTAAGGCCGAAGACGACTTCACTCTGACAAAAGTCGCCGAGGGCGTCTTTGCGGGGATTTCAGTCCCGACTGGTCTCGCCGGAAGCAATGCCGGATTCATTATCGGCGATGATGGCGTGATAGTGGTCGATACCTACACCACTCCGCAGGCGGCCGAAGAACTGTTGGCCCAGATCGAACAGCGGACGTCGTTACCGATCAAATACGTTGTTAATTCACATTATCATCTGGACCACGTTGGCGGAAACCAGGTTTTTGCGGCGCGTAACATTCCGATCATCGCGCAGGCAAACGTCAGAGACTGGATCACTACAAAAAATGTAAATCACAAATTCATATCCTCTACCGAGGAGTTACAAAAGCGCCGCAACGATACCCAGCAGCAATTGGCAAAGCTGGGCGCAGATGACAAAACGCGACCTGGTTTAGAGCGACGGTTGAGAATGACCGATGCGATGCTGACATTAAAGATCACTCCACCGACAATCACCTACACAACCGAGGGCATGCATCTGTTTTTAGGTAAAAGGGAAGTTGTGCTGTTTACCCTGCCAGGACATACCGGCGGAGACACTCTGGTTTACGTTCCCGACGCGAATGTTCTCTTCACCGGCGATATGGGCTGGTCAAAATCCCTGCCAAATCTGATCGATGCAACTGTGAACGATTGGATCCCATCGCTGGAACAAATTCTGAGGCAATACCCTACTGCCAAATTTGTTCCGGGCCACGGTCCTGTTGCTGATTCCGCCGACGTCCAGGCTTTCCATGACTATCTGGTTGACCTTCGAACCAGGGTAAAGCAGGCAATATCAGAGGGAAAAACTTTAGAGCAAGCACAGGAACAGCTTGCGGCGACGTTGCCGGATCGCTTCAAAAGCTTTGGTATTCAAGGTTTTGTGAAACCGAACATCTCTGATATGTACAAAGAGCTCAACGGTACAAAAGAGAAATAACCTCTAACTGTCAGCATCAACAGTTCGCGGACCGACAAGATTTGATATCCTTACCTTTGATCAATAGAATCATTGATCCGAAAGGTGAGGAGACAATGAAAAGGACGCCCCTCTACGACAAACAACAGGCAGCAGGCGGAGATTTTATAGAATTTGCCGGATACGAAACTCCCGGCAATTTTGGCGATTGCCCATTGGAATACAACGCTATCCGCCAGGCGACCGCAATGATCGATCTGAGTTATCGCGGTAGACTTGAGATCTCAGGCCAGGATCGGATTCAATTCCTTCAGAGCATATCTTCTAACGACATAAAGGCCGTCAACCCTGGTGGCGGTATTGAAAACTCGTTCCTCACAACAATGGGGAAAGTGGTCGGCTATGGACGATTCTATGTAAATGAAGAATCCGTGTTTATCGACATTGACGGGGACGCTATCGAAGCCACAAAAGCCTATCTGGACAAATACCTGAAACTTTCCCGCTCAGAGATGAAGGATGTTAGCGAAGCGATTGGTCACCTTTCGATCCAGGGTCCTCGTGCGCGGCAACTGGTCAAATCTTTGGCAGGCATTGACTTACCCTCAGAGCCCTTGCAACACATCAGGACTGAAATTGCCGGCAATACCGCGATGATTGCGAAGGTCTCTCACACCGGGGAAGATGGCTATGATATCTTCATGGACAGCGATACTTTGCCAGCCGTCTGGGATTTATTAGTTGAGAAAGGACGCGAGTTCGAAGTTCGCCCTGCCGGGTTCGAAGCGCTCAATACGGCGCGAGTCGAAGCGGGAATCCCGATCTTCGGTGTCGATTTCGATGAAAATAATATTTTAGTCGAAGCCAATCTGGAATCTGCGGTCAGTTACACCAAAGGCTGTTACGTCGGACAGGAAATTATCGCTCGCCTTCACTATCGCGGACACGTTGCTAAACGGTTGGCTTTGCTGGAAATAGATGGCGAAACCCGTCCGATACCGGGCGACAAGATATTTAAAGGAACGAAAGAGGTTGGTCAGGTCACCAGCGCTGTTAAATCTCCGCTGCTCGGAAAACCATTGGCCTTTGGACTGGTTAAATACGAGCCAAGCCAGATTGGGACCGAACTCGGGATTGATTCCTCCGGTTTTCAGCTTCCTGCAAAGGTTATCGCGCCGCCGCGGAGCGGGAAAGCTGACGCGCCTTAATCGCTTCTGATTTATTTTCGTTCCTGTCTACATTTTGTGGTAACTGTGATTGACTAGCCCTATAACTTGTGGTATTAAACTCTCGTCCGTTATCGCACGGTGGAAACTATTAACTCGAATTCTGCTGGATAATTTCCAAATCGGTGTGAGTTTGCCCGCTATGGCGATGACGGAGCGGACTTTTAACCGTCGCTATTTGCGACGACCCAACGATTCTCCCGTAATTAACCGATAGTTCGAAGTCCGCTAGGAATGAAACCCCGGAATGATAATTAGCCCGCTGCGACCGCACACTCGCAGTGGCCATGATCTTCTCTTATCACAGATTTATTGATAAACGAGGCCGCGACGTTATATACGAGATCCTGTGGCTTCCACATAAATCATAATAGCCACCACGGAAAATGTTCTGCGGTGGCTATTAGTGTCTTAGACGAATCTGGTTTCGATGATGAACTTATTTGGAAGCGAAAGATCGGACTTTTCCTATGACAGCTTTAATTTCATCATCAGAAAGTTTGTCTTTGAAAGGCGGCATCGGTCGTTTGCCTTCTTTGATTATCTGGGTGAACTCATCATCTGAATGTTTTTTCTGCCAATCGGCATTGGTAAAGTCCGGGACTCTGCCCTTTAGTCGCTCGTTTCCTTTGCCGTCCGCACCGTGACATCCGGCGCACTTCGTTCCGTAAATCTGCCCGCCATCATCAATAACGGCGACGGGCGAACCGCTTGCCGCCGGTTTCATAAATACAAAGAAAGATCCCACGGCGACAGCGCCGATAACCGAGATCTTTACAATAGCTGACCTCATTTGCATAGCAACTCCCGAGTAAGAAATTTTGCCCCTCAACAGGCCACGAGCCATAGTTTATTAGCTGGGGTGCTGTTTCGCCAAGCCCTAAATTTTGATTGCAGGTTTTTCCAGCAGAAAAGGACTGGCCGATGAAGATTTTCGCCGCATCTGCTGCTAGAATCTGAGTCGCCGAGCGGGCTTGTATTACCAGCGATCTGCCCTGGAGTCGTTCTAATGCCGGAAAAGAAACGAAACTGGACCAGCATTGTCGCCTTTGTTGTTCTGGGCGCTATTGTGCTCCAGATACTGTTGCCGGTAATCGGGAGCGTCGACATCGGACCTACGCTGTTTGTAGCCGTGGTCTTTATCCTGCCGGGCATTTTTATCGTGGTTTCAATGCTTCGCGATTCGGCGGAAGAGGAAGAGTCGCCCGAAGATCGTATTCGACGAAGCAATTATCAGGTCGCCACTGTTTGCGCCGATTTGATTCTGCAATTCCTCGCACTCAGCCATTCGATTATTGCTGATCCAAACAGATTACTGACAGATGGCGAACTGGCGCTGATTCCTGCTTTGAGCGGTAAGATCCTGGCACTAACTGACGACCCACCAGAAATTTTTCTATATGCTTTGGGAGCGATTTATCACCGCGCGGGAAAATATCAGAAATCGTTTGAATTCCTGGACAGACTGCTTCACTATGAAAATACCTTCACGGCACAATCGCGCAGGAAACTGCCCTATGATTTATTGAATCAGGCATTCCAGAACCGTGTCAGCCTTTTAAAGTATCAAGGAAACGTTGACGGAGCAGAATATCTTGCCGTCAGGTTTTTTGAGGCAGATTCCGAGGAGAATGCCCTGACGTTACTGGCAGATTGCCGCCGACAAATTCACGGATCTCTGCTGAATTCCATCAGAGAAGCATCCGACAATTCAGACTCGAATAATTCAACCGGCGCGGGGCCTGAACAAAATACAGGAACAGACAATCACTCGAACATTTCCGATGTGCTGCACCGAATCTACGATTCACCTTGATCAGGGGCGGGCTTGTCAGCGGACTCGATGTCTTCGTCGCTGATTCTTTCCAGGACTTCTCCGGAATCTTGATAAATGATTTGCTGTTTCGGTTGTTCGGGGGCGGGTTCTTCCGCTTGAGTTGTGGACTCTTTCTGCTGCTGGGCGGCCGCTTCTGCCTCTTCTTTTTCTGTGCGCTGCTGCCGTCGCGCCAACATCCCGTCGCGGATTTCACCCAGCACGCGGCGAGTTTCATCCGAAAACCAGAGATCCAGCCATTCTGAGGTGTTGTCGGCCGCCCTGATTTGCTCAACAAAGGACGCTCTCGTATCTTTCTTTATCTGTGAAAATGCAGCACCATAGTTTCCAAATTCGCCCGCGACAGCAATAGAGCGTCTGAGTACGCTGGATGACTCGACCAGTTCGTCGATCAAATGCAGCGTAACGGCCTTTTGCGGCTGGAAAAGCCCGCCCATATACAGCACTTGAGGAAACGAATGTGGCGGCAAAGCCGCCTTTACGAATTCCAGGACGATAGTTGGCAGCGCGATTCCCAACTTGATTTCGTTAAGCCCGATCAGTGACGTTCCGCGACCCATTACTCGATAATCGCAGCCGAGGGCCATAACGCATCCGCCGGCAATAGCATGGCCATTTATCGCCGCAACCACCGGTTTTGGAAAGCTAAAAAGTCGAAGGAAGGTCTGTTTGAAGTTGCCCACAAACGCCTCCATTTCTGAACGACTAAGATCAAAAAGCGTTACCAGATCAAGACCCGCACAAAAGAACTTTTCATATCCCGTGATGAGAGCGGCTTTAGCACCGGTTTGCTCGACATCGGACAGCCTTTGATTCAGATGTTCCAGAAACTGGGGATTAATCGCATTCGCGGAACCGAGGTTTAACTGTATTACCTCCACATCCTCTAACTGAGCAACAGCTGTCATTTCAATCGTCTCCTGTTAAATTAAACACACACATTGATTACAGATCGGCCTCGGTCGTCTGATCTATTTGATTGCAAGCGAGCAAACCTTTACCGGCTGAAAAGAGATTTCAGATAGTTACTGTGAGACGCTTGTTTTGGGCCAGTTATATTATCCACCCTCAGTCAAGCGAATAAAAACATCTTCGAGCGTTTCCCGTTGCGGGGACAGTTCGCTGACCTGGAAACCTTGCTTAACCAGCATCTCGTTTACGCGGGAAACTTCGTCATCAGGTATTCTCAAATAAATGGAATGATCGCCGTTGCGCTCCAGCGACAGAGTATCCATTTGCATCAGAAATTCGACAGCCTCATCGGTTCGATCTATCGTCAGTTTGTAAGTCTTCTCTTCATCGATAAGAGTCACCACATCGCCCTGGTAAAGCATAACGCCTTCGCGCAAGATGGCCACGCGGTTGCAGATCTGCTCGATTTCGTTCAGCAAATGGCTGGAAAGGAAAACGGTCAGTCCCAGTTTATCGCGCAATTTTAAGATCAGTTCGCGGACCTCGCGAATGCCCTGCGGGTCAAGTCCGTCTGTGGGCTCGTCCAGAATTATGACCTCCGGATTCGGCAACAAGGCCTGAGCGATTCCCAGCCTTTGACGCATTCCGTGGGAATAAACTCCGACAGGATCGTCTTCTCTTCCGATCAATCCCACAATTCTCAGCACTTCATCGATCCTGGATTCGGAGGCTCCGCCGGACATCTCCGACAGTATCTTAAGATTGCGCCACCCCGAAAGGTTATCGTAAAAAGCCGGGGCTTCGACAATAGCTCCGATTTTAGCCAGTGCTTTTGCGCGCTCGGTCTTGATATCGTGCCCGAGCAAGGTTACTGTGCCGGAAGTTGGACGAATCAGTCCCAATATCATTCGGATGCTTGTCGATTTGCCGGCGCCGTTGTGCCCGAGGAAACCAAAGATATCGCCGCGATGCACTTCGAGCGACAGCTCGTCAACCGCAACGCGTTTCTTGTATCGCTTCGTCAATTTGTCGGTCGAGAGCACAACGTCGGTCATTTGGTATAGGTTTGCTTGAGTGGGGAACTTTGTCAATTGCGATATTCTAATGATTTCCTGCGAGCCTTATTTTCTGTCTCATTTCGCCATGTCGATGATACAATTTAAAGGTTAGCGGGTTATTCGGATCGGCTAAAAGAGATTTTATGACAAACTACATCGAAGAACATGACGGCGGGTATTGGATCAAGGGAACACGCGTGTCGTTGGATTCTGTAGTTTATGCCTTTAAGCGTGGCGCGTCGCCAGAAACAATAAAGAGTTCATTTCCCGTCTTAACGCTGGAGGAAGTTCGCGGCGCGATAACCTACTATCTCGCTCACGAGAAGGAAATAGATGCATTTTTAGAGAAATCAGAGGATGAACAGGAATCCGTCGCACGCGTAATAAACGACAAGGCACGTGCGTCTAATCCCGAGTTGTTCGAGCGACTTGAAAAAGCCCGTCAGTCACGAGAAACCCGCTACCGATGAAAATTCGCTTTCAGTCCGATGCTGATCTTAACGCGGAAATCCGAGATGGAGTCATACGTCGAGAACCACTTATCGATTTTCGATCTGCTGAGCAAGCAAATCTGGAAGGAATTCACGATATAGAAGTACTCAGCATTGCATCCCAAGCGAATAGAATTCTTGTTACCCACGATCGTCGAACAATTCCGAGGCACTTTGCCGATTTCATCTCAAGTCATAACAGCCCCGCGTATTTATTATTTCGTAAAACGTCAGCATAGGAGTCGCGGTAGAAGAGTTAGTGCTGATATGGTCTGCTTCCGAATCTGAAGACTGGCGAAATCTGATAATAAATCTTCCTCTATGACCGATTCGATGATTTCGAGCGTTTTCATTAGGAAAACTAATGTACAATCTCAAAATCCGTCCACTGAACTGCGCTGTTCTGTTTCTCCTTTGCTAATTCATCCACGACCACAATCTCAACGACATAATCGCCTGGGGCCAAGTCTCTGCCCAGCGTAAGTGTGCCGCCCGCTGTGAGGCGTGTTGAATCGCTAACTTTTCCAGTGCTGTATGGTTGCCATTTACCGGTAAAGACTTCCTTGCCGTCTTTAAACAAATGGAGTTGCGTCTTCAGGTGCGGCTTGCTATCGGTTGGATCTAACAGCGCATTAAAAACGCGAAATTCGAAATCCATCTTCATTCCGACTTTCAGCTTCCGCACCGCGGGGCTTGCCTGCGGGTCAGAATCGTCACTGCCTTGATCGCCTGGATTTCCCGCCGAATTAGCCGACGGTTGCTGCGGTTTCGCAGTCGGTTTCGGGTCGAATCCACTAATCACCATTCCGGAAAGTGTCAGGCGTTTTTTACCAAGGTTCGGGACATCGATATATTGATTCGCAAGGCCAACGCGCTCTGAAACGCTGTCGCGCATCACCACGCGAAGCTGGTAAGCTCCCGGTTTCTTTACCGGAACCTGCATTGAGTAGAGCAGCCCATTGTGCAACAATTTGTCGTAAGTATCAGGTCGAACTCTTATACGTTCCGTTTTAGAGATCTGATCGACGACTTCGCCGTTTTCTCCGAAAGTAACGGCCAGAACATCAAGGACCGTCTTCATCCAGCCGTCGTCTTCTTTTGTGAACGTTAATCCAGTGGCATCAAGGTAGAGCAGCGACTGAATAACAGATCCGGCATCAGGATAGTTATTGAAAACCCCGGTGAGACGCATATTCAGGCCGTTCGCAGTAAACGGTGAAAAGAATGCCTTCAGAATTTGGCCGCCTGCCGTGTGCGGCACCGGATTCGATTCCTCATCTGTAATGGCGTAAAAACCTGTACGAGACCGAACATGCAGCCCTTTGCGTTTTACTCGCACTGTTAACCGATGAAAAGGACGTGATCCTCTTATCGGTTTGAAAGTCTGGTCGTCCGGCTCATAACCGAGCAAGTAATAACCGTTCTGATCGTCGAGAACTCGTTTAGCGCCAAACGTGAGATCGTTTGAGTTATGAACAAAGAATCCTCCAGTCTGATTGGCTAAATAACTCAAACCTTCCTGCGAATCGAAATATGCATGACTTCGTTGTGATGCGACATTGTTCAACCGCTGGAACATTGGTGTGCGAGACGAACCCGCATTGAAATCGTCCGCGGCCGTTGGACCCAAGTACGGCAAACCTCGCGCATCCATCGAATAAATTACGACTGATGCACGATTAGCCAGATCGGTTAGTCGCCGCATATTATCGAGAATTCGCCTGTCGTCGAAGGTGCCGAAAATCTTCATTCCGTCAGACACCAGCAGAATCGATTTTCGTCCGGGTAATTCACGCATGCCAAGAACAACCATGTTGAGGGCTCCCAGCGTGCCGACGGAAAACAGATTCTCTTTGAAATCGTTGTAGTCTGCGTTTGAAGAAGGATGTGACGCATCCGGTCCCGTGGCATTTGGATCCTTATCAGGGTCCGGACCTGCATCTGAGCCGACAGGCATAAACGCGCTGATGTTTGCCTGAGGATTCCATCGCAACCGGTCGATCGCGGCCAGGAGTTGCCGTTTGTCATTGGTGAATTGCTGCAGTGCTCCGACACCGTTACGGGTCCGGATGATTGTAACCAGATCATCGGGCTGCATCTGCTCTTCGATAAACTTCTTCAGCGAGTTGCGAACGTTGGCGATGCTTTCGAACGACATGCTGATGTCGTCGACTACAATCGCCAAAGTCCTGTGCGCCTGATCCGTATTTAAGTGCGGAGGCGGTGGTGCAGGAACAAATTTATCCTTCTCTCGTTTTTCCACGCGAGCAGCCACTACCTGTTTTCCGTCTGTCGAGGTTTGTCGCGTTATGTAAGAGAAATGTGTGATCTTCTGCGGCTTTCCGTCCTCAAGCACCTCGAATTCTTCGGGCCGAAGGTCGGTTACTTGATGTCCGTCTTTATCCGTTACGACAGCATCAATCTGGACTAGAGTTGTGCTCAACTGCACCATCTCTTCCACAGGTTGTGGAGGTTTTTGCGTTGTTTTTTGAGTGCTATCGGTTTTCGGCGGCTGAGTTGAAGACTGCTGTCCGGCAATTTGCGCAACCAAAGACAATAGAACGATAAGTACGGTGAGGCGATTGCTGATCATTGGCCCTCCACTGGATTTCAGGGTATGCCCGGCGCAGACCTTTAATATTAATATTTTCGACTAGTCTAGTATTCCCACAATTATTTTATAACAACGGTCGTTGCTTTTAATGACTGCTTAGAACGATTCTTTTGTTACCGAGCCCCAGTAACTATGGACGGAGTATATTCCAAGACTTGCAGGTATTCCAGGATCGCCGAAAAAGTCAGCGGTTTTTGCCTTTATGGCCGTTGCTCTTTTTCGATCCGCCTTCCTGATTTTGTCGAAAGTATTTTTCGCCTTGCTTCACCAGCCTCTCAGCCTTTTCTGGCCCGTAGCGGCCTTCTGGTTTGAATTTTTTTCCTCTAACTTCATTGTAGGAGATAAAGAAATGCTCGATTTCTGTTAGCAAATTCACGTTTATATCGCCTAATGTTTTTACGTCTTTATGATTATGGGAATGCGATGCAATTGCGATCAGCCGATCGTTCCGCTCGGTCTTGCCACCTTCTGTTTGTTGGGCCTCAATGACTCCGATCAGCCGTGCATTTACAAGACAGCCGACAAATGCCGGTTCATCCATCAGCATTAACACATCCAGATTATCGCCATCTTCACCGAGCGTTGACGGCACAAAACCGAAGTCGAAGGGAAAGACCGTGCCGGCGGCGAGTACGCCGCTCAGTTTAAACAGCCCCAGTCCTTCGTCGTACTTGAATTTGTTCCTGTTCCCTTTAGGTGTATCTACGATAACGTTCAAATCTCCAGTTTCCGGATCAAAAGCAGGAAGCGTGGAAACCACTGTCGAAACCATTGTTTTTTTAGGCATAGAGTCAATTTTGGCGGGAGAAAATCTCAATTCATTCTGGGAAGGTAACCAGAATCTTAGCACAAACCGCGCACCTGCTATAATCATGTTCGTTGAATCGAGACGCTGGGACGCGTATATTAGCCAAGCTCTTAATCTGTGATTGGCTCCACGCTCTGGTTGCCATTCACCATCGAATCCCACAGATCAAAAGGCTTTAGTGGAGGAACTGGCTTTATGGCTGGTAAGAAGACGCCGGATAAAAAATCCGGACTTTCGAGACGAGAATTTGCGCGTAACGCTGCACTACTGGCGGTAGCGGCCGCAGCGCCAATAGAATTGTCTGCAAAAAGTTTTACGAGCGTTCAAGCTCAAACTCCGCCTGCGGCGCCGCAGTTGAATGCTGAAAGCGAAGCTCAGTATCAGGCAATCATTCAAAAATACGGCAGCAAATTGTCCGACGATCAAAAGGCTGACATAAAGCGAATACTTGCGGCGGGGCAGAAGAGTACCGAAACTTTGCGCGCATTTCCGCTCGACAACGCTGATGAACCGGCAAACATATTCCGTGTTACTGAACCGAAAAAGAGGTCATAAATGCTGAGCGACGATATCGTTTATCTTTCCGTCAGGGAACTTGGCGACCAGATAAAATCAGGCAAGCTGTCACCGACCGAATTAACTCAGAGCTATCTTGAACGAAGCCAAAGCATTGGTAAAAGGCTGAACGCATACGCGACCATTACCTACGAAACTGCTTTGAAACAGGCACACGCGGCAGAGGCTGAGATCAAGAGCGGCAAATATCGCGGACCATTGCACGGAATTCCGTATGCGGCAAAAGACCTGCTGGCGGTGAAAGGTTATCCCACAACGTGGGGAGCTCGTCCATACGCCAATCAGATGTTCGATTACGACGCGACAGTAATAACAAAGCTTCAAGGTGCAGGGGCAATCCTCGTCGGCAAGGCCGCGATGATCGAACTGGCGGGCGGAATGGGTTATCGGTACGCAACGGCGTCGGCGACCGGAGCAGCAAAGAATCCCTGGAACCAGGACTGCTGGACATGCGGATCGTCAAGTGGATCGGGTGCGATTGCGGCGGCGGCGCTTGCCGCTTTCGCTATCGGGACTGAGACATGGGGCTCGATCATTTGCCCTTCGGCGTATTGCGGAGTCTCGGGCTTGCGACCGACATACGGTCGGGTCAGTCGACACGGCGCGATGGCTCTATCTTATTCAATGGATAAGATCGGAGTGCTGGGCAGAACGGCAGATGATTGTGGGCTGGTGCTCTCTGTGATCGGTGGTCACGATCCGCTTGACCGCTCGTCGTTGCCTGAGCCGTCATTCAATTACACGAATCCTGCGACGAAAAACGGGCTTCGCATCGGGTGGCTCACAAATGCCTGGGCCGATGTTCCTGCAACGATTTCGGCTCCAGTTAAAGCCGCCGTTGAGGTGTTGAAGGCAAACGGCGCAATCGTTGAAGACGCCAAACTGCCGGACGGTCCGTGGGAAGCAGCAGCGGGAATCATCGTTTCAGTGGAAGGTGCCACAGCATTTGAATCGTTGATCGAGTCTGGCAAAGTAGCGCAGCTAAACGATCCGTTAGGTAAGATCGGCGGATACATCAACCAGCAAATTCCGGCATCCGACTATATGCGCGCCATTCGTATTCGCGGGATTCTGCAAAAGAAGATGGATGATTTGTTTGAACATTTTGACGTTCTGGCTGCGGCGTCGCTCCCTGTCACAGCGACTACGCTGGACACCAATCTTGAAACAGATCTTTCATTTTCTGATCCATTGGGCGGCATCGGCAATTTCTGTGGGTTGCCTGCGCTCAGTGTAATGTGCGGTCTCAGCGCGGATAAAAAACTGCCTGTGGGAATTCAGTTTGTCGGTCGACCGAAGGATGAGGAGAGCGTTATCGCGGCGGCAAATCTTTTCCAGCAGCACACCGACTGGCACAGGAAACGGCCGCCTCTTGGAAAAGAAGTATTAAACAGAAAATGAGGCTGCAGTTGAGCGGCCAATGCCTCCATAGGTGATTCGGCCAATTGCGTCTGTAACTGTGCCGACTCGATCTCTTTCTGGCGCGACCGCCGATGAAATTTGAATGCACGGATCAACGCAATCATCAGCCAGAACTCGTCGTACCGCTAACACTTCAAGCCCGTGAAACGGGCGGTGCGCCTCCAGGAATGTCTATCAACCGATTTTAAGGGCTCAAATCATGTATGTAGGATCGCTCGCATAGCTGGAAGTCTCGAGTTCTGTGCTGGCGCCCTCCATCGAGGGCGCCACATTGTGTTGTTTGATTATTCTTCAAAGAGCGCCGCTCAATTCTTCGACGCCATCACTCCTCGAAGCATTTGCTGATTGCGCCCGGCCATACCGCGAGCGCGACTTCGTGACCAGTTCCAGCTACGCCAACCGGGATCTCCCTGGTTCGACCACTGCTCGATGATCGATTTTGCAGAGACCTTCTTGCTGTATTCAGGTAAATCAGGAAAGGCGTCGATCAATGCAGGAACAGCATCGGCGCTCAGCGACATCAGGTATTGAGTATCTATCCTCTTTCCGGCCTCGGCTCGCTGCGCATTAATGCGCACAATCATCGCGTCGGGATTTATGGCGTTAAGTATGACGATCGCTGCAAAGGCGCTGGTCATCGCGCCGAAGACGAATCTCTCTCTTTGACCTCGCAGAACCGTATAGATAAACCATGCGAACACTATGGCCAGCCACCCCATAAACACTGTCGTGTATAAGCGGAGCTCGGTCATTCCATATTCAGCCTGATAAAGTCGCATGCGCTGCACTGCGGAAACCATGATCACCGAAAGCAGCGAGATCATCGCGATAGCCAAACCTTTAAAGATGCGCTCGTGTATTTGGTTCCCTTTCTTCAACAACCAATGCGCCGCAAGCAATAAGGGCAGAACCAGAGCTGTCACAGTTACCAGCTCAAAAAAGCCGCTCCTCGCATATTCCGCATAGGACAGACCTGCGGTAGAGACAACGCGCGCTGCTCCACCGAAGAAATATTTGAACTGCACTATCACAAACGACAGGAACAAAAGATCTAACGAGCCAAGAATGATTGAAATCTCCGTTATGCCTAACGAGAATTCGAACGGAAGGTCGAGCTTTGTTTCCTTGACTACGCTTCCCAGGAAAGCGCGATGCAGAAAGCCCGCGACGAACCACGAACCCGCCGCAATCGCAATTAAGTGAACCATGACCCAGTCCGAATTGAAGGTGAAGATGCCGGACAAGATCGATGCAAATGCGGAATCCGCCGACGCAAGCAAGGAACCAAAAACGATAATGATGGGAGTCGCAATCAACAACCCGAGCAGCACCGAAAATACTCGTCTCGTCAATCCTCCTCCTCGAACTGACTTCCATTCAATGTCGCCGAAGATCAGGATCAAAAAACCAAAGGCTGTCTCGAATCCCGAAATAATCGCTGATGCAGCATAGTGCGCAAAACCCGCTATCCGGAGACGACCGGCCCTGACAGTGGATGATCCCAGTAACAGGCATCCCATCAACGCCAGCATGTCCAGCGCGTGCAGAGTCGCGGAATCTCGCCATGCAAATGCGGCCGAGAAAAAAATGATTGGAGCGATCAATAGTTTCCCATCGCCCATCGCGTCGATCTTTTCACGTTTTATTATCAATACCGTGGCAGTCAACAAAAATGCCATCCAGATAAACAGATTTATTCCCAGCGGTCGCATAATCAGCAGAATATCGCCTGCTATGCCAAGAACAACCGCAGCCACCATCACCTTCAAACCCAGTCTTGTCTCTTCGTTCATATCAACTCCTGTAGAGTCTCAATCAAGCGCCCGACAGTCGTCATGCACTACAGACGACATAAGGATTTCAAAGTTCTAATTTATCTTTACGTCATCGCAACAGTTGTAGAGTACTTTTCATTATAAAGTCACAAAGCAAAAAAATAGACCGCTCCCTAGCGGTCTAACGTATCGCGAGTCGCCCTGATCAGGGCTTCCATGTGATCCAGATAACGCTGCAAGGCCTTTCGGCCGGCAGCAGTAAGTTTGTACTGTGTGTTCGGTCGCCGACCAATAAAGCTCTTTGTACATGTAATATATTTTGCGTCTTCCAGCTTGCGCGTATGTATGCTCAGATTTCCGTCCGTTGTATTCATCAACTGTTTTAATTCGTTAAAGCTGAGCGATTCGTTAGCCGCCAGCGCGCTGATAATTCCCAGACGCAGACGCTCGTGGATCAGTCGATCCAGCTCCAGCGGCTCTGTGTGTGATCCGTCCAGACCCTGCAGCTTCGCAGGTTGCTCCTGGATTTTGACGTGTTGTTTTTTTGAAAGTGCGCTTGATCTAGCCACCATGCCTCCTAACAATAACAATCCCAAATGCGATATGCAGGCCACCAAATGCAGCCGCCATCAACCAATTCAACAAGTCCGCGGGACCGAACGAAGCAATAATTCCCACAACCATAAAACAGATGCCCATTACCGGCAGAATTCTTACTGAAAATGCTCCGCCCGTTACAACACCGGCGCCATAAAGCAGCAGCCACATACCGGGTATAGCTCTGGTCAATCCTCCATGCTGCATTGTGATTGTCATCAGCGCGCCTGCGATTACCGGCGGCGCGAGTCCCAGCATAACCTTGCGAACGGGCGAAGCAAGCAATGGCATCTTCGCAGCCGTCACTTTTCTGCCTATCGTGATCGCAGAAATAATGCTGGCGATTATTGCCTCGGCAAGCCAGACTAAAATCCAGTTTCTGGAGATCACCTGTTGGGCGGCGATATAAGCAGCGCCAATCGCAGTGACACCGACCAGAATCTGTCCCCATCCCGATACTGCGGTGAACGAGGAAGCCCGCTCCATCGTCTCGCGAATATATCGGAGATCATCGATGGCTCTGCCGTGAAGCGAAGGGGGTTCGGCAACCTGTGATCGCAGTGGGTCCCTTGAAACCATATCTTGATTATTAATTAAAATCGCGATTCTGACAAGAACTTTTCATTATAAAGTCGGTGGGTGCTGAATGTCACATAAGGAAAGATTGCCGCGGTTTGGCTGTGAACGTATTATTGATCTTCGGCACTCGGAGGCACATTGGCGCTTTTAACTGCTGAGAATATTCGGAAAATTTATACCGGCGGCGAAACTCCGGTCGAAGCCGTTTGTGATGTCAGCATCAGCCTAGATAAAGGCGATTTCGTCGCCATTGTCGGACCCTCAGGCTGCGGGAAATCGACTTTGCTTCATCTTTGCGGAGCGATGGACCAACCCACCAGCGGTTCAGTCCAAATCGAAGGTATCAGTCTTTCACGCCTTAACGATAACGATCTGACTCGTTTGCGCAGACGTCGAATCGGTTTTGTATTTCAGTTCTTCAACCTGTTGCCGACCCTTACCGTAATTGAAAACGTGGCTTTGCCGTTAATGCTTGACGGCGGCGACTCGAATAAAGCCGATCGTCAGGCAAAGGAATTGATCGAGCGCGTCGGTCTTAGTCACCGAACCAGGCACTTCCCGCAACAACTTTCCGGCGGAGAGATGCAGCGTGTTGCCATCGCTCGCGCCATCGTTCATAGGCCTGCCCTGCTTATCGCCGACGAGCCGACAGGCAATCTTGATTCCGACAACGGAGCAAAAATCCTCAATCTGCTGTCTGAGATTAACCGCGAGATGGCTGTCACGATCCTGCTTGCAACACATTCGCGAGAAATAGCCGACGCCGCTTCGCGTGTCATCTATATGCGCGACGGCCGGATCGAACGCATCGAGCAGTCACCGCGGCTAAAGGAGACCACTCCGAGTGTCGCTATTTAGGCAATTCATCCTGCGTCACCTCTTGCGCGAGCGCCTTCGCACTTGCGTGACCACATTTGGAATCGCCATTGGCGTCGCCGTTGTAATCGCCATCCAGTTAACCAACGCCAGCTCTGTTCACGGTTTTGAGGCCGCGATTGAAACGGTTTCCGGAAAGACGTCGCTGGAGATCACAGGTCCCGGACTGGGTCTGGACGAAATGGCGCTTGCCGATATGGACTGGCTGCGCCAATACGGTCAGGTCAGTCCAGTAATCAATGGCGTCGTTTTTGCCAAAGTGCCAGGTGGCGCTAATGAAACTTTGAGCGTTCTCGGCGTCGATGTTCTGCACGACCGATCATTTCGTGATTACAACATTCTTGAGTTCGCAGAGAAACGTCGAGAGCCAAGTCCTCAGGAATTTCTATCGCTGCTGATCGATCCGCATTCGATAATCATTACGGAAAAATTTGCGTCGAAGTATGGTTTGGCAGTTGGTCAGAGTTTGAACCTGACAATCGGCGATCACGTTCGGCCATTTGTGATAAGAGGGCTGCTCAGAAATCAAGGGCCCGCGCGAACGCTCGACGGCAACTTTGCACTGATGGATATCGCTGCCGCGCAATGGGCGTTTGACAGGTTAGGCCGGCTTGATCGCGTCGACGTACTTCTGCGCGACGGCGTCAACATCAATACTGCGGAACAGGAGATCTCGCGGCGGTTAAAGCCTGGATTGCTGGTCCAGCGACCAGCGCGACGCGGACAACAGGTCGAAAAAATGGTCGAGGCTTTCCAGTTCAATCTCTCAGCCTTGTCTTATATAGCGCTGCTGGTCGGACTATTTCTTATATATAACACGGTCTCGACTTCAGTGATTGCTCGTCGTGAAGAGATCGGAACCTTGAGAGCGCTCGGCGCCACAAAGCGCATTCTGGCCGGCCTTTTTCTCTCAGAAGCCCTTGCTTTTGCTGTCGTCGGATCAACGGCCGGATTGATTTTAGGCAGGCTGATGTCCTTCGGAGCGGTACGAATAACAACGACTACTGTGAAGGCGTTGTATATTGCGACAGCTGCCGCGCCTCCCCAGCTTGAGCTACGCCACGTAGCCGTCGCATTCGGTATAGCGTTGCCGCTGGCTTTTATCGCTGCGATTGTGCCTGCTCTTGAGGCGAGCAGAGTGTCGCCAACCACCGCGATTCGCGGATCGGGCAGAATCGAGTTACGGTTTCGACTTCGGTACTTTTATTTATTGATCCCAGCCTTGCTGTTCACACTCGCCTTGGCCTTTTCGCAAATGGGACCGGTTAACGGGCTACCGATATTCGGTTACGGCGCATCGATATTGATTGTATTTGGCGCGGCTTTCCTCGTCCCTACGGTTCTCTATCTGGTTAGCAGGTTTACGACAGCTCTGCTGACGAAGCTTTTCGGAGTCGAGGGTCGACTGGCTATTGGAAATCTTTCCGGCGCGATATCGCGAATCTCGATCTCTGTTGCAGCCCTTGCGGTAAGCTTGTCGATGATGGTGGCGATTGCTGTGTTGATTGGCAGTTTCCGCGACACCGTTATTTATTGGGTTGGTCAAACGCTTCAGGCGGATCTTTTTATGCGACCTGCTACTCGCACTAACATTGCGGTTGACGCTACGTTTTCGCCTGAAGTCGAAAAGTTAGTCTCCGAAGTTCCCGGCATCGAAGCGATCGACCAATATCGAAATTTTGATATTCCATATCAGGGCGGACTGATCACCCTTGGATCCGGTAATTTCAGCTCTGTTATTCAGAGAAACTATCTCCTGTTTAAATCTCCTTCGAATTGGCAATCCGTTTTGCGAGAGTCTGCGGGAAAAGACGACGCGATAATCTCAGAAAGTCTGGCAATCAAACACAACCTGCGAGTCGGCGATTCCATTACCGTCCTAACGCCAAAGGGCGACTCGTCATTTCGAATAATCGCGATCTATTATGATTATGCCAGCGACCGCGGAGTCGTGATCCTGGATCGAGCGGTCTTTAACCGCTTTTTCGGAGAGCAGCAACCGACAAGTCTGAACCTCTACCTTCGCAAGGGAGCGGATCCCGACGCCGCGCGAGATGAAATCCTGGCAAAACTCGGTGATAACTATAAAGTCCTGATCTACACCAACACGGCGTTACGTCGCGAGATACTGCGCATTTTCGACAGCACCTTCGCGATTACATACGCGCTGGAGGCGATTGCGATATTGATCGCAATCGTCGGAATCGCCAGCACTCTTTTGGCTTTGATCCTGGAGCGCCGTAAAGAGATATCTGTGCTTCGACTAATCGGAGCAGATCGCCGTCAGATTCGCAAGATGACTGTGATCGAAGCCGCGATTCTGGGCGGAGTCAGTCAGTGCATTGGCATAGGTGTCGGATTACTGCTGTCTCTTGTTCTAATCTATGTCGTAAACGTTCAGAGCTTTGGCTGGACCATACAGTTTCATATTCCCGTTTGGTTTTTGGTTCAATCTACCGTTCTTATCCTGGTCGCGACTGCATTGGCCGGAGTTTATCCGGCCAATCGCGCGGCGATGCTGAAAATGGCTGCACAGGAGGAAGAGTAATGGCTCTGTTATAAAGGGCGAGAGGAGCAATCGTGGCGTGGACTTTAGTCCGCGCAAATCATAGAACTGTCAAGGTTAAGAGAAAACTGCCATGAGATCTTCATTCTCCTTAAGTTCGATCAGATGTCTATTGCATTTAACCCTGGTAGCCTTACAGTTTGCGCGGACTGAAGTCCACGCCACGATTGCCAGTTACTTTGAAGGGTAATAACGATGGCGAATAAGTTCCCTGAAAAGATCATCGCACCGCCGCTTTTGCTGATTCTGTCGCTTTTCTGTTTCACAATGCCGGCCGCGGAAACCGAGTGGAGAGAGGCCGAGCAGGGTTACAAATTTGATTTCACTCGGGACCACGCAAGCCATCCTGAATACAAGATCGAATGGTGGTACTACACCGGCAATCTCTCTTTTGAAAACGGCCATCGCTATGGTTATCAACTGACCTTCTTCCGAATCGGAGTCGAATACAAACCGAGCAATCCTTCCCGTTGGGCGGTGAGAGATCTGTTCATGACTCATCTGGCCGTGACTGACATCGATGGACAGCATTATTACTGCGATCAGCGCATCAACCGGGCTGGCGTCGGGTGGGCAGGCGCTGCAACTAACACCTATCACGTTTGGAACGAAAACTGGCAAGTCAGCCTGAACGACAATGGCAACCACCTTTTGCGTGCAGATGAAAACGGTATTGGTGTAGCGCTTGATCTGGAACCGGGCAAGCCTCCTGTTCAAAACGGCGCGGAAGGCGTCAGCCAAAAGGGTGATCAGGCAGGCAACGGCTCGCATTATTATTCGCTGACTCGCATGCCGACGCGAGGAAGTCTCCTTGTCAGCGGAGAACACATACCAGTAAGCGGCCTTAGCTGGATGGACCATGAATTCGGAACTACTTTTCTTGAGCCTCAGCAGAAAGGATGGGACTGGTTTTCAATTCAGCTCGACGATGGAACCGATCTGATGCTTTTCCAATTACGACGCGACGACGGTTCTCGCGATAAACATTCCGGCGGCACTTTCATTGAGAAAGACGGGCGTTACTCACAAATTATGGGAAGCGATTTCCAGCTTGATCACGCCGCAGAATGGAAATCGCCCGCCAGCGGAGCGTCATATCCGCTCGAATGGCATATCTCTTTGCCGGCCAAAAATCTTGATTTGAATATCAAGGCAGCAGTCGCGAATCAGGAAATGCGGGCTGAACAGTCAACAGGCGTCACGTACTGGGAAGGTGCGGTGGAAATCAGCGGGACCCACAATGGCAAAACAGTTTCCGGTCGCGGCTATCTGGAAATGACGGGTTACGCAAATCAATCGATGGGAAATATTCTGCGATAAGAAAAGCACAGGCGATTTGTCACCTGCGCTTTTCTTATTGAACTCGAACTAAAGATTTACGGATTCACAGCCGCTTTCTTGTACTTGTCGATGTCCGCCTGCATTCCGCTGTCAGAACCACCGTGCAGGAATTTGTAGTATTGCGGCAAAGCGGCTTTGGCTTGTTCGTTAACGCTCTTCAAGTCCGCATTACCCTCCGACAAACCTGCTGCGTGAAGGAAAAGATCGACTGTCTGGCTCATCAAATTGACCGCCTTCTCTCTGAGATCCTTCTTTTCCTTATCATCCGAGGCAGCCTGATACTTCTTTACCGTCGCCTGATACTCTTCGTCGGAAACAAACCCAAGCAGAAGGTAGGTCAGCGCGTTGTTTGAATCGAGCGACAGCGATTTCTGCAGCATCTTCTGCGCCTGGCCGTCTTCATTCTTAGTCAGACTGATCATACCGATTGTCTGATAAAGCTCCGGCAGCGCTTTGGTCTTGTAGATCTGCCAGTCTGTATCAGCCATAGCAGCGGGCTTCGTGCCTGATTCAATCATCTCAGCTGCCTTTTTGCTGTAATCAAAACTAACATCCTGGTATTTGTTGTTTTTGGCCTTGATCTGGTTTCCGCCGACCAGGGCTAACTGAGTCAGAATTACAACTTCGCCTTGCACCTTTTGAACCCTGGGAGCAGCGAGACGGAATGCATCGTCGTATTGCTTCTTTTCGATCAACATCATGAAAAGTCCGTCCGTCTCGTTGGGGCCCTGAAACGCCGGCAGCAGTTTTTCACACGCCATTGCCCGTTGAGCCGGATCGGCAATGGATCCAATTTTGTCTGCCGCTGAATCAACAACAAATATCCTTGCTTTACCATTCGGATATGCTTTGGCATATTCCAAAGCGGCCGCTACTGCGCTATTTCCATCCTTTGCGTCTTTGACCTTATTTGCGGCGATCGCTTCTTCGCCCTGACCCGTGGGCTTTTGCATTGGCTGTTGCTGGGTATCCTGACCTTGCGGGGGACCGCTCTGGCCTCCGCCCATCGTCGGCTTTGTCTGGTTGCCCATGCCCTGCGCGTAGATTTGTCCCGCAGCCGGGATCAACAGAGCTAACATCGCGAAGACCGAAATCGTTAATTTCGGGATAAATGCTGTTTTCATGACTAACTTCTTCCTCCTGGAAATTTATCAGAGCGCTGACACCCGCCAAAGGTGTTTGCGGCAGCCACGCAGGATGCTCAAAACCTGTAGTGGACTCTCTTGCCCTATCCGATTTGTTTTAGAATTGCGTCTCTCGCATCATCAATACTGCCATCCGGAGAGAACAAACCCGCTGTCGAACTGTATCTACAATACATTCGTGCTGAGTATCCCCTGTAGCCGCTATACCGAGAAGCCCGCAGGGCTTGGTTTAAATCTTGGTTTTGATAGCTGTTAGTTAAGCGACGGTAGACGCTTACTCACTGGGCTAATGAACTCTGGAACGCTCCTGCACCTGAAGCGTAAAGGATAACGGTACTTAGGCGTTCTTGGCAAGGTTTTGAAACTTTTTAAATTGAAATTTCTTGGCAGCAGCGGAATCGTTTGTCAATTTTATTTTTGCTGCTTTGCCTTGGTTTTCCAGAAAGGTCGGGTCTTCGCCACGACTCGGTTTTTACCGGTGCGCTTGGCTTCGTATAAAGCTTCATCCGCGCGTTTCAGCAGATCTTCCGGTGTTTCTCCTGCCGCAAACTGGGCGATTCCGCAACTTACCGTGAAGTTTATCCGGACGGATTCTTCCGCTTTCTTATAGACATAGCCGGAGCCGGCGGCTTTTATAATCAAATTATGCGCCCTTGGCTCGACCTGCGCGAGAGTTGAATCGTCGAAGAGCACCGCGAATTCTTCGCCGCCGTAACGCGCGACCATATCGTTCGGTCGGACGCTCGTCGAAAGGATTTTTGCAAGGCTGGCGATAACCGCGTCGCCAATCGGATGACCGTGCGCATCATTTATGTTTTTGAAATTATCGATGTCGAGCATCGCCAGAACAAGGTTCTTTCCCGACTGGGCGCACTCCGATAACCTACTGAATAACTCGTCGTCAAATGCCCCGCGATTGGCAATACTGGTGAGCGAGTCCCTGGTCGCTGCTTCCCGAGCCTCCTGAAGCTTTGTCTGAAGTCCTTCGACGCGACGCGTGAGCTTGGAATAAGCAGTTTGTTCTTTGCGCTGTTTTTCCGTCACGACGCGCTTCAGATCGCCTACTTCTTCTGAGATCTGGCGTTTTAATTCCCTGATGTCATCTATTTTTTCCAGGCGCTCGAAACGCTCAGATGAGCTGGCAATTATGGTATTAAAATTTGCTGCTTCACCGGCCAGTTCCGCCAACGCCTGCCGAAGCACGTTGATCAGATCGCTGATCTCAGCTTCGCGCTCTCGCCTGTAAAGTCGCGCGTTCCTGAAGTGAGTCTGGCAAACGGAAAGACATTTGTCAGTTTCTGCTTCTAAAGACTCGTCAGATTTTGAAGATGTTATCTGATCGCGGTAATAATTAAGGTCAGATCGAAACTCCGCCGTATCAGGCGATTCACCGTCGCTGGCAAGATCCGTAATCAAAAGCAGCAACCGGTCAACCAGCCATCCAAACCGATCATCCATCAAAGGTGTCTTTTTTGTTAATCCGAGCTCAACCAGTTCCGGCATTAACCGATTCCCTCACTAAACGCAGATAAACCTCTGTTATTGATCGGCAAATCTGGCACAGACATAACAGAAAATAACCACAAAAGTCGGACTTCTCCACCTTAAGTGATCCAGGTCACACAGGGGTGTTAAGATTGCTTAAAAATCGGTTTACCGCGTTTAAGGATTTTTCAAAGGCCGCCGATATATAAATTACCTTTGTTATAGAAATGACTTTTTTGGTCGCCTGAGGGTATTGAAGAATTAATTATGGATCACAAGCTTCTATTTGTAGATGATGAACCAACCATCGTCGCCGCGCTGGAAAGAGTTTTTATTGACGATGACCATACAATCCTGACGGCCACCAGTGGAGCTCAGGCTCTGGAGATACTTCGAAATAATAAAATATCCCTCCTAATCACCGATATGCGGATGCCGCAGATGGATGGGGTTCAGCTTCTGGAGCATGTTTGCGCGGTATCGCCGGAAACCATTCGATTCGTGCTCACCGGTTATGCAGACAAAGACAGCACGATATCCGCGATAAACCGGGGTAATGCTCATTACTATCTGCTGAAGCCATGGGATAACCAGGGGCTCAGGCTCGTAGTAAATCAATATCTCAGGGAATTTGAGCTAAAGAGCGAGGTTGAACACCTGCAGAACCTGACTAAGCAGCAGAACGAACAGCTTCGCCGCCACAACGAAGAGCTGGAATCTTTGGTTCATGAACGAACCGCTGAGATTACTCGACAGAATGCAGCGCTCGAATCTGCAAACGCTCGCCTAAAGAACTCGTACTATTCGACGGTAAAAGTTCTGGGTAACACCATTGAAATGTACGATCCTGCATTGGGCGGTCACGGAACTCGTGTAGCCACTCACTCTTTATTGCTGGCTCGAAAGATGGGTCTTGATTCAGAATATTGTTATGATATTTACGTGGCCGCATTGCTGCACGACATCGGTCTGATCGGGGTAACCCCCCAAGTGCTGAAAAAATATCGTCGTCGTCTTCCACTCGATTCGGAAGAGCTTGAAGTTTTCCATCGACATCCAGTAACCGGCGAAAAACTGATCCGACTGAACGATAGCTGCGAACGCGTCAGCAAGCTGATCCGTCAGCATCATGAAAATTACGATGGCAGCGGTTATCCGGACTCATTGTCAGGGCTGCAAATAATGGTTGGTGCCCAAATAATTTCAGTTGCGGACAGGTACGACGAGATGATCAATCGCCCTGACACGAATATCTCAGTTGGACTTCATGACTACGCTACTAGTTATCTGCGCGAGACCAGCCGTTTTTTTGATTCCGACGTGATCGGTCTTTATCTCGAGCTGCTGAAAAATGAAAAAATGCGCGCATACCAAGAGTGTGCAATTTCAATATCGGAGTTAAGAGAAGGCATGGTGCTTTCCCGGCACATATATTCCAGCAGTTCGCTTTTACTGCTGGCAGCAGGATCGAAGGTCAACGCAGAACAGGCGATGCGACTTGCTAATAGCAGATTGGTTCCGGCCGGAACAAAGGTTTACATCCACGATTTCCAGTTCAATGCGACTCTTGATGGAATGGACCAGGCGGATGATGTTTTAAAGCAGTTGAGCTATTCAAGTCTGTAATCGCAGCGATCAACCCTCTTCCTCTGATTAGGCAATTATCATTGTCCCTCTCGCCACCCATTCAGCAGGTCCTGTTGCAATTTGTCGGGATTCGGCAATTGCTCTAATTTCCAGGTCGTAACCTCTTCAAGCGCGATTTTCAATGTCAGATACACTGGCTTGCCATCGCGCAGGACGTACATAGTTGCTGTTTCGCCTACTCTGTTTTGATAGTACTTGCGGAATTCGGCAATCCAGTTATCCTGCCCAACGTTGAAATTTCCGACACCAAGCAATACGTCACCAATTTTCGCCCCCGCAGCTTCGCCCACGCCGCCCGGAATTACGGTTGTAATTGTTTTGTTGCCGTTGATACGAAACCCGAAACTCACCACCTGACGTTTATCGCTTTGAAGTTTGAGGCCAGCATAGGATAGAACCTCATCATAAGGCAGCGGCTCGGTCCCACCGACATACTTCTTGAAGAATGCATTGTAATCTTTACCAGTTATACGATTGATTATTCCGACCAAATCAGCCGTCGTAAATCCTTTGTTCTTTTTATAATAGTCTGAATAAAGAGACCTCATTACATCGTCAAGCGAAGCCCGGTTATTCGTATCGTGACGAATCGACAGATCGAGGAGCAATCCGATTACACTGCCTCTCGAGTAATAATCAACTGTGAATCGACGCGAGTCGCCTGATGGCAATGAATCGAGCCACGTGCTTATGCTGGCCTCTTCGACCGAAATAAAACCGGCTGCTGGATCCGATTGAACCTGAGACAACAATCGGGCGCACGAAGGTAAATAGTCTTCGCGCTTGACAAAGCCCGCACGAAGCATTCCGCGTGTGGTGTAATAACTTGTTATTCCTTCGGATACCCAGAGAAGCGGCGTATAGTTTCGCTCGTTATATCGATAAGGGAACATCTCCGCCGGGCGGATTCGCTTCACATTGTATGCGTGGAAGAATTCATGGGCTGTCGAGCTTATAAGAACGTTGATCGACTCTGCCTTTGCATATTGTTTCGGCACAATCGCGACATACGAGTTTGAATGCTCAAGAGCTCCAATACCATCCTCTGCAAACACATTTATCGCCGTGTAGCTTTTATATGGAATCTCCCGGAAGACTGATATTTGGGTATCAATCATCTTCATTGTGTCGGTCGAATATTTATCCAATACCGCACTTTCAACGATACCTTTTGGCGCAATGGCAAGATGATGCTCCACTCCACGCAATTGGAACGTAAGATAGTCAATTTGACCCGCTAAGAAAGGACAGTCGGCCAGAGCGTCGAAATTCTCGGCTGTAAAACTATTTGGATTAGCCGCAGCAGGCATGCCGGTGGCAATCTGCCAGCCATCCGGCAGCTTGAACGTTACGGTCGCAGGCACATCAGTGGTATGCCCGGGTAGATAAAAAAAGAAGTTCGATCCGTTCAACAGCGCGTAAGTCGGGGTTATCTTTGATCGGTTCGTTGAATAACTGTTGGCCAAATAATCGTATTCAATTTTAGTTTCGCTGGCTCCACGAGTCTCGATCACCCAGGTACTGTCTTTTATTTTCTGATGGTATAACGATTGTCCGGATTGATTTGTAAAGATAAGATGTGAAAGATTGCGGGCGTAATCCTCGATCGCGTAATGTCCGGGTGTCCATACAGGCAGAGCCACCTGCAACTGCGGCTGATTGATGCCTTTAATAATTGTCACCACGTGCAAGATTTGAGTGTTTGGATCCGCAATTGTAACCGTGTTATCGACTTGAATTGCCGCGGCCGACACAGACACCAGCAATATTAGCCAAAAGGCAATCGATATAACTGACAACAAAATCCTCTTCATGTAAGCCCTTCGATTTAGGAGTTCAAAAAAGCGCGTTATTTCAGCACGCGTCCTGATTCATCATGCTCAACAAGATGTCCTAGATATTCTAGGGCAATACTGGCAGGCAGGCCCTAGATTGTCAAGGGCTATTAGGGTTGTTGAATAGATTAGTTTTCGGCGTTTATGATGCTTTCCAGCACGCCAACTCGCTCGATTTCGATTTTTACCTTATCGCCGTCTTTTAGAAACACGGGCGGCTTTCGCGCAAAACCGACGCCTGATGGAGTACCCGTTGAAACTATATCGCCCGGTTTAAGCGGAAATAGTTGGGACAAATATTCGACCAGCTTTGGGATGTTGAAGATCAAATGGCTGGTGCTGGAATCCTGCATCACTTGTCCATTCAAAGTTAGTTTTATCGACAGGTTATGCGGGTCACCAACTTCATCAGCAGTCACAAGAAACGGCCCGCACGATGCAAACGTATCGAACGTCTTTCCCGCAGTGAATTGGCCCGTGCGAAACTGCCAGTCTCGAGCGCTGACATCGTTAAAGACCATATACCCCGCAACGTGATCGAGCGCATTATCATAACTGATATTTTTGCCTTCGCGTCCAATGACAAACGCGAGCTCTGCTTCATAGTCTACCTGCTGAGAAATGCGCGGCAAAATAACAGGATCGTTGGCGCCGGCAAGCGCGCTGTTGAATTTGGTGAAAAAGAGAGGCTCTGGCGGAAGATCCGATCCAGTCTCTTTCGCATGATCAGCGTAATTTCTGCCTATGCAGATTATCTTTTCCGGATTCGTTACCGGCGGCAGCAGTTTAACATCCGTAAGCGCGCAGGAAGCCTCCTTCGGAATTTGCAATGGTGGTCTCACCATTTGCATCGTTCGACCAGATTGCGATAGAAAATCCGTCATATCGGCAATTGGTTTCATTCCGGAACCCGGGTTTTCAGCAGCGATAGTAAGACTGTACAGGCGGTCGCCATCAAAAAAGCCTATGTGTTTTCGTCCGTTCCACAGATAACTTGCGAGCTTCATTCAATTCCCCTGCTATAATCTCAAGAGTGTCAAGCCGCTTATAAGTGAGTGACCAAACCTTAGTCAAGGGATATCCCTGGATCATTGTAAGATCGCCGGAAAACTATGCTTTCGCAGATAAAGATCGAGATCATAAAACTTGTGCGCGGCCGTAACTTCTATCTTGGGTTTATCGCGCTGGTCGGATTTGTTGCGCTGATGCTTTGGGGTTTTTACAGCTACGCGGACGAGAAGACCGGCGGGCAGGCAACACAGGAATTTAAATATACTTACGAGTCGACAAGTTATTTCAACGGGCTGACCTTTACTCTCTATTCAGTAATCTTCGCATTCAGTCTGCTGATACCCATATTCATTGCAATGACTGCAGGGTCGCAAGTAGCAGGTGAAGCCAGGACCGGAACGCTACGCACAATGCTGATTCGCCCGCGAGGCAGAGTCACCATAGTTCTTTCCAAATTCGTAGTGACGGTCGGTTATACGTTTCTGATGATGGCTTTCTTCATCGGGTTGAACCTGATTATCGGTTTAATCTTTGTGGGATGGGGTAATTTGGAGCTTTTTCCAGGACCGCTCAATCTGGTCGACGAGCCCGGCAAGATTTTACGGGACGAAGCTCTATTACGATTCCTGTGGGCGAGTTTCAGCGGTACCTGGGCTTTGCTGGTGGTTGCGTCGCTGGCGTTTTTTCTCTCTGTCGTATTCGATAATCCGGTGACAGCGGTGATAACTACGTTGTCCGTGTACCTGATGCTGTACATCGTAGGCAGAATAGATTTCTTTCAGAATTTGCGGCCATATTTTTTCACAACGGACATGGATTTCTGGCGCGATGTCTTCAAGCCCGAGATTCCATGGCAGCTTGCGCTGCATTATGCCAGCCGCTGTGGGGTTTACATATTCTCGTTCCTGCTAGGCGCAACAATCTGGTTCGATCGAAAAGATATCACCAGTTGAATCTATTTTAAGTTAGAATCCATTAGTAATTACTTGTCATCAGCCTGTCGTATTTTGCTTTGTATTTGAACGCCAAAAATGCAGGAGCCGTCGATGCGATCCCTGTTGCAGGACATTCGATACAGCGGGCGACTTTTAATGCGACCCGATGACGGCACTGCGCTGCTAATAAATATTTTACGAATATTTTTCTTGCGGCAAAATTAAAGTCATTGTAGTGTTTTTCCGTTATTGATCATAATCGGTATCTCTGTCTGTACCCTTATCAACAAACCAAGACGCGGTGCTCTGCGGAATTCAGTGATCTCAGAAGGAGAGCAAATGGAAAACCCTATAAACCCACAACCGGATGATAATCAGCCGGCATTCGGAACAGCAACGGCAACTGCTCGTGCGGTCAATCAGGCTCCTCAAGTTGATCCGTACCGAGCCGCAATGCAAGGCGAGATTATTATTCAAACAAGAGCCCTCAACAGCGGTGTTAAATGGTTCTATTATATCGCCGGTCTCTCGCTGATAAACTCTGTCTTTGCCCTTGCCGGAAGCGGTTGGTCCTTTCTTGCCGGTCTTGCGGTTACGCAGTTAATAACCGGGTTTGCCGTGGCCTTGAATAAGCAAGGCGGTGCCGTAATCACGGTCGTTGCAATTGTTTTGAACCTGATTGCGGCAGGCATCTTCTTCCTGCTTGGGGCATACGGAAAGAAACGGCATAGCTGGGCTTTTCTGGTGGGTATGATTGGCTACGGTGCTGACACTCTGTTATGCATCCTTCTCGGTTTTCTGGACGCAGGGCTCTTTTTCAGCGCGGCATTTCATGCTTATGCCTTATTCAATCTGTACAAAGGGTTTAAAGCTTCTCGCGAACTGAGCAATCTGCTGGTAGAGCCTTCGGTCCAAACTCAATATTGAAATACGATTCAGTGAGCCCCGATTTCAAACCAGAGGTCCGGGCTCGCCTCGCACTCTTTACCATTCACCGACATCAGAAAGATTTTCAATTGCGGAAATCGGGCTAATCCTTTACGCTTGCAACTCTGAAAAATTGGCAGCCGCCAGTGTTAATTAGAGGAACTCCCCCAATTCCTCAGCTCCGGTCGAATGGGTAGTTTTATGAAAAGAGAAATTCCCGCCGTATCTTTTCCCAGGCAGAAGCCGGAACCAGCAAACAAGATTCGTCAGCAATCCAGGCCAGCTTTGCAAACGTTGAATTCCGCGCACAAACCGGTCGCTCCTGCTGTATACCGGCCGCAGCCTTTACCAAAAGTTTTGCAACCTAAGACGACTGCAAAGCAACCCGCGAACGCAAGTATCGCAACAAAACGCAACGTCCCTGTGGCCCCTCCGGTTTACCGTCCAGCGACAGTGGCAAAAACAGTGTTGGCTATGAAAGACCGCAAGCAGGAATCTAATCCGAAGAGTGGCGCTGGGCCTGGCTTCCATTCGCGACCGGTTGGCGTAACCGGTCCGCAAAAAGTCAGCGTAACCCAATTGAAAACCAGTCCGAAGGCTCCGCCCGTGTACAGGCCTAATCCGGTTCCGAAAGTCTTACAACCTAAAACAATCGGAAATCCGCCGCGTTCAATATCCCCTGCGTCGCGCACGATGAAAAAGGTGATACAGCCATACTTCACAATAAACGATTATCCAACCACATCGACGGATACCGTGTTTAATAGACCGTACGGCTTGGAAACGAAGAAGCTACTGCGTCATGACTTACTTAAAGACCTTCATCGCGGCTGGAAGAAGTATCTGGAAGAGCTCGTCAAGTCAGACAAAGAGGAAGGCCCGTTTGTTAGTGTCGCCGAACTGAAGAATCGGCTTTCCGTCAGATTTCCGCCAATGGATGAAAGTCAAAGGCGAAAGGCCGAAAAGAAGAGAGAGATTAAGAGACGAAATAAAGATAATCTTGACAGAGTCGAAAAACCAAAAACAATGCGCGGCCGAAAAGTTCGCACTGGCTCATTTGTAGCTTCGAAAAAACTGGTTGAATCGATTAAGGCCACAACAACGTTCCAGGAAAATGAGCAAACCCTGACGACAACATTTCAAGCAACTGCGCTAGGTCAGACTCACGAATTGACCACCGGTAATTATTTCCAATCAGCGCTTGTGTTTTATCAATCTACGTTGCCACAAAACGCCACCGGAGTCAGGTTAGAAGGACATTACCACAGGGTGAATGAGGGACAGGGTGCTCCTGGTCAAATTCCAACAAATCCATTTCTGCAAACTGACTTGCGGTTGCGTCGGACCCAAACTCATGGGGATGGCTCTTATCAAATAGATGAAGTGGTCGACAGTCCGTCACTGGATGCGCTGGAGATGGTGCGCTTCCTTGAAAACATTGTTTCGGTATCTGGGCGATACGTATTATACCAACAGGGACAAATCACCCAGATTCAATTACACAATCCCGTGGGAGTGTATGCTTTGCATGAAGTGCCAAAGGCCACTACTGGCTGTCCTCGAACGAATGCGCTGTTAAATCAAAACACAACTGCCATAATAGAAGCCCTTAAATCTCTGCCGCCAGACACTATCATTGGTCAGCACGCAGGAAGTTTTCCCGACTCCACAAAGATGGCGACGGTGAAATCCTTTATCGATGCCCTGGAAGCTGTTGAAAGAGAGCATAATAAAGAAACTCAGAACGAGTACCACCGGCAGATGTTCAGAATTTCCAGGGCGCAAGTTGGGCCGATAATAACGCAATCCGGGGAAAAAGAAGTGCCGGGTACGCCGCCTGGCTCACCTTTCAATCCCGATTACGGATATGACAAGAATCTTTGAGATCACCCGCGGATAATCTGTCTCCTTTGTAAACAACTTGCCACCTCCGCAGTTTGTCCTCGCGCTATTGAGTCTGCGCCGATAGATGTAATACCTTTATCCATTCACTCGTGGAATGATTTATTCTGGGAGGAATATGTCACAAAAACATCGTGTTGTTCGCGCACCGCGCGGAAATCAATTGAGTTGCAAAGGTTGGCAACAGGAAGCTGCGCTGCGCATGCTGATGAACAACCTGGATCCCGACGTTGCCGAAAAGCCGGAAGACCTGATCGTCTATGGCGGCACCGGCAAAGCCGCGCGCAACTGGGAGTGTTTTGAAGCCATAGTTCGCTCGCTTCGCGATCTAGAGGGCGACGAGACTCTGCTTGTTCAGTCCGGCAAACCAGTTGGCATCTTTCGCACACACAAAGACGCTCCGCGCGTACTGATAGCCAATTCCAATCTGGTTCCCGCGTGGGCAGACTGGGCGCATTTCCGCGAATACGAAAAGATGGGTCTGACGATGTACGGTCAAATGACGGCCGGCAGTTGGATTTACATTGGCACGCAGGGAATCTTGCAGGGCACCTTTGAAACGTTTGCCGCGCTGGCGCGAAGACGTTTTGGCGGAACTCTGAAAGGCAAGCTGGTCGTTACGGCCGGCCTCGGCGGAATGGGCGGCGCTCAGCCGTTGGCCGCTACCCTGAACGACGGAATCTGTCTCTGTATTGAAGTTGATCGAAATCGTATAGAGCGCCGCTTGCAGACTCGTTATTTAGATGTAGCTTCTGAATCGCTGGACGAGGCGCTTCGTTTAATCGACGAAGCCCGCGAAAAAGGGGAAGCCATCTCCATCGGCCTTCTCGGTAACGCTGCCGATGTTTTGCCAGAACTCGTACATCGTCAGATCATCCCCGATGTCCTGACCGACCAAACTTCGGCGCACGATGCGTTGAATGGCTATGTGCCGAATGGGATGACGTACGAAGAGGCTCTCGCACTGAGACAACAAAAACCTGACGAATATATAGACCGTTCGATGACGGCAATGGCCGTGCACGTCCAGGCGATGCTCGACCTGCAAAAGGCTGGCGCGATAACTTTCGATTATGGCAACAACATCCGCGCGCAAGCGCAGAAACGCGGAATCGATAACGCGTTTGATATTCCGGGATTTGTTCCTGAATACATTCGCCCTCTCTTTTGCGAAGGTCAGGGGCCGTTCCGCTGGGCTGCTCTCTCCGGCGATGCGGAAGACATCCTTGTCACCGACCGAGCTTTGATGGACTTATTTCCCGAAAAAGACCATCTGATTCGCTGGCTGACAAAAGCCCAGGAGCGCGTAGCCTTTCAAGGCCTGCCGGCTCGAATATGCTGGCTTGGATACGGCGAGCGCGACAAAGCCGGTCTGCTCTTCAACGATCTGGTGCGAACTGGTCAGGTGAAAGCTCCGATTGTGATTGGTCGCGATCATCTCGATTCGGGTTCGGTGGCATCACCGAATCGAGAGACAGAGGCGATGCGCGATGGCTCTGACGCTATCGCGGACTGGCCGATATTGAATGCTCTGCTTAATACTGCGAGCGGAGCTACGTGGGTTAGTTTCCATCACGGCGGCGGAGTCGGCATCGGTTACAGCCTGCACGCGGGAATGGTTGTAGTTTGCGACGGCAGCGAAGAGGGCGACGCCCGACTGCGAAGAGTCTTAACTAACGATCCCGGCACCGGAGTAATGCGTCACGTCGACGCCGGTTACGACGAAGCTATAGAAGCGGCAAAACAGCGCGGCGTCAATATTCCTTTGCTCAAGGACATGTAGCGTCGATATCTTGTCCGCGCATATAGCATAGGCTTTCAGCCTGCGCATTTAAAATCAAAGCCCAAGAGGCAAAGTGCCTGTACTACATTTTAAGCTGCAAGGGGTAACTGCCTGAAAGGCAGAAAGTTAATAGCCGGGGGTAAGCTCGAAGAGCGCCGCCCCCGGATGAGCGTGTATTTAATTCCGAGCCTGAAAGGCTCGAAGATAATTCTGCGACCCTTTCAGGGTCGGATCGAATCAACGATTGGTTACGGGGGTGACGCGCCGAAGGCGCTTTACCACCGCCTATTAACTGATTGCCCTACGGGCAATTCTGCAACAATCTCGTAACTTGTACGAATTCGGGTAATGACAAGGACCTGAAAGACATGACTAAAGTCATTGCATCGCTACCCGAGGTTCTTGTTGAAATATTTTCGAAATGTACGGACTTTCAGGAGCCGACCACCCGCCGCACAGACCGCGCCTCCTGTTGATCATCAATCGAGATGTCGCTAAGTATCCGTGCTAACGTTATCCCAGTCATCGCCGTAATAAGTTAACCAGTTCAGCGCGTAATGCCGCTCGTAAACCACATCCGCATTCAAGCCGGCAGGCATCGGTTGCTTATGCAACTGAGCTTCAACCACTGCCCAATGAATCCGGTAAATCAAATCCGTTGCGTCAATGATCTCTGTCGGTGATCTGAGCTTTGCGTGCTCGACGAATTCCCGAACGGATCCACCAGGTTTGGCAGAGTGTTTTGAACAACGTCCTCGTCGCAAACCTGGGTGGGAATATCCAGATTATCAATTTTGCCCATAGCCGATAACAAAACAAAAAGAGTTTCGGCGCGCCGGGCAGCATTAACGCGGTCCTTTTCTGCAGGCTCGGGATTTTCAAAGAAGGCTTTTTCCTTTGGACTCACCGCATCCCAAAGCCCCTCCTGTTTCAGCCACGCTGCGCCGCCCGCCACTTTATTGGCGGTCAACACGAGGGCGCAGAGCACGAGCGCTCGACGGGCCGTATCTTGCGGCGATCTGAATTTTGTCTGGCTCTCGCTTTCGACCAGAGGCAGAGAGGGATTGACCGGAATACCGAGCGACTTCAAAAGTTTTTCGCTCTTTTCTTTTCTGTCGGCAGCAGGATTAGCGTTGGGCATAATTTGACGGAGGTCGCTGCACGCACTGACGAGCGAGACAACTCCGATAAATATCAAAATGATCAATCTACGCATACAAAGCTGTTTCTATTATTCCGTCGGATCGTCGGCATTATACCGTGAGTATATTTCGAAGCAGGTAGAGCAGCATAGATTGTCTTTATTCCAATATTTCAAGGATGTTTCTCTTAAACGCCTTTAGAAATCGTAATTGCGATTGCCGCACTATGGAGTGCGCCAGCTTGCTGGCGCTTTAGTCTGCGGCGACATGCTCGACGCGAATGTAGCGTAGGCATCTTGCCTGCGCATTTACAAATAAAGCCACGGGCAAGATGCCCGTGCTACATTTGAGCCGACCGGGTCGGCTCAGGCCAAAGCCGTGACAAATCACACCACTCCACAGACCGCCCTTATGTTTGGCTGTTTAAATCAGACTGATAGTTGGCATCAGGCTATTATTAGATGATTGGCGCGCGGAGATTTCGGTGGAGCGACCAGGGATGCTTATTGGTCATCGTCTTCGGGTAAGAGATGTTTTTTGCTATACCATTCGAGCGCGCACCCTGGGCAGAATTCTTTCCAGACGCCTGGGCTGACCTCAATTGGCCGCAGACCCTGACTCTCTTTGGTCAGAGTAAAAGTCTTGTGGCATTTCTCGCATTGATATTTAGCGGTTGTTATCACAACGACCTCCCTTCATCAAAGCGGCATTGATTATACAACAAGAAGGCTGTCGCGCCGACTGGCCGACTGTCATGTCAGTACACTTGGTAGCACTTGGATAATTGCTCGACGTAGCCATAGCTGTTTCGCCGCGAGAGTCGATATACGAACGATGGGCTGCGCTAGTTTGTGATATTGCTGGCGAAGCCCTGATCCTGCGGCTTGCCGCCCGCCTATGCGGAAAACCTCTGAAGCTGTGAAACAATCATAAAAATCGCCGGTCATTTGCCAGACTCTGGAAGAAAATCTGTCTTTGACCAATAAGTGCGGATCATCGTCTTAATTCTTTGCCTCTG